>Ga0169931_10002751_pt1 | contig 28385 bp, 17 predicted proteins | sample Kivu_15m_20L_FD_129675 | JGI IMG/M metagenome (GOLD analysis project Ga0169931, IMG submission 129675) | Freshwater microbial communities from Lake Kivu, Western Province, Rwanda to study Microbial Dark Matter (Phase II) - Kivu_15m_20L... | ecosystem: Environmental > Aquatic > Freshwater > Lake...
CCTTGGCAGCGAGCGACTCCGGGGTCACCGCATCGACATAAGCGGGCGTCTTTTCAAGGACATTCGGGACCAGCGTCACACCAAGTTTGACCAAGGAGTGGGCCGCCGAACGTGGGATCGTGGAAGCCACGCTGCTGGTCTGCTCAGGCTGCCGGCCGGCAATAATATCGCTGATCGCTCTCCGCACGACCGAGGTCGGGATTGCGTAATTGAGCCAGACTCCAGTCCGCTGGTCGCGGAGCTCTTTACCGAGGAGCCCCAGCAAATTCCCGCGACTGTCCACCACGGCCCCACCCGCCGCGCCAGGGTTATTGGCAATCAAATCCAGCACAAGCACTTGCCCGCTGTAGGTTGATTTGAAAGTCCCGCGGCGGGCTTCCAAATTCGTTTCACCGGAGACATAGCCTTTCATCACACTGGCAGGTTCGCTGCCCGAGGCAATCGAAAAGAGATTGCTGACCGCGAGAATCGGCAACTGAAGATCGACAACGGATTCCGCGGGGAGCGCAAAGTAGGGTAATTGCCCCCGAGCCTCAATCTTCAGTACGGCAAGCTCCAGCTGCGGCTGAAACCCGACGATGGCTGCCTTGAATCGCCGACCATCGTCCAGCACCACGATCGGATCATCGACATCGAGTACATAGCTCCAAACCGTCGCCACGTGCCCATCGGGGGAAACAAGGCAACCGCTTTGATACGCTTCCAAACCCGCGATTCCACCCGCGCCGTAAACCTTGACAACTTTCTGCTGAATTTGCCGCACCAGCTGATGCTGCGAAGGTGGCTGAGCGGAGAGAGAACTAGGCAGAAAGAACCACCCAAGCGCGATCGCCGGTACACAGTATCGATGGACGAAGGTGCACATCATGTTTCTCACTTACCACCCACAGCCTCTCCGAAAAGGGGTCTGACCCTCTCCGGGAAAAACGCAAAAACCTATCAAATCGACTTGCCTCCAAAGGGTCAGACCCCTTTTCGGGACCCCTTTTCGGAGAGGCTCTCAGCCTTGTTCACCCACCGGACCACTCGACCACTGGTCAATGATCAGCTTCAGGGACAGATCGGTTCCGAATCTCAGCTCAATCGCTTGCGGGGTCCCCTGGTCCGTCGCTTCGGTAGGCCACTGAAGAAATATCTCGGCCGGGTCCAGGCTGCGATCCGCAAAAACCTCAATCCCTTCGAGCTTGCCATGTTCCGGGTGAATCCAAAAACGGTATTCAAGTTCACCGGAGGTGCCCACGAGCACATGCCGCAGCGGCGCCCGGCCCAGCAGCGGAGCTTGCCCCCAGTAGACAACCTCGCCAAATTGCTTCGGCCCAAGCACAAGCAGCCGATGCCATGCCTCGAGCGCTGGCAATACGGCAGCGAGCGTCCGCCGATCGACAGCATCAAACCGAGTTGCGGTCGAATCGAGTTCGATCGTCACATCTGCGGACTGCATTGATTGCCGTTCCGCGGCTATGTTCAGCACGTAATCGATCCGCTTGCCGCCGTCACTGTGTCCTCGGATCACCCACGATGGTGCTACGGTCGAATCGCGGAGCGGAGCATGTTTGCCGAGCAAGTCGACCATCTCCTGCTGCATTTTGCGATTGAAGTGATAATTGGCAAATCCTCGTCGTTCTTCGATCTGCTCCGCAGCCGGCCCAGGAATCGGCTCACCATCCGCTCCTTTCTTACCCCCGGAACGGTTCTCCGGAAGCGACTCCGGTTGCGGCTCTTCGGCTCCGGGTGTCGGCTTTTCAGGAGGGGCAGGGGGCGGGGGCGGGAGTGCCCCTTGCATCTTCTCGAGCAGTTCATCCTCTCCATGGAGCCCCTGCAAACGCACGAGGATTTCTTGCCGCTGACCCTCGCGTACGAAGGCGATGGGAACGCGCCAGCCCTTGGGAAAAGTTCCCAAAATATTCTTCACATCATTCGCTGTCTGCACATCGCGCCCGGCAATCTCGAGCAATTCATCGTTGTACCGCAGCCCACGGCGATACGCATCGGAGGAGGCGAGGATATTGCTGACTCGCACTCCACCGGCTGGATCGGTCGCCACGGTCGCCCCGAGCGTCGCATGATCGACAATCCGACCGCTTTTCAGATCCCCTAAAAAGTTCTTCGCTTGATTGATGGAAATCGCATAACCCACGCCGACATTCACTCGGCCTCGCTTCTCAAAAGACGCGCGACCGACAATCCCAATCAATCGCCCCTGTGCATCGAACAAGGGACCGCCGGAATTGCCTGGGTTGATCGATGCATCGGTCTGCAAGCAGTCGGCATATTCCAGCAGAGTTCCTGCCGGGTATTGATAACGCCGCACGCCACTGAGCATTCCCCAAGTCACCGTGGGCTGCAGATTGGTCGCCAAAAGAAATGGGTTGCCGACGACAAAACACCACTGACCGGGCATCAGTTGATCGCTATCGCCGAGCTCCGCCGCGGGAAAATCATCGCGGCCAAGTAACTTGATAAGTGCCAGATCACCGACCGGGTCGATTCCTACGATGACCGCATCGTAAAGTTTTCCATCGGCCAGCCCACAACGCATGTAAGTCCCTGCCGGACTACTGACGTGGAAGTTTGTCAGCGCCAGACCATCGGTGGAGATCAGGACGCCACTCCCACCGCCGGCTCCGCCCGGAACAAACACGCTGACAGCCGAAGGGATCGCCTTGGAGATCGCCGCAATCCGCGCGGACTCGGCAGCCACGACAGTCGGATCAACCTCCTCATCCCCGACGCCAGCGGGAACAGGTTCCTCAGCTGCGCTCTGCTCGGTAGCGCCGGCTGCGGTTTCCTGGGCAGTGACCCGAGAGCCCCAACTGGGCAGCGAACCGTGATCATCCCCACCCGCAAGCACGCAGAGAAAGAGAAGTCCGCAACGAACAATCGACATCACGTCTCGCTGATCCCCAGGCATCACCCCTCCGCTATGGCCTTCATCACCGCTATGGCGTTAATCGCGGATCGATAAAGCGGACAACATCTCCACCTTCTCCCGCCGCTTCCTGTGCTCCAAAGTCTACCTTAAATGTGAGGCGCCGTGCTGAATTCAGGTCGATCTGGACCCCACGGGCTCCCTCCCCGGGGACAACCACTCCTTCCCATACAACCGTATCATCCAGCAGGATCTGCACAAGCGAGCCGGTCCCTGCCGACACGCTCGGATCGGCGAGCACGACAGCCTCCAGCTGGCGATATTGAGGGTCCAGGCGAAACGACAGCGACGACCGGCTCCGGAGCACCCAATCGCGCTGGTCGGCGATCCGTGGTGCAAACCACTTGGAGGTCAGCGCACTGTCGAGCGGGCTGGAGAGCAGCGGCTCCCAAAGCTTTTCGACGGGCTGCTCGGCTGCCAAATGGAGTGTCCGATCGACAAACTGAATAGACTGAATCTGCTCCAGTGCAAACGAGCGCTGCGAGCCCCTTTTGAGCATCCCTAGCAGCGCATCCTCTTGGCTCCCTGAATCAAACTTGTCGAGCGACCACACCGAACCATTCGCCTGGGTCAGCGTCAACTGCGGCTCGGTCACCTCGGTTCCTCCGCCGAAGACAATCCCTTCAAGGCGATTGATCGGCGCGCTGACACTCGAACCGCCCCGGCGAAATGAAACCTTCCCTTCTTCAATGCTCTCGACCACCCCCGAAACTTGGTCCAAGACGTCGGCAGAGCGACGGATCACCAGCAAATCGTCAGTGCGGCGGCGAGCGATCAGTCCACGCCATGTCTCTTCAACCTCGGGGCTCGGGGCGCGAAAACGAACCCACACCAACTCTTTGACGCTCGGCGCGAAATCGTCCTCCCCAGGAAATTTCAGTCGTACCTGATCCTTGGCCAGCAGTATCGAATCGGGGCGGACTTCCGACCCGCAAACCAAACCGACCGCCAGTGGTGAGAGGGCGTTTGTCGCTGAAGTGGTCCGCTCAATTCGTGAGAGCTGCTCGAGTGGCACCTCAAGCGACTCACCGGACCTGCTGAGAAGCACACGGTCGACGCTCATTCTTTCCAACGTCGCTTCGTAGGGCTGGCCAGAAACCGGTTCCACCCGAACCTGAATCCCTCCCAGAACGCTCGCGAGGAACACCAACCCCAGCCATGCCATCGCCGCAAACCTGCACTCGAGGAGAAACAAGAATCCCCGCCGGGGGTAGCAAACCACCAGCAGTACGATTCATTAGCATATGCGTTTGGCGGTCCCCGGTCGAGCGTCCGGGGTCAACGGAGAAGTGGCGGCTGGCGAAATGCTCAGCGCTTGCTTGTCTCCCCAGGTCGAACGGCGAGCCGATCGAGAGGCTGAGAACCGGGGATATCTTGCGGAAAGCGGGTCCAAACAGGAACGTCGCGGCTGATCCGTTCCATCAATTCCTTTTCCGCCGCTTGCGATTTTTGCTCTTTGAGCTTTTTTCGAATCTCATCCTGGACTTCACTCAGCGGCGTCACGCCAGCCTCGCGGCGTTCGAGGATCCGCACAATGTGCAATCCATCCTGATCCTCGATGATCTGGCTCAGCCGGTTCAGCGGGAGCAGAAAAAGCTGTTCGTCCAGCGGCTTGGACCGTAAGCTTCCCTGATTCGTCCAGTCATGAACGCCTCCGGAACTCGCCAAAGGTTCTTGCGACTTTTCTTTCGCGACTGTCTGGACGTTTCCTCCGAAGTACGCTTCTCGCCCCATCTCGGAAATCGCTTCGTAAGCTGCCTGGCGGGAGGGAAACTTGCTGAACAGAACTGTCAGTTGCTCCCATCTCGCTTTAGCCCGTCGCTGGTACTGGTCCTGATGCTGATCATAGTATTCATGGATTTCATTCAGGTTGACTTCCGGGTCTTGGGGGATCATCTGTTGGATCATCAGGCGACCGAGGATTCCTCCCACATAATCCTCTTTTGCAATCTCAAGCGAACTCCCTTTCTCGCGAAGTTTCTGGTCCAGCTCTTGAACGGTCGAGAGCTTTAATTCCTTCATCATCCGTGGCACTTCGCCGGAGTAAAACGATTTCGTCGCTTGCATCGCAATCTGGCCTTGGGCCTCTTTCCGCTGGTCTGCATTAACCGCTCCGACTTTATCCAGCACAAAGACCTGACCGAGCATGCGGAGCTGAATCGTCTGGGCGAGAATCCCGCGCATCATTTGCAGACGGACAATTTTCAATTCCTCTTCGGGAATCTCCGCCTCCTTCCCGGCGATTTGCGTGCGGATCCGACGGTCGACTTTCGGCAAGATATCTCCCACCAAAATCGGCACGTCGCCGACCAGTGCCAGTAGCTCTGCGGGTTCCGTTGGCAGCGGAGTGGCAAGCAATTCCTGGATCCGACGCTCATCGAGCTCCTGACCCGATAGCGGCCTAATCGCTCCGCAGATCGAGAAGACCAACATCGCGAGCCCCCACGCGAGTCGACACGTGCCAGTAAGTCCGCGCTCCATCGAGTGGTCTTCTCCTTTTGCTTCTCGGCCATTGCTTCTCGGCCACAACGGCAAGGTTCGAAACTCCTTGCCAGCGGTGGATATAGAAAATCAATTACCTCGCACGCAAGACCGAAGCAGTCGCCTCAAGCCATCCTTGGCTGGGATCGATAAATCTGCCGGCGTCCACCGGAACATACGCCTTCTGGTCGTCGACAATCCGCACTTGCAAGGGGGATTTGCGTTTGAGCTGCTCGACGCGACGGCGATCGCGATAATGCAGAACTATGAACTCACGTTCACTATTTATTTGATCGACCTGCCAAATTGCCGCGTCGAGACGGAGGCGCGCGACCTCGAGGAGTCGACGGGTCGGAGGTGGAGGAGTCCCAAAACGGTCGACCATTTCACCCTCGATGTCATCGATCGCTTGATAGCAGTCGAGCTTCGCGATGCGGCGATAGAGGTCAATCTTATGCCGCATATCGGGAACGTAATCGGGGGGAAGGAAAGCGGCAACGGGGAGATCGATATCGACATCGACCGACAATCGCGGTGGCAAGTGCTGGGCCCTGCGAACCGCTTCTTCGAGCAATTGGCAGTACATTTCGTAACCGACAGCGGCAATATGTCCACTCTGCTGGGTGCCGAGCAAATTCCCTGCGCCGCGGATTTCTAGATCGCGCATCGAGATTGCAAAGCCGGCGCCCATTTGGCTGAACTCTTCGATTGCGCGAAGGCGCTTTGCGGCTTCGGGAGTGAGGTATTTGGCGCGATCGACAAGCATGTAGCAATAGGCCTGATGCTTATATCTCCCGACGCGTCCGCGGAGCTGGTGGAGGTCGGCCAAACCATAGCGATCTGCCTCGTCGACAAAGATCGTGTTGGCATTCGGGATATCGAGGCCACTTTCGATGATCGTCGTCGCCAGAAGCAGATCGTATTTACGTTGAATGAAATCAATCATCACCTGTTCCAGTTCTGTTTCATCCATACGTCCATGACCAATACCGATACGGATTTCAGGGACGATTCGCTGGATCTTTTCGGCCAGTCCATGAATATCGGCGATCCGATTATGGACAAAAAAGATTTGTCCGCCGCGATTGAGTTCACGGATCACGGCGCGGCGGATGAGCGCTTCGTCCCAGCGCACCACATGCGTCTCGACGCTCAAGCGTTCGGCAGGAGGGGTCTCGAGATTGCTGATATCGCGCACGCCAACCAGTGCCATATGGAGGGTGCGAGGGATTGGGGTTGCGGAAAGGGTGAGCACGTCGACTTGGCTGTGTTTGGCCTTGAGTCGCTCCTTCACTGCCACGCCAAAACGATGTTCTTCATCGATAATCACAAGTCCGAGATTAAAGAACTCGACTTGCTCTCCGGCCAAACGATGGGTCCCGATGACGATGTCGATTTGGCCCCCCTTGATGCGGCTTCGTGTTTGCCGCTGTTCGGCGGAATCAGCAAAGCGATTGAGGCGCGCGATGTCGACCGGGAATTCCGCCATCCGCTGGCGAAAAGTGTGGTAATGCTGCTCGGCGAGAATCGTCGTTGGCACGAGCACCGCCACCTGGTAACCGCTATCGACCGCCTTGAAAGCCGCTCGCATCGCGACTTCGGTCTTCCCAAATCCCACGTCGCCGCAAATCAAGCGATCCATCGGTGTCGAAGTTTCCATGTCGTTTTTTGCTTGGTCGATCGCGGAGAGCTGATCGATGGTTTCGATGTAAGGAAAACTTGCATCGAACTGTTTTTGCCAATCGCTATCGGCATCGAACGAAATCCCAGCACGGGCCTTGCGAGAGGCCTGGATTTCGAGCAATTCAGCCGCCATATCTTCAACGGCCCGCTGGGCGGCATGTCGATGTTTACTCCACGACTGGCCACCGATTTTCGCCAAACGTGGGCGGCTGCTCCCGCCTCCAACGTAGCGCTGAATGAGGCCCATCCGATGGGCTGGCACAAAGAGCTTGGTCCCTTCATCAAACTCGAGCACCAAATGCTCTTGCGTTTGCCCATTCTTTTCAATGCGTTCCACGCCGCGGTAGAGTCCAATCCCGTGCGAGAGATGAACCACCAGATCGCCTGGTTCGAGCTGCGAAAAGCTGTCGATCGGTTTTCCCCTCGAGCGAACTCGGGTTCGCCGCACGGGGCTGCGATGAAACAACTCGGCTCCCGTGAAGACGAGTACTCCTGGGGCTGTTGCCGATCGACCTGACCACTCGGCAGTGACCGCAGCGGTCAAGCGAAAGCCACTGCTCAAATCGGCGACAACGATCCGCAGCCGACCACGGCTGGCGGCGTGGGTCTCGCGGAGAAGCTCGGACATGCGCTCGGCATCCGCCGCGGTATCGGCAACAACGATCACCAGATGATCGGCCCCCACAGTGTCGATTCGCTGACGGATCTGATCGAGTTCTCCGGTGAAACTGTCGACCGTTGCCGTTGGCAGAGAAATCACCCTGGATTCCACGGCGGCGGGAAGGTCCACTGCCAGTGCGATTCGCTGGCGGTGGAAGCTTGACAGCAACTCTTCCCATGGAGCAAACCGCTGGGGATCGGCCACTCGTTGCCGCAGGGCCTCGGCTGCTTTCCGGCACTCCTCGGGCTCAATCACCAAAACTGCGGCCGCCGGCACAAGGTATTCGGCCAGTATGCTCTCATCGATCGTTGTCGCGCCGAGGGCCGACAAATCCACGTGCTCGCACCTCTCGGTACTCCGCTGGCTGGCCGGATCAAAAAAGCGAATCGATTCGATCAGGTCATCGAACAGCTCGATCCTTAGCGGCAATGAATGATCGACAGGAAAAACATCAAGGATTCCCCCTCGCACTGCAAATTCCCCCGGCAAGTGGACCGCTGTTGTCTTCTGAAAACCGGCGCTGACAAGCCACTGCGATAAACCGGGAATATCGATCTTTTGTCCGACGTCCAGCCTGCGTGTTGCGGAATCGACAACCGAAATCCGCGGGACCGCTTGCATCGCAGCGGCTACCGACGCGCACACGATCACCGGAGGATCTGCTGCAGAATGCGGCAATTCAGCAGCGATTCGCGATCGACGGAGCATTTGCAGGACATGCAGGCGATGCGATCGATCATGATCGCGAAGGCCTGCGGGATCCCCCGTACCCGCTGACAGCGGAAGGGTCATTGTGCCCTGCACACCAAAGGCCTCAAGATCGCTCGCAAGAATGTCCGCCTCTGCCGGTTGCGGGACAATCACCAGCAGCGTTTCGACTTTTCCTGCCGAAACCAACATTGCCGCCAGAAGGCCGCGAAGGGAATCTCGCACCCCTCCAAACCAAACTTCATGCTGCGGTTCCCAAGGCTCAAGTGCACGCGGCAGATCGACGGCAGCAGCCAACGATCGAGGGAGCCCCGCCAATTCATTGCTCGACGAATTCCCCCCTTCGACTCTCATACGTCTGATCCATCCCCTCCGCCCACGTTTGTTGTCCGCTGCAGACTATCGTAGGGGAAGGTGCTGGTCGACCCAAGTCGTCCACTGCGCCTGCTGCCGCGCATCGAGCGTCGGGGGAGGGAGTTCCGGAAGGGGGTGAATCAACCCCGAAACCGAATTGCGAATCCGCACCGTGAGAAGCCCGTCGAGATCGACTTCGTAGATCGCTTCCAGGGGCGCGGCAGGATCGGCAAACGGTAGGGGGAAGGTCCCCAGCGAACGCCACGGGAGTTGGTCAGCTCCAGAAGATTCGACGACAGTGATCTTTTGCACTCCATCACCTTTTCCAAGACTCACTTCTTTCCCAGGTCCTCTCTGCGGCAAAGTCAACCTCCGTCCGGTTCGCGCAGGAAGCACGGTTCCTTGAGGAATGACGGTTAAGGTTCGTGGCTGCGGGTCTCCTCCGGCATAAGCCAAGATGCCTAGATCATACGCGGATGCGGCTTGGGGTGGCTTCGGGATGCCGCTCCGCCCAGGCATTTCCGCCGCCGCGACCATCGCCGCCCCTTGGGCGAGGGAGCGACGATCAATCGGGAGCATTTCAAACGAATTCCCCAGGAACTCGGCGATCCCTTCGCGGACGCAGGCCAATCGCGTCATCGATCCAACCAAGAGAATGCGGTCTAAATCTGCGACGGACACCTGCGCTCGAGCGATCGCATCGCCGATCGAACGAAGCAGCACTGTGAGAACTTCCTCACCAACCTTGGCCAGCATCGATCGCGACCACTTGAGTTCCACCTCCTTTCCGCCGGCGCGAATTGGGAATGTCCAGTCCGCCCGCAGCAGCAGTTCCTTCATCGCCCGCTCGCACGCTTGTTGCAAACGACTGGAGTCTCGCAAACGATGGCGCGGGTCAATGCCGTAGAGCTCCGCACAGCGATCCGCCATCCCCTCGGCCATGCGTCGCTGCCAGGTCAGCGTCCCGACCAACCAAGTCCCGGATGTTCCCAAGGCTTGCAACCTTCCTCCCCAGTGTCGCACGACCATCGCCTCGGTTGCCGCGCCGGTCAGACTGACAACCAGCCAGTGTTTGGCCTGATGCGGGTCTGGAATCGGTGCGGCGGCCAGTTGCGGGATGAGTTGACTTTGCGCGGCGGCTAAAGGGCGATCGATCAGTCGGACTGCATGAAAACCGCTGATCTCTCCGGCGCGAACAATCGCCCGGCGATGGAGCTGGTCATAACACGCAGGGACGACAATCGCTCCGACCGCCGGTTCCCCCGGCCGTTGCCAACCGGAAACTCGCGCCTGTCGTAACAGCATTCCTAGCAAAGCCTCGGGAGGGACTTGGCGATCGAGAATATGCCGATCGACTCGCGCTTGCCCAAGATAAAGAAGGATGCTGTGCGCAAGATGTTGCGGATGGTCGATGCGATGATCGATCGCCGCTTCTCCGAACTTCAGCAATCCCTCGTGCCCATAGATCGCGGTCCGCAGCAGCGCGTTCCCTTTGCCCCCAGCTTCGATCGCGTTTACCTGGCCACCTGGTTCCCCGATCGCCGCCGCAATGTACGACATGCCAAGGTCGATCCCCATCGCCGTTGCCGAAGGCACACTCGTCGTCGCAAGCAAAGGAGTGTCGTAGCGCGCTACACGCTCGCCCGCTGACACGGCAGCACGCTCGCCCGCGATCGCGGAACTGCGTTCTCCCGCTGGCACCACGGCACTGCGCTCGATCTCACTTCCCGATGCGGCTCGGCTGGAACGCTCCCAGCGCGCAAGCTCTTCCAGCACTTCATCCATCGTGCCATAGCGATCCTGAGGCTTCTTGGCCATCATTCGCTGGAAGATATGGTCGAGCCGCAAATCGACGTCCGGCCGGACGCTCGAGAGGTCCGGGATATCTCCCTGTCGATGTTGCCGCAGCTGCTCGAACATCTCCCCTGAATAAGGTGAATGGCCGGTCAGGAGAAAATGGAACGTTGCACCGAGGGAGTAGATATCGCCCCGCTGGTCCACTCGATCGGGGTCTTCGAGCTGCTCAGGGGCGATGTACTGGAATGTCCCGACGAGCCTCCCACGATCCGATGGAAACTGCAATTGCTCGCTTTGGATCGTAGCTAGGCCGAGATCGACAACTTTGACGGTACCCTCGCTGGCTACCATCAAATTCCCTGGCTTGACATCGCGGTGGACAATCCCTGCGCTGTGTGCGTAGGCCAGGCCCACGGCTGCGCAACGGATCACTCGCACCGCTTCGCTGATACTCAGCGGGCCATGCTGGGCGACAATCTCGGAGAGCGTTTTGCCATCGACATATTCCATTGCCAAATAGTGAACGCCATCGACCTGCCCGGCGTCAAAAGCAGTCACGATGTTGGGATGCAGAAGCCTCGCGGCCGCACGAACCTCGGCATAAAATCGCTTCACATGAGACGCATCGCGCATCCGATCCGGGGCGAGAGTCTTCAGCGCCACCGTGCGTCCCATCCAGCGATGCTCCGCTTTGAAAACGCGTCCCATTCCCCCCGCACCGATCAATTCCTCAATCGCGTAATCCCCCAGCCGCTCGGGAATCGCCTCATCTTGATCCAGCAAATCATGCTGTAAATCGAAGTCATGGGAATCGAGCAGCGGGGTCCCCGAAGATGTGATTGCCCCATCTGCCGCAATCCGCGTCAGGTCATGAAGCGGACGCGTCGCCGCCCACTCCGCGCCGAACGCGCTCAGCGGTTGGTCGTGATCGGAAGAATCCGGGGGGAGATTCAAAACAAAATGTCCCAGCAAAGAAAAGACGATGCGGCCGACCTCGCATACCTCTGAGTATACCATCACCCCCTCCCGCGGGCCGCGAAGAATGTCGCCAACTCCATCGGTTTACCGATAAAACTTGAAGCCTTACCAAATCGAAAGAGCCGGTGGCTGGATCGCATCTGCAGGGCCACTGACGAAGAGAATCGCTTGGATTACGATGGAGTTTTTCTCCGCAGGGAAGGACACTCGCGTTGCGAAAGCTCCGTATTGCCACCCGCCGCAGCCCCCTTGCGCTCTGGCAAGCCGAGTGGGTGCAAACTCAGCTGGGACAGCTGGGTGTTCCCACCGAACTGGTCCTCCTCGCCAGCGACGGGGATCTCCATGTCCAACCCATCGATGGCTCACAGCCTGTAGGTTTGTTCACAAAGCGAATTCAGAGGGCGGTCCTGGAGGAGGTGGCGGATCTCGCAGTCCACAGCCTGAAAGACCTCCCCACCGTGAATGATCCCGATTTGCTACTGGCCGCGATTCCGCCTCGCGAGGAGGTGACCGATTGCCTCGTCACGCTCGCAGGGGTGCCGCTGGCGGAACTACCGATCGGAGCCAGTCTGGGAACAGGAAGCCGGCGGCGGAGCGCACAACTGCTGTACCACCGCCCCGATCTTTCGATCACTCCGATTCGCGGGAATGTCCAGACTCGACTCCAGTACGTTCACTCCGGAGCGCTCCAAGGGGTGATCCTCGCGCGTGCCGGACTGATTCGTCTGGGCCTCGATCGCTGGGCCTCTGAGCGAATCCCCCTGGAGATCATGCTGCCCGCTCCCGGGCAAGGAGCGCTGGGGATTGAAGTGCGGAGCGACGACGTTGCATCTATCGAGATCGTGTCGAAGCTGAACGATCCAGCGGCCGAAGCGTGTGTTCTTGCCGAACGTGCGTTTCTGCGACATCTGCAAGCCGGCTGCCTTGCTCCCGTGGCGGCACTCGCCACACTCCAGCCTTCACAGTTGGTGCTCGAAGGAGCGGTTCTATCGCTCGACGGCACAGAGCGACTCGCGATTCGCCGTGAAATTCCATGGGATGGTATCACTGCGGACTGTGATCGCACGACAACCCTCGGAATCCAAGCCGCGGAGGAGATGCTCGCCAGGGGAGCAGGGCGGTTGATCGCGGATTCACGCGAGCACCCAACCTGAGTCAACCATCCTGAGTCAACCATCCTGAAGCTGAACTTCTCATCCCTGGAAGACCCTGGCATCACACCTCGCTCAGGAGCTGCGATTGCCGAGCTGGTTCTTGTTGCGAAGGGGAAAGCGACTGGCGGAGCTGACGATTCTCCTGCTCCAGCTCCGTCTTCCGCAGCTCCAAAGACGCCATCCGCTCTCGCACGGCATTCAGATGGATCGCTGTTTCCTGCCAAAAATCTCCACGCCGAAGCTTCACGGGTGGAACGTCGACTCCTTCCCCCAGCGCGGCAAGACTGCGGCGTATGCGAAACATCGGACCGGCGAATTGATGGCCCAGTTTCAGCGTATCACGAACAAAAATCGGCAGCAGTATCGCCATGAGGAGAACGACCGACAACTGCTGCTGAAGAGCCTTGAACAGACTCGGTAGAAAACCTTCAAACGAAACCGCAAACATCATCTGCAGGAAGCTGCCGACCGCGAGCACGAGAACAAAGAACGCTCCCCAGTGCAGCGCAATCTTTCGGGCCAGCGCCCCCTGGAGCGATGGATCGATGATCATTCTCTTTCGTTTGCTAGCACGCATCGCGATACGCTCCGGGATCACTCGTTCTCAAGATTCGTAGTGGGCCTTCGAAACTCCCACGCTTTCGCTCCTTCAGGAGTCTAGGCCACAGCTGAGCGTGAACCGAAACGCAAGCGAGGACCTTGGGCAAAGAAATCGTCTTGATGTTTCTCCACCGCCCCTCGAATCGTTACGCTCCTTGCAATCGGCTGCAGAACAACCCTCGATCGCACCTCGATGAGACGCTCTTAGCTTAGAGCCTCTCCGAAAAGGGGTCTGACCCTTTGGAGGCAAGTCGGACCCTTTGGAGGCAAGTCGATTTCATTGGTTTTTGGGCCGTGCTGGAGAAGGTCAGACCCCTTTTCGGAGAGGCTCTTACAGAGATTTCATCCGTCGCAATGGTTTCTTTCCGCGCTGCACTCTTCTTCGTCACCACTGGATCTGGGAACCCCGGAGATCATCAGCGGATCGAAAAAAGCCGAAACGACTTTGAGTCGTCTCTCGATTCGAAGTCGAGGAAAAAGCGAGGAAGAATCAGGGAGAGCATGGGATGCCGCTTCAATGTGTTTCGCAACGATCTGCCAACCCCTGCGCTTCTTTGCCGAGCGAAGGGATGCCGCCTCAGCAGCGACTCGGACACAGGCTCTGGCGCCGGGCTTCGCAGCTGCGGCTGCTTCTTACGACGGTTCTTCTGATCGTTCCGCAGAACCCAGCGAACACAGCCAAGGTGGAGGGTGGTGAGCCGGTCAACCGCCTCGGTCGCCTTTTCGGTTACGGTTACAGCGACGGCTACCACGCACCGGTCCGCGGAAAAGTCGTCGTGATTCACGACCTCCCTCCACGTTCGCAGTGGAACACGTGGGGGCACGTTCGAAGTGCGGCTCCCCTGCATGTCTCGACAACAACCCCATCCACGCCCCATCCGCAGATGATCTCACCCGCCGAACGCTCGCCCAGCGATGCGCTCCGCGACCGCGGGACTATCGGCAGCGAATCCTCGCTGGCTCCGGCGGTTCCCTGGCCGAATCCACCACCCTCGAACTCCCCCGCTCCGCAGCGCAAGGAGCCAGCGCTCCAGCGCCCCAGCGAGTCGATTCCGCGGGGTCCATCAGCACCCTCCCCTGCGTTCCCGTTGTCGGCTCCATCGGTCTTGATCCCCCAGACGCCGGTGTCTCCCCCAGCGTCGGAGTCGATCGATCCTCCATCACCCCCTTTGAATTTGACAAACCCGCCGGCTGCAGCGCCATCCGTCCCGCCTGTTCCCACTGCTCCCACTGTTCCCAATGTTCCGGCTGTTCCCCCTCTTCCGCCTGAACCGCCTGTTGCGCCTGTTGCGCCTGGACCGCAAGCTCCGCAATCGGCTCCGCCGCAGCGTGGCGAGCTGCTGCTTCCTGAAGGTACGACCGACGAACTCGAAACTCGGGGTGACCCTTTAAATGAGTGGAACAGTGCGTCAGCCGCCCCGCGCAAGTTGCCTCACCCGCTTCCACCGGTACACTCACCGAGGCTGGTCCAGGACCGCTGGCGGCCGGGCAGCGAGCCGCTGGTGCCGCATGTCATCCGCCTCGACCAGCTTGGTCCGCTTCGCAGCCCCGATCATGCGACCAGCAGCGAGGGATCACCGCGAGCGTGGTAGATTGCGAGCGATCTCCGCGATCAGGGCAACAAGCTGCTCGGGCTCATGGGCTGCGGAAAGGCTGATCCGGAGTCGCGACGTTCCATCGGGAACTGTCGGAGGACGGATTGGCGGAACGTAAAACCCGGCTGCAAGCAAGCGACGGGCCAGTGAGACGGTTTCGTTGGCGTCGCCCAAGAGCAGTGGCTGAATCGCCGTTCCGGTACTTTTTGTTTTCGGCATCTGTTCGGCCAGCAGCCTGGCGAGCGTTCCAATTCGTGCCTCGAGGAGCTTTCGTCGCGCGGGCTCATGGCGAATTCGCCGGAGTCCGTGGATGGCGGCAGCGATCGACAAGGGGCTTGCTGCGGTGCTGTAGATGAGCGCGCGGGCCCGGTGAAGAAGATAGTCGATAACGACCTGAGGTCCTGCGACAAACCCGCCGCTGGCCCCGACGGCTTTGGAGAGGGTGCCGATACGGAGAGGAACGCGGTGCTCGATTCCGAGCGCTTCACAGAGGCCGCTTCCCCGAGTCCCGAAGAGACCCGTCGCGTGTGCTTCATCGACAATCAAGATCGCATCGAAGGATTCGGCCAGCTCAGCAAGGGCTTCAAGCGGTGCCAGCGTACCCTCCATACTGAAAATTGAATCGGTGACGAGAAAAGCATTGCGGAACCTCCGTCGATGGATTTGGAGCAATTGCCGCACTCCCTGCAGGTCGCGATGCGGGTAGATAAATCGCTCGGCCTTCGATAATCGGCAACCATCGATCAAGCTCGCATGGTTCAGTGCATCGCTGAGAATGACATCCCCGGCCTCGGGAAGGGTGGCGAGCAAACTGCTGCAGGCGGCATAGCCCGAGGGGAAGAGGACGGCAGCTTCGGTCTGTTCGAGTGCGATAAGCTCCTCACACAGTCGCTGGTGCAGCGGCGAGTAACCGCTGACAAGAGGACTTGCGCCCGCGCCCGAGGAAAGCTCGTCGATGTCCGCGACCTTGAAGTCGAACATCTCGGCTCCATAGCCGAGATAATCGTTGGAGCCGAAATTGACCACCGTCTGATCCCCATGGACCAGGAGCACCCCTCGATGCTGGCGGGGAACGAGTTGCCGACGTAGGCCTTGCTGCTCCCACCGTTGCAGGCGATCGGCTAACCACTGGAAACGAGCGTCGTGGGGGCTGGTCATCAAAGTTCGCTCCGCGCGGATCGTTTCGCCTTAAATCAAAGATTTTTCCGGCGCACGCCCGGCGACAATCCAGTAACCACCGTGCGTTTCGGTGAGTCCGACACGATCAAACCAGCGTGGTGCGTGCACCTGATACCACTGCGGTTGCTTGCAGACGGCGAAAAGTTGTCCGCCAGGACGGAGCGCCCGCACGGCACCCTCGAGAAAGAGCTCGGCGATCTGCATCTGCGCAAAATACGGGGGGTTCGCAAACACCACATCGAATGTTCCAGGAGCGCCGCTCTCACACGCCGAGGACAAGAGCACGCTGTAGCGATCGATGACCTGGTTGAGTGCTGCCGATTTCGCCGTGCACTCCACAGCCCGCGCATGACTGTCGATCGCCGTCACGAAGATGCTCGGGTCGCGGAGCGCCGCCGCCAATCCAACGACCCCGCTGCCACATCCCAAGTCCAAGACTCGGCTCTCCGGTTCCAGCGCCATGGCATCGATCAATCGCCGTGCCCCAAGGTCCAGTTTGCGATGCGAAAAGACGCCAGGACGCGAAGAGACTTGAATCAGTTGACCCCGATCACGGAATGCGAACTGGCAAGCATAACTGCGAGTCCGCAGCCGCATTTTGTCTCGTCCAACCAGATAGGCAGTCGCCGCAAAGACTCTCTCCGTATCGACCAGTCGTTCCCGCCGTACGGATTTGGCGAGCAGCCGCAGTTGGTCCCCCACCCAGGCATCATCTCCATGATCGGTAACGACGATGAAAGTTCCCTCGGGATGCAAACGGGCGGCAAACTCCTGAATCATTTCCCGCGCCCATTCGCTCGTCCCGTCGCGCCGCAGACTGAGGATCGCGAGGTCGTAAAGGACTTCGGCAGGGGGGTCGCTCTGGCACAGCCAATGAATCGTACTGCCAGAGGGAAATTGCTCGATGGCCGTTTCGCAGAGATGCAGTTTTTCAACGCTGGCGGCAATCGATTGCGGTAATTGCCCCGAGGAGGGTAATTGCCCTGAGGAGGAGGGTGCGGTGCTGAACAATCGTGCGAAACGATAGTGCTCCGGTTCGAACAAATCGATCTGCAGCGTCGCTCCAGCAGCCAAGGCGCGGGCGGCCTGTGCGGACGATTGGGAGGCAACCAGCAGACGAGGGACCTCTGCGGAGACCGATGCGGCTCGCGCCAGGTGCTGCGTTGCCAGTTGGTAGGCCAGTTTCTCAGGGGTCGGCCAGTGCGTCTCCATTGCGGAATGTTATCCTGGAGGCCAAAGGAGTCGCCGACCACCAAGAACGTGCAAATGGAGATGGGGAACCGACTGCCCCCCATCGGAGCCGATGTTCGTGACGACTCGATATCCCCCGCTCAGTCCCTCCTGCTTGGCCACTGCGGCAGCGACTACCAGCAGATGCCCGAGCAAATCTCGCTGCTGGTGGGTGCTCTCGGCGAGCGACACAAGAGGCTGTTTTGGAATCACCAAAAAGTGCACCGGTGCTTGGGGCGCAATATCTCGAAATGCCAAGCACTGGTCATCCTCGTAGAGGATCGTCGCCGGGATTTCGCGGGAAATAATCTTGCTAAAAATCGTCTCGGACACGTCGGGAATCCTCCCCGCACAAGCGAGGGTCGAGGAAGCAAACAACCACGGAATCGTACCGCGTACCGAGAATTTTTGATACTGGTGCCGGCAGGGCAGGGGATGCGGGGCGGGAATCGGCCGCATTGTAGCGATTATTGGCTCGGTGACGCTCGACGCTCGACAAGGTTGCCCTTTTTCGATCGGGCAAACTGCATCGACGAGGTCCTTTTTTCCGATGCACCAACAGACCCCCTTGGCATCTCTCCCCTGTGCGGCATGCGGAAAGCTGGTGATCCCCCGGCTCGGTCCTCCCGATCCGGGTTCCCCCTTCCACTCCCTGAACCGCCCTCCCCCCTTTTCGCAATCTCGCTGACGGCGCAGATTGACTGGCAGACGAGCCCAAAAGATGAACACTGAAGTTTCACTGGCACAGCTAGGACAATTGATCGAAGGGAAACATGGCAACCCTGCTGCCCTGCTCGGCCCGCACCCTGTCGAGTATCAAGGTCGGCCTGCGATTGCGGTGCGGACCTTCGTTCCCGACAGTCAGCAAGCTTGGCTCGTCGATCCGCGTCACGAGACGCCTCGGCCGATGCGCCGCCTGCATCCCGCCGGCTTTTACGAAGCGATCTATCCACTTGAGCCACAACCTGTCCCCTATCGGATTCGTGTCGCCAAACGATCGGGAGAAATTATTACCATGCACGACCCCTATGGAATTCCATCGCTGCTGAGCGACTTTGACCGCTATCTGATCGGCGAAGGGCGACATCTGCGGCTGTACGATCGACTCGGTGCTCAGATTCGCCAGATCGATGATAACAAGGGGGTCAATTTTGCAATTTGGGCACCGAACGCCCGAGCCGTCCAAATCGCCGGAGATTTCAACCACTGGGATGGTCGCCAGCATGGGATGCGGGGGAGCGATTCCGGGGTCTGGGAACTGTTCGTTGGCGACGCCCAACCGGGGCAGCGCTACAAGTATCGACTCCTCACCCCGCATGGTTACTGGGTCGAGAAATGCGATCCGCTCGGGTTTGCCGCCGAAGTGCCGCCGCTGACAGCCTCAGTGATTGCCGATTTAACCGATTATGCCTGGAATGATCAGCTTTGGATCGAGCAGCGGAAGGCGGAGGACCCGCTGAAAAAGCCGATCTCCATTTATGAGGTCCATTTGGGGAGCTGGATGCAAGGGGGTTCGCGAAGCCACGGGTGGCTCAATTATCGCGAACTTGCCCATCGGCTCGTCGAATACTGCCAGCAGATGGGCTTTACCCACGTGGAACTGATGCCCATTAGCGAGCATCCCTTCACGGGCTCATGGGGCTATCAAACGGTCGGCTATTATGCCGTCACCAGCCGCTTTGGCAGTCCCCAAGATTTTATGTATTTCGTCGATTACTTCCACCAGCATCAGATTGGGGTCTTGCTGGACTGGGTCCCAGCCCACTTTCCGCGAGACGGACATGGACTGGCCGAACTCGATGGGACCGCGCTCTACGAGCACGCCGATCCTCGCCAGGGGGAACATCCCGACTGGGGTACGAAGATCTTCAACTATGGACGAAATGAAGTCCGTAATTTCCTCATCGCCAACGCCCTCTTTTGGTTCGATCGCTATCACATCGATGGACTTCGCGTCGACGCGGTCGCCTCGATGCTCTATCTGGACTACAGCCGCAAAGAGGGTCAGTGGATCCCCAATCCCTACGGTGGTCGCGAGAACCTCGATGCACTTCATTTCCTCCGCGAATTCAACACCGCGGTGCATGATGAATTCCCAGGTGTCCTGACAATCGCAGAGGAATCGACCGCGTGGCCAGGTGTTTCTCGACCGGTGCAGTCGGGAGGTTTAGGGTTCTCGCTGAAATGGAACATGGGGTGGATGAATGATACGCTACGGTACTTCCACCATGATCCGATTCATCGCAAGTTTCATCATGGAGAATTGACGTTCAGCCTGATCTACGCCTTCACTGAAAACTTTACCCTCCCCCTCTCCCACGACGAGGTCGTCCATGGGAAAGGAGCTCTGCTGAGTCAAATGCCGGGCGACCTTTGGCAGAAGTTTGCGAATCTGCGGTTACTGTACAGCTACATGTGGACCCACCCGGGAAAGAAACTGCTCTTCATGGGTGGAGAACTCGGGATGTGGAATGAATGGAATCATGACCGCGGCTTGGAATGGCTCCTGCTGGATTTTGATACCCATCGTGGGATTCAGCGATGCGTCGCTGACCTGAATCAGCTGGTGCGCGAGAACCCGGCACTTTACCGAGATGATTTCACCCACCATGGATTCGAGTGGATCGACTGCATGAGTGCTGAAGATAGCGTTCTGGCATACCTGCGGCGATCCGGAGCAAGCGAACCAACCCTCCTGGTCTGCTGCAATTTCACTCCGGTTGTTCGCCTCGGTCATCGGGTCGGAGTTCCTGAAGGGGGATTCTGGCGAGAGATCTTCAACAGCGATGCGCTCCTTTATGGCGGAAGCAATGTGGGGACGCATCCAGGAGCGCACGCGGAGGCCCTGAGCCATCACGGGCGCCCCCAAAGTCTGCTCATCGATCTCCCTCCGTTGGCTGTGAGCGTCTTTCGCCACGAAGGCTGATTTTGCCTGACGATGACTCAGAGCCTCTCCGAAAAGGGGTCTGACCCTCTCCGGCAGGGCCCAAAAACCAATGAAATCGATTTGCCTTCAATGGGTCAGACCCCTTTTCGGAGAGGCTCTCACCGCGCGGCAAATGCGATATACTCTTATGAGTCCGATCCTCCTAGCCACTCCTAACACATCGCGAGAAGATATCGATGCCCGTGCAAATGCAGCTCGCGCGGATCATCATTTCTGAGATCTGTGACAACCAAGTGATTTACCTTCGGGAGGTCAACGGTGAACGGCAGTTCCCGATCCTGATCGGAATCTTTGAAGCGACCAACATCGATCGGCGTGTCAAGGAGGATTACACCCCTCCGCGACCATTGACCCATGACTTGATCGTCAAAGTTGCCGAAGCCCTCGGCGCTCAGCTCGACAGTGTGGTGATCTCCGAGCTGCGAGAACACACGTATTACGCTCAGCTGCGGTTGCGAAAAGGGGGTGAGATTCTCGAAATCGACGCTCGCCCCTCCGATGCCATCGCAGTGGCCGTCACCTTCCGCCCGCCACTACCGATTTACGTGTCCGAACAGGTCCTCGCCGACGCGATCAGCGATTGAGTCATAGCATTGAGTCATAGCATTGAGTGACAGAAATGAGAAAAACCCAAACACTTCTCTCCAGGGGAGAGTCGTCTTTGGGTTTTCCCAGTGGCTTGAGAGCCGTCACTGATCGTGCATCGCTGCGTCTGGTCGTAGCTCTTCTTCGAGATCGGTTCGATTTAGTAGCGGATCGTAAGTCCTAAATCAATCCCTTGCATCCAAAAACCGTCGTTGACGATGCGATAGATCTCTGCTTGCGGAGCGACATCGTCGGTGAGCAGTGCCGTACCGTCGAGGTAAGGATTGATCTGCTCGCCGGCCAGTGCAACACTGCTCCAGAAGAGGAACGAGTACCCGAGGGTCATTTGGACGTTGCAGCGTGGCGAGTAGCCGAGCTTAAGCCCCATTTCTGGGACGAAGGCAAAGTCATCAACTTCGTAGTCTCCCTGTTGGCCCTGGGCATAGAACCCATTTCCGAAATTGATCCCTGGTCCTGGTGGGTCGGGGAAAATCCCTTGGCGTGATGAGCCGCGAATCGACACTCGTTGGTTCATATTTCCGAGATGGACCTTCGAGAGACTTTGCAGTGACCATTTTCCTTTGGTGATCACGGACTCGATCCCCAGCTGTCCGCCATGGAAGCGGTTTTCGGCATCAAAACTGTCAAAAAAACTGGTCTGGTTCGGAATTCCGAAGGTTGTGCTCGCGAGGGTCAGCGAATCATCGATCGCGTAGTAGGTGTATCCACCGAGGAGGTCAATTCGGTAGCACGAACCTTGTCCAAAGAGGATCCGCCCAAAAACCTCGGTCGCCAGCGCGTCGAAGTCCGACCGCGCGTTGAAGTCACCAATCGTCGGCCCCCCAGGACTCGGGCCGGACACAATTAAGGCATCCGGTTGCGGTCCCCCGAGGGCAGTCATGTTGAAAAACGGGCGTCGGATGATTGTCGCTGGGTCATCGCTGGAAATGGAATAGTCTTCGCTTTCGCCGAAGAGTGTCCAAAATCTCCCGCCGATACCGAGCATTCCCCCTTTGAGGTAACGCCCCGCTTCGAGGCGAATTCCGGGGGCGAGGCCACTGTCGATGGGATCGCCAAATTGGAGTGCGTCGTTCGGGCCGGTGGTCAGCAGTGGTGGCGTCTTTCGATTTTGCGGGAACCACAAAAGGGCTTCTGCGTTCAGCCACATCTGCTGCGAAGCTGCGATGCTCGGCGGGCAGAATTGTGCGGCATCACAGGGAGTTGCATCGAACGTCATCGGCGCGACCCGAGCGGCAGTTGTCGGCGCTGGGGTCGCGGCAGGATTCGTCACGACACTGTGGTCAGGGAGTGGCGAAGGAACTTGAGGGACCTCAATATCACCGACAAACGAGTCATCGACTGGGGTGAAAACTAAGTCTCCGATGACTTCGTCCTCCCCAAGATCATATTCTCCGCTTGCTGCAGAGACCGCACCGGTCGGACGGCTCTCATCGCCGGACTGGCTGAAGCCTTGACTGGCTACGACCAGCAGCATTACAGAGGCCAAGGAGAAGTTTCTTATTTTCATATTACGGCCCATCAATCCGTGAAGGCTGACACAACTGCCCTTTCAGGATCGACCGGTAGAGCCCTAAATTGCAGAATCGTATGCTCGGTCGGAAGATCCATCCCAAACCTCCCAACTTGAGGAGAAATAAGCGGGAAAAAGACTCCCTGATGCGAGGCAAAGCGATATCATGAGGAAAAGCGTTTGGATTTGCGAAAAAGCTTGCGAGTCGCCTCGATGATGTCAGCAGGAACGGAACCCGAAGAGCCTCTTCCAGCAGTGCCGTCAGATCGTCCGGTCCCGACCCGTGAAGATTCGGGGCTGGCCAGTTCGGCGTGGTTATCGGTCGGTTTTCACCCGCGGATGCTCCGCTGGAAACGCTGGCTGCAGCAGATCAATGATTTGGAGGGGACACTGCAGCGCGAGGATGATGCGGCGCTGCGTAAACGAAGTCTCGCGATTCGGTATCGGGCGAAAGCTGGAGAAGCGCTCAAGGCGTTGCTTCCTGAGAGTTATGCGCTGGTCCGTGAGGCGGGGCGGCGCGCCCTTTCGATGCGGCATTATGATGTCCAAATGATTGGCGGGATGGCCTTATTTGAAGGGTGCATCGCCGAAATGCAGACGGGGGAGGGGAAAACACTGACCGCAACACTCCCGCTCTATCTGCACAGCCTGGCCGGTAAGGGAGCCCACCTGGCAACCGTCAACGACTACCTTGCCAAGCGAGACGCCGATTGGATGCGGCCGATCTATGCACTACTTGGGGTCTCTGTCGGGGTGATTCAAACCCCCGATGATCAGAGTGCTCGGCGGCAAAGTTACGCGAGCGACGTGACTTATGGCACGGCGAAGGAATTCGGTTTTGATTTCCTCCGCGATCGACTCTTGCTGCGAGCAATGAATCGGCTTGGGGCCGAAATGCTCGGCGAGAGCCGTTCGCAGTTTGCCGGGGAAGGGGACTCGCCGGTGATGCGGGGAATGCATTTTTGCCTTGTCGATGAGGCCGATAGTATTCTCATCGACGAAGCCCGAACACCACTGATTATCGCCTCGATCGAGGACACGGTCCGCGACCAGATTATTGAGACCTACCGCTGGGCTTCGCAGCATGCATCCGAGTTCGAGGAAGAGGATCATTACGAAGTCGAAGCCGACACGAAGAAGTACGAACTCAACGGCCGTGGACGAGGATTGGTTCGTTCCCTCCCGAAACCCGATCTGGTCCGGACGATGGGCTTGATCGATCTGTACGAATACATCGAGCGGGCGATCAAGGTGCGGGCGGAATTTCTCCTCGATCGGCAGTATGTGGTTCGGCCGGGGGAGAAAGGTGAGGAAATCGTGATTGTCGACGAGTTCACCGGAAGGCTAGCCGAGGGTCGTAAGTGGCGCGACGGGATCCACCAAGCAATCGAAGCGAAGGAGGGGATCACGATCTCCGTTCCCACAGGTCAAGCCGCGAGAATCACGATCCAAGATCTTTTCCTTCGCTATCACCATCTTTGTGGAATGACGGGGACGGCGGCCACGAGTGCACGAGAGCTGCGAAAAATCTATCGCACTCCGGTCGTCTGCATTCCCACCAATCGACCGCCGCGCCGCATGCGACAACCTGATCGCGTCTTTGGGACGATGGAAGCCAAGTTCTGCGAGATTGTGCAAGAGGTCAAGGAAATGCATGCGGCAGGTCGTCCCGTCTTAATCGGGACGCGGTCGATCGACAAATCGGAAATCCTCTCGAAACTGCTGACCGCTGCCGAAATTCCCCACGACGTCCTGAATGCCAATAAGATCGCCGAGGAAGCAGAGATTGTTTCCTGCGCCGGGGATCAGGGGAAAGTCACCGTGGCGACGAATATGGCCGGGCGAGGGACGGATATCAAGCTCCGCACGGAAATCGAATCGCTCGGTGGGATGCATGTCATTTGCACGGAATTGCACGATGCGGCGCGGATCGACCGCCAATTGATCGGACGGTGTGGTCGCCAAGGGGATCGCGGCTCGTTTCGCCAGTACCTTTCGCTCGACGATGACATCCTCCGAAATGGAATTGGACCGGAAAAAGCCGCGAAATTGAAGCTTCTCGGCGAGACGACTCGGGGACCCTTTCACAGCTTCGCATCCCTCTTTCGCCGCGCACAGCGACGAGTCGAACGGAAGCACTTTCGCGATCGCATGGTCCTTCTCCATCATGAAAAAGAGCGGAAGAAAATGCAGCGTGAAATCGGTCAGGACCCCTACCTGGATACACCCGATTGATCTTTTTTCATCGGTCCCTGTGGCTGTGGGTCCTTTTTTTGCGGTGCACTGATGCCCGGTTTTTTTGCGTGTGGAGCCTGACAAAGGAGTTGACTCATGGAGTCTCAACGCTGGCCGCGATGGATTCTTCTCGCCGCCGCTCTCTACAACCTGCTCTGGGGAATGTGGGTTGTCCTCCGTCCGCTCGACCTGTTTCGCTGGAGCGGAGCCCCGGACCCCCTTTACCCCGAAATTTGGCAATGTGTCGGCATGATTGTCGGCGTTTACGGGATCGGTTACGCGATCGCCGCGAAAAATCCCTTCGTCCACTGGCCGATCGTGCTGGTTGGATTGCTCGGTAAGATTTTCGGTCCGATCGGTTTTCTCTGGTCCCACTGGTCGCTCCAAGCCGCACCATCGCTGCTTCCATGGTCGTGGGGTGTGGTTCTCATCTTCAACGACCTGATCTGGTGGTGGCCGCTGGCAGCGATTTTGTATCTTGCTTTCCGTCAGGCCAACCTTCCGCACAGCGATCATGGAGTGCTGAGTCTTTCGGATGCTCATCGACTGGCCACGACACAGCGCGGTCAGAGTCTGCTTGAGCTCCAGGATCAACAGCCGGTCTTACTGATTTTCCTCCGGCACTCCGGTTGTACATTCTGCCGTCAAGCGCTCGCCGATTTGGCTCGTCAGCGACAGTCGCTTCGCGCCCAGGGGGTCCTTCCCGTGGTGGTTCATATGGGTCGTGAAGAAGATGCCGCCGACTTTTTTGCGTCGTTTGGCTTGGCCGACATCGACCGCATCAGCGATCCTCAGTGCGTGCTCTATCGCGCCTACACGATCCCCCGTGGGGGACTCTGGGAAATGCTCGCACCCCGCGTATGGTGGCATGGTTTTCAGGCAGCAATTCTCAAACGCCACGGGATTGGAAAACTGCGCGGAGATGGGTTTCAGTTATCGGGGACTTTTCTTGTCCACCGGAATCGAATTCTTGCAGGGCATCCCCATCAGTCGCCAGCCGACAGGACCGATTACTGTCAATTGTCGACCGCGGGCCTCGAAATCAGGACCGCTGCCCCTTGAACGTTCGCTTGCTCGCAACCTCAGGCTTTGGGCTGGAGACTTTAGTTCGCGACGAACTGGCGGCGCTGGGTATCTCCGCAGAAATTGTCTCCCCAGGGTTCGTCGCTTTCTCCGGCGATGAAGCCACGATCTGTCAGGCCAATCTTTGGCTCCGCACCGCAGATCGAATCCTGATCGAAGTCGACGCGTTTGAATGTCTCGACTACGAGCAGCTTTTTACCCGAGTTCGCGCGGCAGCATGGGAATCATGGATGGGTCCCGAGGATCAATTCCCGGTCACGGCGCACGTGGTTGGAGAGCATCATCGCAGTGCTCAGGCAGCGATCAAAACAGCCAAGCGGGCGATTGTCGATCGCCTTCGGGAGGTCCACCAAGCGACGACTCTTCCCGAGACCGGCAACAAATATGCGGTGCATGTGAGTCTCGTTAATCGGCATGCCTGGGTGACGATCGATACGACGGGGAAAAGCCTCCATCGACGCGGCTATCGCGCAAGCTATCGGCACGACGAACCGAAAGAAACGCTCGCTGCCGCAATGGTCCTGCTGAGCAAATGGGATCGCCAGCGTCCACTGGTCGATCCTCGCTGCCGCAGTGGCAACATCGTCATCGAAGCGGCAATGATCGCGTGCAATATGGCACCGGGTCGCAATCGATCTTTCGTTGCCGAGCAGTGGCCGAGGGTGCCAGCGACACTCTGGGAATCCGCCCGCCGGCAAGCCGATGAAGCGCAGCGCGAAGACCTCCCGCGGCGAATTCTTGGCTTTGACACCGATCCAGGCCGGTTGCACGATGCACAGAGCGCTGCAATCGCCGCCGGAGTTGAAGATTCGACTCACTTTCAGGCTGCCGAGATCAAGACCTTTTCCAGCAGTCGCGAATTTGGCTGCCTGATCACGACGATCCCCTGGGTCGATGAACCGGGAGACCATCAAGCAACGTACGATGCCCTTCCTGAAGTGCTGCGGAAACTGCCAACATGGTCCTCGTTTTTCCTCGCGGATCACCCCGATTTTCAATCGATCGTCGGCCGAAATGCCGATCGCCGCCGCAAGCTTTACCACGAGCGACGCGGATGTACGCTGTACTCCTTTTTTGGACCTCTTCCCGGGCAGCAGTGCGAAGCTCCGTTCGGTCAGTTGACCGACAAAGAGTACGCTCAGGGGGAACTTTTGCAGCGTCGACTGGTAAAGCGCGCACGGCACTTTCGCCGCTGGCCGGCACAGCTCGGTATCAGTTCGCTGCGACTGTACGAACGAGACATTCCCGAAATCCCGCTGGTCATTGATCGGTACGATTCCTACCTCCACATCACCGAATACGAACGACCCCATCAACGGGATCCCGCGACCCATGCGAACTGGTTAGAAATGCTCGCTCGATACGCTGGTGAGGCGCTCGAGATTCCCCCCGCGAATGTCATTCTCAAGCGCCGTCAAAGGCAGGCTGGAACGCAGCAGTACCAGCGATTGGCCGAAGAGAATCGGGAAACGATTGTCAGTGAAGGCGGATTACAGTTCATCGTCAATCTCACCGACTACGTCGATACCGGTTTGTTCCTCGATCACCGGATCACGCGGGCGATGGTCCGCCGTGAAGCAGCAGCGAAAAGGGTCGTTAACTTGTTCGCATACACGGGTTCATTTTCCGTTTACGCAGCCGCTGGAGGAGCCGCCGAGGTGACCACCGTCGACTGGACGCATTCGTACCTCCAGTGGGCTCAGCGAAACATGGAACTCAATCGCTTCACTGGACCTCAGTATCGCTATGTACGAAGCGACGCGATGGAGTTCCTGGAATCGCTCCCGCAGGACGAACTCTTTGATCTGGCGATCGTCGACCCACCCACTTTTTCCAACAGCAAACGAACCACCGAGATCTGGGAGGTGCAGACGGGATACGCGGTGCTGCTGAACGCTTTGCTGCTGCGGATGAGTCCGGGGGGACTGATTTATTTTTCCAACAATTTCCGCCGCTTCAAACTCGACCCCGGCCTGCTCGCGGCTTCACAAATCCACGAAATCAGCAACCAGACGATCCCCCCTGATTTCCGCAATCGACGAATCCATCGCGCGTGGCGAATGGTCAAATGAGCGATTGGATGAGAGGCTCCACAGGTTAGCGGAAAAGGACTTCGTGCCAATCCGCGGGATCCACGCTGTGGGGCGATTCTTCACGGCTCCTCGAAGGAATCAATCGCCCGCGAATCCGCCAGCGATCTCCCGGGACCAGCGGCAGCGCAAGGAGGTCACTGCGATGGATCGCGATTTCCACACTCCGTGTTCCCTCGGACAACGCCGTCGCGACGTACCAGCGTGGATTCCAAGCTCGGAAACTGTCACATGCATCAAAGGTGCGTCCCCGCGCATCGACGAACAACCGATAAGAGGTCAGGAGATCGCGATCCACATCGATCTCAATCATCACCCGCGCTTCATCCCCCAGGTCCTCATCGCGTTTTCGATGGGAGTATGGATGTGCGACGGCGTCCACCGAAAAAACATAACTGACGCCGAGGTAAACAAAGTCGGCGTCATAGGTGACCCACACATGCTCGCTTGCGAGCGAGAGCGGATCGCGAGGAAGGGTGCTTGGCTGTACCGCCAAGGATCGAATTTCGTTGGAACTTGTCGCAGCCCTCTCCCAGCACGGATCATTCAGGTGTCCATCGAGCAG
>Ga0169931_10002752_pt1 | contig 28384 bp, 18 predicted proteins | sample Kivu_15m_20L_FD_129675 | JGI IMG/M metagenome (GOLD analysis project Ga0169931, IMG submission 129675) | Freshwater microbial communities from Lake Kivu, Western Province, Rwanda to study Microbial Dark Matter (Phase II) - Kivu_15m_20L... | ecosystem: Environmental > Aquatic > Freshwater > Lake...
AACCCATTCCAGGATCGTGCCGGCCGGGTACTGATAGCGATGCACGCCAGAGATGACGCCGTAGGCCACGCTGGGCTGATAGTCGGTCGCCAGCAGGAATGGGTTGCCGACCGTAAAGCACCAGTCGCCCACGCGCACCTGGTCGCTGTCGCCCAATTCCGCGGCCGGAAAGTCATTCCGCCCCAATAGCTTGATCAGGGCTACGTCGCCCGTCGGATCGAGCCCCACGATCACGGCGTCGTACAGCTTGCCATCGGCCATGCCGCACTGCATGGCATCGCCGCAGGCGCTGGTGACGTGGAAGTTCGACAGGGCATAGCCGTCCGGCGAAATCACCACGCCGCTGCCGCCGCCTTGCCCGCCGGGCGAGAACACCGCCACGGTCGAAGCCACGCACTTCTCGACCACCGCCACGCGGGCTTCTTCCGCTGCGAGCACGGCCGGATCGACCTGCGCGCGGACCTGCCGCGCTCCGATCGTGGCGATCAGCAGTAGAAGTCCCAGCCTGACTATTGGTGCCTGCATAGTGAATTCTCTTTCCGCGCCGCGTGCCACTCGATCGTATCTGCTACTTCGTTACGTGGGCGTCACCCAAGGTGAGCCGATCTCCGACGTCGAGCCCTTCGCCGTAGTCTGCCAATATCTCGATGCGACGAATGCCGCTTACTTCCAGCTCTAGCGGCTTCGCCGGTTCGGTTCCGCGCACTTCGCCCTCCCACAGCAACTTGCCGTCCCCCTTGATCGAGAGCCAAACGCTGCCGCTCTCGCGTGTCGTGTCGTCGATCCCGACCGTCGTACGAAGCAAGCGGAATGCATCCGGCAGCCGATAGATCAGCTCGGTGCGACTGACCAGCGCCAGCCCCTTGCGAAACACTTTGCCATCGAGCTTGAGCGGCGAGTCGTCGAAGCCCTGATCGCGCCGATACTCGAAATAGCCCAACAGCGCCTGCGGCGGCTCGGAAAAGCCCACAAGCGGCGTGAACCGCGCACTCTCTGGCTCCAGATCGCTGAGATAGGCAATCTTGCCGCCCGAGAAGTCGAAACGCAGAACTTCCTCAAGCGGGACGCTCAGGTTCGCGCCGGCGGGTGTCTCAACCATCAGGCTGTCACCCTTAAGTGCCAGTGAACGTAGCGGCAAACGACTGCCGCCCGCCAGGACCAAAGTGCCAATCGATGCCGGAAGATCGCTTCCCTTGGCTGCCGCATAGACGATGCCCGTGATCTTCTCACGCTTGACGGGGATCACCTCACCATCCAGTTCGAACTGGCACGCTGCCTCGTCCAGGCCGCGCACGATTCCTTCCAGATAGTCGAGTGCGTCGTTCTTGCGGACCACGAGCAGGTCGCCGGCGGGCTTCGATTCCACGATCTCGGCCCACTGTTTTTGCAGCTTGGGTTCGGTGATCGGCATCAACCGTACGGATCGCAGGGCACGCGTTGGAATCACAATCGCCTCGGATTGGAGTTTCATCGCCGCCTGACCATCTTTCGTCTGATAGTCGGCAACGGCGAGTTGCGCGCCGTCAGTCAGGCCAACATCGATGGCGCCGGCTGCGACCGACGGCTTAACGCCTTCCGGCGCGAGCGTGGCCAGCTTTTCCAGCGGTAGCGAGACGTCGCCCGAATCCGTCGCCAGCACAATCTCGGTAGCGGTGGCCGACTTGAGCTCGCCGCGCGCGGCCTGGCCGTCGAGCGTTTGGGCCTCGAAGGGCACCGCGGCCGAAAGCAGGACGGAGAGCAGCAAACTAACTGTCATCGCTTGGTTCCTATTTACCTTCCGAACCTTCCGTGGCGAGCTTGCGGAAGTATTGCTCGATCATGTCGCGGTAGTGGGCCGGGTACTCCTGACCGATTTGCTGCAAGGCTTCCTCGCGCTCCTTGGGCGGCAAGTTGCCCCAGCCGCTGCCGTCGCCAAGCGGCTTCTTGTCGACGTTGCCCGGCCCCTTGCCACCCAGCGGCATGCTGTCCGGCAGCGGAGCGATCGGCATCTGCCCGCCACCACTGCCACCCGCGGCGGCCGCAGCCGCCGCGGCCTGTTGCTGCTTTTCCATCTCTTCAATCAGTTTGTCGAGCGACGCGATCACGCCGTCTTCGACTTCGCGGGTCTTCTTACCCGCGCGGCCCAGATCGAGCCGGCGCTTGATATCCTGCATCCGCCGCGCGATGTGATCGAGCGACTCATCCTTAAGCCCGTCAAGATCCGCCTGCATCAGTTTTGCCAACGAAGCATAACGTTTGGGCAGTTGGGGTTCGTTCTCCAGTAGCCGCGTGATCGCCGCCAATCCTTCTTCGCGGGCCAGCATTCGATAATGGACCACCGCCCGGTGGAAGAGCAGGGCGGCCGGATCGGCGACCTCTTCCAACTTGATGGGAGCCATCTGTTCGGCCGCTTCGTCATACAGCTGCCCGTGCACCAACCAGCGCACGTAGTACAACCGCAAGTTGCTGCGCACGAACTCCGGCAGGGCCGGATCGTCGAGCCAGGTCACGTCCGGCAGAACGACATTCTTGCGCGGCTGCGATGCCACCTCGACAAGCTCCCGCGCCCGCGGTTCGCCCAGCACGATCGTGCGGCAAACGAGGTCCAGCAGCGGCGTGTCGCTGGCCTCGGCGGCGTCTTGCTGCCAGAGCGCTTCGGCCGCCGCCAGCGAGGACTTGTCCGCGTGGTCTTCCGACACCCAGGCGAGTGCCTGCGCGCGAACGGCCTGCGCGTCGGGCGCCTTCCAGCTCGCACGGCGTGCCAGGCTCGGCCGGTCGTCTGCAACGCTCGTGGCCGCCACCAGCGTGACGACAGCGGCCACCAGCAGCTTGGAAACTCGTCGCGCGGTCATCGATTTCTCCCTACCACGATGTCGCGGGTGATCTTGTGAATGCGAGATTCTCGCTCCGCCAACTCCTCGAGCGCCTTAAGTATCTGCGGCTCGCTCGCCTGTTCGGTCTTGGTCAGCTCGGTGTAGCGCTGCGTGCGGTTGTTCACGCGCATCTGCATCGCGCGGATCATCTTCAGCTCGGCGATCGTATCCACGAGCGGCATTTCCTGCTCGCCGCCGGCCTGACCGGGCTGCCCCGGCTTCTGTTCCTGCATGTCCTTTTGCGCCTTCTCGAGCGCGGTGATCATCTCTTCCAGGGCGGCGATGACATCTTCTTCCACGCCTTGCGTCAGGGCGCCCGTGTCAGCCTCGGCCAGGCGATCGCGAATCGTGATCATGTCGTCGCGAATCTCGATGACCGCTTCAGGGAATGCCACGGCCGAACCTTCCTCCTGGAGCACGGCCAGAGCCTTGTCGGCCTCGACGGCGATCTCGGCCTCTTTGCGGCTCAGCCGGCCGGCCTCGATCACATCGTCGCGGTCGCGATCCTCGGCCGGCACCTTGTCCAGCCGCTGCGTGCCTTCATAGACCTGCACCTGGGCGTCAAGCATCTTGCGGAAGCGGGCCTCGAGCATCGCGAGGGTGCGGGCCATCTCCTCTTCGCGCAGTTGCCGCAAAATCTCCTCAAGCTCGGCCTTGGCCTGTTCCAGTTCGCGCAGGGCTTCCTCCTGCTTCTCAACGGCGTCCGATTTCTTGGCCTCTTCCAACTTCTTCTGGGCTTCCTGCATTCGTTGCTGCGCCTTCTGCAGACGCTTCTCGGCCGGGTTCTGTTCGCTCTTTTCACTCTCACCGCTTTGGCCGCTCTCGCCCGGCTGCGGGGGATCAACAGGCGGAGGGCCATCTTGCGGCTTCGATTCCGACTTTTGACCGTCGGATTTTTGGCCCTCGGACTTCTTACCCTCCGCGTTCTCGCTCTCCGACTTTTCGCCTTCAGGCGTCTCCGACTCACCCTGCTCGGAGTCCGATTTCTCACCTGCTGGCTTATCTTCGGAGGGCTTGTCCGATTTCTCACTCGCTGACTTCTCAGCTTCCGACTTCTCGGTTTCCGACTTCTCACTGTCGGACTTTTCGCCCTCGGCTTTCTTACCCTCAGCAGGTTCCGCTTCAGACTTCCCTTCGCTTTCCTTGCCCGGCTCGCCTTCGGCGGGTTCGCTCTCGCTGGGCTTCTTGGCTGGCGTACGCGCTTCCTCGTCCTTGCGCACGTCCTCGGCCAACTCGCCAGTCTTGTCCTTGATCTCGCTCTGACGCTCGGCGAGTTCCTTGGCGTCGTCGTCGCGCTGCGTAGCGCCCTGAACTTGCCGCTGCTCTTTGATGATCTTGTTAACTCGTTCCAGGTACTTGCGGATCCGTTCTTTCTCCGACTCGATGTGCTTCGAGCGGTCTTCGCTGAGCATCAGTTCCAACAGCCGCATCAGGTCGTCGCGAACGTTCTCCTGTCCCTTCACCGCCGGGCTGAAGCGTTCGTTCTTAAGCAGATCAATGAGCGCCCCGAACTGATCTTCGATCACCCGATCTTTGCTTTGTGCCACGGCCTGACGCAGCAGCGCCGCACGGCGGGGATCGGTCGACTCGGTGAGTTCCGCCATTCGCAGCAGCAGCCGTTCAAGATCGCGAAACCGCTCGGCCACTTGTTCTTGCCGCGTGAGCAGGGGGTTCTTGGCCGCCTCGGCCGCAATCGCGGGCTCTTCGGCCTGGGGATTGGCCGCCTCTTGCGCGGACGCCGGGCGCACCAGCGCGAGGCTCATCACGAGCAGTCTCAACAGCAGCAGCCAGCGTGTGTTCATGGTCCGTCCCTCGGCCCGATGCGTCCTTACTCGATCAAGCTCCGCAGCGACTTCTTCTGCTGCTGCTTGGTTTCCTCATTCACTTCCTCTTGCGTCTCGATGATCTTGCGCAGCATCTCGAGCGCCTCGTTGAACGTCTCTAATTCTAACATCCGGTCCAGGATTCCCTGCATTTCCACCAGAATCCCGTCGATCTGAGCCACCGCCTCGGCCTGCGACTTCACGGCCGCGTCCGGCGAAGCCAGTTGCCCGCCAAGCTGCTTCAGCTTCTCCAGCAGCGGCGCATAGCGCGTCTCGCCAATCGTCCGCAGCGGCCGGGCGATGCCCGCATCCAATCGCTCGGTCAGCTCGGGGGTGTCGATCCGATTGTTCGCCAGTTCCTCGCGAATGTCGTCAAACGCCGTGGCCAGGTTCACGACTTCGTCCTTGCTCCGCTCGCTGTTCTGCACCACGCGCTCAACCTGCACCGCAGGGCTCAGCCGGCCGGTCGCCGCCTCGCGCGCCGGAGCCGCATCCTCCGGCTTCGGCTCTGGCTTCGTGTTCGGTTGCAGCTCAACGCCCGCCAACAAGTCACGCGTGTCCGTGAGTTCCTGAATGATCGTTTCGAACTGCCGCCGCAGGATCAACTCACGGGCTTCAAGCATCGAACGCAACTGGTCGGGGGTGACCACGTCCAGGGCATACTTCTGGCTCACGCCCACGTTCGGATTCGCTTCCAGCGCGCAATTGTCCGCGGCCTGCACAGTCCAGTGCAAGCGTTGCTTGGGCTTCAGCTGAAGATCAGCCACCTCCATCACGCCAGCCAATTCCACCGCTTCGGAGCCGACAGCCCCGAACTCCAGCGGCCGCGTCTGCGCCGGTTGCTCGTCCACATTGAATTCAAACCAGGCTCGGGCCACGCCGTAGTCATCTTCCACCTGGCCGACTGCCGGCAGCCGGGCCTCGGGCGTGATCGCGGTGCCGATCCCCTTGAGAACAACGTTTACCCGCGGGGCCTCATCGGGCACGGCTGCGAGCGCGAGCCTGACCGCTTCGCGACTGGCAATGCCATCCGTGTCGCGCAGCGTGAAGAGCAGCGTCTTGTCGGCGTCGAGCCGGCCCAGGTCGAACTCGAACTTTTCCTGTGGCTTGCCGGCTTCGGCCGCGACGTCGATGCGATGTGTCTCGGCCGTCCCATCGCTGGCCACGTCATCGATTTGCACGGATACGAGCGGCTTGTTCGACGTGGCCAGAATCGTGACTTTCGTGCCCAGCGGGATCTGCATCAGCCCCGCCACCGCCAGATCGCGGCTGGCGCGGCCCGTGTAATGGGGATACTCACAGCGGAGCGTCATTCCACTGATCGTCGGGCTGTCGACCACGTCCAGGTAGAATGGTCCTTCGCGGTCATCCCCGCCAGAGACATAAAACTCCAGCGGCGCCAGCACGCTCTTGAATTCATGGGCGTACGGCTGGAACTGCCCGCGACCCTGTGGCACGATGCCTTCTCGCCGCATGTTTTCGCGGCCGCTGGCGCCCTCGGCAGTGCTGTACCGAACTTCCACGATCTCCGGCACTTGGCGCTCGAGCGCCGCATCGGCGTTCACCACCAGGTCCCAATCGCTGCCGCGCGCGATCTTCACCCGGCGCGATTCGTCAAAGCCCGCGACCGACAAATGCGTCCACCGCGGCCACAATTCGTTCGACATCAGCAGGCTGCGACGTGCCCAGATTCCGGCGGCAGCGGGCGCGGCGACCAAGAATACCAGCGTCGACGACGCCAACAGCAGTGCCAGGCTCACCTTCTGCACCAGCGGGCGGCGGTTGAACACCTGTGCGAGTTCCACGCGCTTCACTTCCGCGAGCGCATCACGATGAGCCCGGGCCAGCATCTCGGCGTTAAACTCGGCAGCGCGATCGGGGCGTTCCGCAAGCTCCACCGACGTGAGCAAGCTGTCGCGGAACTGCCCGAACTGCCGCTCGAGCAGCAGTGCCATACTGCGATCTTCCAGCCGCACCAAAAGTCGCGAAACCAGCGTGCGATAGGTAATGAACGCCAGCGCCGCGACCACGGCCACCACGACGCCCACGCGCAGGGCCACCGGCGGCTCGATCAACCAATCGAGCGCCAGACTGAGCCAGAACGCCACGCCAGCTAGGATCGTGAGCTGCGCCAGCCCATCAACCCAGACGTACGCTCTGATCTTGCGGCGCAGCTTCGCCAGCAGCGAGCGAATCGCCGGTTCGAGCGTGTTCGAGTTCTGAACGTCCGTTGCCATCGTGTGTCGTTACGCTCTTATCGCCGTTATGCCAGCTTTGACAGTCTGCGAATCAACCATTCCAGGCACAGTGCCCCGCAAGTGACAATGAGCAGCCCGCGCATCCAATTGAAATTGAAGTCGCGATCCGTCACGCCTTGCAAGTACGTGGTTTCGGTGCGGTCGGCAAGCTGCGTGACCAACGGCGGCAGCCCCTTGCTTCCCAACACCGATTCCGCGCCTACGTAGTAGATGCCGCCCGTGCGCTTGGCCAGGTCGGACAGCAGGGCGTCGTTCCGCTGCGGGTTCTCCCGTTCAATGTCGGGCACGCGCACCTGAATCCGCCGCGTGAGCGATTCGTTTCCGTTGCCTGGCACCGCTAGATCCAGCCGATACGTGCCTTCCACCAGCGCCGTGAACTGCCCGGCGTACATCCCCTTGCGCGTCGGATCGGGCATGAGCTGTATCTTTTCCGACGTGCTGTCGGGCCGCACGATTTCCAGGCCAACACCCGGCAGATCGAGCGGTTCGAACTGGGCATCACTGAGCTGTGCCTTCACCGCGACGGTGTTACCGAGCAGGTAGCGATCGCGGTCCACCAGCAACATTCCGCGGCTGGAGCCGACAAGTAGCCGCCCCTGCGACACGTGTCGTATCAGCTTTGTGTAAAGCTGTTCGAAATAGCGATCATCCAGCGCTCGCAGCCGCCACATCTCGCCGCTGCCCATGAAGAACACGCGGCCTGCACCGTAGAAGTGCCCCGCCATGTAGATCGGTTTGTCGCCGCCGCTACCGGCCTCGGGATCGGAATATCGACCGTAGACCGCGGAGCCGGGTTTCGCGCTTCGCACGGAATAGTAGCCGTATACGCCAGGGAAATCGGACCACACCTGCTGGCTGGCCGGGGCGCTATCGCCCAGCCACAGGAACTCGGCCTCGAGCCCCTCGCGCGAGAACTCGATGGGCCAGGGATTCGTCGAGCCGTAGCGGCCTTCTTCAAAGACCGTCAGGCGGCGGTTGAACTCGACCGGATACAAGCCTCGCAGCTTTGCCAGCTTCGGTTCCTGCACCCAGCGATCCATCTCGACAGGCCCGGCCACGACGACCAGTCCGCCTGCCTTCTCGGCAACCCAGCGCTCAAGCAGGTCGACCTGCGCCTCGGTGAGCTTGCGCCAATCGGGATCGAATCCCACGACCGCGTCGTACTCGAACATCTCCTGCGGCGTGCTGGGGAAATCGGCCAGGATGGTATCCGCATCCTGCGACGCGCCTTCGCCGGCCGATTGCAGCCAGACGTCGACGCTCACGTCCTTGTCACGCTTCAGCATATTTCGCAGGAAGGTGTACTCGCGCGTCGGCCCGCTGGCCACAAGCAGGACCTTCGTCTTGCGATCGACAATCTCGACGTCGACCTCCTGCTGGTTGTCGTTGGCGTTGCTGTCCTCGGGCGGAGCTTTCACGCGGAGCTTGAAGACGCGACGGCCGGCCACTTCCGGCGAGAAGTCGAACTTCACGGGCACGACTTCGCCGCGACCGCCAAGCGTGATCCGCTGAGAGTTTTCCAGCGTCCCATCGCCGCCACCGGCATCTTTGCCGGCTTCGCGCGAGAGCAGCTCCACCGACACGGTGCGATCGTCGAGACCTTCGGATTGCAAATAGCCCGTGATCTGGAAGCCATCGCCAGGATATGCTCGGGCCGGCGCTACCAGGTCGCTGATTCGCACGTTCGCTGGCCGGCGATCGGAGCCGATGCCGACAGCGTAGACCGGAATCTTCGCGTCGCGAGCGGCGGCGATGGCCACGGCAGGATCAATGCCAGCATTCTGGCCGCCGTCGGAGAATACCACGATGCCGGCCACGGGGCTGGTGCGTTCCTCGGTGATCAGTGTCCGCAGTGATTGGCCGAGTCGAGTTTCGGTGCCTTGAGGGAGGATCGCGGCGGCCCAATTCTCATCTTCGGCATTTGCCCCCTGCGGCTCTTCATCCTCTTTAGCTTCGGCAACGTTCGCCTTCTCGACCGGTGCGCCCAGCGCCGGCAACTTGCCCAGCGTGGTGATGCGATCGAGCTCCGCGTCAAACCGTGCCAGATGCACGTCATGCTTCTCGCGCAGTTTCTCGACAAGCTTCCCCTTGTCGAGCACCGCGACAACCTCTTCAAGCCGGTTGGGCGAAGCCGGAACGGCCGACGCCGTTGCATCGTGCAATCCCATGCTGAGGCTCGAATCCACCAGCACCAGCACGCGCGAGTTCCGCACCACGCGCTGCTCGGTCCGCTTCTCTGGTTGCAGATAGAACGCCAATAGCCCGGCGAGCGCGACCAGCCGAAGTCCCAAGAGCGCGGCTGCCACACCACGGCGGAGGTCAACCGTATCGCGACGATACATCCAGACGGCGAACGTCACGATCGCCGCGCATGCCAAGCCCAGCACCAGGAACTGCCATCGCTCGGAGTATTCCTGCAAGCGAGCCAGTTCGTAAGTGGTTCGGGTTTGCGCGAGCAGCGTGTACATCATCTGGCCCGAGCCTCCAGCGGCTTGGGATGATAGCTGCACACGTAGGCCAGCACTTGTTCGGCCAGCAGCACCGCGATCAGCAAATACAACAGGCTCTCACCCAGATTGAAACCCGCGAGCTGCTGGGGATTGTAGTTAATGTCCTGGGCTTCGTAGTACTCGTAGCGAACGCCTTGCAACTCACCGGCCAGGGCCTGCGCGTCCAGCTTCCGCAGATCACCCTCTTCCGGCGCAACGTTAAGCGCGAACCGCTCCGTCACTTCGCTGCCATCGAGCTTCACCAGACGGGCTTCGTAGATGCCGCTCGAATCGGTCTCATTCAGCACGGCAACGCGCTCGTTGGTGTCGGCCGTTGCCGCCTTCTCGCCGTCTTTCGGTTTTTCGTTCTTCTCGGGGTTAACTGGCGTCGTGGCGTCTACCGTCAGGGTTGCTCCGCCCAGCTCGCGCGGCATCATGAACCGCAGTTGTGGGGTAAACAGAGCCGTGTCGACCGGTATCGCGAGGGGCGCTCCGACCAAACGCGAGGGATCCGCGTTTTTCGGCGCAGACAGATACGATTGCAGCTCGAGCATCGCCACAACGAAGCTCGGATTGCCGCGAGCCCAGTTGTTCCAACTGCCAAGTTCCGTCTCGAGCGGCGAGGCCTTGGTCAGGAAGGCGACCACGCGCCCTTCGCCAAACTGCTTCTCCACCGCCAGCGGCGCCTTGTTTCGCAGGTGGGCAATGACTCGCGTTGACGAGTCCGGCTCGGGCAGCCAATTCCTCTCGGCCGCAAAGTAGCGATTGATCGTTAACGCGCCGAGAAAGCTGTTCCGCTCGCCTGCGAACACCGCGAAGATCGGATGGTCGCTCACTTCGATATCAGGAGCTTTCTCCAATCGATCGACGATGAGTTCCGCGGGCCCGGCCAACGGCAGCGGCAACAGCCCCTCGCCGCCGCGATACAGGCTGTCGTTCATGAACGCCGCCCGCGACCGCTCACCCAGAAAAATCCCCAGGCCGCCGCCCTGGCGAACAAAGTCTTCCAGTGCGGCAATCTCGGCCGAATCGAGTCGATCGATATTGAGCAAATAAATCGTGGCAAAGCGATCGAGCGAATGATCGCGCAGGTAACGCGGTGATTCGATGACAGGACTGAGCCCGCTCGCAATCTTGCCGCCGGGCGAGAGCGCGGACGTCAAGAAGAAGGCATCGCTCCCACGGGCGTCGCCATCGATCACCAGCACCTCGACCGCCGGCGGCACGTCGACCACCAGCGTGCGGCGATTATCGGTCGTCACGGCGTCGCTCTCGAGTTGCGCGGCCAGCTCATGCTGCCCCGCCGTGGCGAACATCACGGGAAAACGCCGCGTCACTGACTTACCCGCGGGTACTTCCTCGATCACCACCGGAGTGCGGGCATGACCGTCCTCCTGGAGCGCGACCGAGACGTTCCGCGCATCCTCGGGCCCGAAGTTCTGCACGGTCACTTCCACCAGCAGAGGCACGCCGGCTGCGCGGGTTCCGGGCGCGGGTTTCAGCGCCGCGATGGCCAGGTTCTGATGCATCGCGTGAACGCAGTTCACGAGGTGCACTTGCGAACCGGCCGTGGCAATGCGTTCGAGCGACTGGCGGAGCGAGGTCGCTTCACGCCAGTCGCTGGCACGGAAGTCAGAGATCAAATAAACGACCCGATCTTCGTCCGCGCCTTTGGCGGGCAGACCATCCACAGCGTCTAAGGCTTCCACCGGACCAGCCGCGGTTTGCGAGGGCACGAGCGGCCCCAGCACCTTCTCAAGCGTTTCGGGAAACCGTGCATCGATCGGCGATTCGAGCAAGTCGGGCTGCGTGCCGCGCGCTATCTGGCCGGCACGAGAAAACCTGATCAGCGTGAAGACCTGCGGTGTGTCTTGTCGCTCGGCGCTGGCGGCGAGTCGCGTAACAACGCCCTTGGCCTGCTCGAAAGCGCTCGTGTCGGCCCAGTGGTCAGACATCGAAAAACTGTCATCCACCAACACCACGTGGTGGGTGCGGGCGCCGCCGAACAGCGCGCCCCACTTGTTGCGCAACAGCGGCTGGGCCACCATCATGACCACCGCCGCGATCGCCGCCATTCGCAGCAGGAGCAACAGCAGTTGCTTGAACAAAACACTCTTGCGATGCCGCTTCTGGCTCTGCAGCAGGAACTCCATCGCCGCCCACTCGACGCGCCGGTGGCGCATCAAGTTGATCAGGTGGATCAGCACCGGCAAACCGACGAGCGGCAGCCCCCACCAAAGCAGCGATTCGAACACAAAGCTGGGCATCGTTCTCGTTGCGAAGTCCCTGGCAGCCAGCCTGGCCGCCGTTACCTTCGCAGCATCTGCCTCCTGTCGGTCAAGAACGTCGCCAAGGCCCCGTCCAGCGGCTCGCTGGTGCGCACCAGCTTATACTGCACGCCATCCCGAGCGCAGCCGTGCCGCACCTCGTCCAAGTACGCATTCAGTGCCTGCAAGTAACCCTCTCGCAGCGCGCGCGGATTGCACGTCAGCTGCTCGTCGAGCTCCAGCCCATCAAACCGAGTCGGCCCGCTGAACTGAAAGTCGAGTTCGTCGTCGTCCATGATATGAAACACCAGGACGTCGTGTCCGTGTTGACGCAATAGCTTGATTCCCTTGAAGAGTCCGTCGCGGTCAACAAGCAAATCGGAAATCAAAATGATCAGGCCGCGCCGCGGGTACGCCTCGGCGACGGTCCGCAGAATCGCGCCGATGTCAGTCTTTTCGCGCGGGGCGCTCGCGTCGAGCGCCTGGATGATCGAGTTCAAGTGGCTGCGTTTGGTTTTCTGGGGCACCTTGGTGCGTACCGCTTCGTCGAACGCCACGCATCCCACGGCGTCCTGCTGGCGGAGCACGAGGTATGCCAGCGAAGCGGCGACCGTCGCTCCGTATTCATACTTGTTGAGCGGTCCCGAGCCGTAGCTCATGCTCCTCGATACGTCGACGACCAGCGTCGCCCGCAGGTTCGTGTCTTCTTCAAACTGCTTGACGTAAAAACGATCCTGCTTGGCCCAGACTTTCCAATCGATGTGGCGCAGCTCGTCGCCAGGAGCATACTGGCGATGCTGCAAAAACTCGATCGATTGCCCGAAGTAAGGACTCTTGTGGATGCCCGCCAGAAACCCTTCCACGACGTGGCGGGCCCGCAGGTCAAGCCGGGCAATGCGGCCGATTGCTTCAGGATGCAAAAATCTTCTGGAATCGGGCATCGCTCGTCAGTTCGTCCTCTTTGGTGGGCGTCACTTGTACCAGCCGATCGACAATATCATCCGCCGTCACGCCGTCGCTCTCCGCGGCGAAGCTCACAACCAGCCGGTGCCGTAGCACGGGCTTCACCAGCGCCTGGATATCCTCGGTCGAGACGTGCGTCCGGCCGTGCAGCAGGGCCCGAGCCTTGCCACCCAGGATCAGGAACTGCACGGCTCGCGGCCCTGCGCCCCAGGTGATCTGGTCCTGCACGAACTCGGGCGTGCCCGGCTCGCCCACGCGTGTCTGGCGGATCAGCGAGAGGGCATAGCGAATCACGTGATCCGTGACGGGCACCTCGCGCACCAGCCGCTGCAATTCCAGGATTTCTTCGCCCGAGAGCACCGGCTCGATATGGTCGGTCAAAGTGGTGGTCGTGCGGCGTGCGATCTCAAACTCCTCGGCGAAGTTCGGATACTTCACGAACACCTTGAACATGAAGCGGTCCTGCTGCGCTTCGGGCAGCGGGTACGTGCCTTCCTGTTCAATCGGGTTCTGCGTGGCGAGCACGAAGAATGGATCGGAAAGTTTGTGCCGCACACGGCCAACCGTGACCTGCCGCTCCTGCATGGCTTCGAGCAAGGCCGACTGCGTCTTGGGAGGCGTGCGGTTGACTTCGTCCGCCAGGATCACGTTCGAGAACAGCGGCCCTTCCAGGAAGCGAAACTCGCGCGCGCCCGTCGAGCGATTCTCTTCGATCACTTCGGTGCCCGTGATGTCCGCGGGCATCAGGTCCGGAGTGAACTGAATGCGGCTGAACGACAGGTTGAGCGAGCGTGCGAGCGTGCTGATGAGCAGCGTTTTCGCCAGCCCGGGCACGCCCTCCAGCAGGCAGTGCCCGCGACTGAAGAGCGAGATCAAGAGCTCTTCGATGACCTGGTTCTGGCCGACGATCACCTGACCCAATTGGTCCATGATGCGTTGCCTGGCTTCCGCCAACTTCGCGAGCGCCGCCGGATCGTGAGCATGATCGATCATGTTGCTGATATTCCTCAGAGTTGTCGGTAACTATCGGTGCGCTGCGGGCGAAAAATTGGGGCAGGGGAGGAAAGACGCTAGCGCTGATAAATCGGCAGCGCGCCGTTCTCCAGTTGCAGGATGGTCAGGTTGATGGCGGTGGTGTAAATCGGGCCAATGTAGCCTTGCGACCAGTGGGCAAACTTACCGCTCTCGGTCGCTTCACCGGCGATCCGGCCGTACAGCCGGTCGCGGTATTCTTCCCACTCCTTGCCCCCTTCGCGATACAGTACCTGGGCATAGTAGTAGTGGGCATAGTGCCAGTGGCCGAATCCCTGGTTCGAAATGTCCGACAGGTTCTTCTTGCAGTAATCCTCCAGCTTCGGCACGTACATGCTGTCGTACTCGCCGGCATTGAACAGGCAGGCGATTGCCGCCGCGGTGATGGCCGGACGACCGCCACCACCCTTGGAACTGTATTGTACGGCGCCATCTGCCATGGTGCAGTCTTGGATGTACTTGATCGCGCGGTCGATGATCTCGGCCGGTACGGCAATGCCCGCGTTGCGGCAGCTGCGCAATCCCTGCACCTGCGTGATCGTGGTCGAGCCTTCATCAAAATCGTTACCATCCTTGGCGCTGACATACCCCCAACCGCCGGCCGCCGTTTGGGCCTCGCCGGTGAAGATCACGGCCCGAGTCAAGACGTCGATTAACTCTTCGCGCCGACTTTCATCTTCTTCCTCGCCCAGCACCTGAGAGAGGAACAACATCGAATAGCCGTGACCATAGGTGTAACGGTCGTCACGCGTCGGATCGCCGATCAGCCCATTCGGCCGGCTGCGCGAGACGAGGTAATCGACCGCCAGGCGAATGTTCTGGGCGTACTTGCCTTGCGTCGTCGTTGACCCCTCGGCCAGCAGGGCCGTGCCCGCCAGGGCTGTCATCGCCGTGGGATAGCGTCCGTCCGAGGCGGTCCAATGCCCCACGCGAGACTGCGTGCTGGCGACCCAGTCGAGACCGCGTTCGATGAGCTTTTCGAGCTTGGGATCAGCTCCCTGGGCGGTAGAGGAAAATAACCCCAGCGCGACAACGAGCACGATCAGTAGTGGACGCATCCGCATGAAAGTTTCCGCACCAGCTTGAGTTCGGCCAGGATTCACGCACGTGCTCGCAAGATTACGACACGATTCCCGTTCTCTGCGTTCGCTTCGACTGTGTCACTTCGGCGGTGGGCTGTCACTAAAAGGATCGCCCTCGATTTCGGCGACTTTCTCCCCCTTGCTCTCCGTCTCTGAGCCAAATCCCAGCATGTCCATGACCAGCGCCAGCCCCGCCTTGCGCTCCGCGGCAGTCGGCTCGGCCGCGGCCTGGTCCGTGTCATTGGTATACGTCAGCATGATCTGCTGGTTCGGCAGCGTGATCGTGACCGTGCTGGCGGCCGGATCGGCAATCATCGTGCAGCTGGAGATCGTGGTTCCTTGCAGGTCGTCCTCATGGTAGACCGTTTTCCCCGTCCGCTTGTCGATGCAGATCACGCTCATGCGCGGCTCGCGCGAACTGATCGGGCTCGGTTTCGCCATTTGCCGCATCAGCACCAGCACCGGCAACCCTGGCGGCTGACTGAGTAATAGTCCATGCTGCGAGACGGAAACCGGCTTTTCCCAAATCGACTTGCCGGAGTGATCAAACGCGTAAATCTGGCCCGTGAGCAAAGGGCAATCGCCCGCATTCGGATAGGGCTGGACAGTGCGACTCGAGCCTGCAGGAGCGGCGGCATGTGTGGCCAGCAGGTATCCGCCGTCCCAGGGGAGCAGGTGAATGCCGATCAGCATGTTTTCTTTCTGGAGTTTCGTACGCGTAAGCTGCTCGCCATCGGCCAGCCGAACGAGCGCGAACTCGCCATCCGGCTGAAAGACGCCAATCGCATCTTGGGCAATGACCGAAGCCTTCGACCCGGAAGCGAACTCGTGCGACCACAGCGACTCGTCCGCCACGAGATCGCGCATTTCAAGACGCTGTCGTCCACCCAGCGACTGCCACGTCAGCACGCGCCGGCCAAGGGTCGTCATTCGATCCTCGATGGGCAACGTGGGGCGCGTGCCGACCAACTCGCCCGTGGCAGCCCGCAGCACGAGCGTATCCGAGGCCTTGTTGGGGGGCGTGGCCAACAGGTACTCGTCGTCGCCAAACAGATCCAGACCCAGCGGAACGTTCTTGCGCACCCAGATCGTCTTGCCGCTCAGCGGGTCGACACAGTGCAGTTCGTGCAGACGTTGGAAGTAGACGCCGCCGGCTGTGACCGGGCCGATCGTGCCGTAACGGCGGCCGAAACCATCCTCGGGCACATACCGCGTGCCGCCCCACTTGAGCGTCACGCCGCGAGGGGTGACGGTTTGCATGGAACCGAGGCCACCTATCTGATCGCTCAAATCGATCGTCCACAACACGCGATTGGCAGACGTTTCAGGCTGCAGCATGTCGATGCCCGTCAGTTGCGTTCCCGTGCTGAGCACCAGGAGACCGCCGTACCCACTGGCATAGCTGATCGACGGCACGTTATAGGCGGTGCGCGCCGGTGAGAAACGGCGCGCGCCTTGATCGCCTAGCAGGACGCGAAATCGCTCAACACCGTACGCATCTTCGGCAACCAGGCTCTGCTGTGTATCCACGGCAATTGAAAGCCGCAGATCGGCCAGGAGCGGCCCGCGAGGTCCCACGAGTTCCAGATTCGTCAGTCTCTGCGAACGACCGGCGCGAACACGAACGCTGCTCGACTCAAGACTGGACTTGACCTGTCCCTTCGGCCAGGCTGGCGTGCCGAGTTGGCGACGGCCGGGGTCATCAGCTGCCAGCTCCGCCACGATCTCCTTGCCGGTCTTGCCGCCCGCGCACGGTACCGCGGCAAACCGCGTGTCGAGCAGCCGATAGTAGGCTGCGGCCAGGTCCGCTCGGTTGCCCGCTCGCAGAATCGCGGCCATCCGCGCTGCAGCCGGCCCCGCGACTGCCGCATCGTCGGACAGCACGTCGCGCTCCAGCAGCAGATTCTGTTCGAGTCGTTCCTCGGCGCCGAGCGAGGTGACAAGCTTCTCCACCGCTTTCTGGGCGGTCGGCTGCCCGCCAAAGACATTCACGAACGCACGCACGTCACTGCTGGTCGCTGCGGCAATCGCCTTCGTGGCACGCTCGCGAACCACGTCGTCCATCCTGGAAGCTGTGTCCGCGTCGGCCGTTTCGCGCAATCGCGCGAGCTGTGCCTGCAGCCAGCGGTCGCGCCGCACACTTAGGTTGGCGTCTATCTCGTCGAGTTCCCACAGCGAGGGCTCGTCGAGCAGCTTCGTATAGTTCTCAAAAGCCGGCCAGAGTTCTCCCGTCTGCTGCAAACCGGCTGCACCAATTCGCAAGAGCTCCGTCCGATGGCGCGGCTGATCGATAAGCTCTTCCAGTTCAGCCAGGTGAGCGCGGTAACTTGCAAAGTCGCCACGCAGTCCCTCCAGCAGACTTTCGACCAACTGGATCCGAGTGCCTGCGTCCTGATCGATCGCGTACGACTTGCGGAACAGGCCGACGGCGTCCGCCAAGGCACCCTCATCGAGCCGGATTTCACCCAGCGCCGCCAGCGCGCCGGAATCATCGGGCTTTTCGGCCAGCGTGCCTTCGATTCGTCGCTTCAGCGAATCGAGCTGATAGTACGCGTCGACCGAATCGGAATTCTGAGAGATGATCGAGTCACGGTAACAGATTAAATTGCCGGGGATCGCCCCAGAGCGGCTCCGCGCCGAATCGACGACCTTGCCCGTGTTCAGGTCGATCCGCAGCACTTCGGCCGACGTGAGCGGCAGGAAGTACTCGTGCCCGCTATAGAAACCGCGTCCGCTGGGCATCGCGGCGTCAGGCAACTGCAGCTTCGGCCAGGCATCCGTTCCATCGGCCAGGTTCACGGCCGACACCATTTTGTGCCCAACCAGGATTGCTTTACCTGCATGCACACAGCCGATGTACAGATTCGTCCCACGAGGTTGTTTCCACAGCTCGCGGCCGTCGAGCAGGTTCAAACAATACAGCTCGTTCGTCTCGACTGGCGTGATCAGCACCCGCCCTTCGGCAATGGTGATGCTGCCGTCAGACCAGCGATCCGCTGCGCGCGGTTCGCCGCCGCCTGAGTAAATTGTGGCCCGCGGGTTAAACCGGTGCATGTTGGCATAGCCGCCGCGCGGGTACTGGTAACCCCACAACAGCGAGCGGGTCGAAAGGTCGATACCGACGAGCGCCCCCGAGGCGGTCGGGCACACCAGCACTCCGTCGGCATAGCTGGGTGTCGCGCCGGAATTTCGCCGCACCTGGTCGGATGTGACCGGCGGATCGACGATCGCCAACTGCTGCGACCATTGCAGCGAGCCCGTCTCGGGCGAAAGCGCCACGAGTCGGATCTCCTGCCCCTTGAATTCGGCCAGGGCATAGAGCTGCCCCATCAGCGGCAGCGGCGGTCCCAGGAAGAAACTTCCAGCAAGCTTGGGTTCATCTTCACCGGTCACACCGCCGACGGCCCATTGCAACTTGCCTTGCGTGCGAAGTTCACGCGCGGCAAGTCGGTTCGTACCCCGGGTGTTGACGTTGTAGCGGCGCTGGCCATTCGGCAGCACCGTGGTGACCATGTTCGGATTCAGTCCCGAAATGGCCAGATCCTCGACATAGTAAACGTTGCGACTGTCGCTCGAGAGCGTGCCGTAGGTCAAGTCTTCCCACATTCGCGCGTCGAGACCAGCCAGAAGTTGCTGCGTGGCGCCGCCGCTGGTGCGCGAGGCCATCGCGCGCAGGAACTGCTCAAGCGATTCTTCGCCTTCGGAGTAACGCCATACGAGCTTGCCGGTTTCGAAATCGACCGCTTCCAGGGCAAAAGCCGTCCGGAACAGCACGACGTCTCCCACAGCGAGCGGGTGCATACTCGGCAGGGCGACGACGTCCTGGCTCTTGTAGTCGCCGCGCAGTTTGCTGACGAACTCCTCGATCGCAGAATCGTCGCAGGTGCGCTGCCGCCAGCGAAGACTGAGCAGCGGCTGCCCGCCCGCACTCGAAGCGTTGCGGCGCTCGTCGCCGCGGTACATCACCCATTGGTCCTGGTCGACGAGGTCTGCCGGCGGCAATTTTCCGAACTGTTCCTCCAGCCAGGCGAGCGCCTGCCCTTCGCCGGCGAACAGCCGCACGCTCTTGCCGGCAATGTTCACCTCGCCCTTGGGGTACTTTCCACGGAACGCTACCAGCGTCTTGATCGCCTGATCCGGCTTGCCCGCCCTGAGCCAACAAGTGGCCAGCGACATCGACAACGCGGGCTCGAGCTTGGCCGCCGCTGCCGGAACGAGCGCAAGCCGTTCGAAGCACATCGCCGCGGCTTGGGGTCGGTTTTGATCCAGAAAATGACGTCCCAACAGAAACGTGGCCTCGGCGCCTGCCTGCGTAAAGAAGAAGCGGCGAGAAACCTCGGCGATCGCGCTCAGGTCTCCTTTGGCAACGGCCTCGGCCAGCATCTGTTTCGCGCGAGCCCCATACTGCAAGTCGTACGACGCCTTGCCTTCGGCGGGGAGTTTGGCGAGCAGTCGGCCCGCTTCGGCCTTTAAGCTGCTGAACACCGGTTGATCGGCGGCCGGTTTAAAAAAGAAATCTTCGGGCCCTTCGAGCAGCGTGCCCAGCAGACGCACGGCCTCGCCGTACCGCTCCTCAGCGATCATCTCATCGGCGACTTCCAGCCGGCGTTTCAATTGCCGGTCCGGGGGCAGAAACACGCCGTCGAGCACCGACTCTTCGTCGCCGGCCTGGGCCATGGCGCCAATCGCAGCACGGGGTGGGACAGCCCGAATGCGGATGCCTGGCGGCGTGATCGGCGCCTGTGCCAGGGTGCTGGAAGCGACGAGCCATACTCCGAGGATTCCCCAGGCACACGCGGGCCGCGGCCCGCCGGGAACTCGCAATCGCATGTGGTGTCTCCCTTACACCTTTTCCAGTAACAGCCGCTCTTGGTGGGCGACTCCCTCCGCCTCGATCAATTGCCTGGGCACGGAATCGCGTTAGTGCTGGCGGCCTTGGCGGGCAGGTTCGCTTCCCGGGGACCCAAAACCACACATTCCCTGAAACCGTCAACCTTGGACGCCATCAGGGCTGATAAAGTGCCCGCCACGGATCCGTATCATGCATCTTACTGTGCCAGCATGCTGCTCACAAGTATTGGCCACAAGCCAATTTAAATCCAGCGGCGATGCTCGAGGAATGAACTTCGGGCGACCGCCTACGGCGGAAAATGAGCCGTTGGCCGGAAGACTCGCGGACGCACGCCCTCGCGGCGTGACCGATATTCTGGGAGCATGCATTGCACAAGAACTCCCGTGTAGGACTATCTGCGACCGTCAACGACGGGTTTTAGCGGCGGCGCAGGGCGCGCACCGGCAAGATGGGCCATAATCCTCGGGAAAAACTGGGTGTCACAACCGTTTTTTCGAGTATTTTCCGCGAAATTGGGGGTTTTGTGGCTTGCAATTTCATCTAGGTCGATTTTAATCATCGCGTCCTTTCGATGAAGGACGGGCAATCTAACCTCTAGCGAACCCAACAAGGAGGGTCAATTATTATGGCGAAAGCCGCTGCCGCCGCAAAGAAAGCTCCCAGCAAGTCGGAAGTCACGAACAACATTGCCGAAGCCACCGGCCTCTCGAAGAAGCAGGTCAGCTCGGTCCTGGAAGCGCTGGCCACCGAGATCAAGAAGAGCCTGGGCAATAAGGGTCCTGGCGTGTTCGCAATCCCCGGCCTGGTAAAGATCGAAAAGAAGAAGGTCCCCGCTCGTCCGGCCCAGAAGAACGTGCCGAATCCGTTCAAGCCAGGCGAAATGATGGACCGTCCGGCCAAGCCGGCCAGCGTGAAGGTCAAGGTTCGTGCCCTGAAGAACCTCAAAGACATGGTCTAAGTCCGAGCGCAACGCGATCCGCTTTTGGGCGAATCGTAACCCCGCGGGCGGTGCACATTGCACCCGCGGAGGCGCCTCCGGCTAGACGGGAAAACCTTCGGCTAGACAGGAAAAGTAGAGACCGCTCGGCCAGATTTGTTTACTCGCGGCTTGCCCCTGGAGGCCCCACGCGTGAACGAGTCTGGTCGAGCGGTTCTTTTTTTATCCCGTCAACGCTGACGGTGTTTCTCGCAACCCACATGCTATCGAGCTTTCACTCGAGCACGTGTGCGGCGAGGTTCGACGGCGTCCAGCCGCTCAAGGTCGGCCAGACTCACCTGACTGAGTTCTTCGGCAAAGTGCTCGGCACTCCGCTGACACAACTCGTTCACTTTGGCGATCGCTGGTCGATGGGCCGAGCAAACCGCCTCGAGCATCGCCGGCTCGACGCCGCTGTCTACGCTCCGCACGATGTCGAGCAGGGTAATATCCTGCGGACGACGTGCCAGCGCGTAACCACCGCCCGGACCGGAAGTACCCTGCAGAAGGCCGGCATCGACGAGCCTACGCAGAACTCGATACAGAAACCTGGGGGGAAATCGGCAACCTCGAGAAATGCGGGCCGCCGTGAGCGGTCCGTCCTGAGCTTGCCCCTGAATCTGAAGCAACACACCAATCCCGTAACCAACCGAGAGGGTCAGTTTCATCTGGGTTCCTCCGCCACATAATAGAAGCCTCCAGTGAAAACCTTCGCCGGCCAGCCATGCCGGCGACCAATGCCTCTTCGCGCCACATGCTCCGCAGCAGCTACGCGAACTTCATGAAGGCTCGCGCAGCCCTGCGCACCTGACACCTCTCACAAGAAGTTAACGAAGACTTGAGAAAGAACCGACTCGAACGTTGGGCCGCGACCAGGGGCGACACCCACCGTTCGCCAAGAAAAGCCGACAACACCACAAGCCGAACAAGACAAGAGCGCCGCGTCACCCGATGAATCGATCGATTCCTGATCACGGCGGGCGATATCATACCGCGCAGGTGCAAAAACGCCAACAAAACTTTCTCAAAGTTCACGCAACGCTTCAATCGGATCCAGAGCCGCCGCGCGAACCGCCGGATACAACCCAAACACCACTCCCACCATCACCGAGATTCCAAACGCCAAGGGGATCGACCACCCGACGATTTCCGGCTGCACCTCGCGAATCACCGCGGGCAAGTTACTCACTGCCTGCGGAAAGGTTTGAGCGACTAATTGCCGCGCAACGCGCGTCACCGGTCCACAGACCAACCCCACGGCGACTCCGCAGAATCCGCCGACGATCGATAACACGACCGTCTCCACCAGGAACTGCCGCGCGATGTCCCCTTTCCGCGCGCCGACGGCTCGGCGGATGCCGATCTCGCGCGTTCGTTCGGTCACCGTGGCCAGCATGATGTTCATGATGCCGATCCCCCCGACCACCAGCGAAATCGCCGCAATGATTCCCATGAAAACCATGAACATCAGTCGGGTCGTCCTCGCTTGTTCAAGCAGTTCGAGTGGAATCGTCACGCCGTAGTCTTGATCCTGGTGGAAGCTGGCCAGCGTTGCCTTGACCACGTCCGCGGTCTCCAGCACCCGGCTCAGGTCTGCTACGCGCAGCGTGATCTGACTCACTTCCAGAGATTCGTATTCGAACGTGCCGCTGCGACGGGTGACCGTCGTGTCGCCAATCCGCGACCACAACTGCGTGATGGGAATGTAGACGTCGCTGGAGTAGTCCTCCGCCGCCAGCGAACCGCCGATGCCGGCCGATGGCGCGCGCGGCTCGGCCACGCCCACCACCGTGTAATACAGGTCCTCGATGCGAACCGCGCGACCCAAGGCATCCTCAACCGGAAACAATCGCGCCGCGGTCTCAGCCGCCAGTACGCACACGTTTCGCTTGGCCTCCAGATCGCGATCCGACAAGAACCTCCCCCGGGCGATTTGCAGATGCGTGACATTTGCATAGTCGGGCGTGCAACCGACAAGTCGCCCGTCCACCATGTGGTCCTGCCGGCGAAACTCGCGTTTCAGCTCGCGTACGGGGAAGCCGCGCTCGATGGTGGGAATCGTTGCCAGCAACTGTTCGACGTCCCGCCGCGTCAGTCCATATTTAATGAGCCGTCGCGAGCTTCCCTGCGCGGCCTCGTGACGCGGCTTAATCGAGCGCACGATAATGTTGTCCGCACCAAGGCTTTCGATTTGTCGCTGGGCCGCCGTCGAGATTCCCTGGCCAATCGCCAGCAGCCAAATCACGCTGGCCACGCCAACCAGAATTCCCAGAATGGTGAGTGATGAACGCAGCGGATGCAGACGCAGATTGCGCACGCCCAGCCGCCACAAGCGTAGCGAACCGCCGTTCATAATCCCGCGCCCCCCACACCTCGCGCGCTCGTCGAACCCTTTTGCAGGCTGGCGTGCTGCAGGGTCGGCTCGCCGATGGTTGCCACCGGCAGCGACTTGAGGTCGAACGCATCCAGCCTCGCCCGAGGGTTCAAGAGTACCTCATCCCCGGCCTCGAGCCCGGAACGCACAATCAAGAACTTCTCGTTTGTCGAACCGACGCCTACTTCGCGCGGCTCGAAGCGACCGGCCGTCTTGCGCAAGCAGTAATGTCGTCCACCTCGCTCGGCCACGGCCTGGATCGGCACTTGCAGCGCATCGGGAATCGTTTCGACCCGGATCGCCACGTGCGCCGTCATACCCGGCCGTAAACCCTGCTGCTGGCCGACCACTTGAATCGTGGTGGCATACTCCTTGGCTCCGGCGCTTAGCCAATTCTCGGCGGCCGGATACTCGTTGACTCGCGTAACCTTGCCTTCGAGATGCACGCCCGGCAGACCTTCAATCTCGATCTTGGCCGGCATGCCCACTTTGATCCGATCGATGCGAGATTCCGCGACCTTGGCGATCACCTGCATCTGCTTGGGATCGGGAAGCCGGATGACGATCCGCTGCTCGTGAACCACGGCACCTTGCTTGATGTGGTACTCGCCACCGCCCCAGTCGTCGCGCTCGTGATCGTAGATGACCTGTCCGTCGACCGGCGCGTTCACCAGACACCTGGCAATCTGCTCGTCGAGCACGCGGAGCTTTTCGTTTTCGAGCATCAGCTTCGCTTCGTCGGCCTTCAGCTTGGCCTCCGCCGTTTTGACTTTGGCATCCAGCTCCGAAATCTTCTTCGGCTTGGTGTATTCCATCAACGAGTTGAGCCTCACCTTGGCGGCTCGCAAATCGCTTTCCGCCTTCGCCAGCCGAAACTCGTCGCTCTGCACGGCCAGCTTGGGAATGTAGCCGCGGCGGAGCAGCTTTCGGCTGTGCGCGACGCTTTCCTCAGCGTGGGTCGCCGCCTGGCTGGCAACCAGAATCTCACCGCTGATTTTCTCGCGTTCATTCTCGAACTCGCCAAACTCGTACCCCTTGCGACCGATCAACGCTGAGTCCAGATCGTTCTTTGACTGCGCGGCGGTGGCCTCGGCCGTGCCCACGTTAATGAGCTGCGACGTACGCTCCGACTTCAGCGCCGCATCGTCAAACCGGATCAGGAACTCGCCCTTCTTGACGTTTGTTCCCTCGGGCACGATCTCAATGATCTTTACGCCGTTGGTGCCTGCGGTGCGCGATTGCACTTCGCAGCGGATGAGCACGTTGTTCGAGCTTTCCAGCTCGCCGCGCTCGCTCACGTCGTGCTCAAAAGGCCCGCGCACGACGCGCACGACAATACCAGCGAGCTCGCTCTCGAAGCCGCCCGGTTGCCAGTACCACGCGCCCGCCAGAAGCAGGCAAGCGGCGCCCACTCCGCCCGTTAGCAGACGGCCTCGTCGAAGTAGTGCGACTCGGTGCCCTGGTGAGCCGACGGAATGCCCCGAAATCTCCGCGCGCATCATCCACCCCTTCGCTGTGAAAGACGTGGTTTCGCGACACTGCGTCGCGAAAACGCTGTCGCCGCACGCTGCCGGCTGCCGAGATCCCTGCGCTAACCGCCGCGCGGAAGACGCTGTTCCAACATCGCCATTGTAGCCGCCCACTGGTGGGATGTCACGAAAACACCTAACTTGTGTAGGCCGGACATTCGAACTCCGCGGGCAAGACGCTCGCCGGGAGTCTTACATTTGATTTGCCAGCAGCCCGGACGGGTCGTAGACTCTATCCGTCCAACCGCTCTACCGGGCCGCGAACGCTGCACGAATCGCCGCCCCAGAGCTTCCAGCCCGAGCCCGAGAGCAGCCCGTTATGGCAAAGAACTTCAAGTACACGTTTCTGGAACTCGAGGACGCCGGCGAGGTACTCGTCGTGCGGTTCAATCAGGCCTCGATTCTCGATCAATCGCTGATCGATCAGATCGGCCGCGAGTTGGACCAGGCCGCGCTCGAAGCCTCGGGCAACCACAAAATGCTCCTCAACTTCCAATCGGTCGAGTACATGTCCAGCGCGATGCTCGGCAAACTCATCCAGCTTCATCGCCGTTGCAAGACCGATAAGACCAAGCTCAAGTTTTGCGGCATCGCCAAGAACCCGCTGGACGTCTTCAAGATCACGAAGCTCGACAAGCTGTTCGAGATCCACAAGGATCTGCCCACGGCTTTGGCCACGTTCTGACGCTCACCAGCGTTTGCTTCAAGGGCCGAATCGCCGCCCCCCTAGAACCGCCAGGCCGCGCCCGTGTTCGCGAAGAAGTTGGCGGAGTCTTCGGAAAGCCCCCAGCCGCAGCGAAATCCGAGCTCCATGTTCGGCGTGATCAGATAGCGCCCGCCGGGACTCAAGAACGTCCGGCTCGTCTCGACGTGCAAGCCGTCGCTGTAGGTGCCGAAGTACTCCAGATGCACCTGCAGTTTGTCGTTCGGCGTGTAGCGCAGCACGCACGAAGGACTCCAGCGGTTAAATACACCATGCTCTTCTTCGTTGCCAATCGCAAACCGCATCGCCCCGTCCAACTCCCAGCCGCGCTCGAACTTCCAGCCGCCGGTGTACGTGATCACTGGCTTGGTCGGCGTGTCCTTGCCGGCGGTCGGTGTGAAGCCCTCGATGATCCAGCACGAGTCGGGAATCCAACCTTGCTGTTTGGTGCAAGCGACTTTCATCCCGTAGAGCATGTACGACTCGAATTCGATTTCATGCTCGCCGTCGACCAGGCCTTCGGAACTTTCGTTCGCGGTGACCGTGTTGCCACCGGCGCCGGCCTCCCAGTTCCAACCGACTCGCAGCTCGAGCCATTCGGTCAGCCCATAGCGATACAGCGACTCCGGAAAGCTGTTCGTCTCGGGTCCCTGCCGGTTATCGATGAACGCGTGCGCCACTTCCAGCAACGACCACCCCTTGCCAACGAGCGTCGTGGCCGGCGTAAACGCGTCGCGATCGGCCTCGAGCATGCCGGGCGGCTTGCGCTGGCGCTGGCCAAAGATACCCGGTGACGAACTCTCTGCGTCAACCTGTGCGCGCGCGACTCGGGCGCCAGCGATGACCAGCATCACGGCGAGCGCTAACCATAAGCAGACGCGCGGGCGTGCAACCAAGACAGAACCGAATCGGGAGGGGTGCGAGGTGATTGGCGACAGACCGCCCGGTAGACGCGGGATGACAAACCGATGCCAGGCGGGGCAGGGCGGGGCTGACGACGGGACTTCACTATCTTCTGATCGAACGCGAAGCATTCCGCCATTGAGGGTTGTTCGGCAACTGCCGCTCCGGCAAGCTGCGGGAACTTTGTCGATCCGCTTCGGTCAGGCAGGCGTTGCTGAGCTGGCGCGAAATCACCCACTTCGAAAAAACTGATTGACAGCCCGGCCATTCACGTGTACTATCGACATAGCACAGTAGCACAGCGGGGCCCGAACAGAGACTTTTTAGGGCGTTTCTATGCTGTTTCACATCGATCCCAGTAATGGCCTGGCCATCTACGAGCAGATCGCTCGCCAGGTGAAATTCGCCGTCGCCGGCGGGTCGCTCCGCAGCGGCCACCTCGTTCCCAGCGTTCGCGAGCTGGCCCGCGAACTGGCCATCAACCCCAACACGATCGCCCGCGCGTATCGCCAGCTCCAGGACGACGGTGTGCTCGAAGCAGTCCGGGGCACCGGCCTGGAGGTGGCGCCCGGCGCGCTCGAGCGCTGCCGCCAGGAGCGGCTCGACCTGATCCGTGCTCGCTTGCGCCAGGTGCTCACCGAGGCCCGTCAAAGCCAACTCGATCCCGACGAGATTCGCGCGCTCGTCGAAGCGGAACTCTCTCTCATGCATCAAGAGGCCTGATCCCCATGCAGCCGGTCATTCGACTCGACGAGGTTACGAAGCGTTACGGCTCGCACCGGGCCGTCGACGGTCTCACGCTCAAGGTTCCCTCAGGCGTGGTCTATGCACTGCTCGGCGAAAACGGCGCCGGCAAGACGACCACCATTCGCACGCTGCTCGGCCTCGTCGCGCCCGACGAAGGTCGTGCCACCGTGCTCGGGCTCGATAGCACACGCCAGGGACACCTCGTGCGCAGTCGCGTCGGGTACGTAGCCGAGCGGCCCACGCTGTATGACTGGATGACCGTGAGCGAAATCGGCTGGTTCACCAGCGGGTTCTATCCCAGTGGGTTTTACGACCGCTATTTGAAGCTCGCCGCGCAGTACGAACTGCCGCTCAAGCGCAAAATCAAGCATCTCTCCAAGGGCATGCGAGCCAAGGTCGCGTTGTCGCTGGCGCTCGCGCACGAGCCGGAAGTGCTGATTCTCGATGAACCCACCTCGGGCCTCGACACGCTCGTGCGGCGTGAGTTTCTGGAAGGCATGGTCGACATCGCCGCGGCGGGCCGCACCGTGCTGCTCTCCAGCCATCAGATCGGCGAGGTCGAACGCGTGGCCGATCGGATCGCGATCCTGCACGCGGGCCGGTTGGTGATCGACGAGAAGCTCGACACGCTCAAAGACGAAATTCGCGAGCTGAACATCACGCTCGCGGCCGGTGCGAGGACGCCGCATACTCTCGGCGGCGAGATCCTCAGCGAGCGCCGGCACCAACACCAGTGGCAACTGCTCGTCCGCGGCCTGGACGACGAGGCACTTGCGGCGCTACGGAATGCCCCCTGGCTGCAAGAACTCGGCGTTCGCACCCCCTCGCTCGAAGAAATCTTTGTGGCCTATCTCAAGCGAGCCGACGAAGGTCACCGCCCCGCGCGAACTGCCGAAGAGGAGGCCGTCCTTCCATGAACGCCGCACCTTACACGCATCTCCTCTGGAAAGAGTATCGGGCGATTCGGGGCTTCTGGATCGCGCTGATCGCGCTCGCCGTGTTCATGCAGTTGCTCGTGCTCGCGTTCTCGCAAGACCGCGGCTGGGCGACGGAGTTCGTTTACAACATTGCGCTGGCCACGCCCGTGTTCTTCGCGATCGGCTGCATCGGCACGGCCTACGCCATCGAAAAAGAAGACGGCACGTTTGAATGGCTGCGCTCATCGCCGGCCAGCGACGCACAACTGTTCATCAGCAAGGTTGGGCTGTGCCTGGTGGCCACGGTGGCGATGTTTGCGATCCTGTGGCTCGTCACTCTGACGCTGTTCGTCGCGCCGCCGGCCAAAGCAGAAATAGTGCGCGGGATGCTCGGACTCTGGCTGCTGGCCGGCCTCGAAGCCCTGGCCTGGGGGCTGTTGTTCTCGCTGCTCTCGGCACGCCCGCTGATGGCCATCGTCCTGGCACTGTTTGCGACGTCGACGGCAGTGCACGTGCTGTCGTGGATCGTGCAACCGGCGCATCCTGATCAGTTTGAGTATTCCCGGTACGTCGCTGCTATACCACTGCGTCTTGGCTTACTGGCCGCGGTCGCCGCA
>Ga0169931_10002754_pt1 | contig 28376 bp, 25 predicted proteins | sample Kivu_15m_20L_FD_129675 | JGI IMG/M metagenome (GOLD analysis project Ga0169931, IMG submission 129675) | Freshwater microbial communities from Lake Kivu, Western Province, Rwanda to study Microbial Dark Matter (Phase II) - Kivu_15m_20L... | ecosystem: Environmental > Aquatic > Freshwater > Lake...
GCGATGGTGCGCAGGATCTCCTCTGCCGCTTTATCCAGCGAGTCGTCGTCCTCCTGGCCTTCCACGCTGTAATCGAGGATGGTGCCGATGCCGCTCTTGGAGAGCGCTGTGGCGGTGCGCAGGCTTTCATCGATGTCCTCGCCGCCGCAGAACTGCTTGAATATGGTGGCCTTGATAAGCCCCTTCACCGGCAGATGCGACCGGATGGCCACCTGGCTGAGCCATTGCCCCGCAGCGGATACCGTGGGGTTGCCGATGATGCGGAACAGCCAGTACGCCTGCCAGAGGTCGCGGTCGCTCTTGTGTGCAAAGGCGATACGGGTGTCGCCCAGGTCGGGCAGGGTGGAGCGTTCGCGCTGCGGAACGGGGGCTGCTGGGGACATGCTGCGGGGGGGGCGTGCCGGATGGCGCTGCTGCCCCATTCCTTCGTTCCTTTGGGGTGAACGATCCTTCGGGGCGTACAAAATTAGCATGTCCACCAGCGCGGGCGATGTCCAGGAACAGTGGGCGGGGGAGCATCCCGTGCTCCTCGGTACCGATGCCTTGGCATCCTTGAACCGCCTGCTGGCCCGCTGGTCGCACACCTCGCTGCACCTGCTCTGCGATGAGAACAGCCTGCGCCATTGCGGCCCCGAACTGTTCGCTGCCGTGCCTGCCCTGCGCGGTCTCAGCCCCATCGTGGTGCCACCCGGCGAGGCCAGCAAATCCATGGAGGCCTGTGCCGCCATCTGGGCCCACCTGGCCGAGCGCACCGCCGATCGCAAGGCCCTGCTGATCTGCCTCGGGGGCGGGGTGGTCACCGACCTCGGCGGCTTCGTGGCCTCCACCTACAAGCGCGGCATCGGGTGTGTACACCTGCCCACCACCCTGCTCGCCATGGTGGATGCGGCCATCGGTGGCAAGACCGGCATCGATGTGGCCGGCACCAAGAACCTCGTCGGTACCTTCCATCCCCCCCAAGCGGTGATCGTGCATGTGCCTTTCCTGCGCAGTCTGGGGAAGCGCGAACTGATGAACGGCCTCGCCGAGATGATCAAGCACGGGCTGGTGCGCGATGCGGCCCACTGGGAAGCCATCGGTGGGGCCGCCCTGCATGATCTGGCCCAGCTCACCCCGCTCATCCACCGCAGCGCAGCGATCAAGGCGGCCGTTGTACACGAGGATCCGCGCGAGGCCGGTCTGCGCAAGCTGCTCAACTTCGGGCACACCATCGGGCACGGCGTGGAGGCCTTCTCGTGGGAAAGTCCGCAGCGCGCGCTCCTGCACGGGGAAGCCGTGGCCATCGGCATGATCGGCGCCACCCACATCAGCTGGCGCACCGGCCTGCTGGACCGCGAAAGCCATGATCGGATAACAGCTCAGTTGCGCGCGTTGTACAAGCCCTTCGAGCTGGCCGACCAGGACGCCCACCGCATCTTGGAACTGATGCGCAACGACAAGAAGAACGTGGGCGATGGTTTCCGGTTCACCCTGCTGCGCGCCATTGGCGATGGGGTGGTGGATGTGCCCGTGAACGCTGCCCAGGTGCTGGAGGCGCTGGAGCACTACCGGGTGGGGTAGGGGGAACGGACGCTCCATCCCGCTTCCTTCCGTTCCTTTGCGCCCCATGTCCGACGTCCGCCTCGCATCCTCTGCAGGCCCCCTGAAGGCCAGCATCCACCTGCCCCGCAGCAAGAGCGCTGCCAACCGCGCGCTGATCATCGCCGCGTTGCTGGGCGATCTGGACCTGGTGCAGGATCCCGGTGCCGGCGATGATACGGCGATCCTGTTGCGTCACCTGCGCGAACGAGGGCCTGTGATGCACTGCGGCGCCGGTGCCACCACCTTCCGCTTCCTGCTCGCCTGGGCCTGCTGCCAGCCCGATGGTCCGCGCCTGATCACCGGTGACGCCCGTCTGCTCGAACGGCCCCATGAGGAACTCGTGCAGGCCCTGCGCCACCTCGGTGCACGCATCGAGCGCATGCCCGAAGGCTATCGTGTGCATGGCGGCACCCTGCGTGGGGGCGAGGTCCACTTCGATTCGCCCATCAGCAGCCAGTATCTCAGCGCGCTGCTCCTCATCGCCCCGAGCATGACGGAAGGGCTGCATTTGCGCTGGACCGGCACCCGCCTCAGCGAACCCTACGTGCACATGACGCTGAAGATCATGGCGCATTTCGGGGTGTTCCCGGCCATGGAGCTTGATGGCGTGCGTGTGGAACCATCATGCTACACCGCCGCCCCTTATGCGGTGCCCGCCGACTGGAGCGGCGCAGCCTTCTGGTACGAAGCGGTGGCGCTTACGCCCGGCAGTGCGCTCTACTTGCAGGGACTCAGTGACGACACCCTCCAAGGCGACCGCGCTGCGCGCCAGCTCTGGGCACCGTGGGTGGATACCCGCTTCGATCCCGAAGGCGCGGTGATCAGCCACCGCAGCACCCCCGATGCCCTGCCCGAAGGACCGGTGAACCTGCGCAACCACCCGGACCTCTTCCAGCCGTTGCTCGCCACCTGCGCGGGCTTGGGCGTGCCCATCACATTCACCGGACTGGACAACCTGCGGGTGAAGGAGACCGATCGCCTGCAGGCCATGGCTACCGTGCTGCACGCCCTCGGCGCTGAGCTTCACATCGACGGCGGCACCGCCACCCTCACCGGGCGCGTACACCAGAGCAACGTACGGATCGACCCCGAAGGCGATCACCGCATGGCGCTTTCCATCGCGCCCCTGGTGCAGGTACTGGGCCAGCTGCACATCGCCAACCCGGCGGTGGTCACCAAGAGCTACCCCGGATCCTGGGGTGATCTTCAACGCGTCGGTCTCCAGGTCGAGCGTCCAGCCTGATCCTTCACCATCTTCGCTGACCACATCACCTCCATCCTCTTCGCATGGCATTCCCCAGTGATCTCGAGATCGCGCAGAAAGCGCAGCTTCAACCCATCGCCCGCATCGCGGAACGGCTCGGCATCGATCCCGAGCTTGTCGAGCCCTACGGCCGCACCAAGGCCAAGCTGCCGCTGTCGCTCATCGATGAGCAGAAGCTCACCAAGAGCAAGCTGATCCTGGTGACGGCGCTGAGCCCCACGCCGGCCGGCGAAGGTAAAACCACCACCAGCATCGGCCTCAACGAAGGGCTGAACAAGCTCGGCAGGAAGAGCATCGTGGTGCTGCGCGAACCCAGCCTCGGTCCCGTGTTCGGCATGAAGGGCGGCGCGGCAGGCGGCGGCTATGCGCAAGTGGTGCCCATGGAGGACATCAACCTTCACTTCACCGGCGACTTCAGCGCCATCGAAAAGGCCAATAACCTGCTCGCCGCGCTCATCGACAACAACCTGCAGAACCGCAAGCGCTCGCTCGGCATCGATCCGCGCACCATCGCGTGGAAGCGCGTGATGGACATGAACGACCGGGCGCTGCGCGACATCACCATCGGCCTGGGCGGCACCGGCAACGGCGTGCCCCGGCAGGATGGCTTCAACATCACCCCCGCCAGCGAGGTGATGGCCATCCTCTGCCTCGCCACCAGCTTCGAGGACCTGAAGAAGCGCCTCGGCGACATTTACGTGGGCCAGCGCTGGGATCGCACGCCCGTGTACGCCCGCGACCTGAAGGCCGAGGCCGCCATGGCCATCCTGCTGAAGGACGCCATCAAGCCCAACCTGGTGCAGACCCTCGAGGGCAATCCTGCCATCCTGCACGGCGGTCCGTTCGCCAACATCGCGCAGGGCGTGAACAGCGTGCTCGCCACCAAGATGGGCCTCAGCCTCGGTGACTACGTGGTGACCGAGGCCGGCTTCGGCGCGGACCTTGGCGCGGAGAAGTTCTTCGACATCAAGTGCCGCGCGGCGGGTCTGAAGCCCAGCGCCGCGGTGATCGTGGCCACGGTGCGGGCGCTACGCTACCACGGCGGGGTCGATGCTTCGACTACGCTCAGCACAGGCGTGAAGGAGGTGAACACCGCCGCGCCCGAGAAGCTCAAGGCCGGCCTCGCCAACCTGGGCCGCCACATCGAGAACGTCGCCAAGTTCGGCGTGAAGGCCGTGGTGGCCATCAATCACTTCCCCACGGACACGCCCGAGGAGATCGAGATGATCAAGGCGTACTGTACGGAGCGTGGTGCAGAGGCGGTGCTCGCACAGGGCTTCGCGAAAGGGGGCGATGGTATGACGGACCTCGCCAGCGCCGTGCTGCGCGTGATCGAGGAGGGGAAGAGCGACTTCAAACCGCTGTACGATCTGCACCTCTCCATCAAGCAGAAGATCGAGACCATCGCCCGCGAGATCTACCGCGCCGACGGCGTGGACTACAGCGGCGATGCCGAGACCGCGCTGCGCCGGATCGACAAGCTCGGCCTCAACGGCGTGCCCATCTGCATGGCCAAGACGCAGTACAGCTTCAGCGACAACAAGGAGCTGCGTGCCGCGCCCACCGGCTTCCGCATCACCGTGCGCGACATCGAGATCAGTGCCGGCGCCGGCTTCGTGGTGCCCATCTGCGGCGAGATCATGCGCATGCCGGGCCTGCCCGAGGTGCCAGCCGCCGAGGGCATGGACATTGATGCCAACGGCGTGATCAGCGGGTTGAGCTGAGGGGCCACAGGCATCCTGCCTGAGCATGCACGCTCCGGCTCCGGGGTACTTGCTCCTAACCCTCTCGCGAAATACCCCCACCCCAACGTCACGTTTAGGCGCAGTGGGGCCCGTTCTTTGGACGGCGGTGCTTGCCCGCACCTCAATGCTTTATGCCACAGAGGCATAGCCGCCTGCAAACCCCTATGTTCCCCTATTTTCACTGCTCCGCGAACGGCTCAGGAACATTTCCGGCACACCCCAAGGCCATCTTTGTGACAGCGAACCCATGTCCCTCATCAAGTCCAAATAACGCGTAGCCGACCACGGCGAGGTCATCACGCCCGACTGGATGGTGGAGGCTATGCTGGACCTGGTAAAGGACGAGACCGAGCGCATCGACTCCCGCTTCCTGGAGCCAGCGTGCGGCAGTGGCAACTTCCTTGTGCGCATCCTGAAGCACAAGCTCGCGGCCGTGGAGCTGAAATACGGCAAGAACGAGTTCGAGAAGCGGCACTTCGCGCTGTTGGGGCTCATGTGCACCTACGGCATCGAACTGCTCACGGACAACATCGCCGAGTGCAAGGCCAACATTCTGGAGGTCTTCGCCGAGTATTTGAACCAGGAGGGAACAGATGACCTGTACCGCGCCGCCTCGCACGTGCTGGCCCAGAACCTCGTGCATGGTGATGCGTTGACGATGCTCACTCATGCAGGCAAGCCAATGACCTTTGCGGAATGGGGCTACCTCGGAAAAGGCAAGTTCCAGCGGCGCGATTTCCGGCCCCGGGTTGCACCCCGGGCTATCGCATCGCGCCCCTTTGGGGCGCCATCACGGGCAGCCATCCTCGTTCATCCGCGCTGTACTCCGGCCGCAGGCGTTCCACGAAGTACATCTGCACCTCGCCCTTGCCCTTGATCCTGATGGGGCCGCGTGGGCGCACCTCGATGTAGTCCATCACCTGGGCGTAGACCGGTCCGCTGATGTTGAGCAGGCCTGCCTCGCCATTGCTCTCCATGCGGCTGGCCACGTTCACGGTGTCGCCCCAGATGTCATAGGCGAATTTGCGTTCACCCACCACACCGGCCACCACCGGGCCGCTGTGCAATCCGATGCGCACGGGCCATTCCTGCAGCCCCTTCGCGCGGCGCTCTGCATTGCTGCGTTCCACGGCCTCCAGCATGCCCAGGCCCATGAGCAGGGCGTTCAGCGCGTGGCCACTGGTGGGTTCCGGAAGGCCCGAGGCGCACATGTAGGCGTCGCCGATGGTCTTGATCTTCTCCAGCCCATAGCGCTCACAGAGCTGGTCGAAGAGGCGGAAGAAGTGGTCCAGTTCGGCCACCAGCGTGTCGCTGTCCATGCGGCTGCTGAAGGTGGAGAACCCCTTGAAGTCGCTGAACAGCACCGTACAGTGTTCGTAGCGGCGCGCCTGTGCACTGCCCTTCCGCTTGAGCTCCTCCGCCGTGCTGGCGGGCAGGATGTTCAGCAACAGGCGGTCACTGCGGTCCTTTTCGCTCGCCAGTTCGCTGGTGCGCTGCACCACCATGCGTTCCAAGCGTTCGCGCTCGCGTAACAGCCTGCGCTCGCGCACGCGCACGGATCCGATGACCAGCAGCAGCAGGCAGGCCCCGCACCGATGCGGAAGCCGTTGGTCTGCCAGAAGGGTGGAGCGATGCTGAAGCTGTAACTCACCGGCACCTCGTTCCAGATGCCGCTGGCATTACGGGCCATCACCTTGAAGCTGTAGTCGCCCGGGGGGATGTTGCTGTAGGTGACGCGCTGGGTGGCCGTGATGGGCGACCAGTCCCGGTCGTAACCCTCCAGCATCCACCGGTAGCGCACCTTCTCCGGATAGGCGAGGGAGATGCCGGTGAACACGAAGGTGAGGTGGTTCCTGTCGTGGGGCAGTTCCAGCCCGTTCGGAAGGCCGTTACCTGCGGTGCCTGCGCACCACGGGGACCAATCGGGGTGCTCGAAGAAGAGCTGCAGGTCCAGCAGGTGCGTGGCCGGAGCCTGCGGGTCTTCGATCACCGCGCGTGAATTGTAACGGACGGCACCGCGCACCGTGCCGAACCAGAGGCTGCTGTCGGTGTCCAGCAGTACCGCACCGGGCAGGTTCTCCAGTCCGATGAAGCCATCCTCCGGGCCATAGGCGGTGATGTCCAGCACCTGTTCCTGCAGGACATCCAGCTCCACCAGGTGAACGCCCCGTTTGGTGCCGAGCCACAGGTTCTCGAAGGCATCCAGCAGGAGCGCTTCCACCGCGAGGCTCTCCAGGCCATGTTCGGGACCATAGCGTGTGACCTTCCCGTCCAGCACATGGAACAGGCCCTGCTCTTCGCTGCCCAGCCACACGCCGCCCTTGCTGTCGCGGACCACTGCGTTGTACATGATGGCTGGTACCGGCAGCCGCTGCGGAGTTCCCATGGCCGGGCTTATGAAGGCTCCGCTGTCCGTGGCGAAGCAGGTGGCCGTGCTGTCGGTGTGGAGCGCGGTCACGTTGCGGACCGGGATGGCGCTGCCGGCCCATGTGCCGTTGTGCATGCGGTACGCACCCTGGTCGGTGCCGATATGCACGCTTCCGTCCGGTGCCAGTTCGATGGCATTGATGCGGAGTGGCATGCGCGTGCCGGGCAGTTCAACCGGTTCGAAGCGCTCCACGTTCCAGCGATGCAGGCCGTGCATGTTGGTGCCCGCGAGCAGGTAGCCCTGCGGATCCTCGCCCAAGGAGGTGATGAACAGGGATGGCAACCCTTCGGCCCGTCCCAGCTTGCGCATGGTGTGGCCGTCGTACTGGCTGATGCCGCCCCCCTGTGTGGCGAACCACAGGAGGCCCTCGGGGCTGCGATGGATGGCACTGACGATGCGCGAGCCGAGCCCATCGCGTTCGGTGACGTACCGGAAGGCATCGCTGGTGAATTTGCTGATGCCACCGAAGCCGGTGCCGGCCCAGATGCCCCCGCTGCGGTCGCGGTGCAGGCAGCGCACCAGGTCGTGGCCCAGGCCATTGGCTTCGGCCATGGTGGTGAGCTCCGGTACTCCGCCGCGCCTGGTGATGCGCACCAGCCCTGCGGGCGTGCCCAGCCAGAGCGCGCCACCGGGAACGCGCAGCACACTGATCACCACCGGATGCGGCAGCAAAAGGGGTTGGAAGCCCGTATACCGCGCCGCGGGTGGCAGTGGGCGCAGCTGCCGATCGAGCTCGAGGTATCCATCGCTGGTGCCAAGGATGGTTCCCAGGCTGTCGGACCAGATGCAGAGCACACGCCTTCCGCGCAGTTCACCTTGCAGGTCCACCGCTTCCCAGCGGCTGTCGTTCCAGCGGAACAGCCCGCTGTCCAGCGCCGCGAGCATGGTGCCGCCGGCCTGTTGCGCCAGGTGGTTGATGCGCATGCTGGGGAGGCCTTGCACGCGCTCCGAGATACTACGGGTGACGGTGTCCACGGACCAGATACCGCCACCACGGCTGGCCATCCACAATGTATTTCCGGCACCCGGGAGCAACCGTCTGACCGGGAATGCGGGCAGTGGCATGCGCGTGTGCCAGGTGGTGAACCGCCCCCTTTCCCAGCGGCCGAGGGCGCCGTTCTGGAAGCCGACCCACAGCAGGTTGCTGCCGCCGGCATCACGCGCGGCCAACAAGGCGGTGGCATGCCTGCCGGGGGCCAGGGTGTCCCGGTCGAACGCTTCGAAGCGCGATCCCTGTCCGCGTGCGATGCCGTTATCGGTGGCCACCCAGAGGAACCCGTCGGCGTCCTCGCACACGGCGTTCACGCTGGCGCTGGCGAGCCCCTGTTCGAGGCTGTAGTTGCGCAGGTCGTACTGTTGGGCCCGCAGGAACGGGGTGGTGCAGAGCCCCAACAGGACCGGGAATGCCGCGCGCCACATGCTACGAAAGATAGCCGACAGGGACGCAATAGTTGTGCCGGAACGAGCTGGCACTGCTTTGGCTTCGGGAATGGTCCCGTGCGCTCCGGCCACCCCCTGTCCGGGATCATCGTTCCACCACCCGGAACTCCACCCGCCGGTTGATCGCCCGGTTGGCTTCGGTGTCGTTCGGTTTCAACGGCTTGGTCTCACCGTAGCCCTTCCACGTGAGGCGTTCCTTGTCCACCTTCTTTTTCAGCAGGTGGTCCACCACGGCCTTGGCACGATCGTCGCTCAACTTCAGGTTGTAGGCATCCGAGCCCTGGTCGTCGGTGTGACCTTCGATCTCCACACGCAGGAAGGGGAAGTCGGTCATCAGGTCCACCAGCTTGTCCAGCTCCGGCTCATAACCGGGCAGGAGGGTGGCCTTGTCGAACTCGAACTGCACATTGTCCAGGCGGACGCGGGTGCCCACGGCGGGTTCCACCTGGTGGATGTCCACGGTGGTGCTGCTGACGTGGTCGGGCACCACGGGGCGCGGCGGGGGCGGTGTGCTGACCCCGGGTTTCGGGGTGAGCGCTGAGCCTGCGGGAGCGATGCGCACATTCACGTCATCGACGAAGTAGTAAGCACCCCGCTCTCCGTCCGGCTGTCGTTCGTGGCTGGTGGCATCGTCGCCATAGAAGTTGCCGATGAGCAGGAACTTTTCGCGGCCGGTCGCCTCGAACACGCCACGCACCTTGTGCCACCCCCCCTTCACCACGGTCTCTTCGTTCACCTGCGGGGTCAGGTACAGCGGCAGGCAATCGCGTGTGCTGATGGGCGTGTCGGTGAAATGCATGCCGATGTTGTTGCTCGCCTCGTTGCTCCGCACGGCGCGCAGCACCCAGCATTCGGCGATGTAGCGCACTCCGGCCTGCAGTGGTTCGGGCAGTTCGGTCTGCACATACTCGTGCCAGAAGGTGGGGGTGTTGCCCTTGCCGTAGATCTTGATGCCCACCATGCCGCTGCCGTTGTGTGTGCCCTGCTTGCCATTGCTGTGTTTCTTCGGATGTGCCCAACAGGTGGGGTCCAGCGTGGTGCTGAAGTGGTCCGGTGTGGTCTGTGTAGGTGAGCTCCATCCCCTCACGGCCGCATTGAATTTGGCCGCATCGGTGGTCCATGCGCAATAGGTGCGCTCCACCTCCTCGAACCCGGGGTTGCGAACGAGGTTGGGCATGGTGTCGTTCGCGAGCTTCCGGTCGAGGATGGTCTGGGCCCGGAGCAGGGCGGGTGCGAGCAGCAGCGTGGGTAAGGTCAGCAGGAGCGTGCGGTGCATCATGGGAACAAAACTACCGGGTGGGGGTGGGGGGTGTGTGCAAGGACCGGGCCGGGTTTGAACAAGCGGTGGTTGGGAGCGTGGGTGCTGTTGAGGCCGGTGCCCTGCCACGGTTGACCGCTGGTTGGAGGGAAGTGTGCACCTTGCGCGCCGTGCGGTGACGTGGAAGTCGACAACCAACGGAGTACCATGCGCAAGGTGTTGACGTTGATCAAGGAGAGCCTGACGACCTCGGAGGGTACGGACTACACGGGCATTGATGTGCGCAAGGCCATCGTGTTGCTGAGCATCCCGATGGTGGTGGAGATGGGCATGGAGGCCGTGTTCGCCTTGGTGGACATCTTCTTTGTGAGCCGGCTGGGGCAGGATGCCATCGCCACGGTGGGGCTTACCGAACTGCTGTTGACCCTGGTGTATTCGGTGGCCTGGGGGGTGGGCATGGGCATCACCAGCGTGGTCGCGCGCCGCACGGGCGAGAAGGATACGAAAGGCGCGGCGGAGGCTGCCGTGCAGGGGTTGCTGCTGACGTTGCTGCTGGGTGCGGTGATGGCCGTGCCCGGCCTGTTCTTCCCGGAGGCGATGCTGCGGCTGATGAACGCGGAACCTGCGGTGGTGGCCATCGGCAGTGACTACGTGCGTATCATGTTCGGCAGCAATATCATCATCCTGTTGCTGTTCGCCATCAACGCCATCTTCAGGGGTGCTGGCGATGCGGCCATCGCCATGCGTACGCTGATGCTGGCCAATGGGATCAACATCCTGTTGTGTCCTGTGATGATCCACGGGCTGGGGGACTGGGATGGCTTCGGTGTCACGGGTGCGGCGCTGGCGACGGCCACCGGACGTGGCATTGGCGTGCTCTACCAATTCTCCCGGTTGTTCTCAACGGCGGGGCGCGTGGACCTGCGTGGCCTGCCGTTCCGCCTTCAACCGGCGGTGATGTGGACGATCGTGCGCGTTTCGCTCGGGGGGGTGGTCCAGTTCGTGCTGCCTTCGGTGAGCTGGATGTTCCTCGGCTCGATCGTGGCCAAGTTCGGCAGCGCGGCAACGGCGGGCTACACCGTGGCGGTGCGCATCATGCTTTTTTCATTGCTGCCTTCGTGGGGCGTGGCGAATGCCGCGAGCACGCTGGTGGGACAGAACCTGGGTGCAGGCCGACCCGACCGGGCGGAGCGCTCGGCGTGGTTGTGCGGGCACTTCAACATGCTCTACCTGGTGGCCATAGCCTTGGTGTTCTGGTCGTTCGCTCCGGATCTGGTGGGAGTTTTCAGCGAAGGGGCTGAAATGGGTGGCTATGGTGTGGCCGCCTTGCGCACCGTATGCCTCGGCTACTTCTTCTACGGCTACGGCATGGTGCTGGCGCAGTCGTTCAATGGTGCGGGTGATACGCTTACGCCCACCATGATGAACGCGTTCTGTTTCCTGCTGATCCAGATACCGCTTGCGTGGTGCCTGAGCACAGTGTTCGGTTGGGGTGCCCAGGGTGCGTTCACCGCTGTACCCATCAGCGAAGGCATCCTCGCCGTCATCAGCGCGGTGCTGTTCCGGCGGGGAGCGTGGAAGTCGGTGAAGGTGTGAGCGGCGGAGCGCGTGGCAATGACCAAAGCGCGGCCCTGATCAGTTGGCCTTGAACTCCTTCGGTCTGCCTGCCTTGTACCAGCGCAGGAGCGTGTCGATCATATGCTCCATTTTGCGCGCATCGGCCCAGGTGGAACGGAACACAAGGTTGCCGTCCTTATCCACGAGATAGGCACCGTTGGGGGCTTTGCCGTAGTCCGCATACACCGCGTCGTTCAACCCATCCACCAGCACGGGAAGCGTGCCCAGCGCTGCGAACTCCTTCGCATAGGCCTGTTTTTCAGTTTCGCTCTGCGGCAGCGGATACCGCTTGCTGCCCTTCCCATCGCCCGGGTGCAGTTCGCGTCCATAGATCACGAAGATGTCCACCTCTTCCCGGGTATACTTCCTGCCCAAGGCGCTCCACCGTTCCAGCTGGATGCGTGACGGTGGATTGCTGACGCTGCCGAACATGAAGGCCCGGATGCGTCCGTCATGGCCGCGCAGCCGGTAACGGCCTTCCCGCTGCGCGTAGGGCAGGTCGAAGTCGTGCGTGACGGGGACCATGCCACCACCCTCGCTGTAGGTGCGAAGTTCCCGGTAGGTCTGGCGCATCAGCTTGTCGAAGTTCATCCGCCACATGCTCACCGTACCGCGCATGGCACGGATGTCATCCCTGCTGTACGCGTTCAGGTAGTAGTCGAGATCGTCGTGGAACACCAGTGTGCTGTCCGTGGTGTACCAGGAGGGGTCCCAATTGTTCAGTTGGGCGCGGCCAGGCAGGGTGGCAAGCAGGAGGACGAGCGCAACTACAACGCGCATGGGGCCGGGGTTGAATGGCGTACAAAGGTATTCTGCATGGTTGTTTACGGCCGGGAAGCCGAATGGTGACCATGGTCACCGTTCAAGCCATCGCCGTTGACCGACCTTTGTACCATGCAACGCTGGATGCTGTACACGCTGTTCATCGCCTTGGGGGCAGCCGCTGGTTGGGCCTATTGGAACTGGTATGGCTGCGTGCACGGGTGCGCCATCACCGGTCGCTGGTGGACCAGCACGGCCTATGGTGCGGTAATGGGGTACCTGACCCTCGGTCTGGTGATACCGGAGCGGGGGGAACAGGGGAAGTGATCGCTGCGGATATGGCACGCGATGGTCCGATCGCGTTGGCAACCGACCCGACCCGTGGTGCGTTCAACCCAGGAAGACCACCTCCACCCACTCATCGTCGGACAGCCGCAGGTCGCGCAATCGCAGCTCAACGTTCCACAGGACCACCGGGGCATCCTTGCGCAGTTCCACGGGTTTGTAGGGCCAGTTGCGCACCTTCAGGAACACGGGTTCGGGCCAGCTGGCATCATACAACAGGCTGAAGCGCATGGCCTGGTGATCCACCACGAGCTTGCGGTCGCGCAGGTCGAGGGCGGTGGTGGTGACAAGCAGGGCGGCCGGGTACAGGCGACGCTGCCAGGCCGGATCCGGTGTGCGGAAGAGCGCCTGCCGGAACTCAAGACGTGGCATGCTGGTGCCACTGAGCACAGCGACCGGGGCGTTGCGGTCAAGGCGTACGTGCTGAAGTGCCATCGCGGGTGATGGGTCAGAACTTCCAGCGGAGCTGCACCTTCAGATCGCTCCGGGTGTTGCCGGGGATCTCCTGCAGGCCGCTGCTGATGACATCCTGGTCCTGGTAGATGAAGGCCCCGTAGCGTAGCCAAAGGTCAACGCCGCGCAGCGGGCTCAGGCGTGCCATGGCGTACCAGCGGATCCCACGACCGTAGTAGGGGGGGATCGCGAACACACCGATGAGCTCGTTCTCATAGGCATAGAGTCGTGCATCGTAGCTGTCGGTATCGAACAGGGCGAATCGGAGGCTCAGTTCCAGCGGACTGCTCAGCGGACGGTGCACCACGTCCTGGTAGATCAGCACGCCATGGCGCAGGGGGGCGGACCCTCGCTGGAAGTCGACGGTTTCCACCCGTGTTCGAAGACTCACCGAATTGCTCACCTTGTACGTTGCGTTCACCCGGTAATTGGTCTGTTCCACGCGCACCAAGGGGTCTACGCCATCCACTTCCTCGGCGGTGTTGCGGGCACGGTCCTGGTGGCGCACACGGGCATACACCTCCACGCCACGGCTGGGCTTCCAGTTGAGCTGTGCGAGCCAGTCGTAGCCATCGGAAGGTGCATCGGTCTGGAAGCGCAGCCACGGGAAACGGAACTGGTCGAAATAGCCGTTGAACCACCATTGCCTGTTGGGTCGGATCTCGATGCCGGCATAAAGGCCACGTTCGTTCCACGGGTTGGTGCCCTCGGCGAAGGCCACGCTGTAGAGGCCGTGGAAGTCGCGCCGGTAATCGCGCAGCAACAGGCTCATGCTCACGCGCCTGTCCAGCGCCACCACCGCACCGGTGTTCATGGCCAGGCCTCCATTGGCGCTGCGGGCCACCTCTCCGAACCAGGTGAGGTTGCGGTACAGCAGGTTCCAGTCGGTACCGATGGTGGAGTTGCTGCTGCCCTCGAAGTCGAACTGGTTGTAGGGTTGAAGGTTGCGGCTGAGCTCGCCGCCGAAGTCGACACGGGCTGCTGTGACGCCCATGCTGAAGGTGGAACGCTTGTACCGCAGGTGACCGCCGAAGATGCGCTCGTCCACGGCATCCTTCTTCTCCAGCTCGCGGAAGGTGCGGTGGAAGCCATCCTCCTGGAAGCTGCTGAAGATCACCTCCTCGATCGCCGTGCCGAGGCTGTCCGTACCGGTGACGGAGGAGACGTTGCCATCCAGCTTCTTGCTGGAGAAGAAGCCGGTGGCCTCCCAGTTCCGGCCCAGCGCGTAGGTGGCCGCAGCACCGCGCATGAAGAGGTTCTCGTTCACACTGGTGTAGGGGGCAAGGCCGATGGCATTGCGCTTCACGTTCATGCTGAAGCTGCTTTTCGCCGCGAAGGCCAGCCCGTTCCAGAAGGTGAGACCCTGCCCGAACTGGGCGCTGTAATCACCCACCGCGATGGACTTGAACCGACCGATCTCGCGCAGGAAGAGGTGTGCGCTGTAGAAATCGAACCCGTTCGGCTGCGTGCCCCGGAAGAACTCCTCACCCTCGTCCTTCTCCGCCGTGAACCCGAAGCTGATGTTCTGCCGATAGCGGAACCGGTAGCGGGTGTAGAGCCGGTACGGGCTGCCGAGGTAGATGCGGTTGTTGCGCTTGAGGGAATCCAGCACACGCGGGTCGCTGATGTCGGGCAGTACGTCGCCATCGGGTGCGTAGTAGTCCAACCCGAAGGGATTGGTGCGGTGCTGGAACCCCTGGCGTTGTTCGACGTTCATGGTGCTCCGCAGGGTGAGCTCATGCGATCCCTTGGACAGGATCTCCCGGAAACTGGCGTTGCTGCCCAACGGGTTCTCGCGCACCGTGATGAACGGCCGCACCATGGCGATGGTGTTCACGTCCCACCCGTTGATGGATTGCAGTTCGTACAGGCTGAGGAGCCGGCCGTTGCGCTTGATGTGGCTCAAGAGGGTGCTCACCTGCAGGTCGCTCAGGAGCAGCAGGGTGTTGAGCTCCTCGGCCGTGGTGTGGTTGAGGTCGATGGGGTCGTTGTAGCGGTCGGAGAGCAGCTCGAAAAGGTTGGTGAGGTCCACGCTCTCATCACCTCCGAGTTGTTCCACCGCCGCTTCGATGCGTTGTTCGATGAGGTCCCTGGGGATGCCGTCCACCTGCGCGCACAGCGAAAGGGGCAGCACCAGCAGCACGACCAGCGTTAGCGGCCTCATTCGAAGCGGTAGTTGATACCGATCACCGGCGTGGGTCCGAGCTGTGAGCGCACGGCGACGGCGAGGTCGATATCGAGCTGTTTCAACCGGAAACCCGCACCGAAGTGGGCTTGAACGGGTCCGGTGCTGATGCCCGAGCGCAGGTAGAGCACTTTGTTGGGGTGGTATTCCATGCCGATGCGGAAGCGCTCGTCCTGGTCGATGTCCTTCTCAGTCTCCACGAGCATCTGTAGTTTGGTGCTGAAGGTGTAGCCCATGCCTGCACGCAGCAGGGTGGGTACGCGTTCCTCCACCATCACGGCGCCTTCGCCCAGCCTACCCAGCAGGCTGCGCGTGGGGTTGTAGAGGTGGGCACCGATCCACAACGCCTCGGTGAGCCGTGCCTGCACGCCGAGTTCCGCCACCACCGTGCCGGTGTTGCCGTAATTGTTGCCCAACCGCACACCCAGATGTTGCAACTGCACCGCCGCGCGCAGGCCATCCCCGAACCTCATGGCATAGCCCAGGCTGAGGCGGGTCTCGTTATAGAGTTCATATCCGAAGCGGTCGGCGCCCACGCCCAACGCCCCTTTACCCAGCGGCACCACGGCTGCCAGTCCCTGTTGGCTCAGTTCGCGGCTCAGGAAGTGCTGCTGGTGCACCAGGCCGATCACCGGGCGTTCCAACGCGGCCATGCCGGCAGGGTTCAGCCTTGTGCTCCATAGATCGGTGAGGGTGAGGCCCGCATAGCCAAGACCCGCAGCCCGCGCGCCCAGGGGCAGGTGTTCGCCGCCGGCACGCAGTGCGGTGCTGTTCAATACGATCAGGAGCAGGAGGGTGCCACGCATCGCCCCGAAAGTAGGGGTTGGTCGTGAACTCCCTGTTGTGTGTCGCCGTGTTGCCCAACTTTCATCGTCCCCCGGTGCTGCACCTGTTCCGTACCTTCGCGATCCTTTCGCTGAAGCGCAGACCGCCCATGTCCAACGTCCGCCTGCATGACCTGGAGTTCGAGCCCTACATCAGTGAGGCAGAGGTGCTTGCTGCCGTGGACCGGGTGGCCGCTGATATCGAGGCGCACTATGCGGACAAGCGGCCGCTCTTCATCGGGGTTCTCAACGGGGCCTTCGCCTTTGCTGCCGAACTGATGAAGCGCCTTACCATCGATTGCGAGATCACCTTCGTGAAGGTGGCCAGCTATCATGGCACCAGCAGCAGCGGTACGGTCACCGACCTCATCGGTTTCAACGAACGCATCGAGGGCCGTCACGTGGTGGTGCTCGAAGACATCGTGGACACCGGTAACACCATCGTTCACATCCTCGCGCTGCTGAAGGAACGGCACCCGGCCAGTGTGCGCGTCGCCAGTCTGCTCTTCAAGCCCGAGGCTTACAAGAAGGACGTCATCATCGACCACGTCGCCCTCACCATCCCCAACTACTTCGTGGTGGGCATGGGCCTGGACCACGACGGACTCGGTCGCAACCTGCGCGGCATCCACCGCCTCATTCAGAACCCCCAATGACCAAGCTGAACCTCGTGCTTTTCGGCCCCCCGGGCGCTGGCAAGGGCACTCAGAGCAACTTCCTTATCGAACGCTACGGATTGGTGCATCTCAGCACCGGCGACCTGTTGCGCGCCGAGATCAAGGCCGAGAGCGAACTGGGCATGCAGGCCAAGACGCTCATGGACCGCGGAGAGCTGGTGGGCGATGACATCGTCATCGGAATGATCCGCAACAAGATGGAGGCGCACCTCGACGCGAAAGGCTTCATATTCGACGGCTTCCCACGCACCCACGCACAGGCTGAAGCGCTTGATGCCATGCTGACCGCCAAGAACGAGCCCATCGTGGCCATGCTCGCCTTGGAAGTGCCCGAAGAGGAATTGGTGACCCGTCTCTTGGGACGTGGCGCCACCAGTGGTCGTGCCGATGACCAGGACGAAGCCGTGGTACGCAACCGCATCCGCGAGTATGAGCAGAAGACCGCGCCCCTCAAGGACTACTACAGCGCACAAGGCAAGTTCAAGGCGATCCCTGGCGTGGGCAGTATCGCTGACATCACCGGGCGGTTGGTGAAGGTGATCGGGTGAACCAGCCCGCTCCGTGCTCTCCAGATCGCAGCGAACTTCATGAACTTCATCGATCACATCCGCATCCAATGCCGCAGCGGCAAAGGAGGACCCGGCTCCCGGCACCTGCGCCGCGAGAAGTACATGCCCAAGGGCGGTCCCGATGGCGGCGACGGGGGGCGGGGAGGACACATCGTGCTCCGTGGCAACGGCCAGCTCTGGACACTCCTCCACCTGCGCTACACCAAGCACGTGATCGCCGATGATGGCGAGGGCGGAAGCAGCAACCAAAGCTCGGGCAGGGCGGGGACCGACAAGGTGATCGAGGTGCCGCTGGGTACGCTGGTGAAGGATGATGAGACCGGCGAGGTGCTCTGCGAGATCACCCGCGATGGGGAGGAACAGGTCCTCTTCCAGGGTGGGCGTGGTGGCCTCGGCAACCAGCACTTCAAGTCGTCGACCTTCCAGACCCCCCGCTTTGCGCAGCCCGGAGAGCCCGGTGTGGAACGCTGGGTGGCCATGGAACTGAAGGTGCTCGCCGATGTGGGGCTTGTGGGCTTCCCCAATGCCGGCAAAAGCACCCTGCTCAGTGTGATCACCGCGGCAAAACCCAAGATCGCCGACTACGCCTTCACCACCCTCACGCCCAACCTCGGCATCGTTCCCTATCGCGACCATCGCAGCTTCGTGATGGCCGACATCCCCGGCATCATCGAGGGCGCCCACGAAGGCAAGGGCCTCGGCCTGCGCTTCCTGCGCCACATCGAGCGCAACAGTGTGCTGCTGTTCATGATACCTGCGGATAGCAGCGACATCCGACACGACTATCAGGTATTGCTCAACGAGTTGAAGGAATATTCTCCCGACCTGCTGGACAAGGACCGCGTACTGGCCATCACCAAGTGCGACATGCTTGATGAGGTGATGATGAAGCAGCTACGGAGGGACCTGCCCAAGGGTGTGGAGGCCGTCATGATCAGCAGCGTCGCTCGCATCGGTCTCGATGACCTGAAGGACCTGCTTTGGAAGAAGCTCCATCACAGCTTCCCTGCTGACCGAGTGGCATGAGCCTCATCGAACGCCTCGACGCCCTGGACCGCGCGGTCTTCCTTGCGCTGAACGGGCTGCATGCGCCGGTGCTTGATGACCTGATGTGGCACTGCAGCGAAATGCGGCTGTGGATCCCCCTGTATGTAGTGCTGCTTTACCTCGTTCAACAGCGATGGGGCTGGCGTGGCCTGGGGGTGGCCGTGCCGGTCATCGCCCTCATGATCCTTGCCACCGATACCGGTTCGGTGATGCTCTTCAAGAATACCGTCCAGCGACTGCGGCCCAGCCACGTGGCGGAGTTGCAGCAGCATATACACCTGCTTTTCACACCGGAGGGAACCCTGTACCGGGGAGGCTCCTTCGGGTTCGTATCGTCCCATGCCAGCAACCATTTCGGCATTGCATCGTTCATGGCGGGGGCGCTTGGTGGCCGTCCCCGATGGGCCGTTGTGGCCCTGTTCCTCTGGGCTGCGATGATCGCCTACAGCCGCATCTATCTCGGGGTGCACTATCCTGGTGATGTGATCGTGGGGGGCGCGTACGGTGCCTTGGTGGGTTGGTTGTCGTTCAGGTCGTTCCAGCTGGCGTACCTTCATTTCTTCAAGGCACGCGCATGAACCTTTGGCTGGCGGTCTTCATCGGTGGTGGTGCCGGTTCGGTGTTGCGGTTCGCGGTATCGCGTGCGGTCAAGCAGTTGTCGCCCGATGCCCTCTTCCCCTGGGCCACCCTCCTCAGCAACCTCGTAGCCACGGCGTTCCTGGCCTGGTTGGTGATGCGGCTTCAGGTGCAGCATCCCGGCAGGGAACCATGGCACGCACTGCTCGCCATCGGTCTCTGTGGTGGATTCAGCACCATGAGCACCTTCAGCATGGACAACCACCAGCTGATGCGTGAGGGCCTTTACGGCTTCGCAGCCGCCAATGTTCTCATTACGGTAACAGCCGGTGTTGCGCTGTTCCATCTCTTTGCACGCAGTTCCTGACGGATGAAGCCCGCTCATCACCTGTTGCACACCCTCGCATCCGTGGTTGCCGTCGCCGGGTTCACCGGTGCCCATGCCCAGCAGCAAGCACCCACCTGGCAGGATCCACCCCGCCTGGTGGTGGGTATCGTGGTGGACCAGATGCGCGCGGACATGGTGCAGCGGTACTGGTCGAATTATGGTGAGGGCGGCTTCCGCAGGCTGGTGCGGGAAGGTGCCTACCTGCGCAACACCCACTACAACTATGCGCCCACCTACACGGCACCAGGCCATGCCAGCATATACACCGGTGCAACGCCGGCCTACCATGGCATCGTGGGCAACGATCTCTATGACCGCACTACAGGCGAGGAATACTACTGTGCCACGGATCCCCGGGTGAAGGGTGTGGGCTGCAACGATGCCGCAGGTGCGCGATCGCCCGTGCGCCTGCTGTCGTCCACCCTTGCCGATGAACTGGAGCGTCGCACCGAACGCCGGTCCATCACTGTGGGTGTTTCACTGAAGGACCGCGGTGCCATCATGCCCATCGGGCGGACCGGTGACGCCGCCTACTGGTTCACCGGTGGTGTGGAGGGCGCGTTCGGCACCAGCACGTGGTACCGGCCAGAGCTTCCCCCGTGGCTGCAGGCTTTCAACGCGGAACGGCGGGCAGCCACGTACCTGGACCGCACATGGGAGCTGCTGCTGCCCAAGGAGCGCTACCACGAGGTGCTGCCCGACGATAATCCGTACGAGATCCCGCTGAACGGGGCCGCCACCGCCACGCTGCCACAGGACCTGGCCGCCCTCCATCGCACCTCCGGCTCTACCGGCATCCTCGCCTACACCCCCTGGGGGAACACCATTGTTACGGACCTCGCGCTGGCCGCCATGCAGGGAGAGGGAATGGGCCTGGACGCGGAGACCGATCTGCTCGCCATCAGCTATTCATCACCCGATATCCTCGGCCACCGCGTGGGACCCCGTGCGCTCGAACTGGAGGACATGTATGTGCGCCTGGACCGTGAACTGGAGCGGCTCTTCAAGGTGCTGGATGCACGCGTGGGTATTGATCGGTACGTGGTCTTTCTGACCGCGGACCATGCGGCCGCCGATGTGCCTGCCTATGCGAAGGACCTCAGGGGCAGTGCGGGCTATGTGCCGATGGAGGAGGTTCGTGCGGAGCTGGCAGCGGCGCTGGTGGACCGATACGGTGCGGGCCCTTGGGTGCGCCACCTTCTGAACGAGCAGGTTTGGCTCAATGACAGCTTGATCGCCCAACGGGGGCTGGATCCGGTACCGATGCGGGAATTGGTGGCGCACACCCTGCTCCGGCGCGCGGACATCGCGTTCGCCCATACCGCGGACCAGCTGCAGGGAAGCCTGCTGCCCACTCTGCCGGGGCAGGCCCTGCAATACGGGTTCCATGCAGCGCGCTCCGGCGACGTGGCGTTCGTGATGCAGCCGGGCTATTTCGAGCGCATGGGGGAGGGCCCCGGGCGAGGTACCACCCATGGCTCCATCTGGAACTACGACACCCATGTGCCCTTGTTCTTCATGGGTCGCGGGATCCGCAAAGTTGAGGTGGTGCGGCGGACCGCCATTACCGACATTGCGCCCACCCTGACCATGCTGCTCGGAACTGCGCTGCCCGATGCCGCCATCGGTGACCCGATAGGGGAGGTCCTGCGCTGACAGTGATCGGCCCTGTATTCAACGGGGTGTGTGGACAAGGTGTCTCCGTAGCCCCAGCCTGACCCGACGCGCGGATGGTATATTTCGGCATGTTCGAACCCGATGTACCGGCGCTACGGAGTTCCTTTGAGCTATGGCGAGAGGAGGGTGTCATCCGCTTGGTGATGGCGCCGGGTACGGACATGCAGGTGCGCGACATGAAGGAGTTGCTCCGCCTGGTCAGGGCGCTCGACCCTGCATCCAAGGCACCGCTGTTGCTCGAATGCGATGGTTGCCTCGTTCGTCCCGAGGCCCTCGCCCTGCTGCGCCGCGTTCGTCAGGCCTACGCACTGCCGGTGGCATTATGCACCCGCGATCCCCTTGTCCGCTACCGGGCAGCCCAGCTGGGCGATGCACATGGGTCATCCTTCCAGTTCAAGCTCTTCGAGGACCGATCCCAGGCCCTTGTCTGGGCGCGTGAACGAGTGCAGCTGGTGGAGATCATGGGCTGAGCGCGCCTGTTGAAAAGAACGTTCGTACTTCCATCCGCTCGCAGCCGTCCATCCGGCAGGCTACAGGCGTACCTTCACGACCCCATGCAACGCTTCCTGCGCCAGGTCCTGTGCGTGCCCATGTGCATGGCTGTTCCGGCCGTGACCTCCGCGCAGGGAAGCGTTCAATTGGAGGGCCTTTCCCAGGACGGTCAGGTGGTGGTACAGGCAGGCGTGCAAGGGGGCGATCCATTGTTGCAAGCTGTCTGGCGTGGGGTTCCCGGTGCGCACGCCGTCATGCAGGTGCAGCCCACCATGGCCGTGAATGGGGAGACCAACGTCATGCTCGACCGGCTGCTGTTGGCCGCGATCGGAGCCTACCTTGATGCACGCATCCACTTCCTCCACGACGGGGTGCGGTCCGATGTGCCGGCGGACATGATGGCGGCGGAGATCGATGCCATGGTGCGTGCGGCCATCGAGGAGTTGGGTGTCCCCACGGGTGCGCCGGTGCTGTCCCAGGCAACGCGGGAGCAACTCGCCAAACTCGCACGCATCAGTTGGGAGCAGGCCGGCCGATCGGTGAACGGCACCGGTGACCAGGACAAGTACCTCGCCATCTATTATTTCGTGCGCAGCCAGCGCGAAGAGTTGGAGCGCCAGTTGAAAGCCGACCTTCTGCCCCTGGCCTCCGTACCGGTCCTCAAGGGCAAGACAGCCGATCCCTGGACCACCGTGCAGGTCAATTCCACCTGTGGAACCGTTTATGACCAGGAGAACTACCTATGTGCGCTGGACCTGCAACTGGCGTCCAACGGGGAGGGTGCCATCGAGCCTTCCCTCGGCGCCCGGATCCTTGATTCCATTGAACGCCACGCTGCGGTATCCCCCCCGCCACCAGCCGTTCGCAAGAGGGACCGATGGTTGAAGTCCGAATTGGATGCCATCAATCAGCGGATCGACCGCATGGACCAACGCCGCGACCTGTGGGAGTTGCGTGATCGCCTGGAGGACCTGGAGGACCGATTGGCAGGGATGGAATTGCAGGTTGGCGAGCTGGACCGGAGTGCCGCGCGCTACGAGAACCCCTTGGCGGACCTGAGCACATTGACCAACAGCAACATCACGCTGCGCTTCCCCCAGGCATCCGTATCGCTCGAAGGCGAGAACCGCGTTCTCCTCAACGAGATCTTCGAGCAATTGGCGCGGTCGCCACAGGACCGGGTGCTGATCACCGGTTATACCGATCGCTTGGGTGATGCAGCCGTGAACCTGCGATTGAGCGAACGTCGCGCCAGGGCCGTGCGTGATCATCTCCTGCAACGGGGCATCGCGCCCGACCGCTTGTTGGTCAACTATTATGGCGACAGCCGCAGCACTGGACCGGACCCCAGCGAGCGCAGGGTGGAGGTGGAGTGGCTCCGGTAGGACGGGTCGGATGTGGCCACCCGCTGGCCCCGTACCGCTTTCATGGACCAACGATCGCCTGCGCTACCGTCCGCAGCAGGAATGCCATGCCCGGGCGTTCTAATGGGTTAACCGGTCGGTCTAACCAATTGGTTAATATTGCGGTCCCATGGCCATGGTGCAGCAGGAGTCCGGTACCGAGGAACGCATCCTTGACGCAGCCCGGCGGGTGTTCATCCGCAAGGGCATGTCCGGTGCGCGCATGCAGGAAGTGGCTGATGAGGCCGGTATCAACAAGGCGCTCCTGCATTATTATTTCCGCGATAAGCAGCGACTGTTCGAAGGGGTGTTCAAGGGCAGCGCGGAGAAGCAGTTCAGCTGCATCTGGAATTCCCTCACCGGGTGCAGCGACCTGTTCGATGCGATCACGTGTTTCGTGGAGGCCTACATGGAACGCATGCTGGAGGATCCCTACCTGCCGCTGTTCATCGTGCAGGAGATGAATCGTGATCCGGATGGACTGCGATCCTTCATTGACCGGGGCCAGGCCAGCCGGCAGCACTTCATCCACCTGGTGGAGGAGGCCCGCAGGAAAGGGCTGGTCAACGACATCGATCCGCGCGAACTGCTGGTGAACATGATGTCCCTTTGCGCGCATCCCTTTGTGGCCCGTGCCATGCTCACCCATATCCACGGCATGAACGATGAGTCCTTCCGCCGCATGATCCAGAAGCGACGCAAGACCGTCCCCGAATTCATCATCCGATCCATTCGCGCATGAACGACCTGTTCAAACGTCGCCTCACCATTGTTCTGGGCCTGCTCCTCATTGTGGGAGGCATCGGCACCTGCCGCAAGCTGGCTGGCAGCAGGACCTCTCCTCCGCGCAACGAGCCGCCGACGCAGGCCCGTGCCGTGCGCACCGTTGTTGCCAGGAACGGTCCTGTGCGGCTGAACATCCCCATCACCGGACGCCTCCGCGCGATGGACCGCATGCTCATCACGGCGGAGGTGGGTGGTGCGATACAGCGGACCGGCAGGTCCTTCAGGGAAGGGGTGTCCTTCAGGCAGGGTGAAGTGCTCTTCCGATTGGACGATGGGGAGGTACGCGCGCAGATAAATGCCCAGCAGAGCGCCTTTCTCCGCACACTGGTGCAACTGGTTCCTGATCTTCGGATCGACATGCCGGAGGCAGCTGCCAGGTGGGACGCCTATCTCCAGCGGGTCACTGTTGATGGCCCGCTGCCCGAGTTGCCCTTACCAGCCACCGATCAGGAGCGCAATTACCTTGCCGGTCGTGGATTGCTCGATCAATATTATGGTATCCGCGCCTTGTATGAGCGCCTTCAGAAGTATGTCATCACCGCTGCTTTCGATGGGGTGGTGGCCGCCGGAGGCGCGGAACCCGGCACCATCGTCACCCCTGGTACACGCCTCGGTGAATTCATCGCTCCCGGCTCGTTGGAGCTGGAGACGGCCATCGGCGAGGGTGAGTTATCCCTGGTGAAGGTGGGCGACACCCTGCAGCTTTCTGGCACTGACGCTGCGGGCCGCTGGATGGGTCGCATCATCCGCACCGGTGAGAGCATCGATCCCTCCACGCAGACCGTCAAGCTCTTCGTTCAGGTGGATGGCAAGGGCCTGCGCGATGGACAGTACCTGGGCGGCAGCATCGAGGCCGGCTCGCTGAACGATGCCGTGAGCGTACCCCGTAGTGCCTTGCTGGAAGACCATGCGCTCTACACGGTGAAGGACAGTGCGCTCATGAAGCAGCCGGTGACCGTATTGCATCAAGGGGTGGATCAGGCGGTGGTGAAAGGGCTTGCTGATGGGCAACTGGTCGTGATAGACCGCCTTGGCGGTGCATTTGAAGGCATGCGTGTAGCCCCCGTAAAGCCATGACCATCACCGCCATGATGTGCCATCTGAACATGTGTGTAGCGCCAGTGGCCGGGCACTGGCTGGTGCAGGACATCACGGATGTGGCCCGTTCGTACCGGTGTGACCCAACCACTCTTAAAGCATGAAAGGGCTCACCGCTTATTTCCTGAAGTATCCCGTGGCGGTGAACACTGTCATGGTGCTTATCTTCCTTTTCGGGTACTTCGGGTTGCGGGCTACACGCAGTTCGCTATTCCCGGAAGTGGAGAGCCGCACCATCCAGGTGCAGATCATTTATCCGGGGGCTTCGCCCGAAGAGGTGGAGGAAGGTGTCGTGTTGCGTATCGAGGATGACCTCAAGGGGGTTTCCGGTGTGGAAATGCTGAGCAGCGTCAGCCAGGAGAACGGCGGTATCATCACGGTGGAGGTTCGCAAGGGCTTTAATACGGATGAAGTGCTCCAGGACGTGAAGAATGCGGTGGACCGGATCCCCACGCTTCCGGATGGCATGGAGCCCATCCGTGCATTCAAGCTTGAGAACATCCGTCCCGCGGTCACCTTCGCCCTAAGCGGTACAGGTGTCGATCTGAAGGCATTGAAGGTCATCGCCCGCCGTGTTGAACAGGACCTGCGCGGGGTAAAGGGCATTAGCAAGGTGGAGGTCACCGGTTTTCCCGAAGAGGAGATAGAGATCGCCTTCCGCGAGGCCGACCTGCGGGCCAATAACCTCAGCATCACACAGGCTGCAGCCGCTGTGCGCGCGGCCAACATCGACATCACGGGCGGCAAGATCAAGACCAGCGACGAGGAGCTGTTGATCCGCGTGCGCGACAAGCGGCAGGATGCCGGGGGACTGCGCAATATCATCGTGCGCGCCGGTGGCGATGGACGTGTGCTTCGTCTGGCTGATGTGGCTGACGTGCGTGACACCTGGGCTGATGATCCCGCGCGCAACTTCGTGAACGGTGTTCCCAGCGTGGTGGTCACCGTGAGCAGCACCGTGAGCGAGGACATCCTGTTCATCGCGGAGACCACGTTGAATTACATGGAGACCTTCAACCAACGGGGGGGACCTGTGAAGGCCACCCTGATCAACGATGCCACGACCGTCCTCAAGCAGCGTATCGAGATGCTTGTAGAGAACGGCATCCAGGGGTTTTTCCTCGTAGTGATCACGCTCGCGCTCTTCCTCAACTGGCGTCTTGCCTTGTGGGTGGCCGTGGGCATACCGGTGGCCTTCGCCGGCATGTTCATCCTGGCGCCGTCGTTCATCACCATCAACGTGATGAGCCTCTTCGGGATGATCCTCGTGGTGGGCATCCTCGTGGACGATGGCATCGTGATCACCGAGAGCATCTACCAGGAGTTCGAACGTGGGCTTCCACCGGTGAAGGCTGCCTTCGTGGGGCTCAACAAGGTGCTGCCCGCTGTGATCAGTTCCATTCTTACCACCGTGGCCGCGTTCAGCACGTTCTTCTTCATCGAGGGCCGTCTCGGTGACTTCGCTCCGTCGCTTGCCTTCGTTACGATCGCTGCGCTCCTGTTTTCGCTGGTGGAGGCGGCCTTCACACTCCCCGCCCACATCGCCCACTCCAAGGGCCTTTCACGCAGGAAGAACCGCCTGGAGGCCACGATGGACGCCTTCATGGCCTGGTTGCGAGACAAGCGGTACGGGTCGTTCTATGACCGGTTCATGCGCCATCGCATGCTCACCGCCGGCGTCGCCTTCTTCCTGTTGGCCATCACCATCGGATCGGTGGGGGCGGGCATCATCCGTACCACCTTCTTCCCGGTGATCGAGCGTGATGACGTTGCCGTGGACCTCGAAATGGTAACGGGTACGCGTGAGAGCATCGTGTTCACCGAGCTGCAGCGTATCGAGGGCCTCGTGTGGGACCTGAACCGCGAGCTGAGCGCCGGCCGGGAGGACAGCCTTGACGTGGTGCTCAAGGTGCAGACCATCCTCGGTCCGCGAGCCGAGGCCGGTAAGCTCAATATCATCCTGCTCGATGGCGAACAACGTGGGTTCCGTGCAGAGGAGCTCACCAACCGGCTGCGCCAGCGCGTGGGCAGCGTGCCCGGTGTCCAGAACCTCACCTTCGGACTGGCCACGCCGTTCGGAAAGCCGGTCTCCGTGTCTCTTCGCAGCAATGACCTGGCCGCGCTCAACGCCGCCAAGGCCGAGCTCCGTTCCGAACTCATGAAGCTTCCCATGTTGCGCGACGTGGTGGACAGCGACCGCCCCGGCAATCGTGAGGTGGTGTTGAAGCTCAAGGACAAGGCCGCCTTGCTGGGACTGACAATGCAGGATGTGCTGGCACAGGTCCGGCAGGGCTTCTTCGGGCTCGAGACACAGCGCGTACAGCGCGGAGAGGATGAGGTGAAGATCTGGGTGCGCTATGGTGAGGATGGTCGTGCATCGCTCCGTGATCTTGAGGATATGCGCATCCGCACGGCCGATGGCCGCCAGATACCATTGAGTGAAGTTGTCACCTATGATATCGTACGCGGTATCCGTGCCATCAATCACTTCAATGGCAAGCGTGAGGTGCGCGTGGAGGCCGATCTGGCGGGTAGTGGGCAGAGCGCCACCGATGCCCAGGCGCTCGTCTCTTCAGAGATACTGGCACCGTTGTTGGCGAAGTATCCCGGCCTCAGCTACAGCTTTGAAGGACAGGGGGAGCAGAGCCGCAAAGTGGGCGCCAGCGCCATGCGGGTGCTCCCGATCACGCTCATCATCATGTTCGCCATGATCGTGATCACGCTGCGGAGTTTATGGCAGATGCTCGCAGTGCTGTTGTGCATACCGCTCGGCTTCATCGGCATCGGCTGGGGCCACTGGATACATGGTGTGCAGATCAGCCTGTTCAGTTTCTTCGGCATGATCGCCCTCATCGGCGTGATGGTGAACGACTCCCTGGTGCTGCTCAGCACGTTCAACGACAACATGAAGACGGGTGTGCCGTTCAGGGAAGCGTTGCGCGATGCGGCCCTGAGCCGCCTGCGGCCGATCCTGCTCACATCGATCACCACCGTGGCGGGTCTGCTCCCGATCACGCTCAACCAGAGTTTCCAGGCGCAGTTCCTGATCCCCATGGCGATCACCGTGGCCTATGGCCTTACCATTGCAACGTTGGTCACCCTGGTCGTGCTGCCACTGCTGATCAGTGTGCTCAATGACCTGCGCCGCATCTTCGGTTGGGCATGGAACGCTTCCACACCCAGCGCCGAATCCGTTGAACCTGCTGTGAAAGAACTTCCTTATGAGGACCTGGAGGAACATCGCAACTAGCCTCGCCATGAGCGGCTGCTTCGTTTCAGCCGCCCAGGACACGCTCAGCCTGGACCATGCGTTGCAGCTCGCTCTTGCCAACGAGCACGGGATCCGGATAGCACGCAACGAAGCCGCGATCGCGGGCGCACAGGCCACAGCCGGCAACAACGGCCTGCTTCCAAGGGTGGATGCGAGCGGACGTGGCACATACAGCGATCTTGACACCCGCCTTGATTTCACGGAAGGGATCCCGGATGTGGAGCGCAATGGCGTCGTGAACTCGGCCCTGAGCGGTCAGCTCGGGTTGAGCTACACCGTCTTCAACGGAATGGGGAATTTTGCCGCGTTGGAGCGTGCACGGGTCAATGCAATGTTGGCCGATCTGCGGCTCCGAGCCCAGGTGGAAGGGACCCTTACGCAGGTGGTCGCGCTGTATTATGCCTTCGCAGCGCTGCAGGAGGACGTGGCGATCACGGAACGGCTGCTGGCCATTTCCTATGAGCGATACCGACGACAGGAGGGGAGGGCA
>Ga0169931_10002755_pt1 | contig 28373 bp, 27 predicted proteins | sample Kivu_15m_20L_FD_129675 | JGI IMG/M metagenome (GOLD analysis project Ga0169931, IMG submission 129675) | Freshwater microbial communities from Lake Kivu, Western Province, Rwanda to study Microbial Dark Matter (Phase II) - Kivu_15m_20L... | ecosystem: Environmental > Aquatic > Freshwater > Lake...
AAAAAAACCGGCTGCCAAAAAGTCTGTTACAAAACCATCGGCCGTGAAAAAGCCATCGTCTAACGCGGCGCCCTCCAAAAAAGCGGCTGCCAAAAAAGCGCCGACGAAAAAGAAACCCTAACCCGGAAAAATACCGGTGGACAGGTAACGGTCGCCTCGGTCACAGACCACGAAGACCACGGTGGCATTCTCCAAGTCTTGGGCGACGCGCAGTGCAATGAGACAGGCGCCAGCGGCCGATGGCCCGCAGAACAGGCCCTCGGTCGATGCAAGCCGGCGGGCCATCTCTTCGGCCTCGGCCTGGGTCACTTCCTCGATGCGATCAATCAACGCCTTGGCCCGTATGGGTGGAATGTAGTCGGGAGACCATTTGCGGATTCCTGGGATCGAGGACCCATCGGCCGGCTGGGCGCCGACGATCTGTACCCCGGGATTGCGCTCTTTGAGGTATCGCGAGACCCCGGTAATCGTGCCTGTGGTGCCCATCGCCGAAACAAAGTGGGTCACACGCCCCTGGGTCTGTGTCCAGATCTCTGGGCCGGTTCCCTCGTAATGGGCAATCCAGTTGTCATCATTCGAGAACTGATTGAGCACCCGGCCCTTGCCTTCAGCCTGCATCTGATCGGCCAAGTCGCGTGCGCCCTCCATGCCCTCTTTTTGGGTTACGAGAATGAGTTCGGCACCAAAGGCCTTCATGGTCTGTCGCCGCTCGACCGATAGATTGTCCGGCATGATCAACACCATCCGATACCCGCGCATGGCAGCCGCCATCGCCAGGGCAATGCCGGTATTGCCACTGGTCGCCTCGATGAGTGTGTCCCCAGGCCGAATTTCTCCGCGCGCCTCGGCGCGGGCAATCATTGAGACTGCGGGCCGGTCTTTGACCGACCCCGCCGGGTTGTTTCCTTCGAGCTTTCCGAGGATGACATTGCCGCGGGCAGACTGCGCTGGCCCAGCAATGCGGCGAAGTGCCACCAGGGGGGTCTGACCCACCGACCCCTCAAGCGAGGGGTAAGGGAAAGAATCGTGCAGCTGTGTCATAACGGATTCCAAAAAAAAGAACCGAATAGGATGGGGTATTAAGGTAAGAGCTTGATGCAGCCTGGAAGATCAGAACGCAGAATGACGTCGCTGAGGCACTGAGCTGCCGGCTGTCGGGCAAAGCTCTTGCGAGATGCCATGACCACCCGCCTGAGTGGCACCGGTGGCGCAAAGGGAATAAAGGTCAACATCGGGTCTTGGCCATCAAGAGGCAAAGCCATACGCGGTAGCACCGTAATGCCAAGGCCCGAGGCCACCATATGGCGAATCGTTTCTAGAGAGCTTCCCTCAAAGGTCTTCTGAATACCCGCGGAATTCTGCGCGAACCGGGCGGCCTCTGGGCAGACTTCTAAGACCTGATCTCTAAAGCAATGGCCCACGCCCAGAAGCAGCATGGTCTGCTGTTTCAAGTCTACGGACTCAATTGTCTTGCGCTGTGCCCACGGGTGGCCTTTGGGGACCGCCACCAGAAACTCCTCGTCATAGAGCGGGACGATGTCTAGGCCTGTGGTGTCAAACGGCTCGGCGAGAATGGCCACATCGAGCTCCCCAGTACGCAGCTGCTCGAGCAGCTTCACGGTGTAGTTCTCTGACAAGATCAGCGGCATCTGCGGATGCTCTTTGATCAGCGCCATCACAATCTTCGGTAGGAGATAGGGGCCAATGGTGTAAATCACACCAGCCTTCAGCGGCCCCGTGAGAGGATCTTTGCCCTGCTCGGCAATACCCTTCATCTTTGCCGTCTCATCAAGGATGCGCTGCGCCTGCGCCACGAGCTGCTCCCCGATCGGCGTGAGCGCGACCTCCGTGCCACCTCGCTCGAAAATCTGGGTACCGAACTCGCCCTCGAGTTTTTTAACGCTCACAGAGAGGGTGGGCTGGCTCACAAAGCAGGCCTCTGCCGCACGACCAAAGTGCCGCTCGCGGGCCACCGCCACAATGTATCGAAGTTCTGTCAGGGTCATAGCATGCTCACGGACTCTTCGCCTTTACGAAAACCAATGTTCTCTGTAGCTCCCATGGCGGCTGCACAGAGGGGCTTCTCACGACTCGGACCCATGCCACGGCATCGCACCAGCGACTTCAGACACTGCGCAGCAGATCATCGGCACGGCGGGCCCATCGATCGAGAAGTGCCTCTATCGCCGCACGAGAAAAACCCAAGGCCGCGAGTGCCGCCTCATCTTCATAGACTTCGGCAATCTGCTGACCGCAGTCTACTGCTGCCTGCACCAAGACACGGTCGCGCACCAGGTCACTAAATCGCAGTCCTACTTCGCCAGATTGTCGCATGCCCAAAATCTCACCCGGACCTCGGAGTGCAAGATCGCGATTTGCAAGCTCAAAGCCGTCGTCGGTCTCATAGAGGGCCTTGAGCCGGTCTCGCGCTGATTCCGACAGCGGCGGTTCGTAGAGCAGCACACAGGTACTCTGCCCTTTCCCCCGCCCCACCCGCCCCCGCAATTGATGTAACTGCGCAAGCCCAAAACGCTCGGCATGGTCAATAACGATCAACCGGGCAGCAGGCACATCCACCCCCACCTCAATCACGGTGGTTGCCAGAAGCAGCCGTGCCTCACCGGAGACAAACCGGGCCATCGCCGCGGACTTCTCTTCTGGCCGCAGCCGCCCATGGACAACGACCATCCGGTCTCCAAGCACGGGAGCAAGCCAGGCCTGGGTCTCCTCCAGTGCGATCAAAGGATTTTTGTGCTCGGCCTCCTCTTGCTCTTCGATCACTGGACAGACCCAATAGGCCTGGCCCTCGTGGTCAAGGAAATGCAGAACCCGCGCAAGTAACTCCTCTCGCCGCGACTGCGACATCAACCTTGTCTGAATCGGCAGGCGGCCCTTGGGACGGTCTTGAATAATCGAGACATCAAGATCGGCGAGAAAAGTCATCGCGAGACTGCGCGGTATGGGCGTGGCTGACATGCCGAGAATGTGACACGTTGTCTGATCTGACGAAGCAAGCCGCTCACGCAGTGCCATGCGCTGGGCCACCCCAAAGCGATGCTGCTCATCAATGACTGCCAAGCCCAGTCGCCCAAATGCAATGTCCTTCTGAATCAGCGCGTGCGTACCCACTACCAGGCACGGCGTCTGCGAGGCCATGCGGGCAATCGTCTCCCGTCTCTGAGTGGCGGCCTTTCCCCCCTTCAGAAATACCGTCTCAACGCCCAGCGGCGCGAGCCACTGGGTGAGTTTTTCAAAGAGTTGCGCTGCCAGAATCTCCGTGGGCGCCATCACAGCCGCCTGATAGCCCGATCCGATCGTCTGGGCGGCGGCCAGAGCGGCGATGACGGTTTTTCCACTGCCCACATCGCCCTGAATCAGTCGATGGACTGGGCGATCAAGACAGAGATCCGCATAGACCTGCTGCCAGGCCTGCTGCTGGCCGGGGGTGAGCACAAAAGGCAGCGCCTGCAGCAGGCGCGAGGCGAGCCCCTCGGGATCTTCTAACCGGGGTGCATGGTGGGCAGTACGTCGCAGACGTGCACGCCGCAGTGCAACCTGCTGGGCGAGTAGTTCATCAAACCGTATGCGATTCCAGGCGGCCTCCATCTGGGTCTCCACCACGGGGAGAGTCGGACGATGCAGCGCGACGAACGCCTCGGGCAGGGAGACCAGACCAAGCCTCTTCTGCCAGGCGGTGGACAACCATTCGGCAGGCCGATGGCCTGAAAGGGCCTGCGTGACAGCCCTGCGAATCACCGCCTGAGATAGCCCCTGTGTCGTCGGATAGACGGCAACCAGCGGCTGCTTGGCTAAAGCCTCTTCGGTAAGCCAGCCCTGACGAATTCGGGGATGAATAAACTCGACCTCTCCCAGCCCCAGCCGTCTGGCTTGGCCCACAACACGGATCTTCTGACCCGCCGCAAAGCTCTGGCGCATCGCCTCTTTAAAATAGAGAAACCGGAGAACGCCTTCGCCGCTCGCATCCTCGACGCGGACCAGAAGCGTACGGCGGGGCTTAAAGACCACCCGCGCCTCGACCACCACCACCTGACACTGTCCGGAATCCCCGGTTTGAAAATGCGACAGCGGCCAGACCTGAGACTCATCCTCGTACCGGAGGGGAAAGTGCAGCAGCAGGTCAAGCGGGCGATGCAGTCCGAGTCGGAGAAAACTCTGTGGCCAGGGTTCGGCCGGGGCCCCCTGTGTCAAGGACTGACAGAGGCGCTGCCGAGCACCAGCACTGCCTCGGCCTCAAAGGCTGCACCGCGCGGAAGGCTAGCGACCCCCACCGCCGCACGCGCAGGATAGGGCGCACGGAAATAGGTGGACATAATCTCGTTGACCTTTGCAAAGTGGGACAGGTCGGTTAAGAAGAGATTGAGCTTGACCACATCCTGCAGGCTGCCACCCGCTGCCTGGGCTACCGCAGACAAGTTCTGAAACACCTGATGCACCTGCTGGGCTACACCTTCGGGCGAGTTATCGCCAACCAGCGACATCGTGGCCGGGTCCAGAGCAATCTGACCCGATAACCAGACGGTCTGACCGACCCGCACTGCCTGAGAGTAGGTTCCGATGGCCGCCGGGGCGCGGTCCGTTTGGACAATGTTCTGAACCATCGAGAAATCCTTCCTGTAATTTTGGAGGTTATCAGACGGAAGTTTAGGGTAGTCACGGTAGACTCACGCAATGTCGCTGATTACCCCGGAAAGCCATGTCACCCTGCACTACCGTCTGAGCATGCCAGACGGGCAGGTGGTGCTCGATACCTTTGAAGATAAGCCCGCCACCCTCCAACTCGGGGCGGGCCAATTCGCCCCTGGACTTGAACGATGCCTCTTGGCCCTCGCCGAGGGCGATGAACGCAGTTACGCGCTTGGCCCCGACGATGCCGTTGGGCCGCGCAACCCCGCACTCATTCAAAAGATATCCGACAAGCTTCTTGCCGAACATGTTGACCCCGCGGATCCGCTGACACCCGGAGACCTCCTGGAGTTTCCTGCTCCTGACGGCAGCCGATTTGCGGGCGTCTTTAAGGGCTGGGAGGGCCAGGCAGCAGTCTTTGACTTCAACCATCCTCTGGCCGGACAGCCATTACTGTTCCATGTCAGAATCATCGGGGTCTTGACATGACTGCCGCCCAGACTGTGACTTCCCAGGAGACTTCCCCGCACGAGATTGTTCTCGCAGAACCCCGCGGTTTCTGCGCTGGCGTTGATCGAGCCATTGAGATCGTTGAACGGGCGCTGGCAAAGTTTGGGGCCCCGGTCTATGTGCGACACGAGATTGTCCACAATGACCATGTCGTGGCCGACTTGCGGGCAAAAGGCGCCATATTCGTAGAAGACCTCAATGAGGTACCCCTAGGATCGCGCGTCATCATGAGCGCGCATGGCGTGGCCCGCATGGTGCGCGCCCACGCAGACGCACGAGGCCTTGAGGTTTTTGATGCCACCTGCCCCCTCGTCACAAAAGTACATGTCGAAGTACGCAAGCTCGCCAGTGAAGGCTATGACATTGTCATGATCGGGCATGAAGGTCACCCTGAAGTCGAGGGCACCATGGGACAGCTTGATCAGGGCATCTACCTGGTTGAAGATGAGGCCCAAGTGGCCGCACTCACCGTCGAACACCCCGAGCGGCTGGCCTATGTCTCCCAGACCACCTTGTCTACCGACGATACAGAAGCCGTGGTACGCGCACTCAAGGCACGTTTCCCAAAAATCCGAGGGCCGAAGTTCAGCGATATCTGCTACGCCACCCAGAATCGCCAAGATGCGGTCAAGCTCATGAGTGGTCAGGTGGATGTGGTGCTTGTGGTGGGCAGCCGAACCAGTTCAAACAGCAACCGACTCCGGGAGGTGGCGGAGCGGCATGGGGTCCCGGCCTACCTACTAGACGGCGCCGAAGATCTACAACCACAGTGGCTCGCAGGAAAGTCTCGCGTCGGCATTACTGCGGGGGCCTCTGCCCCTGAGGCACTCGTGCAGGGGCTTGTCTTGGCCGTGAAGGCCATGGGTGCTGTTGCAGTGCGAAGACTTCCTGGCGCAGAGGAGCATATTCGGTTCCCTCTGCCCAAGGGCCTGAGTACCCAAGAACCACGGTAGGGGCAGATCCTGATCTACGCGCTGGCTATTGGGCTGTCGAGCTTTCTACTTTTCCTCGTTCAACCCATTATTGCCAAGCAGATCGTGCCCTGGTTCGGCGGTTCCGCCGGCGTCTGGGCGGTCTGCCTCACTTTTTTCCAGGTGGTACTTCTTGCGGGCTACGGCTACGCAGACCTGGTACAGAGATTCTCTACGCGCCTCCAGTTTCGACTCCACGGACTGCTTCTGCTCATCAGCCTGCTCTGGCTGCCCATTCTCGCCACCGAGGGCCTGAAGCCCACCGGCAATGAAGATCCGTCGCTGCACATTATTCTGCTCCTCGCGATCACGATTGGGCTTCCCTATTTCATGCTCTCCACCACCGGCCCTCTCGTACAGGCCTGGTTTGCGCGGGCCCAGCCGAGCGCTGAAGCGGCCCAGAAAGCCTACCGGCTTTTTGCGCTCTCTAACCTGGGGTCGCTTCTTGCGCTGGTGAGCTATCCCTTTGGGATTGAACGTGTGCTGGCAGTACCGGAACAGGCCTGGATCTGGAGCGTGGGGTTTTTTCTCTTTGTGGTCACCATGCTCGCCCTGGTATGGCACATTGCGCGGCAATCACCAAGCCTCTTGATCCGCGAGAGCGGGAACGCGAACGTCGGCGAACCAACGATCCCGCCTCAATCGGTGGCTTCCCCATCGGCAGGACCCGAGCATGCGCCACCTGCGGTTTCCACCCTGGTGTTCTGGTTTGCCCTCTCCGCCTTGGCCAGTGCGCTCTTATTGTCAGCCTCGAGCCATATCTCGCAGAATGTCGCCTCGGTACCCTTTCTCTGGGTGCTGCCATTGTCACTCTATTTGTTGAGCTTTGTCGTGGCCTTCGAAGGCCGCGGCGGTAAGGGCTTTTACCTGCGGGACAGCATGATGCTCCCGAGCATGGCTGCCGCGGGCATCATGGCCTGGGGGCTCACCGCCCAAGACGGTATTCTCGATATTGAAATTGCCGTGCCGCTCTACAGCGTGGGGCTCTTTCTCATCTGCCTCTTCTGCCACGGTGAGCTTGCGCAGTCCAAACCGCCTACCCGATATCTCACCCGGTTCTATCTACTGATTGCCCTCGGGGGCGCGGCGGGCGGGGGCTTTGTCTCCCTTCTTGCACCCCGACTCTTTGACGGGTACTGGGAGATGCCACTATCGCTTCTTCTCATTGGGCTACTCGGTATCTGGGTCGGCCTGCGACAGAGCGCACCGATACTGCGCGGGGTTCTTGCATTCGGGGGCTTTGCAGCCGCCGTCGCCGTCGGACATTTCTCGGTGCTGTATTGGGATGACTACCAAGACAGAAGTATTTATGCGGGACGTAATTTCTACGGCCCACTGCGTGTACAAGAGGTGGCGCGATCCGACGACACGCCCTATCGGCGCCTTGTACATGGCGTCATTCTGCATGGCCTTCAGCATCTTGATCCCGAGATGCAGCGGCTGGCCACCACCTACTACAGCCCCAACTCGGGCGTCGGTCGCGCACTGCAGGTGCTACACGCGCGTGAGACAGTGCATGTGGGTGTGGTGGGACTGGGCGTAGGCACCCTCGTGGGCTACGCTCGTCCACAAGACCAGTACCGAGTCTATGAGATCAACCCGCTGGTCATTGATGTGGCGAAGGACTACTTTTCATACCTCGATCTTGCCAAGCGGCCGGCCACGATGGTGCTTGGCGATGCCCGACTGCGTCTTGAACAGGAGTCAGACCAGGGCTTTGACCTCTTGGCGATCGACGCCTTCTCGAGTGATGCTATTCCCGTCCACCTGCTGACGCGAGAGGCTATGGCGGTCTTTGTACGGCATCTTGCGCCAGACGGGGTGTTGGCGATTCATATCACCAACCGATACCTTGCCCTCGCGCCGGTCGTAAAGCAGCTGGCCGACGAACTGGGATACGCCTCGGCGCTTATTGCTCATGAGCCCTCAGACAGCGAGCCCTGGTCCACGGCCCGAAGCGAGTGGGTGTTGGTCACGCGTGACATTGCCTTCTTAAACACGCCAGAAATTGCCGACCATCGGGTTGCGATACAAGCCCGAAAGGAACTGCGGATCTGGACGGACGACTTTCACAACCTCTTTGAGGTCCTAAAATAACGGCTGTCCGCGCGAGATATCCTCGCTCGACGCCTGTTTGCTAAAGGAAACTCCATGGTCCAACTCGCCGCCAATATTGACTGGCTCTGGAAAGCACTCCCCCTAGAGCAGCGCCTTGCAGCCGCACACCAAGCAGGGTTTAAGGCAGTCGAAGCGCTCGATCCGTACGTGGCCTCCATCGAGGACTGGAAGAAGTGGCTGACGACCTATCAGTTAAAGCTCGCGCTGATTAATGCGCCTTCAGGGTCCAGTGCAAGCATGGGGGTGCGCGGTCTTGCCGCATGGCCTGGCAAAGAGGAAGAGTTTCAATCGGCCTTCACCAAAGCCATGGCCTATGCCCAGGCCCTCGGCGTTCCCCTGATTCACGCCACTGCAGGGCCAACCGGGCCCAATGGCGCCGGCGATACGCCGCAGCAACAACAGGCCTCTTACGAGAAGAATCTTGCCTGGGCCTGCGTGATCGCTCAGGCCCAGGGTATCGGTGTGACCATTGAACCACTGAGCCCAAGAGACGCACGGGGCGCGTTTATGGCGAGCCTGCATCATGCAATGGCTACGATTGCAGCCGTGGGACATCCCGCACTGAAACTACAGTTCGACCTCTATCACCAGCAGATTCTGCACGGCGACATCATTTTCAATCTTCGATCGAACTTCCAAAAGATTTGTCACATCCAAGTTGCGGGGGTACCTGACCGCACGGAACCTGATCTTGGAGAGCTTGATTTCGGGCGACTTGCACGAGAGTTGCGTGATCTGGGCTACAAGGGGTATGTCGGCTGCGAATACCGTCCAGCAAAGAGTCCCGAGGAGGGCCTGCAGTGGGCAAGGCCCTACCTCTGAGTAAGGTGGAAATGAAAAACGAAGGGGCTGCGTAAAAAAGACGCTACTTCGTGGCGTCCCCCGATTCCACGATCACGTTTTCTACCACCCCAGCGCCCGCTCGGCGATAGGCCGCCGCCGCAACATACTCGGGGGACTGAAAGCAGGCCTTCGCCGTCTCAAGATCAGGGAACTCAATCACCACGAACCGATGGAAGTCTTCAGGCCCTTCCATGATTTCGTATCTGCCCCCACGCGCAAGCACTTTGCCTCCGTACTGCTTCACAATGGCAGGCACCAGGTCGGTGTACTTTTTATACTCCACGGGGTCGTGTATCCGGGATCGGGCAAGCCAGTATGCGGCCATAACAGCGTCCTTTCTTGGTTATTTTTGTTTGGCTTTGGGTTTGGAAGTCTTCTTCTGGTCGGCGAACTCATTGCATCGCGCCATCGCCAGCGGAGTAAACTCCGCCCGCGGTGCGTTGCCCCCGATGACAAACATCAGTAAGTGCTCAGTGTCGGGCTCCCCCTTTGTGACATTCATGAATCGACGCGCGCAACCAGGGGGTACCGAAATGACGTCGTAGGGATTGAGGTCGACGTACTGCTTCTGCTTGCCTTCGTTCCACTCACAACGCCACTTGCCTGTGAGTGCAATAAATGTCTCATTGGTATCGTGGTTGTGCATCAAAGGGCCGCGACCTGGCTTGGCCTTGCAATACCCAAGATTAAAACCCTCGGAAATAGGAATCGCTGGCATCGTGGCCGCGTCATCACCAACCGGTGAGGTGGTTGCCTTGTTGCCCTTCTTCGGCGGCTGGAATCCAATGACCGCATACAGGGTGCGTTGTGACTCAGGCAGGGGGCTATCGGGTAGGCCCCCATCAGACCCCTTTAACTTTTTAAAGCGTGCAACCCTGGTCATCATCTCCTCCTTGCCGATGACCCGTATATCTTTCCAGGAAGCCATGGTTTTCTCCTAGTGATCTTTTGATAATTTCCCAGTTACCCTTGTGGCGGCTGCACTGCTGAGCACTTGACCAGCGAGGGGTCCGACATTTTGCAGGTCCGATCATCGCAGAAGCGCTTTTGGTTGTCAGCACCCCTTCCCCAGCACTGCGGTGCACTAAGGAGAATTTATGATCGACGTATTCGATAGCATTGAGTCTTCACAGTTTCCTCTCGGATTCTGCGTAGATCGCATAGGGCCCCGTGACTCCGTATTCTCGGGACAAGAGGGAAAAACGGTTCTGAAGGTAGAGGCCCGTGCCCTTGGAGCCCACCAGAAGGAGGCGGTCGTCACCGAGGGCGAGCACGGGCCCAGGTGGCGCATGGTGAGTGATGAAGGCCCTCAACTTAAGGGCTCCGACCTCGCCCCCTTTCCGCTCGGATTTTTTAACGCCGGGCTGCAGGCAGACCTTCTTGGAAACATTGATCGTCTCAACCAGTTAGCGGGCAGTCCTCTGTCGTCAGTACACCAGACACTGGTCAATCGGTACACCTTTAGCGGATCATTTTTCGCGGGCACAGGACAAGGTCAGGCGGAACCCGCGGAGATTGAGATACATACCAAGGGCGGTTGCGGCCTTGATCAGGCGGCAGCGCTCGTAGCCGAGGCAGTACGCAATGCGCTCGGCCTTGCCGCGATGTCTTCTCCGATGGACTGCACCTTTGCAATCTACGTCAACGGTATTCGACGCACCGTGACGGGCGTCACGCCGTCGGCCGCGCCCGATGCGCGCGACCCCCTCAAGACCCAGGGCGGGCCACCGCGTCCGCTCGCCGATGGTCACGACCTGCCAGGTCTGATTCAGAAGACGTCAGACTACATGCCCCCTTCCGACGCCATGCCCTCTTCCTCCTCCAAGTATGGCCTGGAGGTCCTCGGGCGCTCGGAGCTCGCACTGGGTAAGGCGCAGGCCTCTGCCAGAACCACCCTCAAAGCACCGCCGGGCAGCGAATTTGGGTTTCAGACACAGGAGGGGCAGCTGCAGAGTCCGGCCGCCCCCGCAGGCCTGGCCCTCCTGTCTGCCGGAATCGCCTTCTGCTACATGACACAGCTGCTACGGTATGCCGAGTATCTCAAGTACAAGGTGCGGGCGATTCGTATGGTTCAGTTCAATCCCTTCGAACGATGTGCAGACGCTCAGGGCCACCTGGTTGCACGGGCCCTCCCCGTTGACACCCATCTCTTTCTTCACGGCGAAGAGCCTGACGAGGTCATGCAGAAGCTTCTCGCCATGGGCGCGAACACCTGTTACCTTCACGCAGCCCTCAAAGGAGTCCTCACCCCCCATGTCACGCTTGTGCATGAAGGCCAGAAGAGACAGATCGGCTAAAGACCTTTTGCGGCGCATATAAATAATCAAGCGATCAGCCCGGGGGCGTTTACCCCCTTAGTAACCCTAATTGACGGGAACACTGGGCCCGCGAAAACTAAGTTCGTGTAGTTATTAGGCACACCTGTCTGTGGTCACTTTGGAGGAGTTCTTATGAAATTCAAAAAGCTCAGTCTTTTTGTTGCTATGGGTGCGATGGTTGGTCTCTTAGGCGCAGGCACCGCGCAGGCACAAAAGGGGGAAACCATCACCCTGCGTATTGCCTCGGGCCACCCGGTAGTGAACACGTATGTCAATCTGCTGAATACCTATTTCGTTCCTGAAGTAACGAAGCGGGTCAAGGAGCGCACGCCCCACACGGTGAACTTTATCGAGGGCTATGGCGGGGCCATGGTCAAACTGCCCGACACGCTCGAGGGGGTTCAGTCGGGCATCATCGACCTTGGTGCCTTCTGCTTCTGTTTTGAACCTTCTAACCTGCCGCTCCATGCATTCCAGGTTATGCTGCCCTTCGGAACTATGGATGCTGAGGTCAGCCTCAAGACCGCCCGGGCGGTGTACGACAAAGTGCCCTACCTGAGTAATGTCTTTGAAGACAAATGGGGCCAGAAGCTTCTGGGCATCATTGCGGATAATGGCTATAACCTGGGTACCACCATGCCCTGGAAGAATGTGTCGGACCTCAAGGGTGTGAAGCTGGCCGGCGCAGGCCTGAATCTTAAGTGGTTAGAGTATGTGGGTGCAGTTCCGGTTCAGGGCACACTCAATGAGGCCTATCAGGGCATGCAGACGGGCGTCTATAACGGCTGGATTATGTTCCCGTCGGCCTGGGTGAACTTTAAGCTCTATGAGCAGGGCAAGTACTACACCGAGATCGGGTTTGGGTCGATTACCTGGCACGGCCTCACCGTGAACAAGCGTCGGTGGGACAGCCTCCCGAAAGATGTGCAGGCAATCATCGCAGAAGTCGCGCGTGAGTACGAGCTGCGCACGGGTAAAGTAAACCAAGAAGACTATCCCAAGCAGATCGCGAAGCTCAAAGAGCTCGGCACCAATGTCTCAAGCGTTCCGGCTTCTGTACGCCTTGAGTGGGCCAACTCCCTGGCGGGCTGGCCCCAGGAGCAGGCGGACGCCCTTGACAAACAGGGCCTTCCTGCCAGTCAGGTTCTAAAGCTTACGCTGGAAGAAGCGGAAAAGGCTGGCCACAAGTGGCCCGTTCGCTACAAGATCCGCTAGTCTCATAGTTTTTGCTAAACGCTGTACCTCGGGCCTTCTCGCAAGTCATATTTGTTAGAAGGCCCGTTTGTTTTCTGTCTTTGTCTTTGCCTTTCTCCGTTTCCCCTATCCCTCCTCTAGGAACACCCGATGTTTGACTCCGCAAATAACTGGGTTATTAAATCTTTTCTGGTGATCGGGGCCTTTCTTGCGCTCCTCATCTCCTTTCTAATCGTGGCCGATGTCTTAGGACGCGGGCTCTTTCTCAAGCCAGTTCAGGGCACCAAAGAGATGGTCGAGGCCTCGGTGGTGCTCATCTGCTTTCTACAGGCGGCGTATGCCATTCGCTCAGGCGGCATGATTGCCGTAGATGTGTTTATTACCCGACTCTCCACCCGCCCAAAGGCCGTTATTGCGCTCTTTGGCTCACTGCTTGGCGTGGGGTTTTTCTTCATTATTTTCTACGGCGGCATAGACCTGGCCGTGCGATCCTGGGTATCCGGCGAATTTGAAGGTGAGGGCGCGTTCCGCATTCCGAGTTGGCCTGCGCGCTTTATGGTGGTTCTGGGATCGGCCCTGGCGATTACCCAGTACCTCATTCTTTCGTGGCACGCCTTTCGGGCCCTCTTAGACCCTGCTTATAAGGAAGATTTCTTTCAGGCGTCGAGCCACTAGGCACATCGGGCCGTATTCCTCACTCTGGTCTCCTGCCCCTAGCCGCTCAGATTTGTCATAGAAAAATCACTCCCCCCTTACAGAGGTTTGCATCATGTTCAGTACTTTTCAGGTTGTCGTCGTCATCGGAACCGTTCTACTGCTCACCTTGGCGGGTGTGCACATCGCCGTCGCACTCGGGGTTACTGCGGTCCTCGGCGCGTTTCTCATGGTCGGGGACTGGGGGGTTGTCTTTCAGTTTATTTCGAGTACGGCCTATGAGGCCCTGCGCGACTATGTTTTTGCGGTCATTCCGCTCTTCCTGCTGATGGGGGGGTTCCTCGCACAGAGCGGTGCCGCCCGGGATATTTTTACCCTCATCAACCGAGGCTTACGCTTTCTGCCGGGCCGCCTAGGACTTGCCACCGTGGGCGCCAATGCGCTTTTCGCCTTTGTCACGGGCGTGAGTATCGCGGCAGCGGCCGCCTTCTCGCGTATTGCCTATCCCGAAATGCGGCGTGCCGGATACGACAAGGGATTCTCTGCGGGATGTATTGCGGGCAGCTCCTGCCTTGGAATGCTCATCCCACCGAGCGTGCTCATGATTGTCTGGGGGGTACTTACCGAGCAGTCGGTAGGCCAACTCTTCCTTGCGGGCGTCGGCCCGGGGCTTCTGCTGGCCTCTTTATTCTGTCTCTATATTCTGTTCACGGCCATTACCCGGCCTCAGGTTGTCGGTGTAGGCGTGGCAGGTCAGACCGTGTCTTGGCCTGGGCGGAGCGGACAGTTATCGGCTTCGGACGGTGAGTCCCCCGAAAATTTCACCAAGGCACTCTTTGGCACAGTCCTTGTCCTCGGACTGGTGGCCTTCATTCTTGGCGGCATCTGGATGGGTGCCTTCACCCCCACAGAAGGTGCAGGCGTTGGTGCTGCCGCCGCCCTGGTCATCGCACTCATTCGGGGTGTAAAGTTTGAGCAGATTCGTGAGGTCGTGCTGCAGGTGGGCCGTACCTCTGCCCCCCTGCTCTTGCTGCTCTTCTGCGCTCAGCTGTACTCTCGGGTTCTTTCGATGACCGGTATCACCGGAGCAATTCAGACGATTTTTGTGAATTCCGGAATGGATCTGTGGGCCATTATCCTGGTCATGGTACTTATCTGGTTTGTGCTGGGCTGCTTAATCGACTCGATCTCCATCATCCTCATTACCGTGCCCGTATTTGCGCCCGTGGCCCATGCTGCAGGCATGGATCCGATCGCGTTTGCCATGATGGGAATCGTAGCCATTGAGGCCGGACTGCTGACACCCCCCTTTGGAATACTCGTGTTTACCGTCAAGGCCTCTCTACCCCCGAACGAGATCACCGTAGGCCAGATATTCCGCTACTCAATTCCGTATTGGATCTGTCTGCTCATCGTGGTTCTTTCGTTATGGTTCTTCCCCTCGATCGCGACCTGGCTACCGGATTACGTATTCAACACGAATAAGTAAGCGGCCTGCCGCGGGAGACTCAAAAAAAGGCCTGGGGTTACTCCCAGGCCTTTTTTACAACGACTGTTGCGTCGGGTTTTTACGGCGTAATGATCGTAGACCCAGAGGTAGCACCCGCCTGCAAATCACGGTGGGCCCGCACCGCATCGGACAAGGCATAGCGCTGATTGATTGAGAGTTTAAGAACGCCGCGCTTAAGACGATCAAAGACCATCGCTGCCGACTCGCGCATCTCCTGTGTGTCAGCGGTGTAGGTGGCCAATGTCGGACGGGTAAAGTAAAGCGAACCTAGCTTCTGCAACATCGCACCGGTCACCGGAGGGGGGTGGCCTGTGGTCTGCCCAAAGGAAACGAAAAACCCCCTCGGTGCGAGGCTATTCAGCGAGGCGTCAAAACTGTCTTTGCCCACCGAGTCGAAGACCACCGGAACACCCTTACCCCCGGTAAGCTCCTTGGTACGCGCAGCGATGTCGTCTTTCTTGCGATCGAGACAGGCGTCGTAACCATTCTTTAGCGCCAGAGCACACTTCTCTGGCCCGCCTGCGACGCCGATCATGCGAGCACCCAGGTCTTTGCCCCATTGACCCGCCAAGAGCCCTACGCCACCTGCTGCGGCATGAAAAAGCACCGACATACCCGCCTTCACCGGAAAGCAGCGATGCATGAGGTACTCCACTGTCATGCCCTTTAACAGAATTGCTGCGGCCTGCTCATCTTGAATGCCTGCGGGCGTATGCAAAAGGCGTGCGGCCGGAAAATTACGACGCGTGGAGTAGGCCTCAAAGACCGGCCCGCTGGCGTAGCAGACGCGATCGCCCTCTTTAAAGTCTGTTACCCCAGCCCCGACCTTCTCCACTACACCCGCTGCCTCATTACCCAACCCAAAGGGCGTTTGTACTGGGTAGAGCCCACTACGCATATAGATGTCTTGGAAGTTCAGGCCGATGGCAGTGTGACGAATCGTCACCTCTCCTGGGCCCGGATCGGCCAGACTGGCCTCTTCGAGTTTTATTACCTCAGGCTCACCCGCCTGATGCACACGTGCTACTAAAGTCTTGGTCATACAGTCACCTTCTCGTTGTTGTCTTTGGTGTAACGCTCGGTAAATCGGGATTCTTTGATGACCTCAGCCACCGACTTCTCGTTCTGCCCGTCATCGGTCCAGCCCGGAACACGGCCCAGCGCAACCGCCTCGTGCCAAGGAAAGTTCAGTTCTACCTTAATGCCATTGATGGGTTCGCGCATAAAGAGTTGATAAAGCCCGGAGTTGTGCGCCTTACGCTCGTTGAACTCGACACCATTGTCGGTGAGTTTCTTCACAAAACCCGCCAGGTCGTCGCAGTTGATACAGAGGTGATCAATGCGCCCCGATCCCATAGCACCCGCTGCGGAGAAATCATCATTCTCTTTGTCTGTGGGGGCCTTCAGGTAGGTATTCTGATGGTCGGAATGACGGGCTTTACCAATGTGAATGACATCTTGGTCGCCGATATACAGCCAGTGCACAGGAAACCCAAACTCAGGGTGATCTCCCTCACGAAAGCCCAGGTTCTTGCAGAACCAGTCGCGGGTACCGTCCGGATCGTGGGTGAGGATAAGCAGGTGCTCAAGAAATTTCAGTGCCATAGCGAAGTCCCCATAGAAAACACTCCTTTAGCAGAGAGGAAAGAGCGAAAGTGCGGAGTGTGAAGCACCGCCAGTGCGCTTTCTTTACGCGTTAATTGATCGTTTGATAATAAAACGAGTGGCCAGAGTATCACTGCCCGAGTAGGCTGGGTAGGGGAGGAATCCCGAGATCCTGGGCGATACGGTCTAGTTCCTCGACTACGCCACCAGATAAGGGAATACCCTCGGCAGCATACTCGATACGCTTGTAGTGACTCTGCTCTCCAGGAAGCCAGATGCGATCTGTATTGGGCAACTTTGCGCTCTGACGAATTTCTCCCACCAGCTTATCCAGGCGATCTCGCAAGACATCGATATCGTCAAAGGCGGCTGGGTCGATCGCACAGACCGCCTGCCCTGTGTTGGTCGTTGATCGGCTATCCATGTTGAAATCAATCACCTCACTGCCCATCGCCGCGCCGTTGAGGCTTCCGGCGAGCAGCCCCACCATGAGTGCTAGACCGTAGCCCTTGTGACCACCAATCGGCAAGAGAAAGCCTTCGGCGGCCCGGTGGGGGTCAAGCAGAGGCCGCCCCTGGCGATCAATCATCCAGCCCTCGGGCATCATTTCGCCCTTGCGGGCCTTAGCCTTCACCTTTCCATAGGCGGCCACGGTAGTGGCCATATCCAAGACCACAGAAGGTTCTACATGCCCCCGGGGAAAGGCAATCGCGATAGGGTTCGTAGACAGCAGCATATCCATGCCACCCCAGGGCGGCAGATGATTTGCATTGCCCACCGCATAGTAAATGCCTATAAGGTCCTGATCGGCTAAGGCACGTACGTAAAGCGAAGCAGGTCCCGCATGGTTACTCATGCGGGTTCCGACCCAGGCCACCCCGGTGGTGCGGGCCTTTTCCGCTGCAAGGGCGACCGCCTTGGAGACCACCAAATGTCCCATGGCGTTGTCGCCATCGACCAGCGCCATCGCCGCCCGCTCACGAATCACGCGTATCTGCGGATGAATATTCATTCCGCCGGACTGAATACGTTTGAGATATTGACCGAGTCGAATGACCCCATGGCCATCAGAGCCCTGCAGATCGGCCTGCGCCATCAACCGCGCCACGGTTGCCGCGTCGGTCTCCGCGAGCCCCTGCGTCGCAAGGGCCTGAGCAATGAATGACTGCAATGCATCAAATGAAACACGACGACCTTCTGCCATGCGAATCTCCTGTTTTGTCTTTAGAGGCTTGGGCCTCTTGTCGATCCACTACAAAAAACCTTATTGATCAGGCGACCGTCATCATAAGCGCTAAACTTTATGACATCTGACGCGTCAGCCCTTGATTTTTTATCCCTTGTGAGAAAGGACTCCTTCCCCATGTCCCAGAGTTTACGAGTTGCATTGGTCACAGGCGGCGGTACCGGAATTGGCCGAGCCAGCGCCCACGCCCTTCAGAAGGCGGGCTTCCAGGTCATCGTCACCGGGCGGCGGATGGATCCTCTGACAGAAACCACGGCCAGAGGTATCTCTGGGCAGCCCCCCATTCTGGCGATTGCTGCCGATGTGAGTCAGGGCAAGGCCGTTAAGGGCCTCTTCTCCGAGATCGAGACGCGGTTTGGTCGTCTCGATGTGCTCTTTAATAACGCAGGAATGGGGGCACCGCGGGTGCCCCTCGAAGACTTAGCCGAGGAAGACTGGCGCAACGTCGTGGATGTGAATCTCACGGGCTCCTTTCTCTGCGCCCAGGCGGCCTTTGCCCTGATGAAAAAGCAGTCGCCACAAGGCGGCCGCATTATCAACAACGGTTCTATTTCAGCACACGCCCCACGGCCGAATACCTGTGCATACACCGCCACGAAGCATGCCATTACCGGATTAACAAAATCTCTGGCACTCGACGGACGCCCCTATAAGATCGCCGCCTCGCAGATCGATATCGGTAATGCAGACACGGCAATTGGGGAGCGGTTTAAGGCAGGGGTTCCGCAGGCAAATGGGGAGGTGATGGTCGAACCCGTGATTGACGCGGCTTACTGCGGTGATGCGGTTGCCTATATTGCAGGGCTGCCCCTAGAGGCGAATGTCTTGACCATGACCCTCATGGCCACCAACATGCCTTTTGTTGGAAGGGGTTGAAGTGAGTACAACGCCCATCAAACCCGCGCAAGGCTTGGCTGCTGGTACCGTGAATTACGGTGATAAGGAGTTTGCCCTTTTTCTACGTCGTGCCTTTATCAAAGGCGCGGGACTCTCCGACGAAGACCTTTCCAAGCCGATTGTGGGAATCATCGATACCGGAAGCGACTTCAACCCCTGTCACGGCAATGCGCCCCAACTCATTGAGGCAGTCAAGCGCGGCGTCATGATGCAAGGCGCCCTTCCCATCGTGTTCCCCACCATTTCCCTGCACGAATCATTTGCAGCACCCACGAGCCTCTACCTGCGCAACCTCATGTCGATGGACACCGAGGAGATGATTAAGGCGCAGCCAATGGATGCCGTGGTGGTGATCGGTGGCTGTGACAAGACCATTCCCGCCCAGGTGATGGGTGCCTTATCGGCAGGAAAGCCCTTCGTCGTGCTGCCCACGGGCCCCATGCTCTCCTCCCGATGGCGTGGGGAAAGAGTGGGGGCCTGCACCGACTGCCGGCGCCTCTGGGCCGACTTTCGCGCAGGACGCCTCACCCAGGCGCAGATCGATGACGCGAACAATCATCTCGTGCCCTCGGTGGGTACCTGCTCTGTGATGGGTACCGCGAGCACCATGGCCTGTATCGTCGAGGCGATGGGTCTGACAGTGCCCGGTGCGGCAAGCGCGCCCGCAGTCTCTGCCGATCGCATTCGCATTGCAGAGCGCTCTGGCTACGCGGCCGCGCGGCTTGCCAAGGGCGAGGTCTCGATGCCCACGTTCGGCAGGCCGCAGCTGCACAATGCGCTCGCGGTACTTCTGGCCATTGGGGGGTCGACCAACGCCCTCGTCCACCTTGCCGCCATGGTGGGGCGCGTAGGCCTTCGGCTAGATCCCGCCGACTTCAACCAGTTGGCCAACCAGATTCCTGTGTTGGTGGACCTCAAACCAGGCGGTGAGGGCTATATGCCCGACTTCCACGAGGCAGGCGGTCTCATCCGGGTGCTCTCTCAGTTAACCGATCTTCTCGAGGTGGACTTCCCCACCATCTATGGCGATAGCCTCGCCCAGCGCCTTGCTGGATTTGCGGCCAACGGCCCGAGCGAGGTGATTCGAGACCGCAACAATCCCATCTACCCCAACGGCGGACTGCGCTGGCTTTCTGGCAATTTGGCACCGAACGGAGCTGTCATTAAACCTGTGGCTGCGAGCGAGAGACTCTTAGAACACTCCGGTCGTGCGGTGGTCTTCGACGGACTCGAAGATATGGCCCGCCGACTGGATGATCCCAACCTGGATGTCGCGGCCGACGATGTGCTGGTACTTCGAGGAATTGGCCCCAAGGGGGCCGGTATGCCGGAAGCCGGCCTGATTCCCATTCCGAAGAAACTTGCCGCACAGGGGGTGCGCGACATGGTACGCATTTCAGATGGCCGCATGAGTGGCACGGCCTACGGCACGATCGTCTTGCACATCAGCCCGGAGGCAGCAGATGGCGGGCCGTTGAGCCTGGTGCGCAACGGCGACCGCATTCAACTCAGCGTCAAGAATTCCCTGTTAAGTCTCCTGGTCGATGAGGCCACCTTGCAGGCCCGCCAGGCAGAGGCGTTACACAAACGTCTGCCCACAGTGGCGCAGGAGCGTGGCTATGGGCGCCTCCACAGTCAAGAAGTATTGCAGGCCGAAGACGGGTGTGACTTCCGATTTCTCAGAAGTACACCCGACTGAGGCCCAGGCCTACGCTCTCAGCCTGACACCTTCAGGCTGAGGGTTCCCACGGGCTGAATAAAGCATTCGAGTCGGTCTCCCTTCTGCACAGGGCCGATTCCGGAGGGCGTGCCTGAGAAAATGAGGTCGCCGGGCTGCAGGTGATAAAAATTCGACATCACGCTGACCAACTCGGGCACCTTCCAAATCAATTGATTAAGGTCGCCCACCTGGCGTGTATCGCCATTGATCTTCAGGGAAATCTCCCCTTCGGCAGGGTGACCAATGTCCGCAGCAAGCACCAGTTCTGAGCACGGTGACGAATGTTCAAAAGACTTGCCTGGCTCCCAGGGACGGCCCAGCTTCTTTGCCTCGGCCTGGAGGTCGCGGCAGGTCATATCGAGCCCCACGGCGTACCCAATGACATGGTCTAGCGCCTGCGTGACTGGAATATGCGAACCGGCCTTACCAATGGCCACGACGAGCTCTACCTCGTGATGAACATCTTGACTCTGGGGTGGATAAGGGAAATCCCCATTCACCACCAGACTATCCGCATTCTTCTGAAAGAAAAACGGAGGCTCCTTGTTGGGGTCATGGCCCATCTCCACAGCATGGGCCTCATAGTTTCTGCCAATACAGTAAATACGATGCACAGGCATAACCTCGGCCCGACCGCGAATGGGCAGGACAGGCTGAGGACAAGGGGGGAACAAATAGGACGGGGCTGAAGTGGCCATGGCGTGTCTCTCGCTTTATAGAGTCAAAGGGCTTGGAAGCCTCTGTGTTGAACGAGCGATCATTCTACCGAGGTATGCATATTCACCGACACCTCGACCGTCTGGAGGCCCGAACACAGGAAGGCGTCAGCCGACTGCATCCCAGATGAGTTTGAGGCCGGTAGAAAAGAGCAGCAGGTAACTTGTCTGGTAGAAGATGCGCTCAGAAATGCGCTTGTGCAACCATAAGCCGAGCCAAATTCCCACGGGTGCCAGCGGGGCGAAGACCAGCGAGAGTTGCAGGTTCGCGGGACTCAGTTGACCCAGAAAAAAGTACGGAATGATTTTGGTGTAATTCATGAAGAGAAAGTACAACGAGGCCGAGGCCACGACGGTCGTTCTGTCAATCTGACGGCCAAGAATATAGACAGAAAAGGGCGGGCCTCCCGCATGCGCAAGTGTGCTCGTAAAGCCCGAGACAGACCCCCAGAAGACGCCTCCCACGGGCCCCATTTCAGACTTCTTGCGCTTTAAGAGTTGCACGAGACGATCTGACAGGGAGAGCCATTTGTTGAGCACAAAGGTGACGGCAATAACGCCCACATTAAATGTGAGTTGCTCCACCGAGAGACTCTGAAACATCAGGCTGCCAATGCCAATACCGATGAGGGCACCTACAAAGACCGGGCGCAGTATCGGCCAGGACCATTTCTTCCAGTAGGCCTTCACGCCAATCATGTCCATGGCGCATAAGATGGGAAGCATGACCCCTGCTGCAACAACCGGAGAAATCCAGAGGGACATGATGGGTACTGCGAGGCCGCCCGCTGCCCCGCCAAAGCCCCCCTTAATGACGCCGGTAATCAGGACGGCGAAGGCCGCACCGAGATAAAAGCCTAAGGGATAGTCTGCGAATGTCACGAATCGACTATAGCGCAGTTAATCGGGAAATCACGGGTCGAGATTCTTAAAGGGTCTTCGGTAGAATCAGTGCTAGCTTCTTAGTAATCAACTGTTCACTAACGAGGATAAGGATAGGCCCGACTATGGCGTCTGAAAAGCCCATTGCAATTGGTATTGCTGGTTATGGATGGTGGGGAAAGGTCATCGCCTCACTGCTCGCCGACTCGCCGGCATTTTCGTTGCGATGCATCGCCGAGCCTGTGGCCTCGTTGCATCCTTCCAGCCCAGAGGGCAGTCTGAAAGACGTTCGGTTCTGCACCGACTACGAGAGCCTCATTCAGGAACCCGGCCTCGAAGCGGTGGTCATCTGTACGCCGCACCCGCAGCATGCGGATCAGATCGTTGCAGCGGCTCATCGTGGCCTCCACGTCTTCTGTGAGAAGCCGCTATGTCTGAACCTGGCCGATGCAAACCGCGCCATTGCCGCCTGCGAAGCTCGTGGACTGGTGCTCGGCGTGGGACATGAGCGCCGATTTGAGCCTGCGATGGAGGTCTTGCGACAAGAAGTTGCCCGTGGCGTCTACGGCACTGCCCTACAGATTGAGGCCAACTTCAGTCAAGACAAATTCCTCAAACTGCCTCGCGACAACTGGCGTCTCTCGAACGCCGTTGCACCGGTCGGTCCCCTCACCGCCACCGGAATCCATCTTGTCGATTTGTCCGTTTCTTTTTTTGGTCAACCCAAGTCAGTCACTGCACGACTCGGGTCGCGCGGCGCAGGTTTTGAGAACGGCGATACGCTAGCCATCTTCCTTGAGTTCGCCTCCGGGGCGGTATCTCTCATCAGCGCGATTCTGGCCACCCCCTTCGACGGCCGCTTTGCGCTCTATGGATCGCAGGGCTGGTGCGAGATTCGCGATCGTACCCACCCTGAGAGCCCGACCGGCTGGGACATCACGAAGGTGTTGCGCGGTCAAGACCGCCAGACATCCTTTGTAGAGCCCCACCACGCAGTACGCGAGAATTTGGAAGCATTTGGCAAGGCCGTACGTGGGCAGGCGCCCTATGCGGTCGATAGCAACCAGAAGCGCTACACCGTCGCTTGTTTAGAGGCCATCATGAAGGCGGTGACCTCGGGGCGGGTTGAACCCATTGAAGTCTAAGTAACGACCTACCAACCGTATGCCTGTAATCTAGAAAGAAAGGAATCACCTCTCATGTCTTCCGTCCAACTGAAAACCGTCTCTCTCGAGACCGCTTTGGTCATTGCCCAGAAGGCACTCGAATCTGCCAAGAACCATAAGTTTCTGCCGCTGGCCGTCACGGTAATCGATATTCGCGGTGAGGTAAAAGTGCACCTCGCGCAGGAGGGGACCTCCCTCTACCGTTTTAAGATTGCCACCGGAAAGGCGCGCGGCGCCCTCGGACTCGGCTTTGGCAATCGTGAGTTACAGCGTCGCGCGGAGAAGGCGCCCTTCTTTATTCATGCGGTACAGCACCTCAGCGAAGGGGATATGGTGCCCGTGCAAGGCGGGGTACTCATTCGTGATTCCGACGGATCCCTTCTCGGGGCGGTTGGGATCAGTGGGGAGACCTCACCCAATGACGAAATCTGCGCGGTCGACGGTATTAAGGCTGCGGGGCTTGTGCCCGACCACGGGGACCCGAATGCTTAAACTCTGGGGGCGTGTCAATTCGATCAATGTCCAGAAGGTGCTCTGGGTATTAGACACCCTAGGGCTTGCCTATCATCGAGAAGACGCCGGACTGCAGTTTACTGCCAACAAGTCTGCGGACTACCTGGCCAAGAATCCCAATGGGCGGGTACCTCTGCTGGAAGATGGGGGGTATCAGATCTGGGAATCGCACAGTATCTGCCGATACCTCTGCAATAAGAGGCAGCCCTCTGGATCGGCGGCCGAAGCAGCGGAGCGCCTCTATCCGGCCGATGTCCAGAGACGGGGACATGTCGACCAATGGCTAGACTGGACGCTCTGGGGCATCAGTGCGCCGATGGTGGTGGTGTTTCAGCAACGGGTACGTGTAGCGCCTGAACAGCGGGATACCGTTCGAATCGCGAAGGCGGAAGAGGAGTCACGCGGTCATCTTGCAGTGGCTGACCAGCAACTTCGTGGGTCTGCCTTCCTGGCCGGAGACGTCATCACCCTTGCCGACATCGGACTGGCCCCTACCGTCTACCGAGCACAGGCGCTTAACCTCGTGACGCCGGAGTTCCCGGGGGTTCAGCAGTGGATCAAAAGGCTTCGGGCGGAACCGGGTTTTCAGAAGTGGGTCGACGTGCCCTTATCTTAGGCCGAGGGTTTTTGTTCTGATACGCGGGCCATCTGATCGTAATCCTCGCCCCCCCAGTCTGCGTTCTGGTCGACCCCAAAAAAATTGAGCTCTATCGTGATGCCATCCGGGTCTCTGATAAACACCTGAAAGAGCTGAGACTCTTTGAGGTAGCGGGGCCGATAACTTACCCCAGATGCTCGGAGCTTTTTAAGAAAACCTTCATGGTCTGTCGCAATGAAGGCAACATGATCGATAGAGCCTGTGCCTGGCTGTCCGGAAACCACACCCGGCGGAGTGCCGAGATAGTACAACTCCCGATTCGGGACATTGTCTGGGGCCATGTGTACCTGAACAGAGCCATTAACACCCAGCCAGTAGCCCGGAAACGGGAAGTTCGGGCGGTCCATTTCGGACAGGCCCAGGACATTCACGTAAAAATCTCTGCTCGCCTTCAGGTCTGCAGCTCGGATAAGGTAGTGATTTAGTTCTTTGATCGCCATGGGCAGTAGTCTATTATTTGTTGATCAGTCTTTCAATAATTCCTTACACATATGCCACCTGCTTTTTGCCCCATCCGGCCGAGGGCTGGTCTCGAGAACGAACAACACCTCACACCGTAGGAGTCTTTCATGGTCCCGTTTTCTCATCTCTTTTCCGAAGGCCAGCTCGGCAGACTCAGGCTGCCCAATCGTTGCCTGGTCTCCTCTCTTACCCGCGCCAGTGCCACGGAAAAAGGCCTTGTCACCGACCAGATGATGAACTACTACAGCGAGTTTGCCGAAGGCGGCTGGGGCGGAATTCTTACCGAGGCTATTTATATCGATGAAAAGTATAGCCAGGGTTACCGCTTTCAGCCCGGACTTGCCAATGCAGCACAGACCGAGGGCTGGTCCCGCATCGTGGCCGCCGTCCACCAGCGGGGAACGAAGTTCCTAGCCCAGTTGTTTCATGCTGGCGCAGTGAACCAGGGGAACGCCTGGGTGACCGGCTCGATCGCGCCCTCTGCGATACAGCCGAAGGGCGAGCAGATCGCCCGATACCGCGGCAGCCAAGGGCCGTTTCAGATGCCTCGGGAGATTACGCAGGAAGAGATCTACGAGGTCATCGAGAGCTTCGTACGGGCGGCGCAGAACGCCCAGGCGGCAGGCTTCGACGGTGTGGAGCTCCATGGGGCCAATGGCTATCTTCCCGACCAATTCCTCACCGCCTATACAAACCGGCGTACCGACGAGTTCGGCGGGGCGATTGAGAACCGACTGCGCTTCCACGTTCTTGCGCTTCAGGCCCTAAGAAAGGCACTCCCCAACTTTACGATCGGCGTGCGGATCTCCCAGACCAAAGTGAATGATCTTGAGTACAGCTGGCCCGGCGGCGAGGCGGATGCCCGCGCGATCTTCCCCGCACTGGAAGCCGCCGGTGCCGACTACATCCATGTCGCTGCCCATCTGGGCGTCAGCCCCGTATTCGGCACCGATCGGTCCCTGAGTGGCCTTGCCAAGAAGTACACAAGACTGCCCGTGATTGCCAATGGCAAGCTACATGACCCAGCCCTTGCCGAGTCGGCCCTGGTGCAAGGGGAGGGAGATTTCTGTTCGATCGGTAAGGGTGCGCTGGCAGATCCCCTCTGGCCCAGAAAGATTCTGGCAGGGCAGGCTCCCGTCGGTTTTGCCATGGAGATGATCAGCCCACACGCGACGCTGGACAACTACTATGGCTGGCGATCGCAGCATTCTTAAGCAATGAAAAAAGCCCGCCAGAGCGGGCTTTTTTCATGGTGCTCACGCAACGATTAGTTAAAGTTACCGTTCTTCTTGTGCTGATCTTCGTACTTCTTACGTGCCTTCAGGTAGTAGTCGTAAACCGCACGAACATTCTTGGCGCCTGAGGCCTCCTGTTTTTTGTAGAAGACTTCGTTGGCGGCGTTTGCTGACTTCAGAATCTTCTGGGCATCTTCAGGGCTCGAGGTCTGGAAGTTTATTTTGTTCTTCGCAGCCCAGTCTGCCCGAATGGTCTTTTCCATATCCATCAGGCTTGATGCGTAACGAATCGCATACTCAAGGCGAAGATCGCGCAGCATTTTCTGATGCTCGGGCTTAAGGCTCCGAAACTTCTCACCCCGAATGAAGATGGCCGAACCCACCACGCCCCCGTTTCCGTTGGCTCCCGGGGGGTTTGCCATATGCACGTTACCGATCACTTCGTTGAGCTTGAAGGAATTGGCAAGCATCAGCACGTTTTCACCCAGTGCATCCACGGTGCCGCGATCCATGGCGTTATACATCTCTGGGAAGGTCATGAAGATCGGGTTCATGCCGAGATCTTTATAGAAGTCGGTACGGGCGCCGCCATAGGTACGCAGGCTCTTACCCTTCATCTCGTCGAGCGATTTCAGTGGCTTCTTGGTGCCGATGGGGCCGTGACCGCTAATATGCGACATCATCTTCACGATGTCCTCACGCTTCATCTCGGCTACCATGTCCGGCTGCTGCTCCACGGTGTCAATCGCCGCCTTCACAGCGGCCACATAGTCGTCGCCATAGTTCAGTAGGTTATCGAGAATCATGTAGTTTGCGAGGTTTGCGGGGTGATAGCTGCTACTCACCCAGCACATGTCGGTGATGCCAGACTGGATGGCCGGCAGGCAGTCTTGCCACTTCACCAGCGAGTTGGCCCAGAAGAACTGAACCTTAATCTCTCCATTGGACCGCTTCTCCACTTCCTGGCCCCACCATTTATGGATGTCGCCAAACCAGCCCTTTTCGGGTGTTGGGGTGGCCACCTTGAGTGTGGTCTGAGCCATCACAGCCCCGCCCATCATCAGGCCAATGCCCGCAGCGATGCAGGTCTTCATAAACGTACGCTTCATCAACAGTCTCCTTGGTTAAAAAACAGAGGGGAACTACGACGCCTTCTGGTGGCGTTTTTCATCAATCAACTCCAGCAGGCGCTCAGGAGAAAGAGGGTACTCGTTCACCTTGACTCCCAAAGGCTTGAGCGCATCTTCGATAGCAGAAATAATGCAGGCGATTCCGGGAATCGTACCCCCCTCGCCCGCTCCCTTGATACCCAGGGGATTCACGGGCGATGGGCTCTCCATATGCTGAAGGTGAATCTGGGGCATCTCGGTCGCTAGTGGCAGCAGGTATTCCCCCAGGTTGTTGCACAGGGGCTGTCCCGTCTCTCTGTCGTACTTCATATGCTCAAAGAGCGCATTGCCAATGCCATGGACGACGCCGCCAATAATTTGGCCATCGACAAGCCTGGGGTTGATGATGGTGCCGCAGTCATGGGCGACCCAGTAATCGAGGAGGTGCACCTCCCCCGTATCAATGTCGACTTCCACCTCGCAGACATTGCTGCCATTGGCATAGACCGGGCGATTTGTGGTGTGATACGCAGTGGCCTCAAGGCCTGGGCTAAAGCCCGCGGGTACAGGCAGATTCACATTCGCAATCAGCCGGCGACTCAGGTCGCCGAGCTTAATGGTCTTCCCCGGAACGCCTTTGATCGAGACCTTACCATCCACGATCTCCAGATCATTTTCGGAGGCTTCAAAATCCCGGGCGGCAAGCTTGAGTGCCTTCTCGCGGACCTGTTGGGCAGCGAGATGCACGCTAGGCCCCACCGTAGCGGCCACCCGGCTTCCCACGGTCGATAAGGCGAGTGCCGGCAGATCGGTATCACCGGTGCGTACCAAGACATCATGGGTCTGCACGCCAAAGTAGTCTGCAGCGATCTGGGCCACGATGGTCTCTAACCCCTGACCTTGGGCACAGGAGCCGACCTCAACAACCACCCGGCCGCTGGGAAGGATCTTGACGGTGGCCCCTTCATATGGCGGCAAGCCAGAGTCTTCGTTGTAGCTGGCGATGCCCAGACCACGCCATTTACCGGACTGTGCGGCCGCCTGGCGACGGGCCTCAAAGTCGTCTTTTTTGCTGGACTGAAGGGCCATCTCGAGGGTCTGGTGGTAGTCCCCCGAGTCGTACTGCACCGTCACGCCCGAAGGAAGTTTGGCGCCTGTCTCGTAGGGAAACTGGTCTTTGCGGACGAAGTTGCGGCGACGCACCTCCGCCCGGTCGAGGCTAAGCTCTCGTGCGACCGTATCCACCATCCGTTCCATCACGAATGTGGCATTCGGACGACCTGCCCCTCGAATCGGTGTGGTGGGAACCGCATTCGTGAGCGCTGAATGAAGTTGCACATCGATCGCGCCAATCGCGTAGGGACCGGGAAACGGGACGACCGAGGTGTTGGGCAGCAGCAGC
>Ga0169931_10002757_pt1 | contig 28367 bp, 27 predicted proteins | sample Kivu_15m_20L_FD_129675 | JGI IMG/M metagenome (GOLD analysis project Ga0169931, IMG submission 129675) | Freshwater microbial communities from Lake Kivu, Western Province, Rwanda to study Microbial Dark Matter (Phase II) - Kivu_15m_20L... | ecosystem: Environmental > Aquatic > Freshwater > Lake...
AAAGAAGTTGAACTCAAATTAAATTCGCGACCAAGAAAACGATTCAAATTTGAAACACCTATATTTGCAATGAAAGAATTATTGTTTAATCCAAAAGTTGCATTTGTGGCTTGAATTCAGCATACCTTTGTGCAAAATCTAAAGAAAATGAACACGAAATTTTTATACGCAATAGTCGCACTAACACTTGTGTTTTCAGCTTGTAAAAGCGATCCTTACGAAACATTTGGACAAGATTTCGAAATCACCAAAGACACTTTGACTGCCAGACAAATGGATGATTTATTTGACGAAATCGAAATTGGCGATACCGCTCTTGTTACGTTTTCATCTAAAATTGATGCTGTTTGCCAGAAAAAAGGCTGTTGGATGGAGGTTGATTTGGACGAAGGCTATGTGGCTCGTGTAACTTTCTTGGATTATGGATTTTTTGTTCCACTAAACGCTGGCGGTTCAGAAGCCATCATTTACGGAAAAGCATTTTGGAAAGCAGATTCAGTCGCTGAAAAACGTCACTATGCTGAAGATGCTGGTGAGGAATATGTGGAGGAAGAACTGGATGAAGATGAAGATTATGCGCCGCACGTGATTGCATTGGGCGTGAAAATCAAGAAATAAAATCCTGAATATGAATAAGATATTAACGCTGTGTGCTTTTTCGTTCTTGTTGAATTCGTGCAGCAACAATGAAAAGGAATTTGAAATGTACGAAGTCTCAGAAATGGCTTCGTTAATGAAACAAATGGCGCACATCAACGGGCAACTGCGCGAACGCATACTCAGCGGTGAAGAATTAGGCGAATTTCCCTCAAATTTCGAGAATATCCTCCAAGCAAAAATGACTCAAAACCAAGAAATGGATGATTTTTTCAAAGAACACGCCCAACAATTTCTCGACGCCCAACACCAAATTTATAACGACCCCGACAATGCCAAAGAGCACTTCAATATCGCCATTGATGCCTGCGTGAAATGCCATGAAATGAAATGTCCGGGGCCAGTGGGAAGGATAAAGAAGTTGAGGATCTAACCCCCCACCAACTCCCTCGTTTTCACGACCAACTCCTCAGCATTTAGCAAACCAAATCCAGCATATTTTATGGCTTGAATGTTATCGAAATGCGCTGCCCAATTCAAGGCTAAATCAGCGGGCATATTGTATTTTGAGGCTTCTTCACTAAACCAAGACTGATCCAGCAAAAGTTCATCATTCATCGTTAAGTCTCGGAAATATTGCAATATGATTTTTTCAAGCGCATCTGCTGTTTCTTTGAGCTCAGTGGCAGACAAAGATTCCATTGATTTTAGGGCTATTGCACGGGCATCTACTTTCGGCTTTTTGGCTTTCTTAGTTTGCGTGTTCAATTTGTTTTTCTTAAGGAAATAAACCACGCCAATGCTTATTGCTCCAAAGGTTAAACCCAAGAATAAAAGTGTTTTCCACCAAGATGAAGAAGATTCCTCCGTTGCTTCAGCAATTTCATTGTTTTCCGGATTCAATTCGTCACCCGATGCAGAAAAGCGCAAATTGGGTACATCAAGTGCATGATGTGATTTTGTCTCCGGATTGAAGTAAGCAAATTCAAAGGGTACGAAGTCATAAGAACCACCGTTTTGAACCTGAATCACAAACTCATAATCTATATGGCCGTGAGCTCCTTTTTTGGTCGTAAAAACTTGATTATCAACAACTGGATCACCATATAAAATCAAGCCTTTTGGAAGATTCAAGATGATTGGTTTGAGCATGTGAATATTTCCTGAGCCTTCAAGCCTCACTTTGTAGGTGAACACATCTCCGGCGTTCAAATTGTTCTTGATATCCTGAGAAGTCGTGATGGTATATTTACCCAAAGCGCCATCGAAACCTGGCTTTGCTCCCTGAGGAAGAGGAAGCACTTTGATTTGTAAAGTGTTTGAAACCAAGTTCTTAAAACCTGAACCAAAAAACCCCTTTTGGTACCCAACATTGATTGAAAACGGATCAAAAACTAAATCACCCGATTGTTGAGGCACGATAAGTTCTTCGAAAAGTAAAATGCTTTCATACATGCGACCATTATACTGTTCGCCCGTCACATTCAAGGCTCCATTATTGCCTGCCACATCTGTTTTATGAATCATCAAGTCGCTGTCGTAAAGTTTGATTGAATTGGCATCTACAATATGACCATCAAAGTAAATTCTACCAGAAATCACAAAAGGTTCGCCCACAAAAACCTCCCTTTTATTGGCGCTGAAAATGGCATAGTGCTTTCCATTGGCTTCTACTTGAGGGATGTTTTGCAGCACAGATGAAGTTCCACTGTTTCCCGCAACCACCTTTATTTTTAGTTCGTTGGATTTCGCTATTTTGGATGAACCATATTTCCAAGTAGCGCCTGGAATTGTGAAAATGCCTTTTCGACTTGCAACCACAGTTAAAGTAAGACTTGCTTCGTAGCTTTGTTTGCCGTTGATTGAACTGCTGCTGCTTCCGTTCATCCGAGCTAAAATCTCTAAACCCTCCGGCATTTTAACGTCGCCACTGCCTTTCACATTTGCCGTTAGTGTAACCGTGAATTGTTCACCCACGGCTACTTCATTTTTGGAAGATAAAAGCGTGACTTTAACATCTTGACCAAGAAGCCAAACACTTGAAAAACAAAATAGAATTATGAAATACCTCATCTTTTTTACCAATCTTTTTCTAGTTTTCCATCGCCTACGGCCTTATTTTCTTTGTCTTTGAGTTTATCTTGTGCTTTTTTGTCTGCTTGATTCATCGATTCCAACAATTGTTCGGTTTGCTCACGTCCTAATTTGGCTTGATTTGCAGGCTGCTGGTCAGGTTGATTTTGTTTATCTTGATTTTGCTTATCCTGATTTTGGTCTTGTTCTTTCGGGTCTTGTGGCTGATTTTGAGGATTTTCTCCATCTTGTGGCTCTTCTTGTTTGTTATCTTTGTTTTCCTGTTCCTGCTGTTTTTTCATCGCATAAGATAAATTGTACCGTGCCATGTCGTTATTGGGGTTCTTTCTAAGCGCCTCCTTATACGATTCTATAGCCCCTTTTATATCATTGTTTCTAAACTGTGCATTGCCATGGTTGTAGGAAGACCAAGTATCCGTATTGTTATTTCTTGCACGCTGATAAGCCGAAACAGCCTCATCAAATTTACCGGCTCGATATGCTGCTTGTGCCAAATACGCATCCAATTGACTAGGCTCTGGAGCAAGTTCCTGTGCCTTTTGAAAAGACTGATAGGCGCCAGAATAATCACCTGCTTTGTACAAACTTTTTCCTTCTTCTAAGTGCTGTTGCCAATTTTGAGCATTTCCTAGTAGAATGACTAGAAAAGAGCAGGCTGTCAAGAAATATCTTAAAAACTTATTCGCTTTCATCGTTTCTAAAATTTAATTGTATCAATATCAAATATGCTAAAATCAGCAAAAAAGCTTGAAATGCGAAGATTCCACCGTAGCTTTTGCGCATTTTACTTTCCATTTCTTTGGCTTGCGGGTGATTTTGAAAACTTTGCTCTAAAATACGCCCAAAATCTGGAAAAGAAGATGTCTCCTTCCAAAAAGAACCCTGCGTTTGTTGAGCCAAATCTTGGAGCAACGCAAAATTAGGCACGGAGGTAATAATCTCACCTGCATTATCGCGTTTCACACCACCTTGTTTTTCTGGAATAGGCCCACCCTTTTCAGATCCCATGGCAATTACATGCACTATGGCACCCTGCTGTTTGGCTTCTTCGATGGCCTCATCCAAACCTCCTTCATGGTCTTCGCCATCGGTAATCAAATACATGATTTTTACCTTGGCTCCGGCAGAAAATGAATTCAATCCAATTTTCAGCGCTTCTGCCAAATGTGTTCCTTGCACGCCAATCATCTCGGTGGAAATATCATCTACATAATTTGAAACGCTTGGCAAATCACGCGTCATGGGCAAATGTGGAAAAGCACTTCCAGCAAAAACAACAATACTCATTGATGCTCCTGAAATATTGCGCACCATATTACTCAATCCGTTTTTTGCAGCATCCAATCTCGACCGACCATTGTCCATGTCCCTGACGAGCATCGATCTGGAAACATCTATAGCCACAACGAGCTCTCCGCTAAATCCCTCCATGCGAATTGTTCGTGTGCCGCCTTGTGGATTGGCTAAAGCGAAGATGATGAAAACCACAGCGGTGCGTAACATGAAAAAACGCCAAAAACTCAACTTTAGACTTGGTATGTGCAGCAAAATATTTTGCAATCGAACAGAAAAAACTTGATTCAAAACACGGTTCTTCCAACTCAAATTGCTCAGATACAGCACATAAAAAAGCGGCAAAAGCAACAAAAACCAAAAGACAACTGGATGCTGATATACCAAAAAAGACGAAATAATCGGCTCTCCTTTTACAAGTGCAATAATCACATGAAAAAGTGCAAACAACATCCAAAAAATCAACTCAGATACACCAATCCAGATCAATAATTTTGGAAAATGATATTTGTGCTGGCTATTATTCATGTGCAATTCCTTTCAAAATCAACTTAGAAAACAAAACCGATAACAACATCAAAATGAGAGCAACAAGAAAAAATGGTTTGGCCTGAACAGGTATTTCGAAACGAAAAAAATCGGCAATCATCTCCGTTTTTTCCATTTGGTCAATAACTTTATAAATTTCAGAAAGAGCTTGTTCATCTGTAGCTCTAAAATACTTTCCTCCTGTATTTTCAGCAATATACATCAAAGCTTCTTCATCAATTTCAACAGGCATTTGCACATATTGCACACCAAAAACCGTTTGTTGAGGATAAGGCGCTGTGCCCTCCGAACCAATACCGATGGTGTAAACCCTAACGTTTTTATTTTTAGCCAGTTCGGTTGCCGTGTAGGGGTCAATTTCTCCTGAGTTAGAAACCCCATCCGACATCAAAATCACTACTTTGCTTTTGAGATTGTCATCGCGCAAACGATTGACCGCAACTCCCAAGCCCATGCCAATAGCGGTTGAATTGGTTTCCAATACACCGGGCTTGATTTCTGCAATTTTCTTCAATAGCATGACATGATCGGTGGTTACGGGACAAGCAGTAAAAGCCTCCCCTTCATAGAGTACCAATCCAATTCGATCATTGGGCCTGTTGCTCACAAACTCGGCAGCAACGCGTTTGGCCGACTCCAATCGATTGGGCTCAAAGTCGCGTGCCAACATACTCAGTGAAATATCCAACGACAAAACAATATCAATTCCTTCTGAATATTGCATTTGATTGATTTGATCTTCGCGCAAACGATGTGGACCAGCAATACCAAAGATGAGAAAAAATGCACTCAAAAAAAGGAGAAAGCGAGACAAATAAGGCAATACAACATTTTGAAAGATTGTGCTCTTCATGCTCAAATTACGCGCATTGGCCGAAGTTTTAAAACCAGATTTACTGCGCTTAAATATCCAAAAACCAATTATACCCCAAAGCAAAATAATCAATCCAAAAGCCTCTGGAAAGACATAATCATAGGTCCAAAAACGAACATCAAAATTATGCATCATACTCTCCTTTCTTCTGAGAATTGAGGGTTTTGTGAAGCGCTGTGGTTTCGAGAATCAATACCTCTGCTGTATGATAAGCGCGTAGAATTTCTGATTCATCTGTAGTGGCTTTAGAGAATTTTATCATATCCGCCAAAGTAAGCAGCGAGCCAAATTGCTCCACAAATTTAGCGTCCATTCGATTTCTGTTCAAGTGCGTCACAATCTCGTTCGTAGTTTTTTCAAAAGTGATAAAATTGTAACGCCAACCTATATATCTCCTCAAAATATCCGAAAATTCTGCAAAATGAATCTTCTGTTGCTCACCAGAAAAGAGTTTTTGTTGCATCAATTTTCTTAAATCAAATAAGGCGCGTTCGTCAGGTTCTAATTGATTTTGTGGGTCCGTGAGTGCTTCGAGGCTATTTTTTATGCGCATCACAAGCCATAATCCGATTAGAAAAAGTAGCAGCAACGCGACATCCAACAACCACCAAAATCGAGCGTTAAACTTTGCCACAGGATCACCGTCAATAGTGATTTCATAAATATCCGCTATATCGCCATTCTCATCAACCTGTGAAAACCCAACCTGAAACATAAAGGCCTGCGAGCTAACATCACCAGATTGATTCAATTTAAACGGCGGAACTACCACTTGTGCAGAATCCCAGACAGTAAATTGAATTCGAATTTCTTCAGGCGTGTATTGAATTTTGTAAACCTCCAGTTCAATTTCTGTGGTTTTTTCTGTGGTTTGTGCAGTCTTGCCCTTGATTAATTTGAATCGCTCAATTTCACTCTCTTCTAATGCACCCCCGTGCTGAATAATAATCGTATTCACCTCGCCAATGAGCATTTGGTCTCGCTCCACATTTGTAGGCAACTCTTGCGCGAAAACTGAACCATGCGCAAGAATGAAAAGTAATATGCTGGCTATTATTCTCATTTTTTATGGCGACTTTGAAAGAGATGAATCAAAGGTTTCACAATTGGTTCATTGGTAAACAAGCGCGTAAAATCAACCCGTGATTTGTGGAGTTGTTCTTCAATATTGGCTTGTTGTTTTTTCATGCTTTCCGCAATTTGTTGACGCGTTTTTCTGCTGCCCAACCAAAGCCAAGCTGAACTGCCCGACTCCAAATTTTCAACGTCCACCAAACCTAAATTGGGTACATCATTTTCCGCGCGGTCACTGATTTGAATGGCTATCAAGTCGTGGCGCTTTTTGGTAATTTTTAATGCATGGGCGAAATCTTCATCGGTTTGAAAATCGCTCAACACAAAAGCCACGCTGCTGCGCTTCATCACTCCGCGGAAAAAATGCAAGGCTTCTTCAATTGAGGTTCGATTCGATTGGGGTTTATGGGTCATCAGCTCCTTCAAAATATGCATGCCATGATGGCGTCCTTTGTTGGGTTTGATGAATTTTTCTATGCGGTCTGAAAAGAAAATTGCCCCCACGCGGTCGTTGGTTGCTAATGCTGAAAAAATCAAGGTTGCGGCTACCTCAAGCGCCGTTGTTTCTTTGTTGTTTTGCCCAGAACCAAAATCCATCGAAGCAGAAACATCGATCAATAGCATCACGACCAATTCGCGTTCTTCTTCAAAAACCTTCACAAAAGGCGCATCAAAACGGGCAGTTACATTCCAATCGATAGAACGCACGTCATCGCCAATGCTGTAATCGCGTACTTCTGAAAACGACATGCCTCTTCCCTTAAACGCAGACTGATATTGTCCCGAAAACAACTGTTTCGTGATGCTGCGGGTGGTTATTTCAACTCGGTGAATTTTGGCAAAAAGGTCTTTTAGTTCCATTATTACGGAATATCAACGCGGGTCAAAATTTCTTTAATAATATCGTTTTCCGTGATGCTATCGGCTTCAGCTTCGTAGGTGAGACCTATTCTGTGTCGCAAAACATCGGGAGCAATGGCTCGCACATCTTCTGGAATCACAAAGGCGCGTTTTTGCAAAAATGCGTGTGCTTTAGCGGCCAAAGCCAAATTGATACTGGCACGTGGCGAACCACCATAACTGATATAAGGCGCGAGTTTTTCCAATTTATTAGCGGCTGGATTTCGCGTGGCAAACACCAAATCCACAATGTATTGTTCTATTTTTTCATCCAAATAAACATGGCGGGTCAAATTGCGCAAACGAAGCACATCTTCTGGTTTCAAAACGGCATTGGCTTTGTCCATTCCCTCACGGCGCACATTGGAACGGATGATTAATTTTTCTTCTTCCTTTTTCGGATAATCCAAGAAAACCTTGAGCATAAATCTATCCACTTGCGCTTCCGGCAAAGGATAAGTCCCTTCTTGCTCAATCGGGTTTTGGGTGGCCATCACCAAGAAAGGCTCGGGCAATTTATAGCTCGTATCGCCCAATGTAACTTGTCGTTCTTGCATGGCTTCCAACAAAGCTGCTTGCACTTTAGCGGGCGCACGGTTGATTTCATCAGCCAAGACAAAATTGGCGAAAATCGGCCCTTTCTTCACCGTGAAATCTTGGGTTTTCTGATTATAAATCATCGTTCCCGTGATGTCTGCGGGCAACAAATCTGGGGTGAATTGTACCCGACTAAAACTTCCCGAAATGGCATCACTCAAGGTGCGAATGGCTAAAGTTTTCGCCAAACCAGGCACGCCTTCGAGCAAAACATGTCCATCAGCTAAGAGGGCAATCAATAATCGGTCGACCATATATTGTTGACCCACAATCACTTTTCCTATTTCGTTTTTAAGGAGTTGCAGATACATCGACTCGTTTTGAATCTTTTCGAGCAACTCGCGCAAATCTTCACTTTGGTTCACTGTTTCCAATTTTTTCTTTTATTTGTTACGCAAAATTCGTTTTTTCAACTGACTGCAGCGATACTGCGTCGTTAAATATTGTTAATCACAAACTGAGTGCGAATGTCAGAAAAATTATGCTTGGAATGTCAATCACCCTTAATGGGAAGAAAAGATAAGCGCTTTTGCAATGATTATTGCCGCAATGCCTACCACAACAAACAAAATGAGGAAGACAACAGTTATGTGCGCCGGGTGAATGCCATTCTGCGTAAAAACCGACGCATTCTCAGCAAAATGAACACCTCAGGAAAAGCAAAAGTGCGCGCCATTCAACTGGCAGAGGAAGGATTCAATTTCCATTTTTACACCAATACCTATCAAACTAAATCGGGCAATCTGTATTATTTCTGCTACGACCAAGGCTATCTGAAACACGAAGAAGATTGGATTACTCTGGTAATTAAGCAGGATTATGTGAAGGTGTAAGAGGCATTAGCGGTTAGCTGTTAGCGGTATGATTTGGATTGATGGATTTCATAGAATTGCGTTGTTTTAATTGAGCTCAATAAACGGCCAGCCGCTTCCCGATAACTATTGTTTTCTAGTCGCCAGCCACCTCAACAGCCCCCAAAACAATGCCCAATTGCGCCAAAACATAAGTGCTCATCACCAAAAAGTTGGGGAAAGGCAAAGCAATTTCTGTGAATTTTGATGTGGCTAAAATGGCATCGCTAGCAATGAAAAACAGGGCTCCAAAGAAAATGAAATTGAAACTTCTCACTGAAACCTGACCTTTTCGCAAAGAAGCAGCAATGCCCATGACACAAATTACTGCACCATAAACAAAGACAGCTGGCGAAAGAACTGCCGCGTCATCCAATTGTAAAACGTGTTTCTGAATGAAAACCATGAAGACAACGTAGAAAGCAGAAAAACCAATAAGCACTGTCGCGAAATAAGCTTTAGAAACGGAAGGATTGCGCTGCGATAAAAAAGCCACGGCATACAGAATTTGTGCTGTTAGAAAACTCAACAAGCCTGGCATAAACAAATCCATTTCGCGAATCATTAAAAGGACATCGCCGAGTAATGAGCAAATCAAACCGAGCACAATAAGGCGAGAGAATTTGGTCTGAAATGGTTTAATTCGGGTAAAAATCATAGCCATTAAAATCGGCATGAGCAATGGTTTTGTGCTATAAAGCAAGGTCAAATTTTGGGTGTTTTCCGCATGTATTTCAAGTCCGAGAACAGCGAAAAGCAGAATAATGAACAGGGCAACTTTTGAATTCATAAGCACAATAATAAACAAAAAGCGACAATCTCTTTTGATTGCCGCTTTTCACGTTACTAAATTAACCTGAGTTCGATTAATAATTCAAGGCTCAGATTTCATTTTTATCTGGCTGATTTAGGCGTATTTACGAAGTCTTAGCGGGCTAAGATGAGTAAATACAACGACAATCAGACGATAAAAATGGAAAGTTAGTTCCAATTTCCGCTTGTAAACAGCCATCTTCTGCCTAAATCTCGCTCAACATAGTATACTATGCCTCGTTCAATTTAGTTGAATCTGACTATTTTCAAGCGGTCTGAGCCAGAATTATTAATCGAACTCAGGTTATTAACCCAAGAAGTGTAGTTTTTGCTTATGACTATTCTTGAATTGCGTTTAAATCGATTGTCTTAAAAATTGAACATCAAACCGAAAGAAAGGTTATGCACTGGGCTTACAACATTCTGGTCGAATAGCGGCACCAAATTGTAGCTGGCAAATGCTCCCCAGTCGCCATAGCCCAAACGAACCGTGGCATCCGCTTTAAAAGAATTGAAGAAATACTGTCCGCGTTTTTCTTTGATATCAAAAGATTCGTTGTTTTGAACAAATTTCTGACGCAACCTGGAGCCCACGCGAATACCACCAACAACACCCATGGCAAGACTAAAATTATCTTCTCCTTTTGAGCCTAAATTGAATTGGAAAAGCAAAGGAACTTGTAAATAAGATGCACGCAATCTGTTTCTAGAATAACTTCTACTCTGGTCAACAAAACCAAAAATAGAATCGGCATCGTAGTTTACTGTGTAATTTCCCCGGTATCCATAGTGGCTGATGTTTACACCCAATCCAGTAACAATACCCACATTGTCTTTATACAAGGAGAAGAAATGTTCGAAGAAATTGATGTTAAACGTCCACGATTTGGCAGGATCAAAATTCAAATGTGGTGTATCAGAAAAATTTACTGCCCAATCTGGCGTAAACAACATATTCACACCAACATCAATCCCTGACCAATTGGCACGTTTGGATAATCCGGTTTTTAAAGTGTTGTCACGTGGGTCGTTATCCGTAATATCAACTTCTTCTTCAACAACCACAATGGTTGTGTCTCCGTTTTCATCAACCACAACTTGTTCGCTATTTTTGACAACTTTCACTATAATTTTTTCTTCTTTTTGGGCAAAACTGAAGCCCGATGCCAGTACGAATCCAGCAAAAATCACTAACTTTTTCATTTCTCTATTTTTTGATATTTAACACTTAACGCCGATTCAACTTCATCCAGCTCGGCTTCCTGATTTGGGTGTGCACTTTCCAAAATTTTAATTCTATATAATCCTTTTCAGCATATTCTTTTGAAGCAACTTTAAACTTCTTTGTCATCGCATCGGCAAATCCATAACCCACATTCACAACATTCGACTCTTGCGCCAAACGCTCAATAAAATTGATGGATGCATCTTGGTCTATTGCGTTTTGATAAGGTTCAGCAACAAATTCCGCAAGCTCAGCATTCGCCGACAAATCGTGTAGCTCAATATCGCGCAAATCACCCTTCATCATTGGCGCAATGGATTCAACCGAGGCGAATTGTTCAACACCGCTATTTTGGTTTACTGTGTTTTGATTTTGTCTCTCTTTCCTCTGATTTGGCAGCAGCAGATTGGGTTGAATCAACTCGTTTTTAGGTAAAATACGCTCTGGAAATTCAAAACGCGGACGAACATTTGAAGCCAATCCAACTTGGGTTTCTGAGCTGCCAAATTCAACATTATTGAAAGCCAGAAGCATCAAAACTATTGCAGCGGCGGCATACGAAGCCCGGTAAATCCATGTCGCAAAAGAAACAGTTTGCGTTTGAACAAGATCCGCTTTTTTGGTAAAAACAACACTTTCATCTGCCTCAAGTTTCATTTTAGAAAACACCTTAAACTCCTGCTGTGCTGCTTTGTTGTTTTCCAAAAGCGCTGCTAATGCTTCGTTTTCTTCTGTTGATGCAACATTTTCAAGATTCGCAATGATTAAATCTTGCATGCCACCAAAAGTTTCATCTTGCAACAATTTGTCTTTTGCAGCAAACACAATGCTCTCGTTTTCTTGCAGCGTAAACATTTCTAGTGCCGCATCAAAATCTTCCTGCAACTCAGGATGCGCAGCGAGAAAATCAAAAAGCGCGTCTGTCTCGCTTGCCGAAAGTCGACCTTCCGCAAAATCAAGCAAAACTGCTTCGTAATTGTATTTATTCACTGTGCTCATGCTACCAATTCTTCTTTACCTGTAAAAAAAGTCCTCAAATTTTTGCGCGCTCTGAAGATGTAAACCTTCACTTGCGACTCATTCAAATCTAATATTTCACCAATTTCTTTATAATCATAACCCTCATAATCGCGAAGCAAAACAGCGCTTTTTTGAATTTGAGGCAAATTGTTTAAAGCCATGTCCAACGCTTCTTTCAAACCCAAATCCGGCTGATGTGTCGATCCGCCCAACTGAATTTCTTCTTGAAATTCCAACTTCTTGTCCTTGCGAATGGCATCTACCATAGTATTGTATGCCGCTTGAAACAAATAACTTTTGGCTTTCTCGAATGGAACGTCATCCACTTTTACCCAAACTTTTACAAACACATCCTGAACGATATCCTCAGCCTTTTCCACATGACGGATGTTCTTCAACACAAATCGGTAGATTTTGTCTGAATATTCCCTAACACATGTATTGTACTCTTGAACTGTCATTCATTCGGTATTTGGATGTAAGACGACCTAGACGATGTAAAGTTACAGCGACTGAAATATTTTTGAAATATTTTTTTGAAACAATGAGTAAACACCTTTTTTTCAGGCGGTTATGAATTAATAAAAATGTTCTCTCAATAATAACTCCTATGTTAACTGGGTCAATTCAAGCAAAATTTATCCGATAATCTTGGTGAGGCAAATTCCCTACCCAATCTGCTTGGGGAAGGGGGACAAAGTGGGAGGAATTCACATATTAATTTATCTTTGCCCTCTCATGCAAAATCATCTCCTCATCTACACCGATTTCGTAACTGAACGCTTGGTTTATACCTGGCAGTTCATCTGCAATCCGAGAGGCATTACATTTGAGTTTTGCAACGACCCCAATCGCTTTGCTCAGTCTACTAACCTAGCCAAATTGGTTTATTCAGATTATCCGTTCGAACAGACTTTTCCTAAGATTATACCTGCGCGCTTGCTTTTTGATGACAGCATCGAAAATCAAAATCTACATTTAGGAACTTACGAAAACGAGAAATGCCTTCAATTTGATGAAATCTCAGATCCAATAGCATCTGTTTTCTACATCATCTCACGCTATGAAGAATATTTGTCGTTTCCAGCGGATGAGCATGATCGCTTTTCTGCTGAACATTCTATCCTCAAAAAATTCAATTGGCTTCATCAACCTGTAGCAGATATTTGGGCGGAACAAGTATTACTCAAAGTGCAAAAAAACTACTCTGAGTTTAGTATTACGCACCCTGAGTCAAGTTTGACCTTGACTTTCGACATAGACAACACTTTTGCTTTTAAGCACAAAAACTGGATGCAATTGCTTGGTGGGCGTTTGAAGGATTTCGCGAAAGGCAACAACAACAACCAAGATTTGCGAAGAGAAGTTCTCGCAGGACAAACTCCAGACCCTAACGACACGTTTGATTTGATTTCGCAATACATCTCAGACCAAAACGAGGTGAAAATATTCTGGCACTTGGGCGATTTCAAAAAATTTGACCGCAATATTTCGTGGACCAATGCTGTGCACCAGCGACTGATTCAGAAAATGTCAAATCAAACAACGGTTGGCATTCATCCGAGTTATGCCTCATATTTGAATGAAGCTTTGGTGCGTCAAGAACGAGGCCGATTAGAACACATTCTCAAAAAACCCGTGCTTGACTCTCGTCAGCATTTTTTGAAAGTCAGATTTCCAGGAACCTTTGAATTACTCAACAACATTGGCATCAAAAACGACTATTCTGTTGGATTTGCAGATGATTTTGGTTTCAGAATGGGAACTGCCCAAGCTTTGCCATTTTTCAATTTGTTGACCGACGAAGTTACCGATTTGATACTTCATCCTTTTGTTTATATGGATGGAACGCTCAACCAATACCTCAAATTATCGCCAGAGCAAGCTATCGAACAGGTAAACGCATTGATGAAAGAAGTCAAAAAACACGGCGGAAATTTTATCTGCATTTGGCACAACGACACCATCAACAATCAAGGGAATTGGGAAAATTGGAAACAAGTTTTAGACGCAACTATTGACGCATACCGCAACACATGACTTTCAGGACCACTTGGAATATAAACCCCTTTGAAAACCAACTTCGGCACGGAGATAAAATTGTGTTGATGGGCAGTTGCTTTTCAGAGAATATTGGCAAAAAACTACACTATTTCGGATTCGATGCTCTTGTGAATCCTTTTGGGACCATATTTCATCCTTTGCCATTGGCTGCTGTCCTCGAGCCAAGTTCCTTTGAGGATATTAGAACTTTTGAACGCGACGATCTCTGGTACACCTTCGAAGCACACAGCGCCATTCAAGGAGCAGACGAAGATGAACTTCTCGACAAGCTTTTTGAACAACAGGCTTTGTTAAAATCATATCTGAAAGAAGCCAAAATGTTGGTCATCACTTTTGGAAGCGCTTGGGGCTATTACAAAGACAATGCGATAGTAGCCAATTGCCACAAAATGCCGGCTTCGAATTTTGATAAAAGTTTGACAGACTTACATAGCATGGTGCATCAATGGCGCCAATTGATTCGCGATTTGAAAGCAATATATCCTCAACTGGACATTGTGTTCACGGTGAGTCCTGTGCGCCACACCAAAGATGGCATGGTAGAAAATCAGCAAAGCAAAGCCAGATTGATTGAATTGGTGCATCATTTGAATGAAAAATATTTCCCAGCCTACGAAATCCAAATGGATGATTTGCGCGATTATAGATTCTATGAAGCCGATTTGATTCACCCGAATGCCGTTGCCGTGGACTACATTTTCGAAAAATTTTCGGATGTTGCTATTGCTGAAGAAGCCCGTAAATATTTTCCATCCATTCAAAAATTCCGCATGTTTGAAGCCCATCAAATAAAACCTTGGGATGAATCGCGGGCAGCCAAACACACCTCGGAAATTGAAAAAAAACGAGCCGAACTCCTCAATCAAATACCAAATTTAAACTTGTAGACTTGTTTTTATTACCTTAGCCCAATAAATCTTTTGACCATGAAATTACTTTTCACGTTAATCCTTAGCGCAGCATTGACAAGCATGACACAAGCACAAAACCGAATGACCCCTGAATTGCTTTGGCAGTTGGGTCGCGTAAGTCCTATAGGAATCAGTAAAGACGGCAACAGTGTTGTTATCAAAGTTTCTTATCCCGATGTAAAAGAAAACAAGTTCAATTCAAAATACTTCACAGTAGGCATTTTGGATGGTAAAACAACTGAGATAAAAAACCACAAAGAATTACTGAATAACAACCGATTGTCGGCAGATGGAACCTATGAAATCTACAGCAAAATGATGCCAGTAGAAAAAGTTTTAGGTGCAGAAAGGCATCAAGATTTACCAAAATCGGACGCCTATGTATTTGATGGATTGAACTACCGCCATTGGGATTATTGGCGCAACGGACATTACAAACACGTTTTTTATCGCTTGGCAGGATCAGAAGATGAGGGCACAGATATTTTGCAAGGCGAACCCTTTGACTGTCCGCAATCGCCTTTTGGAGGAGATGAAGATTTTGTGTGGTCGCCAGGGGGCACATCCATTGTTTATGTGAGTAAAAAAATCAACGGAACAAAAGCTGCTGTGAGCACCAATACCGACATTTATGAGTACCATTTAGATTCGAAAAAAACAGTCAACTTAACAGCGAACAACAAAGGTTTCGACACGCATCCGATGTTTAATGAAATCGGGCAATTGGCCTACTTGCAAATGGAACGTGATGGATATGAGGCTGACAAACAGGATATTATAGTTAGAATGGGCATGCGGGTTGAGAATTTGACTCAGTTTTGGGATGGCACGGTAAAAAGTTTTGAATGGGCACCCGACAACAACAATATCTATTTTCTTGCGCCTATCGATGGCACCATTCAATTGTTTGTGGTCAATTTACCGAAGGGACAATTTCCACCAGTCGTGAAACAATTGACCTCGGGCGTATTTGACATCAATTCAATAGTTGGATTCAAAGGTGATTTGGTAATCGTTGGTCGCTCGAGCATGAACCAAGCCAATGAGATTTATTCCTATCATTTGAAAACCAAAAAGTGGAAACAACTCAGCAACATCAACGGTGAAATTTACAAAAAAATCAATTTCAGCAAGATTGAAAAGCATTATTTCAACACCTCCGATGGCAAGAAGATGTTGACTTGGGTGATTTATCCGCCCAACTTCGATCCTAATAAAAAATACCCGACTTTGCTCTATTGTCAAGGTGGTCCGCAATCGGCTTTGACACAATACTATTCGTTCCGCTGGAATTTCCAATTGATAGCAGCTCAAGGCTATATCGTGGTGGCACCAAATCGAAGAGGTATGCCTGGCCATGGTGTGAAATGGAACGAAGAAATCAGCCGCGATTGGGGCGGACAAGTGATGAAAGATTATTTAACAGCCATCGATGAAGTTGCGAAATTCCCAAGTGTTGACAATAAACGTTTAGGAGCAGTGGGAGCTAGTTACGGCGGATATTCCGTTTTTTGGTTGGCGGGTCATCATGAAAATCGTTTCAAAACATTCATCTCGCACTGTGGCGTTTTCAATTTGGAAAGCATGTACGGCACAACAGAAGAAATCTACTTTACCGATTGGGATTTGGGTGGAGCGCCATGGCAAAACAATGAAGTCACGGAAAAAGCCTACAACGATTTCAATCCCGCCAAATTTGTCACAAAATGGACCACGCCAATATTAATTATTCAAGGCGGAAAGGATTACCGCGTGCCAATCGGACAAGGTCAGGAAGCATTTCAAGCGGCGCAATTACTCGGCATCAAAAGTCGTTTTCTCTATTTCCCTGAAGAAAACCACTGGGTGCTACAACCGCAAAATGGCTTGGTTTGGCAACGAGAATTTTTCAAGTGGCTGGAGGAGACTTTGTAAAGGAATTTGATTTTACAAACCTAAAAAATCAAAAACTTCAACACCTCATCCAAAAATTCTTTGGGTTTTTCTGCGTGCACCCAATGTCCAGCGCCATCTATCGTTTCTAAGGTAAAATTTGGGAATTGCGCTTCGATTTCCTCTAAATCTTCATCCAACACGTAATTGGATAGTGCTCCACGCAAAAATAGCGTTGGCATTGAACACATTTCTTGAGGTAGTTCTTTTAAAATCTGGGGCATTTCACGTTCCAAAACAGCGACATTCATGCGCCAAGCCATGCGTTTTCCAGGTTCAATCCAATATAAGTTTTTCAGCAAAAATTGGCGAACCGAATTGTCTTGGATAAATTCAGTCATCGATTTTTCAGCTTCTGAACGAGATGTTGTTGTGTTAAAATCAATGGAATTAAGGCCTTTTAAAATGAGCTCATGATGCGGCGGATAAGCTTTCACACCCATATCTGCAACAATCAATTTATCCACTTTTTCAGGATGAAGTTGAGCAAAACGTATCCCCGCTTTTCCACCCATCGAATGTCCGATAAAATATGCTTTTTGGAGATTCAAATGTGCTAAGAGCAAATTCAAATCATCAGCCATTAAATCGTAATTATGCGATTCCGAATGTGGGGAATGTCCATGATTACGAGCATCAACCAAAATCACCTGAAAATATTCGCTCAAAGTTTTGGCGTGCGTTTGCCAATTGTCTAAAGAACCAAAAAGTCCATGAACAATAACTAGCGGTTTTCCTTCGCCGAATACTTTGTGATTGAGTGCAACTGCTTCCATGACCATACTGTGATTTGAGCTCGCAAAGGTAATGAATCAGAAATCATGATTACATTTTGATTATTGGACAATTTTAATTCAAAATTTCTAGATTTGAAGAATCATGTAATTGATATGTATAAAAACCAAAACTAACCTGTATGTGCCGTTTTATGCCAATTGTAATAATTGCTTTTATCGTTTGTTCATGTCAAGGAAAAATGGAAAAATCAGAACACCCAATCGTGGAAACGATTATTACTTCCAACGGAGTCATATTCAATGAAAATGTTTTGATTAATGGCATTTCATATCAGCGCCAAACAGAAGTTGAGTATTCTATGAATTACGATGTAGTTCGTTGGATTCACCAAGACACCATATTATACGAAGTGGACGAGTTGTTTGTTGCCGAGCGAATATTTGACGTCAACGGGGATGGACTAGATGATCTTGTTGTAATTTACAACGCAACTCAAGGAAAGCAGCTGTTCATTTGTTATCTATTCGACAAAAATTTGAAAAAGATGATTAGCTCAGGCGGGAAATTTTTCATTGAAAGAACTATTTGATATTCTCTGCCCATTCTTGCAGCACATCTTCAGCATAGTTCATGTCCTTCTTTGTGGTGATTTTGATGTTTTCCTCATTGCCATCAATCACATGAATGGGAATTCCGCTTTTTTCGACTACTGTAGCATCATCAGTAAAAGCAGGTTCAAAAGGCTGTTTATACGCTTTTATCAAAATCCCACGCTGAAAAACCTGGGGTGTTTGTGTGTAAACAAAAGCTTCTTTGTTGACGCCTTTACTGCCATCTTCCGTTTTGATTCTCAAGGAACCGTGTGGACGAACGGCAGGTACAGCGGCGCGCAATATTTGTGCACTCTCAAAACATCTTTTTATGGTTTCATGCGTCACCAAAGGGCGCACACCATCGTGAATCGCAATCATATCACCCGTAGCATGGTTGATAGCATTTTTTACCGATTGAAAACGGGAGTCGCCACCAGTAACAATGCGGTGTTCAATGTGAAAATTGTATTCTTCGCATATAGTTGACCAATAATCAACCCAATCGACAGGTAAGGTGAGAATGAGCTCCATTTCTGGGTCATAATCATGAAATAGCTGAATGGTGTGCATCAAAACGGGCAGACCATTTATTGGAAGAAACTGTTTGGGTATTTGAGAACCCATTCTTTTTCCAAGTCCCGCCGCTGTAATGATAACCGAGTTCATGTCTGCAATTTTTTACGAAAATAAACAATTTCGTTATAGGAAAAAATATTTCTTCGGACGATTACAAAATCAACATGGCATCGCCATAGGAATAGAATCGATACTTTTCCTTAATGGCTTCTTTGTAGGCTTGTATCATCAAATCGTGACCCATAAATGCAGACACCATCATCAACAAAGTTGAATAAGGTGTATGGAAATTAGTTACCATTGAGTTGGCAATACTAAAGTCGTAAGGCGGATAAATGAACTTGTTGGTCCAACCATCGAATGGCTTCAACATACCGTCAGTGGATACCGATGTTTCAATTGCTCGCATAGAGGTTGTACCAATGGCACAAACACGCTTATCTCTTTCCTTCGCTCCATTGATGATATCGACACTTCTCTGCGGAATAATGACTTGTTCAGAATCCATTTTGTGTTTGGTCAAATCTTCAACCTCAACAGATCGAAAAGTTCCTAAACCAACATGTAATGTGATTTCAGCGAAGTTAACTCCTTTAATTTCAAGGCGTTTCAATAACTGTTTAGAAAAGTGTAGACCAGCAGTTGGAGCAGCCACAGCACCTTCATTCTTAGCAAAAACCGTTTGGTAATATTCTTCGTCGTCTGGTTCAACTTCGCGCTTGATATATTTCGGGAGCGGCGTTTCACCAATATCTGTAATTTTTTGTTTAAACTCTTCGTACGGTCCATCAAATAAGAATCTCAAAGTACGTCCTCTAGAAGTGGTATTGTCAATTACCTCAGCCACCAAGGATTCATCGTCTCCGAAGTATAATTTGTTGCCAATACGAATTTTGCGCGCTGGATCAACCAAAACATCCCATAGAATGCTTTCTCTGTTTAATTCGCGCAACAAGAAAACTTCAATTTTAGCGCCAGTTTTTTCTTTGTTCCCATATAAACGAGCAGGAAAAACTCGCGTATCATTCAAAATCATGACATCACCATCGTCAAAATACTCCAAGATGTCTTTAAACATGCGATGCTCAATTTTTCCAGTTTCCCTGTGAATAACCATCAATCGGCATTCATCACGATTTTGGCTGGGGTGGCTGGCGATTAATTCTTCTGGAACATCAATCTTGAATTCTGACAACTTCATTTTCATAAGGCAATCTCAATTTAAATAAGTGATAATACAAACGCCCATACAAGGCAAAAAAGTTTGCAAAAGTACAAAATTTTATGGCACTAATACTGAATGCGGTAAAAACAACTATCTTTGCGCTCCCAAAATGGAGAGTTGTCCGAGTGGTTGAAGGAGCACGCCTGGAAAGTGTGTATACCTCAAAAGGGTATCGAGGGTTCGAATCCCTCACTCTCCGCAAGGAAAATCTCTTGAGCTTTGTTCAAGAGATTTTTTTGTTTTTGAGTGTCGAAAACTTGCGTTTTCGTGAGCGAAAAAACAAAAAAATCTCTGCTTGCGACTGAGCAAGCTATGAGATTTAACTTGCAAGGTTTCCCCCAAATGGGATCACGCGAGTAATCCCTCAAATATTCAAAACCGAATGAAAAATCTCAGCTTGCGACCTTAGAAGCTATGAGATTTAACCTGCAAGGTCTCCTCTATTGGGATCACGCGAGCAATCCCTTAATCTTTAAAAGCGAAAAAACAAAAAAATCTCAACTAACTGTCGAAGCTTTGTGAATTTCGCCAAAGCATTCTTAACTGAACAATAATTCAAACTCTGGGTGAAAAAAAAAGACGCCCGAAAGCGTCTTTAAAAATTTCTAGCCAGCAATCGTTATTTCGCTGCTGCAAATCTTTTAGAAACCTCGTCCCAATTAATCACATTGAAAAATGCGTTAATATAATCCGGACGACGGTTTTGGTAATTTAAGTAGTATGCGTGTTCCCAAACATCTAAACCAAGAATTGGTGTGCCATTGCATCCTTCGCCCATCAAAGGGTTATCCTGATTTGGTGTTGAACAAACTTCGAGTTTACCATTGCTCACACACAACCAAGCCCAACCTGAGCCAAATCGCGTTGCGGCTGCTTTTGTAAATTCATCTTTGAAGTTTTCAAACGTTCCGAAAGCATCATTGATGGCTTGAGCCAAGTCACCAGCTGGATTTCCTCCGCCATTTGGCGACATGATTTCCCAGAAAAGATTGTGGTTGTAAAAGCCCCCGCCATTGTTTCTAACGGCTGGTTTGTCTTTACACAAGGTCATGATTTCTTCAATAGACTTTCCTTCAAGGTCAGTCCCTGCAATAGCTGCATTCAAGTTATTGGTGTATGCCGCGTGATGTTTTCCGTGGTGGATTTCCATTGTACGGGCATCAATATGAGGCTCTAAAGCGTCGTAAGCATAAGGTAAATTTGGTAGTACAAATGACATAATTTCAATTTTTTAATTAGTGCTTCAAAATTAGCAATTTTAAATCATTCTAAACAACGCTTCTTGAGCTAATTTGTTTGTTTCGTAAATTGAAAATGTCATTTCGGAAAGTGAAAGTAGTATTTCAGCACAAATATGCCCCATTATCAAAATTTAAAGCAACCCTCATGCAATTCAATACGTTAAAGAAATAGAAATCAAGATCTAACTCAAATATTGCGCTTATGAGACAGTTAAAGATCAGTAAACAAATTACCAATAGAGAGCATGCCTCATTGGATAAATATTTGCAGGAAGTTGGACGTGAACCTTTAATCACTTCAGATGAGGAAGTACTACTGGCTCAAAGAATCCGAAAGGGAGATTTGAATGCATTGGAAAAACTCACCAAAGCCAACTTAAGATTCGTGATTTCTGTTGCCAAACAATATCAAAATCAAGGGCTTCCGCTACAAGATTTGATAAACGAGGGCAATATGGGTCTGATAAGAGCAGCTGAAAAATTCGATGAAACACGCGGATTTAAGTTCATATCATATGCTGTTTGGTGGATTCGCCAATCTATTCTTCAGGCATTGGCGGAACAAGCGCGCATTGTTAGGCTGCCATTGAATAAAATCGGTGCCTTAAATAAAATCAACAAAGCCTATTCGCTACTCGAACAGGAAAATGAAAGACCTCCCACAGCAGAGGAGTTGTCGGATCACCTAGAAATGCACGTTGATGATATCCGCAAGGCACTGAGTCATTCTGCACGTCACAGCTCTATCGATGCGCCAATCAACGATAACGATGATTCATCTGCCACACTCGTAGATTTTATGTCTAATGGCGATTTTCCTTCTCCAGACTCAGAAATGTTGAAACAATCGCTTAAAAGGGAGATTGAACGTTCACTTTCTGCCCTGAGCTACCGAGAAAGATGCATCATCAATATGTTTTATGGCTTGGATGGCACGATGCCTTTGTCGTTAGATGAAATTGGCTTCAAATTCGACCTCACCAGAGAGCGTGTGCGACAAATCAAAGAAAAAGCCATCCGAAGATTGAAGCATACGTCACGCTGTCGTCATCTCAAATTTTATTTGGGTTAATCAATAATATGGAGGTCATCGTCAATGCCCCAGCAATTGGTTTATCATTGAAAAAATTTATTTGCTCGTTTTTTCCCTTAAGCGCAAAAATGTATAACAAAGGCAAATAATGTTCTGGAGTTGGAATTGCCAAACTCAGCGATTTTCCTAGCTTTCTAAATTCTGCTAAGGACTTAAAATCGCCATCAGAAATACGCGATTTAATAATTGAGTCTGCCTCTTTTGCCCAATCAAAGGAGAATTGTTCATTTAAGCGACGCCAATCCACTAAGCCCAAATTGTGGACGATATTTCCGCTACCAACAATGAGAGCGCCCTTTTTTCGGAGCGAAATCAAATCTTTTGCAAGATCAAAATGGTATTCTGGCGTCTGTTTCTTGTCCAAACTGAGCTGAAAAACTGGAACATTGGCAGCAGGATAAAGATGCTTGATAACACTCCAAGCGCCGTGGTCCAAGCCCCAAGAATAATCCAATTTGGCATTGCGCGAAGAGAGAACATCTTGCGTTTCTTTAGCAAAAGCAGGATGGCCTGGAGCAGTATATTGCACATCAAATAATTCTTTAGGAAAGCCGCCAAAATCGTGAATAGTGCGCGGTTTACTCATCGCCGCGATTTTCGTTCCATCTGTTTCCCAATGGGCTGAAACACATAAAATTGCTTTCGGTGTATTTTGTTTTTTAGCGATGTTTCGAAATCCCGTAACAAATTCATTTTCCTCAATCGCATTCATAGGGCTGCCATGACCCAAAAATAGAATGGGTTGTAATTCCGAGTTGGATTTTCCATCAATCATATTATACAAGTATTGCAGCACACCACCCTGCGTTACCAGCGGAAGAACGGCCATATTTCTAACGAAATCAATTCTTTTCATAAGTGATAACGAAGATAAAAAGAAAAAAGGCCATCCATCATAAATGGACAGCCTTTTAAATTTACAAAATTGGAATCTTATTGTTTCACCACTTGCATGATGTTTCTTCCTGTTTCAGATACAATCGTTACAAAATAAACACCAGATTGTAGTTCTGTCATACTGATTTCGAAAGTTGAATTTGTTTCAAACATTCTTTCTTCAACAGAAATCACAGATCCTTTGGCATCTACCAAGTAAACTTTTGCGTTGATGTTTTCGCCTGAATAGCTCAAGAAAACAACATCAGCCGTTGGGTTTGGATACAATTCGAAACCAGCGATTTCGTTTTCAGTTAATCCAATACAATTCAACAAAGTTACTTCTGAGTACGATGTGTCTGCCGGACAAACGCCATTGGATGTTACATAATAGTAATTGTAAACACCAGACAATTGACCGTTTACTTGAACCAGCGCAGAATTCAATGGCTGACCAGCTGGGCTATACCATTGACCACCCAAATCAATATTCCCAGTTAATCCCTCATACAAGTTGATGAAACCATTGTTACAATTCACCAAAACACCACTAGTTCCAGCAGATGATGGAGGATAAATATGAATTGTAGCAACCGTAGTATCGGACGTACATGGTGTATTTACGATATAGTATACCTCAAAAGTGCCTTCTGGCATCAATCCAACATTCAACATAGATTCATCAAACACAAGACCTGGGTTGCCTGGAAGCGTCCAGAAACCACGATCAGAATTTAATGTTACCACACTGTTCAAATCAATTGAACCATCCAAACGACAAACATCAAGTTCTCCGTCAACACCTGGTGTAGGTATACACGGGAAACAGCCAATTGAAGCCTCCCAACCTGGCAACTGTATTGAAGCGTTTGACAAGAAATTAAAAGTCAAACATTCACCAGCGCCTGAAGATTCAAACATTTGACCCGTGAGCTGCGTTCCCCAGTAACCATTTGGAGCAAGCATTGGAGCTAGTCCAGCTGGGTTTCCACTTGGAATAATATTGGCCAAGTCAACAGCATCACCATTGTAGATGTAGAAGCCATCAGTTTGTACTTGAGTATCAAACATATCGAAGATAATTTCAACATAATCACCCGCATCATCGGGACAGATTGTGTAAACTTTGTTCATATTATTCGGGTAATTCCCAGCCAATCCACCATCGTCTTGGAATGTTCCTCCGCAACCAAATTGCGTTTGGAAATTCACAGCATTAGAATAGATAGATGTACCATTTGGAGAACAAGCCGTTTGCATATACAAAGTATAGAATGTAGAATTATCCAAATTCTCTAATAGATATGGATTTTCTGTAACCGTAATTTGTGTGCCAGTACCTAATTGGAAACCTTGAGGTCCATATTCAATGATCCATGAGTTATCATCAACATTGCCTGGAGTCCAAGAAACCAAAGCACTGTTTTGTGTTACATCTGCAACCGTTACTGGATTTGGGCGCGGACAATCTCCAACAATAATGCTTACGTTGTCAATAGCTCCAGGAGGTTGAGTTCCAATAGAGCCATCATTTCTCCACTGAAACACTAAGCGACCAAATGAACCAGCATATTCAGCAGGAATAATTCCTTGCCAAGTTTGCCAGCCATTTTGAAGATTCAAGTTTCCTGTTAAATTAATACGCTGCGTCAGAGGATCACCAGTCAAATTGGCTGTAATTTGATTACCAGCCAATGTTCCTGTCTGTGGCATAAAATCAATTGGCACCAACCACACTTGAATCCAGTCGCAACAAGACTCACCAAAATTTCTCCAATTAAAGGACAATTGAATTTCTCCACTTGTTGTAGGAAATTGGATATCGCGATAAGCCTGAGAAACTGAAAAAGCGTTGATTGTGAAAGCATTGGATACGCCAGCATCATTAGTTACGTATAGAGACTGCGTTCCGCTTGAACTTACCGCCGTACCAACAATCCATTGGTTTACATTTGTACTATTCAAAACAGACCATTCTGTACCTCCCGTTTCAAAACCTTCGTTCCATGGAAACACAGACACAGGAATTTGTGGTGTAGACGCTGAAACAGGTCCAACCCAAGTACCATTTGGTCCACAAGCCGACTGCACATAGAATTGATAGTTTGTACTTGGCGTTAAACCAAGAATATCCTCAGGGTTATTCAACACCTGAATCGTGGTGCCGGTTCCCGGTGTGAATCCAGTTGGACCATATTCCACGTTCCACTGTATTTCATTTCCAGTTGTAGTCCAAGCCAATTGCACTGAGTTAGGTCCTAAAATTGTAGCAGTCAAATTGTCGATAGCACTTGGTTCAGTAAGCGTAAATTGATAAGTACCGCTTTCAAGTTCGTTGGCATCTTTCACAATTACCGAGTGCAGACCGGCTGTTAAATTGGTAGGAATTGGTTCGAAAGCACCACCATCAACAGCAAATGTGAATGGAGCTGTTCCACATGTCACGTTTCCGAAACTGAACGAACCATTTTCTCCACCGTTACAAGTCACGTTAATAGGAGTGATTTCTCCACCAACATTAGATACTGAAACATCAATAGGCAATCTGTTGATACTTTCACAACCATTGGCAATTGCAGTGGCATAAAAGGTATAAGTACCAGGAACAGAAGCTGGGTTGCCAATTAATGCAGAACCAACTGTTTCAAAAGGAGAACCAGCACCGATTTGATTTCCACCGGTGAGAGCGTCATACCAAACCACACTACTGTTCATACCAGCGTTGTAGTATACAGTACCGCTAAATGCTCGGTTATTTATACCAGCACTAAATGCCGAACAATGTCCGTGACCTGCAGTTATGGTCATATCCGCGTTGGAATATGTTGTCTGGGCAGTTATATTGAAATAAGCTGCATTGTATTGCACATAAAAACCAACTGTTGTATTCGCAGGAATGAGGAAATCATCAATGTCAATAAACACCAAAGCCTGAGCGGCTGGGGCATTTATAGGATATGTTCCAATTTGAGTCCAAGCAGCTTGATTGTTTAATGCATCCGTATAAGTCGTAGGTTTCCACCAAACTACTACGTTTTGCGTTCCTGCGGCTTGAGAGCGAACATCTAATCCCGTTATGGTTAAAGGCATCGCGTTTGACGAGATGTTAAACATAGCACCCCCGCCACAACCGTTGTTGCTTGTTGCTGCAGCTTGAAGTGAACCTGGAATTAAAGAAATCGCATTGGCCTCAATCGGTTGCGTAGTGGCTCCTGAACATATATTGAAGCTTGTAATTGTAGCTGTAGGATCGAATGGAACAAGCGTATTGACTGAAACCGAAGTCGAATTAGTCACCGACCAACATTGTGTTACGGTATTGTATGCAGACACATATACTGGTCCCGTTTGACTAGCAAATGTTGGCGTTGAAGCAGATGAACTTGTAGAAACACCGTTTGGATCAGTTTGCCAAAAATAATTGACATCTGCCGGTGGTGCAGGCATAGTAACTTCTGTACCGGGCAAACATACTGGGTTTTGCGCTGCAATTGGAGCTGGTGGCGTCATTTCAACCGGCATGTTGGTTACCGTATAAGACGAAGCTGAGGACCATGCATTCAAAACACTGTCAAAGGCTCTCGCAAAATAGGTGCCATTCAAGAAAACAACCCATGGAGTAGCGCCTGGATTTGCAGTACTCGTACCCAAAGCAGTTGTTTGCCAATACCAAGTAACATTAGCCGGAGGTGTGCCAGTCAATGACAAGGCAGTTCCTGCGATACATGTTGGTGATGCAGGGTCTTGCACAGGTGCAGGTGGAGCATCTACAGGAGGAATTACATTAGATACCGACAAGTTATGGCAGGTTGCATCTGTGCCACAAGACGCATCAGTATTGACGTGCTGAAAATGAGGGCCAGATGTGGTTGCTTGCCAAAGTAATGGTGAAAACCCAAAAGCCACAACAGGTCCATTGAATGTACCTTGGCGAATGGTAATAAAATTACCTGTACCACCTGTGCCTGTGGAATTATAAAAATTCCCTGCTGTAACACCGTTTATGGTGGAGTATTCAGAGGCAAACGCACATGTTGTTAGCGTAACTGTAGTGCCGACTCCGCCAATTGTTCCAGTTCCAAATGCAGTGCTATTTAAACACTGGGCTTGGGATTGAAAAACGGATGATATCGCAACTACAGCAGCAAACAGTAGCTTAGAAAATAATAACGTTTTTTTCATGATTGATTAATTAGACTTTCTGCAAATTTAACATAGACAGCCTTAATACACCACAAAAGTTGATAAAATTATTTTATGATGTTAATATCGTTTCCATTTCGCAAAAAGTAAACTGTAGCAAAAATCGTAGTCAAAAAAGGAGCCAGCATTGCACCAATCAATGGCAACATGAATAACAAAGAGAACAACGCACCAAATGAAATCATGACCAATGGTTGCGAAATGGCATAGCTCCAACTCTTACCAATCGGTACAGCTTTACGCTCCAAGGAATAATCCACAAAATTAAATCCAATGAAAAATGCCTTCAAAACAAACAAAATATAGGGAGATATTACAGACAAATTGCCAATCCAAGCAATCAGAAACCACAAGCCCATAACAATGCTGCTGAAAATAAAACCGGTCGCTAAAATCCCTATGGTGCGTATCAACTCTTGCATCAAACGTTGAAAATCGAATGCGTATTCCCTTCCGGTAAGTATCGTATCACAGCGCTCCGACAACAAAGCCATTATGGGAGAAAATAAGGTAATGACAGTAAATTCAAACAACATTTGTGTGAACCACAACACACCCGATTTGAACCAATAACCTATCTTGGCAAAAAACCCCAGCTCCTCAGTATTCACCTCATTTACAGAATCATATGCTCCAATACTCCACATAAATGACACATAAATTAAGGTCACAATAAACCCGGGGATGAGGTATTTGTAAATCGCACTGTCCTTGAGAATTGTCAAGGTGTTTTCATACAATAGATTCCAATTCATCACAAGTAATTTTACGCGAAGTTAGAAGCAAAATATCATGCATATGAATTCAAGCGCTATTTTTCCAAGAATCACTACTTTTAGCCCCTGAAAATAAAAGCACACCATGAAGATTTCATACAACTGGTTATCAGACTACATCAAACACAATGAAACGCCTGAAAATTTAGATAAAATTCTGACCGATACTGGTCTCGAAGTAGAGGGTGTAGAAAAAATTGAAGGTGCTCCTGGAGGCTTTCAAGGTTTGGTTGTGGGCGAAGTTTTGACTTG
>Ga0169931_10002758_pt1 | contig 28362 bp, 14 predicted proteins | sample Kivu_15m_20L_FD_129675 | JGI IMG/M metagenome (GOLD analysis project Ga0169931, IMG submission 129675) | Freshwater microbial communities from Lake Kivu, Western Province, Rwanda to study Microbial Dark Matter (Phase II) - Kivu_15m_20L... | ecosystem: Environmental > Aquatic > Freshwater > Lake...
ATTGCCGTGTCGGCCACGGAATCGCGTCGACTCTGATATGATGTCAGAAACCGCCTCGCCTCGCGCCCCGTTCACGACAAGTCAGGGCCGCCCCGGCCGAGGGGTTGCATGGATTCTTTCGGCTCGGAAACCCAAATCCCAGAGGATCCCGAATGAAGCCTCGCTTCTGGAAACTATCGCAGGGTGGGACCGACTTCATCGGCCAGGACACCTTGCTGTCGATCGAGCAGCGACTCGTGTATGTCCACGGTCGCACGAAGGCGAAGGGTATCTCGTCAACGACCCAGGGCGAGGACTTCATCAACGCACCCATCGGCGACTACTTCTACCTGACCCGCGGCAACAAAGGCGTGTTCATCCTCGGGCAATTCACCGGTCCGCCGAACTTCCTCTGCTCGCTTGGCGACGGGTGGGTTGATCGCCCCTACCGGTTCATCCGGGCGGCGGTCGAGGTCAAGCCGTACACTGGCCCAGACAAGTGGTGGGCTCCCAACCACCTCTCAACATTCATTCGGGTGCCAGACGACGAGTTGCAATTGTTCGAGGACAGCATTTTGGAGCCGCACTTCGGCATCCGACTGGCTCAGTTCGGCATCACCGTGGGCGGGGCGTAGACAGCCGAATCAACTGCTGCAGGATACGGCCTCCCCGCCGAGCGGGAGGGCCGTACCTGAGCAGTGGCGTTCGAGGCCAGCCGCCGGGGGTGCGGCGGCCGAGGCGGGTTCACGTCGCCGGAAGCGGTGTTGCCGGGTTTTCGGTCGGCGACGGCGACCGGGGGGCAGCCTCCCGCATTCTGTCCACAAAGACCCACAGGAGCATCAGGCGGGCTTCCGCACCGTGAAGACGAACCACGCGACGGGGCAGACCTCACCAGAACCACTCGAGGCCGCCACGGAGGCGCCATCCCGAACTTCACAAGCCGATGATTCAGCATTCACTTCTCCATCGCGCAAGAATCGCCCTTGAATTGGTTAATCACCTCCGCTGGCCGCAGCAAGCCGCTGCCGATGGGGGTTCATCATGGTGCGGGTTTCTTGGCTCAGGCGACTCCTCGGCCGCATCCCCCGGACACCGATCCGCACGCGACGACGGTTGCTCCACGAGATGGAGCAGTTGGAAGCGCGCGTGATGCCGGTCGTTTGGCTCGGCGGCGCGGCCGTGGCCGCGGGCGATCTCGACGGGGACGGCCGTGCCGAATCCGTGACCAGCGCCGGGCCGGGCGATCGGCCGCTGGTCGTCGCGCGGCACGCCGACGGAAGCGTGCTGCAGTCGTTCCACGCATTCAGCCCGACATTCCGCGGCGGGGCGTCCGTCGCGGTCGGCGACACGACGGGCGACGGCCAAGCCGAGATCATTGTCGCCGCTGGGGCGGGGGGCGGGCCGCACGTTCGCGTCGTGGACGGCATCGGAGACGAGCGTCTCTCGTTCTATGCGTACGCGCCGAGCTTTCTCGGCGGCGTGTTCGTTGCGGCCGGCGATCTCGATGGCGACGGCCATGCCGAGATCGTCACCGGAGCGGGGTTCGGCGGCGGTCCCCATGTTCGCGTCTTCGACGGCAAGTCCGGAGTGGAACGACTCTCGTTCCATGCGTTCGACTCCGCGTCCCGCAGCGGGGTCACCGTGGCCGTCGGCGATGTGACCGGCGACGGGCGCCCCGATCTGATCGTCGGCGCCGGGGCCGGGCTCGCGCCGCAGGTGCGCGTGTTCGACGGTGCGGACGCCACACTCCTCGGCGATTTCCTCGCCTACGCTCCGGGCTTCCTCGACGGAGTCTCCGTGGGATCCGGCGATCTCGATGGCGACGGAGTCGCCGAGATCGTGACCGGAGCCGGCTTCGGCGGTGGGCCGCACGTTCGGGCGTTCCGTGGAACCTGGGGAATCGCAATCCTCGAGACGATGGCGTTCGTCGAACGGTTCCGGGGCGGCGTTCAGGTTGCGGCGGCGGACTTCGACGGCGACGGCCGAGCGGAGTTGTTCGTCGGAGCGGGACCGAGCGGCGGACCCCACGTGCGGTGGCTCTCCGGCGACACGGGAGCCGAACGATCCGGCTGGTTCGCGTATCCCCCGGGCGAGGATCGCTACGCCGCGTTCCGGGTTCCGGATGCGGCCCTCGCGAGCGTGCCGACTCGATTCACCCTCTTGAATGCGAACCCGGCCTTCGCCCACGAGTTCACGGTGGATGATGCGGCGGGCCGAGTGGACGGACTCGCGCCGAGCGAGTTCGGATACTTGGAGGCCGCGCTCGCGCCGAGTCGCCGGCTGGCGCTGTTCGCGTTGCCTGGAGAAGCGGCTGTTGCCGAAGTCACGCTCGAGTCGGGATCCTACTTCGGTTACTACTTGAAGCCGGAAGGCGACTCCGCGCCATTCGTGTCGTTCACGGACGCGAACCCCAATCGGGTAGGGCACGTGCTACGTCCCGGCCGCTTCCGCATCGCGTTCGAGGATCAACTCGGCGGCGGCGATGAGGACTACGACGACGTTCAAGTAGAAGTCCGCTTCGATCCGTCGACCAGCCCTCCACCTCCACCTCCACCTCCTCCTCCTCCTCCGCCGCCGCCGCCGGACTGCATGATCGGCGACTCACTCGAGGGCTGGACGATTCTCACGCATGGCGGAACCGGCTCCGTCTCATATGAGTCGGATGCCGCCATCATTCGCGAGGGGAATTCGTTCGAGGTGTCGTTCTCGCGCACGTTCCTCGCGCCGCTGGAACCCTCGGAACTGGTCGTTCGCTTGAGCGAGACGAGCTTCGACACCACTGCTTCCGGAACCGTTCGTGATGCGTTCGAGATCGCGATCACGGACACCGCCGGAATTCCGCGGACGTTCACCGTGGGGGCGGGTCGCGATGCCGCCTTCAATCGCACGGAGGGCTTGCCCGATCTCGTGGCCACGGGAGCCCGCGTCGAGGGCGACACGGTCGCGATCGATCTCTCGAACATCACGCCCGGCACGGCGCTCACGCTGGCGCTTCGGCATGTGAACGGCGATGCCGACACGCAATCCGAAACGTCCATCTCGTGCATCACGCTGCGAGAGGCCGCGAGCCCCGCGCCGAACGGAGTTGCGCCTGCCGCCTCACCCGACGAGTTCGGAGCGCCGGATTTCACCCGCCTGAGCGACGTGTCCGGGAGCGTGGCGATCGATCATGGGCGCACCTCGCTCCACGGATTCGCGGATGTGCTGCAGACCGAGATCGCGATCCGGAACCTTGGCGCGAGCGCGCTCGGCGAGACGCTGCTTGTCACCATCGATTCGATCAGCGATCCGGCCGTGTTTGCCCACGCGCCCTCCGGCTCGACTCCGGACGGCCGTCCCTTCTATCGGCTCGCCTCGGCGGCGGGAACGCTGGCGTTTCTGAACCCGAACCGCGTGCCGTTCACCTTCGAGCTCGGAGCCCTCACCGACCTCAACCGCGACCCGTCGTTCACGTCCGCTCCGCCAACGGAGATCGTCGCGGGGCGGGACTTCGTTCAGGCCGTGACGGCGACCGACCCCGATGGCGACCCCGTCACCTACGAGTTGTTGGCGGGGCCGACGGGGCTGTTTCTCGATCCGGGGACCGGAGTTCTGAACTGGTCGACGACGACCGACGACCTCGGGACGCACTCCGTCTTGATTCGCGTGCGCGATGGCCGAGGCGGTTCTGCCGATCGGGCCTTCTCGATCGCGGTCCGCATGGAGATTCCGAATCGCCCGCCGGTGATCGCCTCAACGCCGGTCGTCGATGCTCAGGTCGGCGTGCCTTACACGTACGACTTGGCCGCATTCGACGCCGACGGCGATCCGCTCACATTTTCACTCCCGACGGACACAGCGATTCCGATCCTGAACCCCGGCTTCGAACTGCCCGTGCTGACGAATGGAGACTCGACGGGCTCGCTCGTCGGCTGGGTCTCGCTCGGCGGGTCCGACGGCACCTACAACCCAAGCACGACGCACTACGCCGGCGGCGTCGCACCCGAGGGCCAGAACGTCGGGTTCAGCCAGGGCGGAACGATCGCTCAGGTTCTATCGGCTTCACTGATGCCCAGCCACCGGTATCGGCTCGACGTTCTCGTGGGCGATCCGCTGCATCGGCCGTTCCCCGGGTTCGTGGTGCAACTGCTGGCCGGCGGGGTCGTGCTCGCGGAGGCGACCGGGCCGACGCCGGCCAACGGCACGTTCGTTCCCGTGTCCGTGACGTACGACGCCCACAGGAACGACCCGCACCTCGGGCAGGTGCTGGAAATCCGACTGCGCGCAGTCGGAACGCAAGCGAACTTCGACGACGTTCGGCTGTCGTCCCGGCCACTGTGGTCGGTGGACGCGGGAACCGGCCAACTCACTTGGACCCCAACCGCTGCCGACCTGGGAACGCACAGCGTCACCATCCAAGCTCGCGACGGCCGGGGAGGGCTCGCAACCCAGACATTCCCCATCGTCGTCGCGGCCAATCCGACGAACGCACCGCCGGCGTTCGTCGGCACGCCGCCGGCGCACGTGCCGCTCGCTCCGAGCCCGGGTCCGGCCGTCCCTGTCGATTTCCGCGACCGGTGGGAGGTCGTGCAGTACGAGTTCGACGATTCGGATGTCGTCTGGATTCCCGCCCTGGATGGAGCGTCGGTCCGGTCCACGATCAATGGAGATCCTGCGATCTATCTGAGCGACATGACCTTGTACGACGACGTGGTCGAAGGGACGTTCAACGCGGGGGCAGGCTTCGACGACGACTTCCTCGGGCTGGTGTTCGGCTACCAGGATCCCGACCACTATTACCTGATCGACTGGAAGGCGATCAGTCAGAACGGATATGGCGGGCGGGGCGAGGCCGGGATCGCGGTGAAGGTGGTGAACGCCCCCACTCCGCTCACCGGGTTCGACCTCTGGGACACGTTCAACACCCTCGGCCGGGTGACCGTGCTCGATCACCAGCCAGGCCGCTACTTCCAGGAGCGGGACTACCACTACCGGCTCGAGGTTCACCCCGGTGAATTCCGAATCGAGATCCGGGACGGCTCGAACGACACGCTCGTGTACGACCGCACCTTCCAGGACGCGACCTTTGTCGGCAGGCGGTTCGGTGTCTACACGAACTCGCAGGATGAAGTGACCTTCAAGGCGACCACACGGCAGCGGCTCTACTTCGGCGAGATGCGCTACACCGCCGCCGCCCTCGATCCGGACGGCGACGTCGTGACGTACCGTCTCGTCGCCGGCCCGGCCGCGGCGCGGTTCGACCACACGACGGGCGAGATCGTCTGGGGGCCGACGCCGCTGGACGTCGGCAGTCACACGTTCACGATCGAGGCGAACGACGGAGTGGGCGGGATCGCGACGCAGACGTTCGTCGTCACGGTCGCCCTCAACCGTCCGCCCATGATCACAAGCTCGCCGCCGTCCGGAGCGGCCGTGGGAAGTCCGTTCGATTTCACTGTGACGGCAACCGACCCGGATGGCGACGGCCTCACGTTCTTGCTCGAGCGCGGCCCGACAGCGATGACGATCGACGCGGCGACCGGCGCGATCGACTGGACGCCGGGGGCCGGCGCCTTCGATGCGGAGCCGGTGACGGTTCGGGTTGAAGACGGGAACGGCGGATCGGCCCGGCAAACGTTCGTGCTGCCGGTCGCGGGCGGGCGGGCTCGGCCGCTCAATGGCGATCCGGTGATTCGCTCCGCACCACCGGCGTTCGCGGTCGTTGGATCGGCCTACCGATACGACGTGAGCGCCGACGACCCGGACGACGACGCGCTCGCGTTCGATCTTCCGCTCGCGGCCGAAGACATGGTGATCGACCCCACCACGGGCGTGCTGGCGTGGATGCCGCGGGCGGAACACGTTGGGTTGCACAACGTGTTGGTGCGAGTCCGCGACGCGGCCGGGAACGTCGCCCTGCAATCGTTCGCCGTCGAGGTGCGGGAGAGAAACTCGGCCCCGGAATTTGTGACTGCCCCGCCGGGGCCGGCCACCGCGGACTTCCCGTACGAGTACCAGGCGGTGGCCGTTGATGCTGAAGCGGACCCGATCGCGTACCGCCTCGTTGCCGCCCCGGCCGGGCTGGCGCTCGATCTCGCGACGGGTCGCATCACATGGACTCCGACCATTGCCCAGGTCGGCGTCCACACCGTCGAGGTTGTCGCGGAGGACGGCCGCGGCGGGACCGCGATCCAGACAGTTGCGCTGGAGGTTCTCGCCGCAACCTCGAACCGCGCTCCCGTGATCGCCTCCACCCCGCGCACAACCGCCCGCCTCGACAGCCTCTACCAATACCGAATCGATGCTCGCGACCCCGACGGCGATCCGCTGGCGGTCACGCACGACGGCCCGCCGGGCATGACCGTGAGTTCCAACGGCCTGCTGACGTGGACGCCGACGACCCTCGGCCCGGCGGCCGTTCGCGTCACGGTGATGGACGGCCGCGGCGGGGTGGCGGAACAGACATTCAGCATCACCGTCGGCTCGCAGGACGCGAACACGAACCCGCTGTTGGTGTGGGAACCGATCCGCCAGATCGCTCTTGGCGCCACTCTCGCCGAAGACGTGATCGCGACCGACCCGGACGGCGACCCGTTCGTGTACGAATTGACGTTCGGCCCGGCGGGGATGGCGCTCGATCCGATCCGCGGCCGCCTCGCCTGGACCCCGCGTCCGGACCAAGTGGGTCAGCATATCGCCGGCGTGCGGATCACGGATGCACGGGGCGGCGAAGCGTTCACGAGTTACATCCTGTCCGTTCGCGGGGCCGGCGTGCCGCCGACCTTCCGCACGGTCCCGCTCACCGAAGCCGCCCTCGCCATCCCCTATGTGTATGTCGCTGGAGCGGTCGATGCGGACGGGCACGCGGTCGATTACGCCGCCATCACCGCCCCGGCCGGCTTCGCGATCGATTCCACCACGGGCCTGGCGACGTGGACGCCGGCCGCGGACCAACTCGGAAGTCACACCGTGATCTTGCGGGCCACTGATCCGGACGGACTGTTCGCCGAGCAATCGTTCCAGATCGTGGTCGAGGCCTCCGCAGCCAACCGTGCGCCGTCGATCGTCTCGCTTCCGCCCTTCACGGCGAGCGTGGGTCAACGGTACACCTACGCGCTCCAAGCCGCCGATCCCGAGGGCCAGTCGCTGCGGTACGAACTCCGCCGTGGCCCGGCGACGATGACAATTCACCCGACAAGCGGCGTGATCTCGTACGACCCGACGCTGATCGACCTCGGGCCGCAAGGCGTGACGGTCGCCGCGGTCGATGCCGACGGGGCGGGCGCGGTTCAATCCTTCACCCTCACCGTCCGCCGGTCGAACGGCGATCCAGTCGTCACGTCGACGCCCCCGACCACCGTGACCGCCGGGATGGAGTACCGGCACGATGTCCGCATCACCGATCCGAACGACGATCCGGTGCGGTACGTTCTCCGCGCCGCCCCGCCGGGCATGACGGTCAGCTTCCGGTTCGGACACTTGCGGTGGGCGACCACGGCGGCCGATGTCGGCACGCATCCGGTCGAGTTGGAGGTGAGTGACTCGTTCGGCGGGGTGACGACGCTCTCGTTCACGCTCACGGTTCAGCCGGACACGACGGCCCCCCGCGCGGCAATTCTGCTGAGCGAGAACCCGGTGGACCTCGGAACCGCCGTGACGGTTCGCGTCACGGCCTCCGACGACGTGCGCGTCGCGAGCCTCGTGCTCGCAATGAACGGCGAGGCGGTGGGGCTCGACGCGCAGGGACGAGCCGTCGTGCGCCCCGCGACCGCGGGAACGTTCACGCTGCTCGCCACGGCCACGGATGCGTCCGGGAACGTCGGTTCCTTCACGATCGATCTTCTCGTTCGCGATCCGAGCGATACCGAGGCTCCGGTCGTGCTCATCGCGTCGCCCGCGCCCGCGGCATCGGTCACGAACCGAATCGAAGTCGTCGGCACGGTGCAGGACGACAACCTCGCCTCGTACCGCATTCTGGTTCGTTCGGCGGATGGTGTGATCGAACGGGTGGTGGCCGAAGGCTCGGCGACTGTCGTGAACGGCGTGCTCGGCGTCTTCGACCCCACGCTGCTCGAAAACGACAGCTACATCCTGCGACTCGAAGCGACGGACACCAACGGCCTGCTCTCGGCCGTCGAGCAAACGATCGATGTGCGCGGAGAACTGAAACTCGGGAACTACCGGCAGACCTTCACGGACCTGGCGATCCCGGTCGGCGGCATCCCGATCGTGATCGCGCGAACCTACGACACGCTACTCGCGGATCGCGACGGCGCCCTCGGCTTCGGGTGGCGGCTCGACTTCCGCAATGCGAACCTGCGTACGAGCGTCGCGGAGACGGGCTTGGAGCAGTACGGGCTCTACGGGGCGTTCCGTACCGGTTCGCGAGTTTATCTCACGCTTCCGGGTGGCGTGCGAGAGGGGTTCACGTTCACGCCGCGGTCGCGCGCCATCTTCGATCTCGTGCTTTGGACGCCCGAGTTCACCCCGGACCCGGGCGTGACCAGCCGGCTCTCCGTCGCCAACGTGCAACTCGTGATCAACGCAATCGGTGAATTCCAGACGGTGAACGGCCAGCCGTACAATCCGGCGGGCGAAGAGTTCGGCGGCGGCTACACGCTCGTGACGAAGGACGGCACGACGTATCGCTTGAACGGCTTCGAGGGGCAACTGGCGAGCGTGACGGATCGCAACGCGAATCGCCTCTCGTTCACCGATCGGGGGATCGAGAGTTCCACCGGATTGGAGGTGCTCTTCGAGCGCGACGCCCGCGGTCGCATCACGGCCGTGACGGACCCGATGGGCCGCGCGATCCGTTACGAGTACGACGCGGCGGGGAATCTGATCGCTTCCTTCGATCGCGAGGGGAACGTCACGCGTTACGAGTATCTCGACACGCCCGCCCACTACCTCGATCGCGTGATCGATCCGCTCGGCCGCACTGGCTTGCGGATGGAGTACGACGCGAACGGGCGGCTCACGCGGACGTCGAACGGAGCGAGCGAGGCCGTCCGCTTCGAGTACGATCCGGCGAACGGGCTTCAAACGGTGTTCGACCCGCTCGGAGCGGCGACCGTCTTCGAGTACGACTCGCGCGGGAACGTGATCGGCCAAGTGGACGCGCTCGGCGGCGTCACCCGGTGGACGGTCGACGAGAACAACCATGTGACGAGCATGACGGACCCTCTCGGCCGGACGACGCGGTTCTCCGTGGACGCATCGGGGAACGTGCTCGCGTTCACTGATCCGGCCGGAAACGTGATCCGCGCCACCTACGATCGCTTCGGCAACGTGCTCACCTCCGCGGACGCCCTCGGCAATGTCGGCCGGAACCGCTACGACTCGACCGGCAATCTGATTGAGTCCGTGGACCCGCTCGGTGCGATCACCTTGATCGAGAATTGCGGGTGCGGCCGGCCGACGGCATTCGAAACCGCCACCGGCTCGCGAATGGAACTGGATTATGGCGCGTTCGGAGCCCCCACGCTCGTTCGCGATCCGCGCGGAGCCACGACCACCATCACCCTTGACGGGAATGGTCTGCCGACGGGAACGACCGTGACGGCGGGCTCGATCACGACCACGACTCTCGTCGTTCGCGACGCCTCGGGCCGCGAAGTGGAACGGACGGACGAACTCGGCGGAGTCTCCCGCGTGGAGTACGACGCGGCCGGGCAGGTCGCGGCGCGAATCGACGTGTTGGGTCGCCGAACGGAATTCGCTTACGACGACGCGGGGCGGTTGGTCTCGACTCGCCGACCGGACGGTTCCGTCCTTCGGCAGGTGTTCGACGCGGCGGGTCGACTCGCGGCCTCGATCGATGCCGCCGATCGCGAGACACACTTCGAATACGATGCGCTTGGCCGCCTCGTCGCAACCATGTTCCCGGACGAAACGTCGAACGACTGGAGCGACAACCCGCGGCGACGCAAGGAATACGACGCGGCCGGGCAGGTCGTGGCCGAGATCGACGAGTTGAACGGCCGCACTGAGTTCGAGTACGACGTCGCCGGACAGCGGATCGCGATTCGCGACGCCCTGGGCGGGGAGAGCCGGCGCGAGTACGACGCAGCCGGCCGGACGCTCGTCGAAGTGGATGCGATCGGCGTCGCGACCCGATTCTCGCACGATGCCGCGGGTCGGCTCATCGAGGTTCGATCTGCCGATGGGCGCTCGACGCGAACGACCTACGACGCGGAGGGGCGCGTGGTCGCCACCCTGGACGAGTCGGGGAACGAGACCCGGTACGAGTACACGGCGAGCGGGGCTCCCGCAGCCGTGATCGACGCGGCCGGAGCGAGAACGGAACACGAGCACGACGAACTCGGCCGGCTCGTGGCCACACGCGACGCGTTGGGCCGCGTCACGCGATTCGAGTACGATGCGGGCGGTCGGTTGGTCGCCCGCGTCCTCCCGCTCGGGCAACGCTTCACGTTCGAGCACGATCTCTCGGGCCGCCTCGTTCGCGCGGTCGACCCCGACGGCGGCGTCGTCGAGTACGAATACGACTTGCTCGACCGCCTCCTCGTTCGCCGAACTTCGGACGGCGTGCTCGACTCGTTCACTTACACGGCGGGCGGCGAAGTCGCGACGATGACGGACGCCAGCGGCACGTCCACCTTCTCCTACGACAGTCGCGGCCGGCTCGTGAGCGAGGTGAACGCGGATGGCCGCGCCCAGGATTACGAGCACGATGCGACGGGGAATCTCCTCCGCGCCACGACGCCGTCCGGCTCGGTGCGATACGAATACGATTCGCTCCAGCGCATGGTCGCGGCGATCGACGTGGACGGAGCCACAACCCGGTACGGGTACGACGCGGCCGGCAATGTCGTGCTCGTCGAACTGCCCAACGGGCTGGACGAATCGCGAACCTACGATTCCCGCGGCCGATTGGCGTCCCAAGAAACAGTCGGGGCGGGCGGCGCCGTTTCACGCTTGGTCTACACCCGGGGCGCCGACAACCGCGTGGTGCGGATCGATGAACTGGACGGCGGCCACACCGAGTTCGAGTACGATTCCGTCGGCCGGCTCGTGACTGAATTCCATCACGAACCCAACGGCGAAATCCGGTCGATCCGCTACGACTATGACCTCGTCGGGAATCGGCTCGAACGCGACGATTCCGAAGAAGGCGTCACGTCCATCACCTACGACGCCAACGACCGGCTCACGGAATCCACTCTCCTGGGTGAATCCACCCTGTACGCCTACGACGGATCCGGACGAATGCTCGCGCGAACGACCGGAGCCACGTCCGCCACTTACGAGTGGGACGATCTCGGGCGGATGACTTCGGCCACGATCGCGGACGGCGCCGGGGTCGTCGCAGTCGAATACGAGTACGATGCGGCTGGGCGGCTCGTCCTGAGGCGCGAGGCCGGGCAGGAGACGCATTACCTCGTCCGCGGCGGCGCGATCGGCGCTCAGGTCGTGGAGGAGTACGCCGCGAACGGAGCCACGCTGGCGCGGCATCTCTTCGGGCTTGGGGCGATCGCCGAGTTTCGCGGATCGGAGACGGCGTACTTCCTCGCGGATCGCTTGGGTACGACCCGCGCCGTCGCGGACGCTCAAGGAGCGATCGCGGCCCGGTTCGACTTCGACGCCTTCGGTCGCGAACTCGCGCGAGTCGGAATCGCCCTCACGGATCGCCTCTACGCCGGAGACTTCCGCGACTCGGCAACCGGCTTCGATCGGCTTCGCTTCCGCATGCTGGACCCGAACATCGGCCGCTTCCTTTCGACGGATCCCTTCAGCGGATCGCCCATCGACCCGGCTTCGCTCCATCGTTATCTCTACGCCTGGAACGATCCGGCGAATTACCGCGATCCGAGCGGCCTTTCCCCGCTCGCGGAACTGGGCGTCGTGCAGTTCCTTAAGAACCTGTGGAATCTCTACGACGGCGGAAAGAAGCTGACGGTGGGCTGTACCTCGCTGAAGCGCGTAGAAGCGATGGCCACGGTGTCGTTCCTCGGTGTGGCCTTCGTCGGCGCCCTGTTCACGGCGAAGAACGGCAGCAAGTTCGCCTTCGAGATTGCCGTTCCCAAGTCGTTCCCCTCCACGGTCACCAAGCTCGGGCTCTCCTTCGGGCAAGTGGTCGCGAAGGGCAAGTCCGACCTGCAGATCGGTGCCGCATTGAGCTACAGTCCCGGCGGCAAGTTCGGCCAGGCCCTCGGCAAGAAGCCCCTTGATTTCGAGATCACCTATAGCCTGACGAACCGAAGCATCGTGTCCGCGAGCGTCGCCATCGGCGGGTCGCTCCCGCTGATCGAACTGAACAGTTGCTTCCTGGACGGCTTGCTCGACCTTTTGAAGGTGGAACTGACCGCGAAGACGGCGCTGAGCAGCGACAAGGGCTTCTCGCCGCTCGCGGTAGGGCTGGATGCGACGCTGTTCGGAGCGATGAAATTCGAGTACGAGTTGTTCCCGAATTTGGGGACGGCGCTGTTGAACTATTTCGGCCGGCGCAAGTGAAGCAGCCGATCCTTCACGACCGCCAGCCGCCGTGCGTAGAGTTGCTCCGCGAGGGACTTCCGCGGCAGCGGTTCGTACAAAGCCGCGGCCGTGGTCCACGCCTTGGTCGCCTCGGCGTGTTCGTTCTGCTTCCACTTCACTTCCGCCGAGGCCGACCACGCCCATGCTTGCGTTCCCGGCGCGTTGAACGGAGCGGGAAACTTCGCCATCGTGCCGGCGGAGGCGACCGCCGCACCGGCCGCCGTCGCGGCATCAGCGGTTCGGCCGGCCCGAAGCAATGCGAGCGCCAGTTCCGTCTTCGCCGCACACCGCACCTTCACCGAGTTGAAATCGGTTCGATGCGCGGCCGCATATTCCGCCGCGAGCTTGTCCGCTTCTTCCAGTCGAACGATCGCCTTCCCCGCATCCGGCTCGAGAATCCCGAGCGCGAGGGTTTCCCAAAACAGGTCCTGGAGATAGCCGGCCTCCTTGGGGTGAGCCCGGCGAAGTTCCGCGTAGATGTCTCGGGCCCGCGCATGAGCCGCCCGCGCCGCCTCGACTTCACCCACGAACTCCTGAACGACTCCGCTGTTCCCCAAACTGCCGGCGAGGAAGTATCGCGACTTTTCATCCGCACCCGCCGCCTCGAACCGACGGGTGGACTCGGCGAAACATCGTGAAGCGTCCGCAGCGTCGCCGAGCCGCATGCCTGTGATCCCCAAATAGAAGTGGCACTCGGCCAGTGTGCGGTCGCGCCGCGGTTCGCCCTCCACCCCCTCGAGTTTGGCGATGGCACGTCGATAGGCGTCCCGAGCGCCTTCGGCATCTCGCAACTGGTTGCTCAGCCAGCCGAGCCGGGAGTACGCCGTACCCACGTCGAAGTCGGAGACTTCGCCTGGACGGCGGAGCGCGACATCCTCATAGAAACGGATCGCGTCCTGTATCAGTTCCCTTCGCGTGTCGAGGCTCACGGGCGCGGCCAAGGTCCCTTCCTCGTACAGCTTGCCGTAGAATCGGCCGACCACGCCTTCGGCGCGTTCCAGATCCTTCTCGGATTGGTTCCGCGCCAAGGTTGCGTCCGAGGCGTTCTTCTCCGCTTGTCGCCAGAGCGCCGCCAGGGAGAGAATCGACGCCGCGATCACCACGGCGAGTGTTGCGGCAAGCGATGCCGGAAGCGGATGCCGCCACGACCAGCGCCATGCACGTTCGATTCGCCCCGCGGGCCGGGCGCGGATCGGCTCCCCATTCATCCACCGACGCAAGTCGGCCTGGAACTCCGCCGACGACGCATACCGGCGGGCGGGCTCTTTCGCCATGGCCATGAGACAGATCGTTTCCAAGTCGCGGGGGATCGAGGGATCGATTCTCCGCGGCGGAAGCGGCTCCTCCCCGAGCACGCGGCCGATCACCAACTGCACCGACCCGCGGAACGGCTCCACGCCGGTGAGCGCCTCGTAGAGTGAGGCGCCGAGCCCGTACACATCCGAGCGGGCATCCGCCTGGGAGGGATCGCGAACCTGCTCCGGGCTCATGTATGCCGGGGTGCCGACAATCAATCCCGATCGCGTGAGAGGAGAGCGCTCGTCGAGCGCGCGGGCCAAGCCGAAGTCGCCGATCTTGGCGAGGCCGTCCGAGCCAATGAGGATGTTCGCGGGCTTCACATCGCGGTGAACCAGACCAGCCGCGTGGGCCGCACTCAGACCGTTCGCCGCCTGGGCCAGCCACTCCGCGGCTTGACGCGGTTCCAAACCGCGTGAAGCCGCCGCCGCTTCACGCAATGTCGGGCCGTGCACGAGTTCCATCACGATCAGCGGCGGCCCGTCCTCGGGTGCGAGCACGGCGTGGATCTGCACCACGTTCGGATTTCGGATCCCGGCGGCGGAGCGTGCCTCACGGAGAAACCGGCTTTCCGCCTCGCGTTCGCCGGAGTGGAGCGCCTTGATGGCGACCTCTCGCTGGAGATCGTCGTCGCACGCCTTCCAAACCGACCCCGTCGATCCGCGGCCGAGCCGTCCGAGGATCCGATAAGGGGCGGGCACCCGCGGTGGAACATCCGCCCGCACTGCTGCGTCGCGGAACGGCCGCAGCGATTCCGGGTCGGACAACTGATCGAGTTCGCGCTGACACGACGCACAGGATTCGACATGCGTCTCGATGTCGCGGACGGACTCATCTTCCGGCCCCGAGCGGAGGTACGCATGCAATCGAGCAAGGGAGGGGCAGTCGGTCGGCCGCATCGGTCGTCACTCCGGGCGGGCGAAGCGGGGAACGTCGTCGCACAGCCGCTGCAGTTCTTCCTGCAAGCGCTTCAGCACTCGCGACCGCGCGACGTAGACGTGGGCGACGGGCATGCCCAGTCGGCGGGCGGCATCCGGGGCGGAATGCGATTCGAGCCACGTGAGTTCGAACGCCCGCCAAGTACGATCCTCGAAGTCGTCGCGGATGAACTCGAGCGCGGACCGGAGAAGCTGTGCGTCCAGTTCGATCGCCCACGCGGCTTCGTCCGCACCTGCGATCGCCGCCGGCCACGAACCGCCGAGCGCGACCGGCGTTCGTTTCCGCCAATGCCGATCGAGTTTGCCTCGGATCACGGTACCGAGCCAGTCGCGGAAGCGCCCCGCCGCGGGATCGTACTCGAAGCTGCGGATCGAAACCGCGACTTGTGCCAGCACGTCCTGAGCGACATCGGTCGCATCCGCCTCCTGGAGCCCGAACCGGCGGCAATAGCGGATGATCGGCGGCCCGTACACCTTGGCGAACAACTCCCATGAGTCGGTGTTCCCAGGGTCCCGCAACCGTTGGAGCAAGCTGCCGCGGGTCTCGATGGCGAACAGCGGCGTTCCCATTTCGGCTCCCGAGGATGACGCGGCGTCGTTGAAACTGTCTTCGGAAACGAGCGGAAACAGTCAACCGTGCCGAACGGGGGCCTGCTCATTGTCCCGGTCCAAATTGTGGTCGCAGTTGTTGCCGAATTGAGACTGTAGGAATCCGGGTGCCGGAGCGGGCCGATTCCCGAGTTGCGGTGAATTCTGGAGAACGCGGACGCGGCTGTACGACGGTTTTGGCGTTCGGGGTTCATCGGGATTCGTGGCGTGCGAGCCAGGATTCGCGGAGTGCGACGTCGGCGGTGAAGCGGTATCCGGCGGCACACAACAGGTCGATGTTGTTGAAGTTGTGGTTGCAGACGAAGCAGTGGGCGAGGTTGTTGCGTAGGCGAGCATCTCGCGGCATCGGGAGCAGAGGAAGCAAAAGCGTCCGTCTCGAAGTTTCCACGGCGGTCCGTTGCGGCCGAGGGCCTCGATGGTGGCGGCCATGGGGAGTGTACTGCGCGGCGGGGACGGCGGCGCGGGCGGCTCGCGCAGGGATGGCGTCGGATGCGAGCCGGGGTGCCTTCTCAGCGCGGACATATCTTCCCTACGAGATGGCGGGTTCGCTGTACTCGGCGGGTCGCGGTGCGTACGAAGCGGGCACGCGTGAAGGCGGTGCGACGTGGCAGGACGCGGTCGCGATCGGCGGCGGGTTGCTGGGCGCGCGGGCGAGCTTGGGCGGGCTGGCCCAGGCCGGCGCTGCGGGCCGACTCGGCCGAACGTATCTCGGCGCGGAGAAGATGTTCCTGACCGGCACGCCGAATCTCAAGGTCGGGCCGAGAAGAAGACGTCTGTGCCGGCGCCACGCAAGGCCGATCTCGAAGGACAGGGGTTATACTTCTATTTGAAGGCCCGCGAAGGGGGATACGACGAACTCGGCGAGAACTTGGCGGGGTCGACGGCCGAGTCGGTCGTGTCGTTCGTGGAAGGCGCATCGGGACTCACCCGCTCGTGGATGTCGGGCGATCCCACGACGGGGGTGAAGGCGGATGCGTTTGCCCTCGGCACGATGCAGCGTTCGACGCCGGTTTCGCTTTTGGCGTTCTACGATCGCGCGTCGTTGCGGCTGGAGGCGTATGGCGAGGAGCGTCGCGGTCGTCGGGTGTCGGACGAGGAACTGGAACTCCGCGAGCTTCGCAATGAGAACACGGGCATTTGGCTCGAGTTGGCCTTGGGGCATCAGGCCGATTTCCTAGACCCGCACTATGCGGAGTTGGGTCGGAAGTCGGCTCCGGTCACTGAGGCGATCGTCTCGACGGTGTTCTCGTTCGGCGTGGGTCAAATCGCGAGTCGCGGCACTCAGGCACTCGCCTGGGCCAGCCGCGAGGCCGCGGCCATAGGTCGCGCGAGCAAGCACGCTGCGACCGCGGTACGATACCAAGCGAGGAAGGTCTTCGGTCGCCAAGGATCTGTTGCCCCAAACCGTGTAAACGTCTTCCGGTCAGACGCGGACTTACTGAAGGCGAAACTCGGGCCAGCCCGTACTTCTCACCCGGAGGAGCATGCCCGCATCATGAAGCACTTGGAGGACGAGGGTGTCGAGATTGTTTGGAACGAAGGCAAAAACTTGTACTACAGCGCGCAACGTGGTGGGCCTGGAGGAATAAAGCTTCAATCAGACATGTCTATTGGAGCGTTGCGGCATGAGTACCGCCACTTCCTCGACCACAAGGCAGCGGAATTCCCCGGAACCATGCCGTTTATGAAAGATTGGAAGCGGTTTGCTGAGTTCGAGGTTCGGGGTTATCAAGAGGAGATCCGGCTGGCAAGGGAACTCGGCCACGTTGAATTCATTCCTCAGATTCAGAAGCAGATGGGCCAACGGATTAAGGAAATTAAGGGTAAACTTAAACCTATCGAGTAAACCGAGAGAGCCGATGGCCACCAGCAAGTTACAACAAGCGATAGACGTCATCAATTCACGCCAACTGCCGTTGGGCGAGTTGCGGCATTACCTTTTCCACGCCTCGCCGTTAGTCCGAGCAAACGCAATCGTGGTCGTGGCGGAACACATTCAAGAAGATGGTCCCCTTCTGAACGAGGTGGTCGGCTTCGCGAAGAACCCAGATCATTCGTTCCGATTGATGGGAGCAACTAGCGTTGGTCACATGGCAGTACTCGGCCTACTACGCTCTCGATGTGACGCTGCACGGCGGGCGGGCCTAGAGCTTGTAAAATCCTGGCCCGAGGCGGATCGGCAAGACTTGGTCTGGTTCTTGGAGTCCGAAGGAGTTGGTCCAGTTGATGTTGAGTCTTGAACTGCTCGTCGAGGTTGCATCCTCCGTGTCCTCGGCGGCAACCTCTTCCCATTCCAGCCCATCGGGTCGGCCAGGGCCACGGATTGGAGCGTGCGGGTCAGTTGATTCAACGGGTCGACACGAACCCGAACGGCGTGCAGACGTCGGTGATTCGGTTCCTGAACGTGGACGGTTGGATTTACGCGGAGACGGACGGCGCGGGGAACGTGCAGGATCGGTATGTTCGGGACGACGCGGGGATGCTGCTGGGTCGGATCGAGACGCGAAACGTGGGTCTGCAACGGGACGTGTACGCGACGGACCGCATCGGTTCGGTGGCGGCGGTGTATCGGTTGGAGAGCGGGGCGGCGTCGGCGGTGCGTCGGTACACGTATTTGGATTTGCGTCGTCTGGAAGGGACGACGTGGGGCGATCCGATGGGCGGCAGCCTGACGGAGCCGTTCACGCATTCGGGCCGGTACACGGACCCGAGCGTCGGGCTGCAGTGGGACGGCAACCGCTGGCTCGACCCGAAGTCGAAGCGCTTCCTGTCGGAGACGCCCTTCGGCCGCGCAAGCGGCACGAGCAACCTGTACAGCTACGCGAACAATTCGTGGCCGAATCCGCCGGAGCAAGGCGTGCGCAAGGAGATTTCTCGCGGGTTCTGGGCGTCGATGTATCGCAGCGACGACGTGGGGAACAGTGGATTCTGGGATCGCGCCGGTGCGGCGTACAACGAGAGCGAGACGTTCCGTTCGGCGTTGGACACGGCGAGCACGGTGGGCCACTTCGTGGGCGGGGTGACGAACGCGATGACGTTCGGCCTGACGAACGGTGTTGCGGATTTGGCGGGTTACGATGCGAGCAAGATGACGGAGTCGGAGTCGCTGGCATGGGGCGCGGGCGAGGTGGTGGGGACGGTGGCGTCGGTGGCGTTGGGCTACGGCACGGTGGCGCGGGCGGGGAACGCAGGGATGGCGGCGAATGCGAGCCGGGGTGCCTTCGCAGCGCGGACATTTCTGCGGTATGAGATGGCGGGATCGCTGTATTCGGCGCGGTGCGTACGAAGCGGGCACGCTTCGCCAGGCAATGTGGACTCCGGCCTGAACTGGTCTGACGCACGTGGCTGTATTGGCAACCCAAGCCAGCATGAAATCAAGGCGGAAGCAACTCGCTGACAAGCGATCGCGTTCCGTCCGGCGGCGCGGTTGCAGTGGACAAGGCCTTCATCAGCGGACATCCCTCAGTTGTCGCTTCTCCCCGGCGATAACGATCGAGCAACTCCTGGGAGCGACGGGCGAGCATCCGGCGAATCTCGCGACGCTTCCCCTTCACGCGTGGAATCGACATCCCGTCGTAGCCGGTCGTCTGGTGACGCATCCAGGCGATGACCGCGGCTTCGGCCCGTTCCTCGACCGGAATTCGCTTCGTGCGGGCCACCGTGCCGCTTCCGACGGGTGTGGCGTGTTCGGTCACGGCTCGCGCCATTCGTCCGGCAAGTTCGAGATGATTCGCATGAAAGCCCAGGAAGGCCACCACCGCCGCGTGGAAGTCATCGACGTACGCGGCTTGCACCTTGTCGCGTCGGGCGGCGTCGGCGACTTTCTTCTTCGCGAAGCTCTCGGTGGATCGCTCCGCGACGAGTTCTTCGCGGATCCGGTCGATGGTCGCCGCGGGCGCCCACACGCCTCGCGAGAAGATCTTGCGCCCCTTCTTCTCGGCAACCACCCAATGATCGCCCGCTTCCTTCACCCGGCGCGTCAATGCGGCGTCGCCGGGCGGCAGCAACACCCAGTGCCCGGGTGCGGTCAGAACTTTACCATCTGCGGTGCGGACGGTGTTCGGCGTCGGGCCGGGTGAATACGTGATGACGGCGTTCTTCATCCACCACCTATCGACCGATCGCGGCTCACGCTTCAGCGAAGGGAGAACCATAAACGATGTACGCGACCGATGCGACGATCGCGACATGCAGCACGGCGACACACCAGAACACGATCAGAAACGACACCTTCTTCGTCTTGTGGCGGAACCGCCGCTGACCCATCCACGCTCCCGGCCACCCGCCTAGGAACGCCAGAAGGTGCAAGGTTCGCTCGGGCACTCGCCGACCGCTGACGACGGCCTGGCGCTTGTCCCACCCGTACACGGCGAACGTGACGGCGCTCAGCACGAGGACACCGATCAGGTAGGCCACGATTGACGTCGGCATCGTGTTCGTCTCTGCGGGTCACTTCTTCTCGATCAGATCCTTGACGAGCTTCGGGTCGTATTTGGCTCCCTTCGCCACCTGCACCATCGTGATCCGCACCTTGGTGGGGAAGAACTTCTCCGGGTCCGGCCGCTTGTGGACGTGGCCCATGCCCCCGCTGTCGTCTTTCATCACCAAGTGCATTTCCTTGATGCCCTGCTCCCACACGATGCTGCCGTTCTCCCAGAACTCCGTCATCTTGACGTCGCGTTCATAGACGCCTTTCTCCTTGTAAACTTGGGTGCCGGTGCAGCCGTAGCCGTTCTTTTGGCCCTTGTTCGGGATGTAGCACAAGGTCCAGGTGGTGGGTGCGCCGCCCTCCGGCTTCTCGATCACTTCCAACCGGATGTGGACGGTGCCGTTCCGGTAGTCCACGGGCGCCGTCCAGTCCTTCGGGCGGTCGGCGTTGAGCATCTTGTCCCGCACGTAGTAGTGGGACTTGCTGGGCTTGGAGGTGTCCGCGTCGTCCTTGGTGTAGGTGAAGGTGGCATCGAACAGCAGGAACTGTTGTGCGGAGGCCGTGGAGCCGACCAGCGGCAGCGTCAGGGCTGCGAGTACGAACGCGAAGGAATGCGGGCACAGCCGTCGGAAGTCTTTCATGTTCGCTCCAGGAACAACAAGCCGCGGGCCCGGCCGAGCCTCGCCTTGGATGTCACAGTTCGAGGCGGAAGGGCCCGGCGTAGAGATGTTCACCCGCAGGGGTGACGGCTTGTGAACGGATCAGTTTCACGAGGATGGCGAGTCCCGCGACCGGGACGACGCCGCCGAACTCGATGTAGGCGTACCGCGTCTTGATCGGGCCGGGCAGGGTGAAGGCGAGGCCAGTGGTCGAGACGTCGCGGCAACGGCCGATCACGGCCGGTTCCAGCGAGCCGTCCGAATGCAGCGGGTGAACGGTGAGGCGGAGATCGGCGGCGAGCCGCGGCGCCTTGCGGCGGTCCGCCACGTTCCCGAGTTCGCGGCGGATGTCTTCCATGATCTTGGGCAGCGCAGTCTGTGCCGCCTGGATGAAGTTGCGGTCCGGGGCGCCGTAGAACCCGCCGAGCACGGTGATCTCGCCGATCGCTTTCCCTTCGCGCGGCAACTTCACGTTCAACTCGAGCCCGGCCTTCTTTCCCGAGAGGGCGCTCCACAGCCCGCCGGACGCGGACTTGCGGAACACGAGGCGGCCGGGGTCCGGGTTGTCCATCGTCATCGCCCACTGGTCGCGAACGACCGCCAGCTTCAGCGGGGCGAACGACTCCGGCACGGTGGACGGAAACTGGCAGACGAAGGTGCCGTCCGCGAGTCGGCCGATGTCTCCGGGGATCGCGGGCACGATATTCCCGGCCGCGCACGACGCGAACACCGACGAGGCGAAATCGCGGGCGCTCGCCACCGCGTCCGGCAGGCTCTGACCGTGCAGCCGGCCGACCGGCACCACGGTGCGGATCGGCGACACGACGATCTTCTTGATCGGCGTGGAGTCCGCGAGCGGCAGATCGTCGTCGAGATGCTCCGGCGGGGCGGGCGGGGCCGCGATCGGGGCCGGAGTGAGAACCGGTGCTTGCGCCGCGGGCCAGCGGCCGGGCGTCGTGAGCGGCGGCATCGCCCGCGGCGTCGTGAGCGGCGGCAACGTCTGATTCGTGAGTTGCCGTGTCGATTCGCCGGGTCGCGAGCCGTGTAGCACGGTTCCGGACTTCGGAGAAACGTGGCGACCGGTTCGCTCGGCGGGACCGGGCGTCGTCTCGATGGAACGATGGCGGAACGGCATCACGCCGCTGCGGGAACCGGGCGAACGCGGCGGCTGCACCGCGTATCCCGCCGCGATCAGCCCTTCGATGAACTCCTGACACGACGAGAAGCGATCTTCGGGCTTCTTCGCCAATGCGATGGCCACCGCTTGGCGGTCGAACTCGGGAAGCGGCGAGAGGTCCGGAGTGGCGGAGACGTGAGCGAGCATCATCTGCTGCGGCGTGCGGCCCACGTACGGGAACGTGCCAGTGAGCATCTCCTGATATACGAGCGCGAAGCTGTACTGATCGGAGCGGGCGTCCACCGTGCCGCGGAGCACCTCGGGCGCCACGTACTTCGGGGTGAGGCCGCGGGCGGAACCGGAATCCTCGTTCGCGTCGAGGCGGCACACGAGGCCGTAGTCGCCGACCTTCACGTGGCCCATCGTGATGAACAGATTCGCGGGCTTCACGTCCAGGTGTTGGAGGTTGTAGTTCGTGTTGATCACGTCCAGCGCTTCGGCCGCTTCGCCGAGATATCCGAGCAGTTCGTCCCGCGGGATGCCCGGGAGCCCTTCCGCGCGGCACTCGTCGAAGCGATCCCTCATCTGCCGATCGGCCAATTCCATGACCATGACGAGATCGCCGCCCACCTGTTCGACGCGTTCGAGCGTCAGCAGAAACGGATGGCGTATGGTCTTGATGTGGAGGAAGGCGTCGAACTCTTGCTGGAACTGACGGGAGTTCTCGTCGCCGTCGGCGCCGGGCACGAACTTGATGGCCTTGTGCAGGCCGCCTGGAGCTTCGCACTTCCACACTTCGCCGAACCCGCCGCGACCCAGTGGTTCAATCAACACGTAACCGGGAAGCGGCTCATCGCCCGCCGCTTTGCAGTAAGCCTCGTAGGTGTCGCTGTCGGCTTGGACGGGGTGCATGCGTCAACGGGCTCGGCAAGGTCGTCGCTGAGTGATGAAGCCTAGAACAGATTGCGTGCGGAGAGTGAAAAATGGGATCGCTTTGGGAATCTTTGACGGGGCGCGAATCGGTGCGCAAAAAAAAGGTCGGGTGGGGCTATCGAACTGTCGCCCAAATCAGTTCGATGACCATCACCCGACCCAGTCCATACTACGCGCGGGCCGTGGCCGAAATCAAGGAACCGGCCTCTCTGCGCCCCCCTCCGGCCTCGCAACCCGTTCGCTGCCAACGTGATGCGAATTCCGAATTCTCGCGATCGCGGCCAGTGACGGCCCGGATCGCTACTCCGACACTATGACGCATCCACCGCTTCGCCGCTCCTCCGGGGTTCTCCTGCACCCCACGAGCCTGCCCGGTCCCTTCGGTATCGGCGATCTCGGGCCCGCGGCTTACCGCTGGGTCGAGACGCTCGCTGCGATGCGGCAGCGCTGGTGGCAGATCCTTCCGCTTGGCCCCACCGGCACGTTCGCCTCGCCGTATCAGTCGTACTCCGCGTTCGCGGGCAACGTGAACCTGCTGAGCCCCGAACTTCTGGAACGAGACGGGCTCGTGCCGACGAACTTCTGGGCGGGGCAACATTTCGCCGAGGATCGCATCGACTTCGCGCGCGTGACTCGGTTCAAGAGCGCTCTCGTTCGCGCCGCGTGGGACAGCTTCCGTGGCGGCCGCGCGGGCCACCTCAAGAGCGACTTCGAACGGTACTGCGAAGCGGAGAAAGACTGGCTCGACGGATTCGCCGCCTTCATGGCCTTGCACGAATCGCTGGGCGGCGTCGGGCTCGACGAGTGGCCCGAAGACCTGCTCACACGCGATCCGGTGGCCCTCGCCGCGGTCGAGGTTCCGCTTGCCTCCGAGATGCGGATGCACCGCTTCGGACAGTTCCTGTTCGACCGCCAATGGACCACGCTGCGGGAGTACGCGGCCGAGCGCAAGGTCGGGATCATCGGCGACGCCCCGATCTTCATCTCGCCCGATTCCGCGGACGTGTGGACGAATCCGGATCAGTTTCTGCTTGATTCGTCGCGGCGGCCGAAGGTCGTGGCCGGAGTGCCGCCGGACTATTTCGCCGAGGACGGCCAGCACTGGGGGAACCCGATCTACGATTGGAATCGAATGGAGAAGGACGGATACGCGTGGTGGGTGGCGCGGCTGAAACGCGACCTCGACCGCGTGGACGTGATTCGACTCGATCACTTCCGCGGCTTCATCCAGGCGTGGCATATCCCGGCGAGCGAGACGACCGCGAAGAACGGCAAGTGGGTGGATGGCCCCGGCGTGAAGCTCTTCGAGCGATTGAAAGTGGAACTCGGCGGGCTGCCGATCATCGCGGAAGACCTCGGCCTGATCACGCCGGACGTGGACGCGGTACGGCTGAAGTTCGACCTGCCCGGGATGAAGGTGCTGCAGTTCGCCTTCGAGACGCCGAAGAACCCATACTGGCCCCACAACTTCGACCCGCTGTGCGCGTGCTACACCGGAACGCACGACAACGACACGACGAACGGCTGGTGGTCCACGTTGGACGACAAGAACCGCGGGTACCTCGCGGCGTACATCGGCCGAAGCGTGCAGGATCCGGCGTGGGACATGATCCGCCTGGCGTGGTCGTCCGTGGCCGTGCTGGCGATTGCGCCGCTGCAGGATCTCTTGAGCGCGGGCGGCGACGCGAGAATGAATCGGCCCGGAGTGGCGGACGGAAACTGGGCCTGGCGATTTCGTGCCGACCAGTTCCATCAGGGGCTGATGGACCGCCTCTCGGGGCTCACCGAGTTGTACAACCGCTTGCCGAGTTGAATCAGTCCAGGATCGATTGTTCGCGGTCGGGGCCGACCGAGACGACGGAGACCTTGAGGCCCACGAGTTCGGCGATGCGGTCGATGTATCGTCGGGCGCCGGTCGGGAGGCCGCTCAACTTTCGCACGCCGGTGATGTCTTCGCTCCAGCCGGGAATGGTTTCCAGGTGCGGGATGCAGCGTTCCAGCTGGAACGAATCGCTGGGGAAATGCTGAGTGCGTTGGCCGTCCAGGTCGTAGGCCGTGCAGAGTTTCAGTTCCGGAAGGCCGCTCAACACGTCGAGCAGCATCACGGTGATTTCGTCGGCGCCCGCGAGCGCCGCGGTGTACTTCACGGCGACGGCGTCGAACCAGCCGACACGACGCGGGCGACCCGTCACTGTGCCGTATTCGCGACCGATTCGGCGGATCCGTTCGCCCGTCTCGTTGTCCAGTTCCGTGGGGAAGGGGCCCTGCCCCACTCGCGTGGTGTACGCCTTCACCACGCCGATCGTGCGCTGCAGATGCTTCCCGGGCACGCCGGTGCCGCTCCAGATGCCGCAGGGCAGGCTGTTCGAACTGGTGACGAACGGATACGTGCCGTGATCGATGTCCAGGAGGCTGCCCTGGGCCGCCTCGAAGAGCACGCGTTTGCCCGCCGCCACGGCCTCGTGCAGGAGTCGCGTGGTGTCCGTGACGTACGGGCGAAGTTGCTCCGCGTACACGTGGTACTCGTCCGCGATGCGCGACGCGTCCATCGTCTTCGGCGTCTCGGCGTCTCCCGCGAAGGCCTTCAGAATGCGATTCTTGACGGGGACGATCGCGTTGAGGCGGTCTCGCAGGTGATTGGGGTGAAGCAGTTCACCCACGCGAATGCCGAAGCGGCGGCCAACTTTGTCCTGGTAACACGGGCCGATGCCGCGGCCGGTAGTGCCGATCTTCCCGGACCCGCCGCTCTCGGCGAGCCGCTCCTCTTCCATGTGGTACGGGAAGATGACGTGCGCATGATCGCTCAGCACGAGCGAACGGGAGACGTCCACGCCGCCGGCGCGAAGCGATTCCACTTCCTCCATGAACCGCGGCGGATAGACCACGACGCCGTTGCCGATCACGGAAAGCACGTTCGGCCGAATCACGCCAGTGGGAAGCAGCGAGAGCTTGAACGTTTTCCCGTTCACGACGACCGTGTGCCCGGCGTTCGCTCCGCCGTTGAAGCGAACCACGTGATCGAACTGATCGCCGATGAGGTCGACGATCTTCCCTTTGGCTTCATCGCCCCACTGCAGGCCGACGACACACGTTGCGGGCATAAACGCCATCTCGAAAAGCGGAGAACCGTACAACCCGAATACGCTAGAAGGGTCGAAAGCCCGAGTCAAGGCACCCACGACGCGAGGGTGTGCCGATGGGTTGGCGAAGCCCAATCTGGGTGGCCTCGGCTTCCAGCCGGCGCTCCTTCCGAGGGTGGCGGACTTCGAAGGATGTTGCCCCCGACAGGAGCCCCGGCTGGAAGCCGGGGCCACACACCGGCTAGAAGCCGGGGCCACGGTGCTACCCAAGAGCGGCTCCGCCGCCAAAACCTGTTGGCACACCACGACGCGAAGAGAGACAAGCTCTGCGGAGATTGCCGATCCGCTGCGTTCGAAGTGGCGTTCCCGGCGCTTCCGCACTCGTCCGAACGCGATACGGGGCTGGGCGATTCCACCCAAAACCCTATCCCATCAGTCTTAACGCACCACGCTCCGCATCCCGATTCACCCGATGACGCCACTGGTCGGTTCGTCGAATTCCCCGCTCGGTCACTGGGTTCCGAATGGAGCGGTCCCCGCGGACGATTCGGCCTCGCTTCGCGCCGCCGTCTCCGATTTGAGTTCGCCCGTAGTTGTGGTGAAGCATCGGGACGCGTTCGCGGTGGCGACCGGCGGCGAAGTCGCGATCGGGGCGAAGCCTCAGGCCAAGTCCGAACCCGTCGTCGCGATCCTGCCGCCGCTTCATCCGAGCCAACTCGGCGACCCGACCTTCCGCGAAGACCACGCGTTGAAGTTCGCGTACATGACGGGCGCGATGGCGAACGGGATCGCCTCCGCGGAGATCGTCGAAGCCATGTGCGGCGCCGGGATGCTCGGCAGCTTCGGAGCGGCCGGGCTTTCGCTCGAACGAATCGAACAGGCCATCGACCGGATTCAGAAAGCGGCCGGGCCCGCGAGTTACTGCGTCAATCTGATTCATAGCCCGAACGAACAAGGGCACGAGATGGCGACCGCCGAGCTTCTCTTGAAGCGTGGCGTGCCGCTCGCCGAGGCCAGCGCCTACCTCGACCTCACTCCCGCGATCGTTCGCTACCGCGTGGCCGGGTTGAAAGCCGGCGTCGGCATGGTCGTGCCGATGAACCGCGTGATCGCCAAGGTGTCGCGGGTCGAAGTGGCGACGAAGTTCCTTTCCCCGCCACCGGAACGCATTCTCAAGGAGTTGGTCGCGTCCGGGCACGTGACTCAGCAGCAGGCTCAACTCGCGGCGAGGTTCCCGGTTGCGGACGATGTCACGGTCGAGGCCGATTCGGGCGGCCATACGGACAACCGCCCGGCGATCGCGTTGCTCCCCACGATTCTCGCCCTCCGCGATCGGCTTCAGGCTCAGTTCAAGTATGCGGTGGCGCCACGGGTCGGGCTCGCGGGCGGAATCAGCACGCCGGCTTCGGTCGCGGCCGCATTCGCCATGGGGGCCGCATACGTGGTCACCGGTTCGGTGAATCAGGCGTGCGTCGAGTCGGGCTCCTCGGATCTCGTTCGCAAGATGCTGGCCGAAGCGGGCCAGGCGGATGTGACCATGGCGCCCGCCGCGGACATGTTCGAAATGGGCGTGAAGGTGCAAGTGCTGAAACGCGGCACGATGTTCGCCATGCGCGGCACGAAACTCTACGAACTCTACCGGGCATATCCGAGTTGGGAAGCGATACCGGAGGCCGACCGCGTCCAAGTTGAGAAGACGCAACTGAAGACGACGTTCGAGGACATCTGGAACCAGACTCGCGAGTTCTTCTCTCGCCGCGACCCGAGCCAGATTCCGAAGGCCGAGAAGGATCCGAAGCACAAGATGGCCCTCGTGTTCCGGTGGTACCTCGGAATGTCGAGCCGGTGGGCGAACTCCGGCGAGGCGAGCCGGCAACTCGATTATCAGGTGTGGTGCGGCCCCGCGATGGGCGCCTTCAACGAATGGGCCAAGGGCTCGCCGCTGGAACAGCCGAAGAACCGAACTGTGGTCGGAGTCGCGTTGAACTTGCTCCACGGAGCGTGCATCGTGCTCCGCCGCGAGGCTCTGCGACAGCAAGGCGTGCTCCTGCCGGACGAGTGTTTCGCGACCACGCCACGAAGCCCGGGCGAGCTCGAAGCGGCTTCAGCATGAATCGGGACTCGCTGTTCTTCGAGTTGTTCCGCGACCTGCCCCGCGGGTTCTTCGACGCGATCGGCCGCACCGACGTGGACCCGCGGCAGTACGAGTTGAAGGCCATCGAGTACAAGCAATCGGCAGTGCGACTGGACGGCGTGTTTCTCCCGCTCACGAAGTCGGCCGGTCCCGCATACATCTGGGAGGCCCAGTGGTATCGCTCGAACAAGGTGTACGCGAACCTGCTGTCGAAGATCGGCCGCTTCCTGGAGCACGGGAATCCGAGCCAGCCGTGGGTGGCCGTGGTGATCTACCCGACGCGGAGCTTGGAGCAGAGGAACATCGAACCGTACCGCTGTTTGTTGAATTCGGATCAGATGGTGCGAGTGTACTTGGATGAGCTTCCTTCGTCCGAGTCCGATCCAATGGAATTGGGCGTATTGAGCTTACTGGGGCCAGACCCGGACGAAGCGATGCAGACAGCGCAGCGGTTGGTGCCGCGCGTCCAAGGGTCGAAGTTGGCGGCGGATTACAGCAGGCGCGTGGTACAATTCATCACGACTGTGATCGGATACCAGTTTCCCAAGATATCCCGCGAGGAGGTCGAACGCATGCTCCAGGTCACTGATGCCCGCGAGACACGCTTGTTCCAGGAAGGCCGCGAAGAAGGCCGCGAAGAAGGCCGCGAAGAAGGCCGCGAAGAAGGCCGCGAAGAAGGCCGCGAAGAAGGCCGCGAAGAAGGCCGCGAAGAAG
>Ga0169931_10002759_pt1 | contig 28353 bp, 21 predicted proteins | sample Kivu_15m_20L_FD_129675 | JGI IMG/M metagenome (GOLD analysis project Ga0169931, IMG submission 129675) | Freshwater microbial communities from Lake Kivu, Western Province, Rwanda to study Microbial Dark Matter (Phase II) - Kivu_15m_20L... | ecosystem: Environmental > Aquatic > Freshwater > Lake...
ATCGGGCGCTGCATCCAACAAACCCGCCGACGTTCCGAAAAACGCCGATGCGCAGCCCGGTGCGCTTGAACAACGGCTACTGCAACGGCTGGCACAGCTGCAGCAAAAAACATCGCTGTCGGTACAAACCCGCGCCGCCATTGTTGCGTTCACCGATGAACTGCGCGCCATCATTGATAACGAGCGAATTCTGGACGCGGCCACGCTGCTGATGCTCGATGACGCCCTGTTGACCCAGATATTGCTCGCTCACTCTGCTGACGAACAGGCAGCGCTTGGGGTCACGGCCACCGTGGACGAACACTGGCAGCCGAAACCCGCCGAGCGCGAACGCCTTTTTCGGAACCTCGGTCTCTCTTCGCTGCTCGACAACCATACCCTCACGACCGTACATCCCGGCGGCGCGTCCGCACGCTAACCTGAACGGAATCGCCCCATGGCCACCCTCAACAGCCGAAAAAATTCTCGCCAGGCCGACCATGAGCTGGTGTGTCAGGTATGCGTGAATAAAAGGTACACCATTACGGCCGGGCAGGAATTCGCGGTCGCCGCACGGTGCCATGCGTGTTTTCGGGTGTGCCCCACATGCCAGGGGGCAGGCGTGCTCTTCAAAGAGGACTGGACGGGAGCCGTCACGTCAAAGACCTGCGGTTGCCGCACGCTCGACGAACGACTGCGCCTGTTCAACGACGCGACCGTTCCACGACGATACATCAACGCCGACCTCAACTCGTTCGACTGGCGTGAGAACAAATCGCTGCGCGACGTACAGCTGGCCTTGCTGAAACTGGAGCGTGACTTTGAACCGGGCCAGAAAGGCATGGGATTGAGCGGACCGGTTGGTTCGGGCAAAACGCATCTCATGGCGGCTTTCGTGCGTGAAATTACGCTTTCGCGCGGCATTCCAACCGTATTTGTCGAGTTCACTCACCTGCTGGCCAGCATTCGGGCCGGTTACGACAAGCAGCAGGGCGAAGCGAATATGCTGGAACCGCTGATCGACGCGCCCGTGCTGATCATCGATGAGCTGGGCAAAGGTCTGACCACCGAATGGCAGATGGCGATACTGGATGAGCTGGTCTCCAAACGCTACAACCGCTCGGTCACCACCTGCTTTACAACGAATTTCCCCTTCCGTGACCGCACGCAGTCGAGCGCCCGTTCGCGCGAAAACTTCGAAGCCGTGCTGCTGGAAGAACGAGTCGGTGAGCGCATTTTTTCGCGCATCTCTGAGATGTGCGACCTGCATCGGGTTGACGCCGAAGACTATCGCAAGTCGCGACCCGCAGCGGGTAAATCCCCGGAGCCTTTATGAGTGATTCGTCCTCGCATCGAGTATTTGTCGCAGGGGCAACCGGTTATACCGGCCGAGCAGTCGTCGAAACCCTGCGCACCATGGGAATTCCCGTTTGGGCGCACGTACGTGCAAACTCGGCGCGCGCCGAGGCACTGATTCCGGAGTTTGAAGGCCGCGGGGCGCAGGTCGTGCGCACCGACTGGAACACCGAAGCGCTGAAGGCTGAGCTTCAGAACGTGCAACCAACCGTCGTCTTTGCGCTGCTCGGCATTACGCGTGCGGGCGCACAGCGCGAGGCAAAACGCACAGGCACATTGCCCGACTACGAGACCGTCGACTACGGCATGACCCGCATGTTGCTTGATGCCACCCGTGCAGTCGCCCCAACGGCTCGGTTTGTCTATTTGTCATCGACGGGAATCTCGGCCAGCCGTCCGTCCAACGCCTACATGCTGGCCCGCTGGAAATGCGAGCAGCATATCTTGTCGTCTGGCATCGACTACCTGATTGCACGCCCTTCGTTCATCAGCGGCCCGGATCGAGACGAATCGCGCCCCATGGAGCGCATCGGTTCATCGGTGGTGGGCGCACTCGGAGGAGCGCTTTCGGCAGTTGGCATTACCGCCATCGAACGCGCCATCGGCCCGATTTCCAACCACCAGCTCGCACGCGTGCTGGTCGATTTCGCGCTCGACCCGGCGCAGACGAAGCGCATCCTCGAAGCGAAAGAGATGCCTCGTCGCTGATTTTTCAGGCGGTGGGTATTTCTGGCGTTGCCCTGAGGTGGTGCAGAGCCCCCTACGAAAATACACCAGACACAGATTAGGCTGGCTGAATCCAGAATGGGTAGAAAGCGGCAAACCAGAGCGCTGATCCCCAGTGTGGGTATCCACCTTAAAGAGCCGCCGCTGACCGGTCGGGGTCCTCTACGTCAATGACTTCTGTGGCTCAGGCGTTTCGACGAGTGAGTATCTCAAGCAGGGCTGCATGGATGGCGTCACACGTTTCCAGTCGCTCGAGATCAACCATGGCCTGGTCGAATTCCACCGGAACCAGAAGAGCCGAAAGCACCGCTCGCGCAGTCTTCAGCGCACCGCGCTGCTCACCGCGCTGCTCACCGCGCTGCTCACCGCGCTGCTCACCGCGCTGCTCACCGCGCTGCTCACCGAGTTCGGCAGCTTGACGAACACGCTCCTCTATCAGTCGAGTCTGACGTTCATTGGCATCAAGCAGGATCTGACGACGTTCCTGTTCTGTCATGTAGCCCAAATTCATCACAGTGCTGGCGTGAGCGTCATTCACGGCGTTCTCCATCATCGTCGTAAAGCGTGGATCTTTTTCGAATCTAGCTCGGCCAACCAGACCAAGCAATAGACGAACCTCAGGAAATGGCTCCTGATACAGCCGCTCCAACTCAACCAGCCGGTTGTACCGTTCCACGATATGATTCGCGGAAACCCGGGGTGACAGACATACGAAAGGCCAGCAATCTGGATGTGCGAACCGCAGGTCGTCCGGGTTGATTCTGATGAGCCGGTCACTGGGCACAAAGCAGCTAAGCCCCTCATTCGACTGGGGAAGTTCATCTGTGGCCTTTGCGTTATGTCGTTCCTGTTTTTTTGAGCGATCGCGCGGTGACGACATTGGTGCACGCCGCGTTCGCACTTCAATAGTGCGGGTTTCAATTCCACCGGCAGGTAATGCTGGGTACGCCTGCCGTAGTAAGTGCGCTACACAGGTTCCGGCACGAGAAGGTGGTGCATGCCGAGCGCTCGATTGCAACTCGCACGCCCAGAGCTGACTGGCCCATGGGACCTCACATGCGTATGCGGCGTCAGGTATCCAGCGTGAAGGTGCGAGCTGTGTATCCAGCCGGCGAACTCTCGTACGCACCTGGATCATCTCGGATTCTTTATTCGTCGAGGGTTGCCACTTGGACCACATCATTCCCAGGTGACATTCAACCGGATTGAATAACTCGAATAGTGCCTCGGGACAGTAATGGACGACGGCGCGCGCAGCGTCATCAAGACGCAGTGATTTTGGATTCATAACATTTCGGGGTACCTCGTCAGAGATCGACCTGAATGGTCAGATGGGTGTCGACGGATTCGTCCAAACGATGCGTAAAATCGACACATGGCTGTCGATTTTGCGCCATCGGCTACCTACTCCCCAAAAGACTGACGCCAGGAGCCTGCTGAAACGAACGCTGAGCGCTACCCCTTCTTCCCCTTCTTCGCATCCAGGTCCTGTACGGCCTGCTCGAGCCGACGCAACTTGTCGCTGAGCGCTTCGATGTCGCGGGTGGGTTGAGTAGGCGGAGCCGCCGCGCGAATGTCAGCAATGGAAGCGTCGATGGCGACCTGATCCTGCTTCGGTAGCAGCGCGCGGTAGCGTTCCAGATGGCGAATCGCCTGTGGGTCACCCGCTGCGCGCAATCCTTGAACGGCATGGGCTCGCACTTTGCGGTCGCTGTCGCGCAGCAGATCGATGAGCAGCTCGACGGCCCGCTGTTTCTTATCAGCGTCAGGAATCCACGGGACAATACTGCCCAGCTGACTCACAGCTGCAAATCGGGCGCGGCTGGGCGACCTGCCAGGCAATGCCTTCTTCATGAGCACCTTCAGCGCCTTCTTTGTTCGGGTGCGAGCGAGCGCAGCAAATGCGCCGGCCTGCGCGAAACCATTGAAGCCTTCCTCGTCAACCGTCGAGAGCAGGTACTTCAGCGGCGCACGTTCACCCTGCGCACCGAGGGCCTCCAGAGCAGCGGCGCGTGCGCGCGGCGGAAGCCCTTCCTCCAGTCGGTCGCGCAACGTACCAGCAAACTCCGCATCCCGGATACCCAGGCATGCCGCGAACATCGGCTGCAAGGAGGTTGGCTCCTGCTCTGCCGCAATCAGGACCCGAACGGCATCCACCGCCGCCTGCGAACCAACAGACGCAAGCGAACGAACATGCTCGACCCGAACGCCCCAGAAGGGTTCCGATAATCCCGCGTCACGCACGGCGATAAGATTGGGGCGCCGTGCCGTCTTGCACAGCTCACGCCCAGCATAAATTCGGCCCAGAATATCAGCCGAATTTGCGAGCTGATGCAGCAGCATATCATCGCCCGGATTGAACTCCTGGCGGTGCAGCACGTGCGTGCGCGAATCCACACGGACATGGTCGGGCCGCTTGTCCATGGCGACTGTTATCACTTCGCGCGCTGCCCGAAGCATGACAGGGCGGGTGTTGAACGATCCATCACTGTGCCACGCCACGTCGAGCGCTAAATCAAACAGCCCAATGGCGCGCGCAGCGTCCACCTGCGTCTGTTCAATCGTCCATTTCCCTGTGCGGCTCTCTTCATCCCACGCAAATGACACCTTGAGTTTCGGATAACCGGGAGAATGAATCCACTGGTCAAAGAATTTGCCGAGCGACAAACCGCTCTCTTCTTCGACGAGGTGGCGGAAATGATCCGTCTCTACAACTTTACCCGCATATTGATTCAAATAACGAGCTGTCGCTCGCCAGAATGCATCGTCGCCAACAAGCCGACGCAACGTGTGCAGACGGCAGGCACCACCCGGGTACAGATGCGCGTCGTACATCTGCCATGATGAATTGAATTCGCGCACCACCAGCGGACGTACGTAGCGAGTGTCCGCCTCGCGGAAATAGGCGGACGCTGCCTGCAACCATTCATAATCTGCTTCGTCGCGCCCCTGTGTCTCTTCGAACCAGACCTGCTCCATGTAAGTCGCCCACGATTCCTTGAGCCAGGAGTGGGTATAATCGCGGCAAACCACCGCATCACCAAACCACGAGTGCGCCATTTCATGCAGATTGATCTGGTCCACCAGACGGGTCCACTCGGTGGCCAGGTCTTCGTTCATCACGAAGACATCGTCCCAGCTCACCAGGGAGATATTTTCCATGGCGCCGCCAATCGCCCGACCAGCAAACTGAAAATATTTCGGGAACGGATACGCCATACCCAGACGCTTCTGAATCCAGCGTAGCATTTGCGGAGTGCGTCCGAACGAACGCCGCAGGTCGGCCTCGGCGTATTCGCGTGTGGTGAAATAAGCGATCTCCACATCATCGACCGATTCGTCATCGGCCCTGACGAAATCACCGATGGCAAAACAGGCCAGATAACTGGGGCAACGCCAGTTCAGCCGCCACGAGGCGGTATGCGTGCCGTCTTCGTGTACCTCGATACCGGTGAGCTCTCCATTGGCGAGCACTGTATATTTCTGGTCGGCGCGCAAATGCCAGGTCAGCGTGGTGCGCACACTGGGGTGGTCAATGCACGGCATCCAGTAGCGAGCGCGCTCCGTTTCATTGTCGGTGGCGGCGAACGTTCCAAGACCCGGCTCGGTTTCCGTCGGTAGCGAAAAATAAAGGCCTGCATGTGGGTTTTGCACGCGGTAACGTACGACCAGCACACGCGTCCCGTCGCGCGGAACGGGCTCGTGAAACGTCACCTGCAGCTGCGTGCCATTATACCGCCAGGCCAGCCCCTGCCCGGGCGACTCCACCTCGACACGTTCAAACCCGACGGCATCGAGCACGATCGTCCGAACTCCCTCGGTGCGTGCCACCAGGGTGATGCGGCTCTCGGCGTCCATGCGCTCGCCGGTCACATCGACCGTCGCGCGCAGCTCAATATCCATCGGCTCCAGCGACAGATCAGGCGGGTACACCAGCTCTGCCCCGGGGAGTGTAAAGCCAGCGCCCGCGCGGGCAGGATATTCGTGCAGGTGCGAAAAGACGGACATAAGTCACCGGTGGTGCAGCCAAAAGCGTTCTGTACCTACATACGTCCCGGTGTGGCACGTGGGAAGTGGGAAGACTTGAACGCCTCTGGCGACGACGCGACGCGCACAGAAAGAACTCAGCGCCCCTTTCGAAGCGCCCACGCCGAAACCCCCACCGCCCTGCGAAAACTGCCGAAAATCAGACGTTGAACAGGAAGTGCATGATGTCACCGTCCTTGACGATGTACTCTTTGCCTTCGCTGCGCAGACGGCCGGCCTGCTTAATCGCGGCTTCGGTGTGGAATTCTTCGAGGTCGGCCAGCGTGTAGACGTTGGCGCGAATGAAGCCGCGCTCAAAATCGGTGTGGATCACGCCGGCGGCCTGAGGACCGGTAGCGCCGACCTTGATGGTCCAGGCCCGGATTTCCTTGATGCCAGCGGTGAAATACGACTGCAGGCCAAGCAGCTTGTAGCAGGCGCGCGTGAGCTGGTTCAGGGCGGGCTCTTCCATGCCGTACGACGACAGCATCTCGGCTTTTTCTTCGGGCTCGAGCGTGGAGAGCTCTTCTTCGATTTTGCCGCACACGATCACGACGCCAGCCCCTTCGGCGGCGGCGCGCGCACGGACCAGGTCGCAGTAGGCGTTGCCGTTCGGCAGGTCGCCTTCGTCCACGTTGCAGCAGTACAGAATCGGCTTGAAGGTCATGAGGTTGAACGACTTGGCCAGGTCGCGTTCGTCGTCGCTCATCGTCATGGTGCGCGCGGGCTTCTGGTCGCCCATGTGAGCGGCGAGGCGCTCGCACAGTTCAAACTCGGCCTTGAGCTCCTTGTTACCCGACTTGGAGCCAGAAGCCGCCTTCTTGGCCCGGCGCTCGACAGCATCGAGATCCGCCAGAATGAGCTCCAGCTCGATGGTGTCGATGTCGCGCATCGGGTTCACCGAGCCTTCCACGTGCACGATGTTCTCATCATCGAAGCAGCGCACCACCATGAGAATGGCGTCGGTCTCACGGATATTCGCCAGAAACTTGTTGCCCAGACCTTCGCCCTTGCTGGCGCCGCGCACCAGACCGGCGATATCGACGATATCGACGCTCGTCGGGATGACCTTGTCGGTCGGAATGTACTTCTGAATGCGCTTCAGCCGCGGGTCGGGTACGGGAACCACGCCTACGTTGGGGTCGATCGTACAGAACGGGTAGTTGGCGCTCTCTGCCCCTGCCGCCGTCAAAGCATTGAAAATCGTAGACTTTCCTACGTTGGGCAACCCGACAATTCCGACGCTCAGACCCATGACAGACACACGAAGAGGGGTGATGAAACACTGTGCGCGCGCGGTCTATCGGAACCCGGCGCGGGTCGCAACCCCCGAATCGGACCGACGCCAAAGCCGGCCTCGAACCGCCTGTTTCGCACCTTTGCTGCCAGCGGAGCATTGTTGCTTTGCATGCGACACCCCATTCGACACCTGGTCCTGATCCCTGGCGACGCGCTCGATCGCGCGTCCTCTGCGTTCAATGGCTTTGACCCTGCGCAGGACGCGGTCGCCATGGTCGAGGTGCACGACGAGATCGTGCGATACGGAAATCACAGGGCGCGGGTGGCCCAGTTTCTGCTGGCGATGCGGGCGTTTGCGCGCGAACTGGCCGAGCGCGGGGTCCGTGTTCTGTATCAGCGCTTCGACGACGCAGACGCCCTGCCCGCTTTCGATCAGGCCTTCGGACGGCTGGTCGAGGTGGAAAAACCGAAGAAGGTCATCTGGGTGGAGACGGGGCGCCATGGGCTCGACGACGAGCTGGCCGCCCTGTGCGAACGCCGCGAGGTGGTGCATGAGGTGCGCCCCGACGGTCATTTCCTGTGTACCCGCCAACAATTCGCGCAGTGGGCCGATGGTCGGTCGTTCTTCCTGATGGAGCACTTCTATCGGGTGGTGCGTCGACAGCACCGCATTCTGATGGATGGCGACAAGCCGGCAGGCGACCGTTGGAACTATGATGCTGACAACCGGTCGGCGTTCGGCAAATCAGGGCCCGGTCTGATTGTGCCGGCACGTAGGCCCAAACGTTCGGATGAGGAGCTGGCGTTGCTGGCGCAGCTGGAGACGCTGCCCGGCCTGAATGGAACGACGGCGCATTTTGACTGGGCAGTGACCCCTGCCGAAGCAGAGGTCTGGCTCGACGACTTTATCGCGAACCACCTGCACGACTTTGGTACGTATCAGGATGCCATGTGGACGGGGTCCCCCTTTCTGCATCACTCGCGACTGTCTGCAGCCATGAACCTGAAGCTGTTGGACCCGCGAACGGTGGTTGGCAGAGCCGAGCAGGCGTGGCGCGAAGATCGGGCGCCACTCCACGCGGTGGAGGGATTTATTCGTCAAATTATAGGCTGGCGCGAGTATATCCGTGGAATTTACTGGGTTAAAATGCCCGGCTACGAACATCTGAATCATCTGGGTGCTGCAACGCCGCTGCCACCCATGTACTGGAATGGCAAGACAGAGATGCGGTGCATGCAGGATGTCGTGGGGCAGTTGCTCGACCACGCCTACGCCCACCACATTCAACGGCTCATGGTAGCTGGACTTTTCGCACAGTTGCTCGCGGTTCGACCCATGGAAATTCACGAATGGTTCATGGCGTACTTTGTGGACAGCGTGGAGTGGGTCACGTTGCCCAATGTGATTGGCATGAGCCAGTTTGCCGATGGTGGAATTGTGGGGTCAAAACCCTATATTGCCACCGGAAAATATGTCGATCGCCAGAGTAATTATTGCCGTGAATGTCATTTCAGGCCCGATGTTGCAATTGGCGATCGTGCATGCCCGATGACCACCCTGTACTGGGACTTTCTGGACCGCCATCAGAACGAATTCGCTGACCATCCGCGCCTTGGCCTGCAGGTGAAAAATGTGCGAAGAAAGTCGGACGTCGAAATGGAAGCCATTCGCGTGCTGGCGGTTGAAATTCGCGAGAGAGCTGCCGCCGGAACTCTGTGAACCTTCAAACACGTAACGCCGCCCTGCCATCGCTGTGCCGTCTGTCGCTGATGCCATCGCTGACCCCATTTGTGTGATGCTGTATGTCCAGGCCGCTGACCATTGTCTGGTTTCTGTATGATTTCCGTCTTGCCGACCACCCGGCGCTCCATGCTGCGGTGGCCCGAGGCGACGTGTTGGCTGTGTATGTGCATGATCCCGTTGCAGAATCGCCGTGGGAACCAGGTGGTGCGCGGCGCTGGTGGATGCACCACGCACTGACGTCGCTGCAGGAATCTCTCGCGGCCGTTGGGCAGCGCCTGATTGTCCGTCAGGGAAACTCGCAGGAATGCCTGTTGCAGCTGGCCCGCGAGTCGGGTGCCGATGCCATTGCCTGGAACGAACGCTGGACCCCTTCGCTACGCGGCCGGGACACGCAGGCAGCGAAGGCATTTTCAGACGCCGGCCTGAAAGTGAAAATGTCTGCGGGCCCCTTGCTGCATCATCCCGAAAAACTCACCACCGGGACGGGCGGTAGTTATACCGTATTTACACCGTTCTGGCGCAAACTGCGCTCGACGGTGACGCCGGATTTCCCTTTGCCGGCGCCCGCGCTGGACGCAGCTGTCGAGCGCGTATCAGCGCTTACAACGATGGCCATCCCGGATCTTGGTTTATTGCCGAAAATTACCTGGGACAGCGGCTTTTATGAAAAATGGGAGCCCGGCGAGAGCGGCGCGAGATCGCGTCTTCAGGTATTTCTGGAACATCGCATCGGCCGTTATCACGGAGCGAGAGACCTGCCTGCCGTCGCTGGCACCAGCGAGTTATCCCCATATCTCGTTCACGGCGAAATTACCCCTCGGCAAATCTGGCACGCGGTCGTGGAATTACAGGAATCCAGTGCAGATGAGCACTACCGTGAAGAGTGCGAGCACCTGTTGCGCGAGCTCGCGTGGCGCGATTTTTCCTATCATGTTCTGCATTTCCGACCCGATACACCGCACCTTCCGTTAAAGCCGAAATATGCCGGCTTTCCCTGGCTTCACGATCCCGCAGGCTTGCGAAAATGGCAGAGAGGTCAGACCGGATACCCCATCGTGGACGCCGGCATGCGCCAACTCTGGCACACCGGCTGGATGCATAACCGGGTCCGCATGGTGGTCGCGTCTTTTCTGACCAAAGACCTGCTGGTGCCATGGCAGGAAGGGGCACGCTGGTTCTGGGATACGCTCGTGGACGCTGACCTCGCCAACAACAGCATGGGCTGGCAGTGGGCCGCCGGCTGCGGTGCGGATGCACAGCCATTTTTCCGCATTTTCAACCCGGTTTCACAAGGCGAGAAGTTCGACCCGGACGGGGAGTATGTGAGGCGCTGGGTGCAGGAGCTGGAACACTGGCCCGTGCGGCTTGTTCATGCACCGTGGACCGCTCAGGGCGCGGTCATGCAACATCTGCAGCAGCAGGGGCGGGGTAATTACCCACCGCCCGTGGTCGATCATGCTGCGGCACGCGACCGCGCGCTGGATGCACTCAAACGCATGGGTGGCGAAGCGTGACCCATTCCTGCCCTGACGCTGCACCGGAATGAGTCAATCCTTCCCCCGCTGCTGGCACACTTCATTGCCTGATCGCATGCAGGGCTGAACACAAGACGTACGCCTGACCAACGGCTCAGTCGTTGTTCGATGACGGCAGCAGGCTGGACAACGAATGTCCATCCTTCAACACGACTCCTTCCAGAATAATCGTCACCATCGCCTGTGCAATCTGCTCGGCTGGCACGCTCATGCGTCCCACCAGAAACTCAAAGAGCAGTCGCTCGACGGCACCCACCACGGCCAGCGCGCTAACCTGCGGTGGCACGTCACGGAGCAGACCGTGGGTTCTTGCTGCCAGCGTGATGCGGATGGCCTGCTCTCCCACCTCATCCGACATCTCTCGCAAAGCGCGTCGGTCGCCAAAGGCCGGGCCGCGGCTCTCCTGTAAGTACAGGCGCACAACCTCGGGCTCATGCTGGAGCACCGGCGATAGTTCGAGCGCCATGCGCAGAAAGGCTGCGTACAGACTCAGCGGATCGGCCGCCTGCAGCAGGTCGGCTTCGCACTGCGCCATGAGGGTCCGAATTCGGGCTGCGATCGGGCTGACAATGCTCTGAACCAATGCCTCCTTGGAATCGAAGTATCGGTAAAAACTGCCTTTTGCGACGCCCGCCGCTCTGGTTAGATCATCGATGGTCACGCCATCAATGCTGCGTTCAAGGAACAACTTCATCGCCGCCTGCGAGATCTGCGCGGTGCGTGCCTTGCGATTGACATCACGGGCTCCGCCTTCACGCCCGGGGCGCGCTGCCGGTCTTCGCGACGAGCCCGGCGCAGAATTATCCATCGGATCACTTGACATGGTGGGTAACCTGCTCAATGTTGTGACCACATGGTCACAGTTTCAACCCAAACGTCCGGAGAAATCGTTATGTTGGGTGTAGCGCTGGGAATCGTCGTCGCGAACGCAGGAGAGTGGCTGATTCATAAGCACGTGCTGCATGGTCTGGGAGCAGACCGGCAGTCGTACTGGGCCTTCCATTGGCACGATCACCACCGTCATGCCAGACGGAATTCGTTTCGTGACGAAGCCTACGAACGCTCGGTTTTTGAGCCTGGCGGCAAATCAAGAGAGGCGCTTGGCCTTCTGAGTATGGCGGCTGCCGTGTCGCCCCTGTTTCCGGTGGCGCCCTGGTTTGTGGGAACGCTCTGGGCGTCAGGAGCCGCCTATTACGCCGTGCATCGACAGTCGCACCTGGACCCGGCGTGGGCCAGAAAGTGGGTGCCCTGGCACTACGACCATCACATGGGCGCCAATCAACACGCGAACTGGTGTGTTACCTTTCCCCTGATGGACTACGTGATGGGCACCCGGATTCCATACGCTGGCACGGACGCAGAGCGGCTGGATCAACAGAAGGAGCAGCGCAGGGCGGCGTCCCGCGCCGAGTTTGCTGCACGCCGACAGGCCGAAGTGTCCGCAGCTGAGGCAGCCAGTGTCGAGTCAGCTTCGGCGACAGAGCGGGTTGGAGTTTCGGGCCAGAGAGCGGCCACCGTGACAGGGGAGCCATCTCTGGAACCCGCTGCGTAACCCGGGGGGAACTGCCGCCCTGCGAAGCGTTTGCTGGAGCCAGCACGCGAACGTCGTATGTCACGCGGTCTGGGGGTTCGGCTTGCAGGAGGTCTTGACGCACGCCCTGACAAAGACCAATGGGTTTCGTGAGCGGTCACCAGACTTTTGGAGGTTCCAATGCAGCCGATTTTTGTCCTGGCGGGTTTCCTCGCCTTTTTCTTTCTCTTTTTCATTCCAGCGATCTTCTTCACGGTGCAACAGCAGTCGGTTGCCATTGTGCAGCGGTTTGGAAAACACGCTGCGGTAGCCACACCCGGCCTGAACGTGAAAGTTCCCATCGTCGACAAGGTCGTCGCGCGTTTGAACCTGCGTATTCAGGAGATGTTGGTGAAGGTCGAAACCAAAACGCTCGACAATGTGTTCGTGCACATGACCGTCGCGGTGCAGTACCAGATTAGCAACCCTGCCGATGCGTTTTATCGTCTGGATAACCCGCAGGCCCAGATTGAAAGCTACGTCTTCGATGTCGTGCGTGCCCGCGTCCCCCAGCTGAAGCTCGACCAGGTCTTCGAGGCCAAAGACGACGTAGCCGATGCGGTTCTCGAGAATCTTGCCGATGTCATGGACGAGTTTGGCTACAAAATCGTGCGAACGCTGGTGACGGACATCGACCCCGCGCCACAGGTCAAAGACTCGATGAACCGCATCAACGCGGCTGAACGCATGCGGGTTGCAGCCGAAATGGAGGCCGAGGCCGCAAAGATTCGCGTGGTCAAAGCCGCCGAGGCGGAGGCCGAAAGCAAGCACCTGCAGGGTATTGGTATCGCCAAGCAGCGACAGGCCATCGCCAGCGGTCTCTCACAGTCCGCCGAGGCGATTCAGCACAGTATGGGCGGCGCATCGGGCGAGAGCGTGATGGCGCTGCTCATGCTGACCCAGTACTTCGATACGCTGTCGGGCATGGCCAACAAGTCGTCCACCCAGACCGTGTTCATGCCCCACTCTCCCGGTGGCATGACCGACCTGTACCAGCAGGTAACGACCTCGATTATCGCCGCCAACAAGGCGACGTCGAACATGCACTCCGGCAACGCCGAAGCCATGGACCCGGCGCAGCGTGAACAATCACTGGCTGCCTGGCAGGCACAGAGTCAGCAACGATAACGCCTCCGCGCTGCGCCTATCGAAGCCACATCGTGCGATACGCACCATCGGCGTCGTAACGGTCAGCCTGAGACTGCACATGAAAGGTGCGATCGCGCGGGTCATTTCCTACTCCGGCGACATATTGCCAGTTGCCCTGATTGCTACAGACATCGAAATCAATCAGCTGCGACTCGAACCACGCCGCGCCCCAGCGCCAGTCCAGCCCTGCCGTTTTAGAAAACCAGCTGGCCACATTCTGCCGCAATCGATTCGATAGAAAACCCGTCGCGGCCAGCTCGCGCATGCCCGCATCCACAAAGGGCTCTCCGGTGCATCCTTCCCGCCAGCGCTGAAAAGCAGCGGGGTCGCGCCGGCCCTGAGGGGTTCTGCCCGTCACGCCGGTCGACTGAAACACCCGTTGTCCATGTTGCTCGGTCCAGAAATGAAAATAATCTCGCCACAGCAGTTCGAATACCAGCCAGTAGGTCGACTCGTTCGCGCCGCGCTCTCGCTCGTACCGACGCAGGGCCGCATACACCTCGCGAGCTGACAGTGAACCCGCCGAGAGCCAGGGCGAGAGCTTCGACGAGAAGGCCTCACCCATCAGCCCGTTTCGGGTCTCCTTGTAGGTGGCAATGCCGTCCGTCTGCCAAAAATACTGGTCGATACGCGCATATCCAGACTCTGTACCGCCCTCCCACGGAATCGACGTTCGGGTATCACGAGCGGGCGCGGCGTACCCGAGACTGTCCATCGACGGCGTCATCAGCCAGCGTTCCAGCAGGGTCGGAATATCGGGACGGGTAAGCGCATCGGGAGCCGGGACGGGATCATCTACGGCCCACTGCGCTTCGACTGCACGTCGAAAGGTCGTGAACACATGGGGCACGCGCTGTACCGGGAACGGCAGCTGCCGAACATCCAGCAAGGTTGTCTCGCGCAGAACGTGCAGTCGAACAGAGTCGTCGCGAAGCAGCTGCGCGAGCTCTGCATTCTCACGCTGTTCCCAGACCGCCGGCCAGGGCGCTGTGTATACCGCTGCAACCTGAAGCGCGCGCGCTGCCTCGGCGACACACGCCGGACCATCGCCTACGGCGACCAGCAGCGTGCCACCTACGGACAGGAACGCCCTGCGAAGCGATTCGACGGACTGCAGCCACCACTGCATGCGATGGGCACCCATCCCTGGTACGCCAGGCAACACCTCACGCGAGCCGTTCGTCGGCAGCACCACGATGCCCGTCACATGGGTATCGTACGCCGTGACGGCCGCCTGAACCGCCGCGTTATCGGCCAGCCGAAGGTCCTGACGAAACCAGACCAGAGCGCTCATCCGTCGGCTCGCTCCACATCGACCCACGCGCGGTCTGCGTCGTCGTCCCACTGCACGTACACTTGCCAGGGACGGCAACACACCTCACAGTCCTCGACGTACTTGCCCCGCGTATCGCGGTCGACCCAAAGACTAACGGGTTCGAAACACCAGGGGCACACGACTTCCACTTCTTCGCCCATAAACGCTCCGGCGTAAACATCTGCACCAAGGATGCGTCATGTCGCGCGTGGGTGTGGAGTCGCATGTGCTGCGCGTACGGAAATGCAGCAAACACACAGCAAGCGTGACGAGTAGAGCGTTTGGCGTTATCGGTACAGCGCATGAGCACCCCCGCGTCCCTCCCTTTCCGCTATGACTATCTGGCGCCGCAGGCGTTGGTGGGTCACGTGGTGGCCGAGCGCTATCTGATTCGGCGACTGGCCAAGCGGGGAAGCGTGGGCTCGGTGTTCGAAGCGTTGGACACGCGTGAGAATCGTCCGGTGGCCATCAAGGTCATAAGTATCAGCGCGCTAACACGGCGAACGGGTCAGCACATCGCGGATATTGTGGAGCAGTTTGAGACAGCTGCGGCACATTCAAGACGGCTGGAGAGCGAATTTACGGTTCCCATCACGGATTTTGGTCGAACCACGAGCTTTCTGTTCATCGTTGTCGATCTTGTGCCGGGGATCAATCTGAAGGATCTACTGGCACGCGAAGGCCGTCTGGACCCGCTGAGGGCGATGCGCTTTGCCATGCATGCGGCGGCCTCGCTCGAAGAGTCTCACAATCAGGGCTGGTACCACGGTGACCTCCGGCCTTCGAATATTTTTATTGCCCGCGACGCGCAGGGAAGTGAAATGGCGCGGGTACTTGACCATGGAACTGCGCGACTGCAGGCGGTCCCCCTCCCCATCCAGCTCACCGCGTCGGGGCGTGCTGCGGGCCTTCCCGACTACATGTCTCCAGAGCAGTGCCGCGGAGGTGAGTTTGATCGGCGCACCGACTTCTACTCGCTTGGCATTGTGCTGTACGAGATGCTGTCGGGTACCGTTCCCTATCGTGGCCGCAGCCAGCTCTGGGTGATGCAGCAACACATCACCAGCCCGCCTCCGTTTATTGGCGAAGTCTCGCCGCGACTGGCACGCGTGAGTCATCTGGTCGCAGTGCTCGACACCTGCCTCGCCAAAGCCCCCGAGCTGCGCCCCGCTCACGCGCGCAAGCTGGTGACCCTGCTGGACCTCGCCGTCGCCGAGTATCTGCAGACCCGGGGCTAGGTTGACCAGGGTCCGGGGGCCAGCCCAGAGTCCGCGCAACACGCAGTGCCCTCACCGATGCACCCGGGCAATCGGGGCGTACGCACGCAGGGAGCCGCGCGCACGGTACACGGTGCACCGTGCGCGACGTGAAAAACGCAAAGAGGTTGGTTTTCCTTGACATGCAACTGTTGCCCGGGCTACACTGCGCGGGCTCTGCCGGACGGTGCATGCTCATCCCCCCACGCCGTTGTCGAGCTGACCATGGTATCGACAGGTGCTCCGGCAGAGCACCCCACCCTTTCAAGGGTTGGAGTGGCGTGAGCCTGCGACGCGCAGCCACCACTCCCCACGGAATGACAACAGCGGCCCTAGCAGCGCGGCTTCGCGCGCGATGGTCCCCGCAAGCTCGCTCGTGCCACCTACCAGCAGCATCCCCGAACCATGCAGGCGATTCCGCCTCTCTTCTTCGGGCGATGTCACCAGATCCCACGCCTGCCAGCCCACACCAGCCTGCGTGAGTCTGCGCTGCAGCGCCGGCGGACGAGAGAACCCCTTGAACGGATACCAGAGCAGCAGCCACGCCTCGGGGTTCGCCGCGTGCATGGCTACCATGGCATCGGCTACCGCGTCCCATTCCTTCTTCTCGGCGTACGCGGGATCAATGTGAACCAGCGCAGGACCGGCAGTGTCTTTGAGCACCTGCACCGCTTGCGTCAGGCCATCGCCACCCAGAATGGACACCCGCGCGTCTTCACCCACTCGGCGGGTCAGCTCCTGCCGCGGCTCTTCCTCTAACTCAATGGCCACCAGCCGGTCGTCTGACCGCATACGACTCAGCACCAGCAAGGGTGACCCCGGATAATGCGAATACGCGCCGTCTTTCTGGCGAAAGCGCGACATCGGAGGCTCATGAAGCAGGGCGCGGGTAAACGACGGCAGGCACTCCGGATCGCGCGGGATCAGTCGCCCGATGCCTTCGGTCCACTCTCCATTCGGGTGCAGACGGTAGAACCCGGCAGCCGCGTGCGTCTCTACAAAGGTCCTTGGCCGATCCGTCGAAAGCGCATCGAGAACGGCCAGCAGAACCGAGTGCTTGAACGCATCGCCCACGTTTCCGACGTGATAGCGGTGCTCGTATTTCTTGTTCGGATCGTGTTGGCGGGCGGGAATCATCGGTGGCTCCAGCAGAGGGGGCCATCCGGTTAGCGGGTCCGCGCCGATCAGGCAACGCATGAATATCAGCCGGGATCGGCCACAGCGTTGCCGCTCTCGTCTGATTCAGGCGCCGACCCTGAGGAGGAATCACCACCCATACCCAGGGCAGCTCCCATGCGCCGAAAAACGCGCAGCACATCCTCCAGGATCAAATACAGACAAGGAATGAAGAGTAACGCGATCGCTGTGGTCAGCAGCACACCAAAGGCCAGAGAGATGGCCATCGGAATCAGGAACCGCGCCTGCACCGACTTCTCGAGCATAATCGGAGCCAGCCCCAGAAACGTGGTGAGCGACGTGAGCAGAATGGGTCGAAAACGGCGAACGCCGGCGGTGACGACCGCGTCAAACGCGCTCATGCTCGCGCGACGGTATTCATTGATGGCATCCACGAAGACGATGGAGTCATTCACAACGACACCCGACAGCGCGACCAGACCGAACATACTCATGAGCGACAGGTTGTATCCCATCCACAGATGACCGAAAACTGCACCCACAATCCCGAAGGGAATCGCGAACATAATGAGCACGGGCTGCAGGTAGTTTCGGAACGCCACGGCCATCAGTCCGTAAATGGCGAAGAGCGCCAGCATGAACCCACGCGCAATGGCCGCGTTCACTTCGGCCTGCTCTTCCTGTTCGCCGGCCACTCCCCACGACAGACCCGGATAACCAGCGGTGAGCTCGGTCAGATAACCGTCACGCAGCGCGGCCATGACCTCGTTGGCGGTCACCTGCGTGGTATCCACGTCGGCCGACACAACCGCTACCCGACGGCCCTCGGCGCGATTGATCGTCGTGTAGGAGCGTCCTCGCGTGACATCGGCGGCTTCAGCGAGCGGTATCTCGCCACCGCCGGGCGTGCGAAGCATCATGGACTCCAGGTTGAACTCCGAACGGCGCTCTGCCTGAGGCAACCGAACAAATACCCGCAGCTCATCGCGACCTCGCTGTTGGCGAACCGCTTCAGCACCATAGAAAGACGCACGAAGCTGAGAGGCCAGATCGAGCTCGGTGAGGCCAAGTGCACGACCCTCTGGGCGTAATTGAACGTCGAGCTGCGGCTTTCCGTCGCTAAACCCGTCATCGATATCAAATACGCCGTTGAACTGCGCCAGTCTGTCGGCGAGGTCCGAGGCAGCACGTTCCAGCACATCCAGATCGGGGTGTGTCAGCTCCACTGCGATCGGTGAAGATGAGGCTGGACCGGTATTGAAGTTGAACGTGAGACTCTCGACGCCCGGGATTTCGCCCACCCGTTCTCGCCATTCCCGCGAAAACTCAGCGGCTCCGATGTCGCGCTGATCCATGGGAACCAGAAACGCGACGACCTCACCCAGATGAGAACCGCCGGCGCCAGCGCCCGCATCAGGCCCACCGCCGCCAATGGTTGCGCCGCCAACACGCGCATAAATGCCTTCGCTGATGGTACGTTCCTCGAACTGATGTTCGGTCATGAGCTGCTGGGCGATCGTCTCCATGCGACGAACCACGGCTTCGGTCTGCTCGACGGGTGTCCCATAAACCATGGTCAGGGTACCCCGAATAATATCGCCCTCGATTTTCGGAAAGAATTCGAACTTGACCCAGCCTGCCCCGACAACACCCACGGTGAACATGAGAATGGCGAGACCGATGGCTACCGCGAGATAACGAGCGCGAAAAATCGGCTTCGCCACCATCGGATAAACCTTCTCCACGAGCGCCACAAAACCGTTCGAGAATCGTTGTTGTCCGCGCGCGACCACACCCAGCAGCCCATGCCGAAATGGCTCTCCGGTCTCACCCAGGTGCGCGGGCAAAATAAAGAGTGATTCAAATAGCGACATCAGCAGAATCAGAATCACGATCGACGGAATCACGTACATGAATTTGCCGAACGTCCCGGGAATAAACAGCAGCGGCGCGAACGCAGCGACGGTGGTCAACACTGAAAACACAACGGGCATGCCCACTTCGCGGGCGCCAGAAACCGCCGCAGCCACCCCGCCCATACCCTGTTGCCGTCGATAATAGATCGACTCACCCACCACGATGGCGTCGTCGACCACAATGCCCAGCACCAGGATAAAGGCGAACAGGCTGATCATGTTGATAGAGATTCCCAGCGCAGGCAAAATCAGCATCACGCCCAGAAAAGATATCGGGATTCCCATCGTGACCCAGAAAGCCAGTCGCAGCTCCAGAAACAGCCCCAGGCACAGCATCACCAGAATCAGACCTGTGACGGCGTTTTCGAGCAATAGCTGAATCCGGTCGCGGAAAATCTCGGACGAGTCATTCAACACCGCCATCCGCATGGAACCGGGCAGCTCGTCGCCGTGCTCTCTCACGTACCTCTGCACCGCATCCGAGACCGAGATGGGCGTTTCGGCACCCACACGGAACACTTTGATTTCTGCAGCGCGCTGCCCCTCGTAGAACGCCGCTTCATCGGTGTCCCGGAAACCGTCCACTACGGTCGCTATGTCGCCCACGGTCACCGTGGTGCCATTGCGCTCACCAAGCACCACAATCTCCTCGAACTCGGCGCCCACATTCCGGCGTTCCGTCGTGCGAAGCAGCACCTCTCCCGATTCCGTCTTCACACCACCAGCGGGCAATTCAACGGACGCCGCGCCAACCACCTGAGCAACGCGCTGCAACGTCAGGTTCAGGCGGCGCAGTGTGTCCTGTGGCACTTCAATACTGACCTCCAATGGACGAATGCCCGCTACTTCGACCAGTGTAATGTCGGGTAATTCCAGCAGATCATCACGCACCTGATTAGCGACCTGCCTCAGCTCTGACTCCGACACGTCGCCATACACCACCACCGACAGCGTCTGCTGACGATTCGTTGCGAGGCTCACCACCGGCCGTTCGGCGTCCTGTGGCAGCGACGAAATGCGATTCACCGCGCTCTGAATGTCGGCCTGAGCGGTTTCGGCGTCGGCACCCAGCTGCAGCTCGACCGACACCGTCGCGGCTCCTTCCGCGGCCGACGAGGACACCTCCTTCACCCCGTCAATTCCGCGAACGGCCTCTTCAACGGCAAGAATGACCCCCTGCTCTACCTCCGACGGCGATGCGCCGGGATACAGCACCTGAATCGTCACCCGATCCAGCTGCACCTCCGGAAACACCTCCTGCTTGATGTCAGGCGCCATGATGATGCCACCGACAATCAGCAGCAGCATGATCAGATTCGCCGCCACCGGATTTGCCGCCATCCGGGAAATCCAGGACGTCTGCCCGGACATCTGCTCGGACAACGCGACAGAAGACTCAGGTTCGTTCAGCAGGGGTTCACTCATGAGAACCCTCCACCGGCTGTACCGCTTCGCCTTCCACAAGCGACGGCGCCACGGTTCCAGACCCTTCTTCGGCCGTTCGCAGGGCGGTACCTGTCACGGGCGCTTCGAGATACGAGACCACCACGCGCTCACCGCCGCGAAGTCCCTCGCTCACCAACACCGAGTCGGCCTCGGACCAGGCTACCTGCACCTCTCTCACGTCCAGGGTGTTATCAGGGAGCATGACCCACGCCCACGCGCCGTCACGAAAGGCTACCCTGGGCAGCGCCACCACAGTCTGAGACTCCTTGCCTTCAAACTCCACGTCCACCCACGAGCCCAGTAGCAGTGGCTGAGCACCGGAAGCACGCAGCGCCTCGGACTCCGGTCGCAACAGCAGCGGGTCGTTCACCGAAACCAGTACACGCGCCATGCGGCCAACGGGGTCCACATCGGGCAGCAAACGTACGATCGTACCCGTGCGCTCGGTTACACGATCGCCCTGCCTCCATCGAATGGTCGCCGGTCCGCCGACAGGGTGGCTCGCATCGGGAACCTGCAGATGGGCAACCAGATCAGAAGGGACCAGCACCTGCACCCAGAATTCGTCGGTGCCGGTGAGCGTGGCGAGCACAGCGCCAGGACCTGCGAGCTGTCCCACCTCGGCGCTCTGAGAAGCCACGATGGCATTGAATGGTACCGTGATGGTCGATCGACGGAGATCCAGCTGTGCGCGCTCCAGACGAATGTTGGCGGCTTCGATCGCGGTCTCGGCGTTCTGCATCTGCGGCGCGCGCAACGCGAGCGGGGCATCTGCGGCAGCCTCGGGCACCTGCTCGTGAAACAGCTCCCATTCACGGCGCGCCACATCGGCACGACCGGTCTCCAGCTGCAGATTGGCGCGCGCTGTCGCCAGCTCTGCTTCACGCTCGCGCACCGCGATTCGATAGCTGGCTGTATCCACGCGAACGAGCGTATCGCCCTCGTTCACCAACCCACCTGTCTGCAGCTGCGGGTGACGCTCGGTGATGCGACCCGACACCTCCGAGGCAAGGCTGACCTGCCGGGCGAACACCACGGTTCCCTGCACCCGAATGCGTGGGCGAGCAACCTGCTGCTGCACCTCGACCACCTGTACCAGCATGGACTGCTCGGTACGCGGCGACTCCTGTGGTGCCTCACGACTGGCAAGCAACGTCCTGACCCCGATCGCGGCCGCAGCGAGCACCAGGAGCGGCAACAGGGTATTGACGACGATGACGACAAAAAACCGCTTCATTGTTCTTCTCCACGGTCGGAAAGACCGCTCTCTGACATCCAGTCGCCTCCAAGGGCCCGGAATAACGTCACCTGCTGCGACAACAGGGCGCGATGCGCCTGCAGCTGTGCCAGCTCGATCTGCTGCAACGTGCTGATCGCCGTGAGCACGCGAAGGTAATCAGCGACCCCGTTCAGGTATTGGTCACGCGCGGCGCTCAGGGTCGCCAGAGCGTTGTTGTGCTCCACCTGCAATTGCTCCAGATAGGCCAGCTGCCCCTGTTGTTGCGCGATCGCATCCTCGACTTCGACGACCGCAGTCAACAGCGTCTGTCCCCAGCTCAACAGCGCCTCTTCGCGCACCAGGCGGGCACGCTCCAGAGCCGCCCGACGCCTTCCACCGTCAATCAGCGGCGCTGCCGCCGAGGCCGCGAGGCGCCAGAAAATACCATCGAACAGGTCCAGCAGGCTCGTCGCCTGCATATTCAGACCGGCAGATAATCGGAGAGATGGCAGGCGATCGCAGATGGCCGTCACGACGCGCCAGTCAGCCGCCTCGGCACGGGCCTGCGCCGCGCGCACATCGGGGCGCCATTGCAGCAGATCTGCCGGCACGCCGGCAGCGGGCATCGGCAACGCGGCCGGCAGAGATTCCACAGGCGGGGCCTCGAGCGCCGACGGGGGGACACCCAACAACGTCGCCAGCCGGTGTGAGGCGATCTGTTGCGACGTCTGAATCGCAGGCAGCTGTGACTGAAGCGCATGCAGCTGTTGCTGTTGCTGAAACGCCTCGAGTGCCGTCGCCTGGCCAGCCGACATACGCACCAGAATGAGCTCCAGATACGTTTGTACCGTCTGCATCTGCGACTCGACCAGCGCCTGGCGTGCGCGGTGGAACTGCAGGTCCAGCCAGGCTTCTGTCACGTTCGCCGCGAGGGTCATCGCCACCGCCTCGGCGTCCATGCGCAGCGCAGCCTGATCGGCGCGGGACGCCGCAATACCCGACCGAACACGTCCCCACACATCCAGCTCGTAGCCGGCGGTAAAGCTGGTGGTAAAAAAAGTCTGTTCGAACGCACCCACCGGACCCGGGACAAACTGCCGGGAACGATTGACACCCACTTCGACATCCAGCGTCGGAATCAACCCCGCCCGCTGCTGTCGAACCGACGCCTCCGATTGCTCTACCCGTAGCAGGGCGGCAGTCAGCGTCAGGTTTTGTGCCAACGCCCCGTCCACCAGACTGTTCAGTGCGTCACTGCCATAACTCGACCACCACCGATCGACGCGCGGCGCCTCACCTGACTCATGTAGCCAGACCTCGCCGACATCGAGGGCCGGCTCGACATCGACCTGATGCCGAGAAGACAGACAACCGACGCTCAGGCCCAGAGCCAGCGCGACCAGAAGTCGCGTCAGTCGGGCGAGCTGCTGGTGACTCGAACCTGACCGCCAGAGCGTCCACACGGCACTGTACCCCACTGTCGTCATCGCTGTTCACTCCCCGTCGAGGCGACCCCCTGAAGCACAAGCGCCACCGTCCCACGGATAAATGTTTCCTGCGGCATGGGGAGCCACGCGTTCACACCGTGTGACTCATGCATGGCGTACTGAATGCTGGCACCGAGCAACACGCGCGCCACGATCTCGACGTCACACGGACCCAGACGCCCCAGCTGCTGCTCGGCAGCCAGATAGCGCGCCAGCGACCGAATACCCGTCACCGGCGGCGGCTCACGATGCGCTCCAAAGAACTCCTCGATGCGGATGTGGCACGAAGACATCAGCGCGAGGCGTGGCGCCATCATCCGAAAAAACGCGATCAACTCGGCCATCAGATCAGCCAATTGAAGGTCCAGCTCACCAACACCCACCCGGGCAGGCAAACCCTGCTGCCACGACGCTTCTTCGCGCATCTTCATGGCGGCAATGATCAGCTCTTTCTTGGTTACGTATCGCTTGAAGAGCGTTCCTTCCGAGACGCCCGCCCTGCGGGCCACCTCGGCCGTGGTCGCCGTTGGACCGGACTCCAGAAATACCTCTCGCGCCGCCAGCAGGATCTCGTCGTCACGAATGACTGCTTTTCGAGCCAAGTCTGCACTCCAGAAGCCAATTTGAGTGAGCGCTCACTCGAACTTTCTTACGAAAAAGGACGTCACGAGCAAAGCGCCAGCGCACATGGCGCAAAAACGACGCGAGCGCAACCTGCAAACACAAATAAATGAGCAGTGACTCACCAATTCCAGACTACGTTACTGCGCCGACTTGCCAATCTGCCCGGTGCGTGCCTACCGTGTAAGCGTGTTTGTTCCCCGCTCGCCCCACAGCGCCATGTCGGAGCCCGTCCAAGTTGAAACCATGCCCTCCATCGGAGGCATCGTGACCCTGTTCATGGGCGCCATGATTTGCACGTCGGGCCTTACATGGTCGCTGCTGCATGAGCAGCCGATTCCCTGGGTCGTGTGGTTGGCCCCCATCGCCGCCGTGGCGTTGACGACCCTGCTGTTGAGCCTTGCCCGCCTCGCACGACGGCGAATGGGAGTCCCCATGGGTCCCGGCGCACTGGCGCGCCAGCGACGTTTTCTCGTGGCCGCCTTTTTGATCGGGGGGCTTACTGGCGTCTGGGCTGGCAGACAGGCGCCACCTCCGGCAGCAGCGACGACATTGCCGACGGACTCAGCGGAGCAGTCGCCCCGCTAACGCCATCGCGCTCGGGCAGTCGGTATTCCCGACCATCTGTTCACAAAATCTCAGACCCGTCATGCGCACTTCAGGGCTGTGGCTCGGACGACACGACGCTCGAAGTCACCGGTATCACAAGAGCAGGAACGCCTGGAGTCACCGTGGACAACAATACCGTAGCAGCCCAGTCGCCCTCGGCCTGCGGGGCAAAACGCACCGGCAACCGCTGTATCGTGCCAGGCTCCATGAAGAACGCCAGATCACCCACTTCCAGCCACGACACATCGCCCGTCCCACTGGCGATTTCGACACCCGAAAACTCCACTGCGACCGTGCCACAGTTCGACAGCTCGATTTCGCTCTCCAGCTCCTGCAGGGTGGTGGCGCTACCAAAATCGATCGCTGCAGGAGAAAACTCCAGACAACCCTCTGACTGTCCCTCCGAGATCACGGAAGCCGTCACGAAGGTGGTGGCCGAGGCTCCGTCGTTCACCAGAGAGACAGGAGCGAGATAATTGGCGGCAATATCGGTACTCAATGACACCTGCAACACCACGGCTTCGCCAGGTTCCAGCGTGGACACCAACAACGGTGTGACAGAAACACTGCCATTGTCGGGCTGAAGTACCTGCAGGTCGGTCAGCGCCGTTTCGCCACAGTTCTCGAACGCCACAACCTGTGGTGGCACTGTCTCACCAGCCAGAACCGTTCCGAACGAAATGGACGCCGGTGCGCGCAGACAAAGGCCGCTCTCGATCGCGCCCACCCCTGTTACGGATAATCCCACCTGGAGTGACTGGTCGTCCACCTGCAGCTCGATCGTTCCCTGCTTTATCCCTTCTGCCGTTGGCGTAGCGCGAAAAATCAGCGGCTCGGAGTCGCCGGGGGTGATCACGACAGGCGTCGCTGGAAAATCGACGAGCGAAAATATGCCCTCGTCATCGAAAATACCGGCCGACTGCAGCGTGACGTCAATGCGTCCACAATTCTCTACCAGAACGGAGCGAACGGTCTGCGAACCCACCGCGCGTTCCCCCAGATTCACGAACTCCGGCCGCACCACCACACACGATCTGGGGGCAGGAACATCTGGAATGACAGGGGTGTCCGATGTGGCGCCCGCGTCCGAGCCACCATCGCCCTGCCCACCATCGATCATGGCACCGCCAGATCCGTCGCTCCCGACGTCCACACGATCCGGGTCCAGACAGGACCCATTCACGCACATACGGGGGCTGGCGCAGTCTTCGTCCGTGTCGCAGCCGGGTACGCGCTGCACGCGATCTTCGCACGCCTGCAGGACAAGGCACGACAGGGCGGTGACGACGAAGAGGGTGAGGCGACGGTTCATGGGGAGCGCTCCGTAGTCGGGCGATGGCAGGGCAGAAAGCAGCGTGCTGCTTGTGACGCCTTTTCTGACACGATGCAAGGTTGCCCCGCCGTTGGTGTGCGTCTATACGCTCGGCGCAATCGTCTCCACCTCGTTCCCTCGCGTCACCATGTCCAGCGCACCTACCCGCGAATTCAAGCTCGGCCTCGTGCAGATGGCTGCCAACGCCGACGATCACGACGCGCTGCCCGATGCGATGGCAGAGGTGCGTAAAGCGGCTGCGCTGGGTGCGCAGGTTGTGGTGTTGCCGGAGTTGTTTCGGGCACCGTACTTCTGCCAGACCATGACGCCCGAGAACTTTCGATATGCCGAGACCATTCCAGGTCCATCGACAGACGCGCTTGGGTTACTGGCGGCTGAACTTCAGGTGGTGATTGTCGCGTCCCTGTTCGAACGCGCAGCGCCGGGCCTGTACTACAACACCACCGTGGTGCTCGACGCCGACGGCACCTGCCTTGGTAAATATCGCAAATCGCATATTCCCGATGACCCACTGTATTACGAGAAATTCCATTTCACTCCCGGAGATACGGGATACCAGGTTTTTGATACCCGTTATGCTCGCGTCGGTGTTCTGATTTGCTGGGACCAGTGGTATCCGGAAGCGGCCCGCATTACCGCCATGCTGGGCGCCGAGGTCATTGTTTATCCCACGGCGATCGGCACGATTGACGAAGAGGGCCCTGAACAACACCGCATGCAGCGTGAGGCATGGCAGACCGTTCAGCGCGGTCATGCCATCGCGAACGGACTCTATGTGGCCGCCGTCAACCGTGTGGGTCGTGAAGGGGAGCTCGGTTTCTGGGGTCACTCCTTTGCCTGCGGGCCGCAGGGCGAATTCCTGACCGACATGGGTGCCGAGAACGCAGGCATTGCCGTTGTCAGCTGTGACCTGAAACGAACCGAAGAAACCCGGAATATCTGGCCCTATTTTCGCGACCGACGCATCGACACCTATGGGCCCATTACCCGCCGTTATATCCGGGAAGGACTCTGAGCAGTAAGGAGCGTTGGTGTCGGGGAATATGGCAACCCAACCGCGGGGTGGTTATCTTGCCATGGTCGTGCAGCCGAAACCGGAGTGATTCAGGAAAATCAGGGAATTCTGGAAAGACCCGTTCAGCGCATGGTGAAATCCAGCGTTGAACCCAACAGCTCGGCGTGGGTGATGACAGGCTGCTCGAATGGGGCGCCGTTTCGTTGAACCGCTTCAACGATGGACAGGGCAGACTGACCACCTGTGATCACCGTGGTACCGCCCGGACTACGAATCTCAACGCGCTCAAACAGCGGCGCACCAAGAATGTACTGGTCGGAGCCGGCGATAGGGTGCATGCCCAGCGCGCTGAACACAAACCAGGCGCTCATCGTGCCGCCGTCGTCATTTCCCGGAATACCGTCTGGACCGGTGCCGTAGCCGCGCAGCTGAATCTGGCGAATCCAGTGTCCCATGCGCTCGGGGCGGTCGCTGGCGTAAAACAAATAGACGTTCCCAATCGGCGGCTGATTTCCATGCCAGTAATAGGGATCGGGCAGCACGGTATTGACGGGTCCTTCGACCCCATAGCCACTCTGGCGGAAAGACGCTTCGAGCGCTTCGCCAAGTTTTTCGGCGCCTCCGAGCAGCTCAACGAGGCCGGCCGCGTCGTGAATCGTGTAGAAGCGCCAGTGCCATGCCGAGCCCTCGGTGTAATAACCGGAGCGTTGCGTGACGCTGGTCAGGCTGCTGGGCTCCAGAAACTCGCCGTCGCTGCCACGAGGCCAGAAGACCTCATTTCGAGGATTATAGACATTGCGATAGTAGGTTGACTGTTCGCGATACAACGCCGTGTCCTCTTCGCGACCCAGAAATTCAGCCAGATTCGCGAGTGAAAAGTCACTCCACGCATATTCCAGCGTCAAAGAAACGGACTCGTCGTGAAGGTCAACCGGATGATAACCGTAGGATTGATAATCCGCATATCCGTCGCGCCCACCACGTATGCGTTCGCTGTCAGTCAGGCTAGCCACCAGCTGTTCAAAGGCGGCATTGTAATCAATGCCCTCCAGACCCTTCGTGGCCGCTCCGGCAAACAGCTGATCAGCAGGGGTGCCCAACATACTGCCGGTTTCACTGAGCATGGCAGGCCAGCGCGGGATTCGTCCATACTGTTCCCCCATGCGCATCAGGGAATGTAGAATATGGATCTCCATTTCGGGCTCGATCCACTCGTACAGAGGATGCAGCGTACGGAAAGAATCCCACAGGGAAAGATCGGTGTAATAAGGAATGTCTTCTGCATCATGAATTTCCCCATCCAGACCGCGATATTGGCCCGATGGCTCGTCAATACGCGAAGGCATGCGATACAGATTGTAAACCCCGGTATAAAAGCGCTCCAGTAACGCGGGATCAGCGTCAGCGTTCACCGAAAAATGACCCATTTTTTCAATCCATGCGCTGCGTGCTTCGGTGCGAATATCTTCCAGACTGCTACCCAGCGGACCCTGTTCGAGGTTGGCCCTGGCGTTGTCCGCATCCAGGAGCGAAACCCCGACCCGAATCTCGATGGTCTCACCAGGTTCTGCGCGCCAGACACCCGTGAGTTGCGTTCCCGTCTGTGCGGAAGCCTCGACGTACGAGGTTCCGTCCCACGTACCGGACGGAGAACCGCCCTGCACTTCGGCGTTGA
>Ga0169931_10002760_pt1 | contig 28343 bp, 27 predicted proteins | sample Kivu_15m_20L_FD_129675 | JGI IMG/M metagenome (GOLD analysis project Ga0169931, IMG submission 129675) | Freshwater microbial communities from Lake Kivu, Western Province, Rwanda to study Microbial Dark Matter (Phase II) - Kivu_15m_20L... | ecosystem: Environmental > Aquatic > Freshwater > Lake...
CACTCGCTACGACAAGACCGACGAGTGCTTCATGGGCTTCGTTACTCTGGCGTCCATCATGGTCATGCTCCGCTAACCCAAACTCACACAAACTCCCGCAACACCGTCAACACGGCCTAGTTGGTCGTCCGAAAGAATTGCTATCTGAACTAGCGCAATTTCCACAGCTGCGCACCAACCTTCACAATTGGTGCAGCACAAATTCACAATTTGCACTGCACAGGGCCGCGCTCTTGAGGTCCTACCACTCAATCGCGCCCGCGAGGCGGCCGGTGGTCGCGTCGGTCTCGACGCGCACGTTGGTGCCCTCCAACGCCCCGCCCCACAGCCCCATCACGACGCGCGGCGGGGCGTTGCTCCTGAACGTCGATGGCGGGTTCCCTTCTACCAGTTGAACGATCACGCGGTCGCGACTCAACTGGGTGTTCACGTCGAACAGCACGAGCGGTTGCAGCAACCGGGCCATGCGGAACCGGAAGTTCCAACCGGCGGTTTGTCCCTGTGGCACCGGATAGCCTGCCTGATAGGGCAACTCTTCGAAATCGCTGCCCGGTCGGAAGTGCGTCCAGATCGCTTCTGGAACGAGCGTGAACGGCGAACCGGTGTCGATGATCGCGTCGTAGGTGACGGCGCGCCCCGGCAACCGCACCCAACACAGGAACTTGTAGCGGGGAAGGAGCAGAAGCGCACCGCTCGCGTCGGTGACGCGCAACGGCACGTACGGTTCGTGGGCGGTCAGTTCGATTCGCGGCACAGGGGGCGCTCCGTGTCACTCGATACCAACAACGACGATCCGACCGGGGTGAACACCGAACCGTTCGCTCAGTTCGATCAACAGGTCCGTGTAGTCGTCGCCGACGGCAACGACTCGTTGCTCGTAGGCGGCGACGACGCGCCCGACGTGCGCGTCGAGCGCGCGGGCGTTTTGTTGCTCCGCGAGCCACGCGCGATCTGCGGCGTAGGCGCGCCAGTCTGGTTCTGGGTAGAGCGCCATCAGTTCGCGCAAGCGGTCTTCGCGCGCGGAATTGGCGGGTGCGATTGAAACGGCGTTGGTAGACACAAGCACCTCCTCGCGCCGCGGTGCGACACTCGCGCATTCTAACGCGGCGCGGTCGGCGGTTTACCTGCTATACTATCTGTTTGACCGCGACCGCCACACGAGCCTCCGCGATGTCCCGCTCCGGCCGACCGACCGACGACAAGCCGCTTCCCGCGCTCTACGCCATGACACACGGCGGCCTTGAGTCCGTTGCGGCCGACGAGATCACGCGCGACCTCGGCGGTCAAGTCGTGAGGACCGCGCGCGGCCTCGTCGTGTTCAAACTCGACACGCTCACCGACAAGTTGCTGTCACTGCGGACTACCGAAGACGTGTTCCTGCTCGCGTGGGGGTCCGATTCGCTCACCTACAAGAGCGAAGACTTGGAGACGCTCCGCAACTGGACCGCGCGCAAGCCGGACTGGGAGCACCTCTTCAAACTGCACCACAAACTGCGCCCCAAGACGAAAGGCCGGCCGACGTACCACATCGTGTGCCAGATGCAGGGCGAACACGGGTTCCGCCGCGCCGACGCCCGAGATGCATTCGTCGCCGGGCTTGAGGGGAAGGTTCCCCACGGCTGGCACTACAACAACGAGAACGCGTGGCTGGAGATGTGGCTCACCATCTACAGCAAGACCGCCGTGTGCGGCGTGCGCCTCAGCGACCGCACCATGCGGCACCGGACGTACAAGCTGGATCACGTCGCTGCGTCGCTGCGGCCCACGGTCGCGGCGGCGATGGTGCGCCTCGCGGGCATCGGGCCGGGCATGACCGTGCTGGACCCGATGTGCGGCGCGGGCACCATCATGGCCGAAGCGCTGTACGTCGCCGAGCAGCGCAGCAAAGCCGGGCGCGTGCGCGTCGTCGGCGGAGATTTGGACCCGAACGCGGTGTTCGTCACGTCGCAGAACTTGGAGCAAGTCGGAAAGGCCGACCTCGCGCGCTGGGACGCCACCGACCTGCCGCTCGAAACGCACTCGGTCGATCGGATCGTGTCGAACCCGCCGTTCGGGAAGCAACTTCTGTCGGTGGAGAAGATCGTGCCGCTGTACGAGGGCGCGGCCCGCGAGTGGGACCGCGTGCTGCGCCCCGGCGGGCGCGCGGTATTGCTCGTGCTCGAACACGAACTCCTGAAGCGGACGATGAAGGGCTACCGTTGGAGCCTCGCGCGGCAGACGCGCATTCGCATGCTCGGCCTCCCGGCGGTTCTGAGCGTTTGGAACAAGCCGATGTGACTTTCGTGAATTGGGCCGGGAAAGTATGAAACCACTTTTCCGGTTCTCATCGGTTTGGGTATCATTTCTTTACACTTTTCGCCTCGCGGTCTCGTCGCCCGACATCTTATCGTCCCAACCGGGGGTGCGCTATGCGCGCGCGTGGTTCCGCGTTTACGCTCATCGAGTTGCTCGTTGTCATTGCGATCATCGCGATTCTGATCGGCCTGTTGCTCCCCGCGGTGCAAAAGGTGCGCGAGGCCGCGGCCCGGATGAAGTGCAGCAACAACCTCAAGCAGTTCGGGTTGGCCGCTCACAACTTCGAGAGCACGAACGGCACGCTCCCGCCGCAGCAGCACACGACGGTGATTGCCGGCGTGTCGGTGTCGTCGCAGGCTCCGCTCCAAGCGCTGCTGCTACCGTACTTCGAGCAGGGGAACAAGTTCAACCAGTTCAACATGAACTACAACGTGAACAGCGACGCGGCGATCCACTCGTCGATTCCGGCGCTGACGGGCGCGAACTCGCGCGCCCGAGCCGGTGATGTGCCCATCTTCCTCTGTCCGTCGGATCCGTCCGGTGAAACCTACTTCGGTGCTGGTCGTCAGAACTACTTCGGTTCGCTCGGTGCGTACGCCAATCAGCGCGGTGGGAACCCGGGACTCGAGGGCGTCTTTTCGATGCCCCTCCCGGCCGCGGGCCAGTTGATGAAGGGGTATGCGATCGTCACGATCACCGACGGCACGAGCAATACCGCGATGTTCGCCGAGGTGATGCGTTCGACGATCCAGTACAACGCCACCAGCGGCATCCGGGACCACACCACGGTGATCATCAACTCCTCGAACACCGGCTACAACGAAACCGATGGCACCACGATCACCATGTGCGCGACGGGCGCGAACTGGAGCAGCAGTATCAAGTACACCGGGCACCAGTACTACCGGAACCTGCCCTCGAATACGCTCTACACCCACACGCTCCCGATCAACTGGAACGTGAAGAATCCGAACGCGCAGCGGTACAGTTGCGGGAACACCGCGTTCAACTCGATGCACATTTCGGCCAGTAGTTACCACAGCGGCGGCGCGAACGTCGGCCTCGCCGACGGCAGCGTGCGGTTCTTCCGCGACGCGGTCGCACTTCCGACGTGGCGCGCCTACGGCACCCGCGCGGGCGGCGAAACCATCAACGACAACTGACCCACTCGCGGAGCGCGCGATGCGTTCGATCTGTGTCCTGCTTCTGTTCGTACACGGCGGTTGTGGAGACAAGGCACCGACCGCCGGCCCCGGCGGCGCCCCCTCCGGCGCCGACGCGCTGAACGAAGTTGGGTCGATGCTACGGTTGTACACCGGCAAGGCGAACCGCGGCCCGGCCAAGGTCGCGGACCTCGCGGAATACGAAGCCGGGCACCCGCTCGCGCTCGCGGCCGTCCGCAAGGGCGAAATCGTGATCGTGTGGGGCGCGACGATGGCCGGCGAGGGCGAGGGCGGTGGCGCGGCCGAAATCGTGGCGTACGAAAAGGTCGCACCCACCGACGGCGGCGCGGTGCTGCTCCAGAACGGCCAAGTGAAGACGATGACCGCGGCCGAATTCGCCACCGCACCGAAAGCCGCGGGCAAGAAGTAATTGCTATTCGCCCCTCAGCAACTTCAGGTACGCGCGCATCCACGCGGCGTTGTCGTGCCACGTGCGCGCGGTGACGAGGTTCCCGCTCACCACCACCTCGCGGTTCACGTACACGCCGCCGGAAAAGGTGCAGTCCAGCGCGCACTTCGCGACGGTCGTGACCTCGCGCCCGCCAATTACGTCCGCAGCCGCGACGATCTCGATGCCGTGGCACACGCTCGCTACCGGCTTGTTCGCCGCGAACAGGGCCCGCGTGATGCGGAGCAAGTGCTCGTCGTACCGCAGGTACTCCGGGGCGCGCCCGCCGGTAATCACCATGCCGTCGAGTTCGTCCGGGTTCACGTCGCGAAACGCGACTTCGGCCTTCAGCGTGTAGCCGGGGCGCTCTTGCGTGATGTCCCAACCGTCCGGGCGCTCGTGCAGCACGAGGTGGTAGCCGCGCGCCTCCGGTCCCGCGACGACCACGCGGTAACCTTCTTCCTGAAGGCGGAACAGCGGGTAATAGGTGTCCAACACTTCGGCAGCGTCGCCGATCGGCATGAGAATCGTTTTCATCGCAACTCCATAAGGCGAACCGCCGGCGTCAGCCGGTGGGTGAACGATCAGACCGTGATGCGCCCGCGGAAGAACCCGCCCTTCAGCCCGCTCACCGTCAGGAGCATCTGCTTGCGCACGATTGGCACGTAAGGAAGTAGGGGCAGCACCACGTCGCGGCCCCACCCCAAGATGCGCCAGTCCGATTGGAAGAACGGCGAGAGGAACCACGTCACGGTGGAATAGTAGCGCACGTACGCCCGCTGCGCTTTGCGGAACGCCGCGAACGCTTCCGCGGGGGTGTCGGCGGCGCGCAGCGCCGCCGCGAATCGCCACGCATCGAGCAGCGCAATGTTGATGCCCTGCCCCAAGTGCGGACTCATCGCGTGCGCCGCGTCGCCGACGAACAGCACGCGGTCGTCGTGCGTGCGCTTCATCCGCACGTGCCGGTACGGGGTGTGCAAAAACTGATCGAAATCGCAGACGTGTTCGAGCACCGGGGCGGCTTCGGGGCTGAACGCGAGGATGTCCGCCTTGAGCGCGTCCAACCCGCGCGCGCGAACCGCGGGCACGGCCGAGTTGCGAACGCCCCAGTACAGACTCACGAGGCCGTCGCCGAGGGGAAGCAAGCCGAGCAACTGCCGAGTGCCGCGCACCACTTGCAGCAACTTCCCCGGTACGCCGGTGCCCGGCACGGTGACCCAAAGTGTGCCGTGGTCGTATTCGAGCACCCGCGCGGTAAAGCCGAACGCCGCGCGCAGGTGCGAGCGCGACCCGTCGCCGCAAACCACCAAATCGAACGGCCCGTGTTCGCGCCCGGCGGTGTCGCGGAGTACGACTTCGCCACCGGGCGCGGCCTCGCGCGAGGCGATCTCGCACCCGAGGCGCACGTCGACGGGTTGCTTCGCCACGACATCACGAAGCGCGCCGAACAGCACACCGCGGTGGACGCCGTACGCGCGCCAGCCGGGTTCGTAGCTCGCGTAGATGTTGCGCACGAGCGTGCGCCCGCTCTTCGCCTGTCGCGCCCACAGTTCGTCCACCGGGGCCGCGTGCGCCAGAACTCGGTCGAGGAGGTTGAGGCGTTTGAGAACGGCTTGCCCCGAGCACTGGAGCAGCACGCCCGCGCCGATCGGTTCGACCTGCGGGGCGCGTTCGATCAGTGTGACCGCGTGGCCGTCGGCAGCGAGGAGGTGCGCGCACGCGGCCCCGGCGACGCCGAACCCGACGATCCCGACCCGAAACCGGCGCGCCATGCTGTTGCCCCCGTGTGGGGCAAGTGTAACCGCGCTCGTTGGGCCGGGCTAGGTACACGCGCGAAGCATTGCGCGGGTTTCGCGGATCGCCGCGACCACGATCTCGCCGAGTTTGCGTTGCGTAAAGTCGCCCAGCACGCTCCCCAATGTCGCGCGCAGGGCCACGAACCCGGGCGCGCGCGCGGGCCGGTACGCCTTCAGTGTGCGCTCGCGCTGGACGTGGTTGGCGAGGTCGTCGGCGGCGGCGGTGAGCGCGACGAGCAGCGGGAACTGCTTCTCCGCGAACGGCGCGTGGTGCCCTTCGATGGCCGCGGTCACGGCCTCCGACAGCCCGTTCACCCGCGCGAACCGGCCCCCCACCTCGCAGTGGGTCGTGCCCAACAGCGCGCGCTCGGTGTCGAGCACGGCGGGCGTTTCGTTGAACGTGAGCGGGTCCACTTGGGCGAACGCGTCCGGCGCGCGCACGCACACCACGAGCCGTCCGATGTCGTGGAGCATACCCGCGGTGAACGCCTCGCCACCGAACCCGATGCCGGCAACCGCGTTCAACTGACCGGCGAGCGCGGCAGTAAACAGGCCGTGCCGCAACAGCGCTTCACACGCGTCGGCCATTTGTGGCGGCCGATTGCGAAACACGCCGCGCATGCCGGCCGCGGCGAGCACCTGCCGGCACCCGCGCAGGCCCAACCGCGGCACCGCCTTCTTCAAGTCGTCCACTGCGAACTTGCCCCGGTATGCCATCGAGTTCGCCAACTTGAGCACGGCCACGGTGAGGACGCTGTCGCGGCGCACGAGTTCGGCGACTTCCGCGAGCGTAGCGTTCGGGTCGTTGGTCAGGGCCAGCGCGCGGGCGGTTGTGTCCGACAGGACCGGGAACGTGTCCACGCGGTTCAGGTCGTGGAGCAACCGCTCCGCGGTGATCGCGGGCAGGCGCTCGGGGCGACGGCGGAGGCGAGAGAAGATGTTGAAAAGCATGGTCGCGGGGTCGGTTCGTGGTACTCTCATATAGCAGCGCCGCGGCGCGCCGGCGCGGGTTCGCGCTCGGTTACGTTCGAGCGGTAGAATTCCCCTCTCCCCGGAACGGACACCCGAAATGAGTACCGCCGGAATCGTGTTAATCGGTGGCCGGTCCACACGCATGGGCGCTCCGAAGTGCGCGCTGGACTTCGGCGGCGAACCACTCTTGGCGCGAGTGGCTCGGGCGGTGGCAGAGGCCGCGGGGCCGCTCGTCGTGGTCGCCGCGCCCGGTCAGGACTTGCCGGCGATTCCGACCCCGCACGAAGTGGTGCGCGACGACGAGGAGGGCCTCGGCCCGCTCGCCGGTCTCGCCGCCGGCCTTGCCGCGCTCGACGGCCGCACCGAGGCCGTGTACGTCGCTTCGTGCGACATGCCGTTCCTCACTCCGGTCGTGGTGAAGGGCGTGCTCGACCGGTTGGGGACGACCGAACTGTGCGCCGCCCCGCGCACCGACGGGCACCGGCACCCGCTGGCCGCAGCGTACCGCGTGCGCCCCGCGATTGCCGCCGCACGCGAACTGCTCGCGGCGAACGAACTGAGCCTCCGCGGGCTACTCGACCGGCTTCAGGCGAAAGTGTTCGACGCCGACCCGCACCCGCTCACGAACGTGAACACGCCGCAGCAGTACACCGCGGCGCTTCGCGCGCTCTACGCCTTCGGTTGAAGCGCCGCACGGAGGCGCTCGATCTGCTCGCCCATCGGGCGCGGGGCGCTCGGTGTCGGCTTGCCGCGCTCGCCGTCCACCTTCAGCCACACGAACACCGGCCCGGTGCCCGCGAGCGCGGTTTCGGCCACCGCTTCCCACGCGGCGCGGTCGCGCGCTTCGTACACGCGCGCGAAGCCGGCCCCGCGCGCTAGCGCCGCGAAGTCCGTTCGCCCCGCACCGGCCACCGCTTGCCCTCCGGTCACTTCGTACAGCCCGTTGTCGATGAGCAGCACGTACAGCGGTACCGTGAATTGCGCAGCGGTCACGAGGCAGCCGAGGTTCATCAGCAACCCGCCGTCGCCGCACAGCACCACCACGCCGCGCCCCGGGCGCGCGAGGCACAGCCCCAACCCGAGCGGCACGCCTTGCCCCATGCTCGACGGTAGATAGTGGAAATCGAGCGGCGAGTCGGAAAGCTGCGGCCACAGCGCGACCGAACCCATCGTCGTGATAACGACGTGTTCGCCGCGGCGGGCGGCCAGCACTTCGAGTGCGTCGCGGTGCGTCACGTTATTCGCTCCACAAAAGCACGCGCGGCCCCGCTTGCGTCAGCGTTGCGAGTGCCGCGCTCAGGTTCGCGTTCGCTTCGGCCGGGTCGAAGTGCGCGTGCGGTAGTTCCCACGCATCCACCAACCGCTGCGCGAAGTGCGGGCAGTTGTCGCGCCCGGTGCCGGCTTTCGCCGCTCGCGCGCCGCGCACGCCGACGAGCAACTTGAGCGGGAGTTTCATGTCGTGGACCGCGTTTCGCACCGCGTCGCCGGCCTCGAAGAACCCGGTGCATTGGATCGCGACTAAAGGTTTCGCGCCGCCGAGCAGTAAGCCTATCGCGACGCCGACCGCTTCCCCTTCGCGGCACACGCGGATCGGCGCGAGCGGCGAACCGGCGAGCACCGGTTCCCACGTTCCGAGGTGGCTGTCGGGAATCCACACCAGATGGGTGAACCCGGCCGCGACGAGGGCCGATACGATTTCATTGGGGTTTGGCATCCGCGCCTCCGCGTTGCGAACACGCGCATCATACGGGCTGAACACACTTTCGAGGACCGAACCGGTGGAGATCGTGGTGCGGGTGCCGTCGGACACGCCTTACGGCGCGCGGCTGTTCCTCGCGGGCAGCGGGCCGCTCGGCGACTGGCACCCGGCGGCCGTCCCGCTCACCGCGTGCGACGACGGTTCGCACCGGGCGTGGCTCGATGTGCCGTCGCACTTCCGCGCGCACTTTCTCGTTACGCAAGGCCGCTGGCGGGCCGCCGAAACCGACCCCCGCGGGCACGAGCACCCGCCGCGCGAGCTGCACGCGGCCCCGCACGTCGAAGTCCACGTCGGCGGGTGGGGCCGAACGAGCGTGCGCTACCACCCGGACTTCCACTCGCGGTTCGTGCCGCGGTCGCGCACGGTGTGCGTGTGGCTGCCGCCGGGCTACGACGCGCACCCGCACCGCCGCTACCCGGTGCTGTACATGCACGACGGCCAGAACCTGTTCGACCCGCACACCGCGTTCGCGGGCAACCCGTGGTGGGCCGACGAACACACCGAGTGCGCGGTGCGCGCCGGCCGCACCCCGCCGGTCATTCTGGTCGGCATCGCGAACACCGAAGACCGCTTGCACGAGTACGGCCCGCGGCGCTGCGGCCCGGCTCAAACGCACGATCTGTCGCGCGCCTACGGTCGCTTCGTGGTGGAAGAGGTGAAACCGTTCATCGACACGGAGTACCGGACGCGCCCGGAGCGCGTACACACTGGCGTCGGCGGGTCGTCGATGGGCGGGTTGATCTCGCTGCACTTGGCGAAGTGGTACCCCGGCGTGTTCGGGAAGTGCATGGCGATGAGTGCGTCGCTCTGGTGGGACCGCGAGTTCTTCCTGCGCACGCTGGACACGAGCACGCTGTGGCAGAAATCGTGCGCGGTGTGGGCCGACGCCGGCGACCGCGAGGGGCGCACCCCGGCCGGGTGCGCCGCGACCGCCCGCCGCGTGCGCTGGCTGGCACAACTGCTGCGCAAGCGCGGCGCACGTGTGGGCCACCTCGAAGTGCCCGGGGGCACCCACAGCGAAGGCGCGTGGGGCGAGCGCCTGCCCCGCGCGCTCGCATGGCTCTACGAGAGAGATGTGCCGGTGTGGTAGAATGGCGTGCGAAGGGAGGAACCGGAATGACGCTCGCGGAACTAGAACTCAAGATCGCAGTGATGGAGCAGGACTTGTTGCTACTCCGGCAGGAGGTGGAGCGCCTGAAAGGCGCGCCAGTGATTCCCGGCATCGGTCCGATCGGGACGTTCAAAGACGACCCGACATTCGCGGAAGCGGTGCGCCTCGGGCGCGAGTACCGCGAGGAAGTGAACCGCACTTCACTCGAAGAGTCCGACCGCGACGAGGCCGCGGGGATTCGCTGACAGCCTGCGAGGGTTCGCGATTCGCGTTGTTCCGCGCCCTCGCTGACGCGTCAGCGAGGGCCACTCGCTCACTCTCATCACACAACCGGCGCGACTTCGAGAAAGTGCCGGGCCTGAACTTCGCCGACTGGACGGTTTGACGCATTCACTTCCTTGCTTGCTTCCCAACAATTCCGCTCGCGGAAATTGCCTCCGCGAGTTCTGCGTACAACGCGAAGCCGCCCTCCAAGACGCGCTGAAGTTCGCCCGCGTCGCCATAGCGCACGCGCGGATACCGCGGATCGACGGCGACTGGCGGGCCAACTCGGTACAGTAACGCGCGAGCGAGACCGGGGAAGGTCTGACCGACATGACCCGCTGGCGTCTCGACAACCAAGATGAATTCGACGACGCCCGAAACGGTTAGATTGAGTCCCAACTCTCCGGGCGCTTCTGCCTCGCGGGTGGCGTAGAATCGCTCGCGCTTGTTAAAGCGGAACGTCCGCCCGGTCGATTCCAGCGCGGCTCGAATCTCGTCGGCAGTCAAACTGTCACAGGGCGTGCTGCCGCTTGTCTCAGCAACCAGTGCGTAGTAGCGCTGCGCGAAATCGAGTTCTTGGGCGATCGCCAAGAGGCGTTCTTGAAGTTCTTCCTGAAGGCTCATGGTCGCTTGCTCAAAGAGGTCACGCCAAGATGTCTTTCACCACGGTGCCGGCGACGTCTGTCAGGCGGAAGTCGCGGCCGTTGTAGCGGTAGGTCAGCTTCTTGTGATCCAAGCCCATCAGGTGCAGCACCGTCGCGTGGAAGTCGTTGATGCTCACGCGGTTCTCCACCGCTTTGAAGCCGACTTCGTCGCTCGCGCCGTAGCTCGTGCCGCCCTTCGCGCCGCCGCCCGCGAGCCAGTAGGTGATCGCGTGCGGGTTGTGGTCGCGGCCCGCGTTGCCCTTCTGCACGATCGGCAACCGGCCGAACTCGCCGCCCCAGATGACGAGCGTGCTTTCCAGCAGACCCTTGCGCTGGAGGTCTTCGAGTAGCGCCGCGATGGGTTGGTCCGTTTCGGCCGCGAACCCGCCGTGATTCTTTGCGATGTTGTTGTGCCCGTCCCAGCTCAGGTCGTTCTCCATCCCGCCGCTGTAGATTTGCACGAACCGCACCCCGCGTTCGACCAACCGCCGCGCGATCAGGCACTGCTTGGCGAAGTGCGTCGCCTTCGGGTTGTCGAGGCCGTACAGCGCGTGCGTTTCCTTCGTCTCCTTGCTCAGATCGAGCGCGTCCGGTGCCGCCATCTGCATCCGGTACGCGAGTTCGTAGCTCTCCACGCGCGCCGCGAAGTCCGGCTCGTTCGGGTGCCGCTCGGTACCGGTCTTGTTCAGCTTCGCCAGCAGGTTCAGTTGCTCGCGCTGCCGGTCGGCGGTCACGTCTTTCGGCCGCTTCAGGTTGTCGATCGGGTCGCCCTGCGGCTTGAACGCGGTGCCCTGATACACGGTCGGCAGGAACCCCGCGCCCCAGTTGAGCGCGTGGCCCTTCGGAATGCCGCGCCCGAGCGTGTCGTACATCACGCAGAACGCCGGCAGGTCGCGGCTCTCGCTGCCGAGGCCGTACGTGACCCAACTGCCGACACACGGGAAGCCCATCCGCCCCATGCCGGTGTTCATCTTGAACAGTGCGGGGGAGTGGTTGTTCGAGTCGCTCCACAGCGAGTGGATGAAGGCCATCTTGTCCACGTGCTTCGCCATGTGCGGGAACAGGCTGCTCACCATCTTCCCGCACTGCCCGTGCTTCTCGAACTTGAAGGGCGACTTCATCAGCGGGCCGACCTGCGCGTTGAAGAACCCGGTGTTCGGGTCCAAGCCCTTCAGTTCTTGGCCGTCGCGCTTTTCGAGTTCGGGCTTGTAGTCCCACGTGTCCACTTGGCTCGGCCCGCCGTTCATGAACAGCCAGATGACCGACTTCGCCTTACCCGCGAAGTGCGGCTTCTTGGGCGCGAGCGGGTCGTCGGCGCGCTTCTCTTCGGCCGCGAGCAGGTCCGCGAGCGCGAGCATGCCGAACCCGCAGCCCGCGGTGCTGAGGAACGCCCGGCGCGAGCGGTACGCGGCTTCCGGCGAGGCGAAGTGGCGGGGGAAGTTCAGCATGGCAGCGGCCCGGGTGGAGAAGGCGGGATACGCACAGTGTACCGCACCGCGGCGCGCGAATACAGTGCCCCGTGTCTCCTCTCTCACGCACTTCAGGAGGTGTTCCCGTGCGCACGCTACTCGCTCTCGCACTCGGCGCGGTCGCAACCGCCCGCGCCGCCGACGACAAAGACCTCGCGCCGATTTCGTCCGGCGAGGTGGTGTTCGTGTGCAAGCTCACGAAGGTGACGGACGGCCCGGTCGGGCTGAGCAACCCGCCGGTGCGCCAGTACCGCTTCGAATTCGAGGTGAGCGAACAACTGCGCGGCCCGAAGCCGACCGGTACGCTGATCTACCAGATTCGCAGCGAGGCCGTGCCGTCGTTCCCGCTCACCGACAAGTGGGTGGTCGCGGCGCGCAGCGCCGGCAAGAACTGGCAGGTCACGTTCATCGGCACCGCGACCGATGACGTGCTCAAGAAAGCGAAGGCGCTTGCGGCGCTGCCGGCCGGGTGGGCGCTGGAAGACGGCAAGCCGGTGTCGCCGTGGGCGGTGCTGAAGGAGAAGGCGTGGCCGAAGGACGGGCCGAAGGCGGAAGGCGCGGCGTGCAGCAAGAGCGGCCGGCCGGCGCTGATGGCGGGCGCGGCGGTCGAGTTCACCGTGGAACAGGTGCCCGCGGAGAACCCGCAGAAGTTCAAGAACGACATGTTCGGCGACGGCAAGTTCAAGCTCACCGTGAAGAACACCAGCGACAAACCGGTGAAGGTGCCGGCGCTGCTCACCGACGGCAAAACGGTGTTCTGGGCCGACAGCGTGATCGTGGTGACGAACGGCGCGAAACTGCTCGGCGCGGCCGGCCGCGCGACCGGCACGATGCCCGTGGAACTGAAGGCCGGGGAGAGCGTGAGCGGGGTGATCGACACCCTCACGCTCCCAGACGTGAACTGGCCCCGCGGCGGGCAGCGCGTGTACTTCGACTTCTGCCTCGGAGAGAAGAGCGCGAACAACTTCTTCTACTACTTCTCGAACCTGCACGACCCGATGCGCGACGAGGCCGTGAAGAAGCTGAACGGGAAGTGAGCCACAGAAAAGGTGAGCGTGCCGGTTGGTGGAGAGTCAAGAACCGGCGCGCTCACGCGTGCCGCTCGCCCGAATCAGTAGCTTAGCGCCGGGCCGCGACCGCGGGCGCGCCGAAGTCGGCGCGGACCACTTCGCCCGGTTCGCCCGTCACTTGGATCGAGCGCTCGACCGCGCGGCCGTTCTCGATCCACCGTGCCGTGACCGTGTACGCGTACCGCTGCCCGGCTTCGAGCGGGGGCGACTCGAACGTGCGGTCGGTGCCGGTTTGCGCCGTTTTCGTACCGTCCACGAACACTTCCGCCGCGGGCTGCGGTACCTTCACCGACACGATCAGGCACCCGCCGGACCGTGCGGCCGGCGCGAGCGGCGCGCTCCCGAAACTCTCAAGAGCGGGCCGTACCGACACCGTGGTCGGGCGCAGGCGCGGCGACGCGGCGTACACGCCGAACCAGCCGTAGCCCTGTAGGCCGACCGGCAGCGTACTGCGCCACTGGCGCACGAGGTCGTCGTTGCCGAGCACGCCGGGGATCGGACCGTACACCGGCACCGGTGGCCCGTAGAGGCTCAAACCGTTCGACCACGAACTGCCGGCGCGGCCGGAGTAACCGAAGAAGCCGGGGTAATACGGGTAGCCCACGTACGGCCCGCCCGCGAGGCCCGGGTAGCCCCACGCGGGCGCGACCCGCGGCCCGTAGGGGTAGTGCCCGACGCCGACGAACACGTTCGGCTGCGCGCGGGCCGCGCCAGAGGTGAGTGCGACACCGGCGAGCGCGAGCGGAACGAGCGCGCGGAACATGGCAACGGCCCTTCGCGGAAGGCGACCCACAAAAGCGCATCGGCCGGCCGCCGAGCGGGCGCTCAGCGGCGGGCCGAAATGTGAGCGGGCGACCCGCGCCCCGTCACGGCGCCCGCGGCGCTTGCGGTACGGGCGGCGCGGGCGGCGGAACCGACACGTTCGGCGCACCGGGCGCGACGCGCACCAGCCGCCGCTCCGCCCCGAGGCGGCCGTCGAGCGTGTGCCCGGCGACCACAAGTTCGTATCCACCGGGCGCGGAGCCGAGCGCGAAGGCGAGTGTCGTCTTTCCGTCGGTGGGGAGCACGATCACCGGGTGCCAGAGTACGGTGTCCGGAACGTCGAGTTCGGCATCGGCCGCGGGCAGCGGGCGCGGGGCCGCGTACTCGCGCACCACGAGCGGAGCGGGTGGCGCGACTTCGCCCTCGAATTGGCGCACCGCGTGGTCTTCGATGCGCCGCGCCCGATTTGTCTCCGGCTCGTTCGCGGGCTTCTTCTTCTGGAGTGCCTGTTGGTACACCTCAAGGGCTTCGTCGAACACCTTCGCGCGCTCGGCCGCGAACCGGTTGACCGCGTCGCGGTCCTTGTGCGCGTTCTTCTTCTCGTCCGCTAGCCCCTTGTCACTCCCGCGCGCCGTGGCCGCACTGAGGGCGCGGTCACGGAGTCGAACGTCCGCCTTGTGTACCTCGAGCAGCGTGTCACTGTACGGTCCGAAAGCCAGTGGTGGGGGCTGGCCCGGAAGCGGACCGGGCGAGCCGCTCCCGGGTGCGCCGGCGCCGGGCGCGGCCGGCAGCGCCGGACCGCCACCAATCCCGCCCCCCACGAACCCACCGAATGGCGATTTCGGCGGCACCGGCCCGCCGGGCCCTTTCTCGAAACCGCCCTTGGTGCTCGGGGCGGGCGGTACCCCGCCGGCACCGACCCACTCGGCTTTGCCGGACGCGACGCCGGGTTTCGCGTTCGACGCGAGCGCGCTGTCCGCATCGGAAGGGGGGCGAACAGCGCTCGGTGCGCGGGGCCGCTCGAGTGCGGCAGCGTTCCGGTCGACTTCGGCCCCCGGTGCCGCGGCCTCGAGCGCCGCGGCGCGGACCGGCTCCGCCCAACCCGCGGCCACCACGAGGAACGCCGCCAGCCCGAGCGCGCCGAGCGTGCTCACACCGCACGGCAACCGCACCGCGGGCCGCGCGACCGCGACGAACCCGCACACCAGCGCCAGCGCCGCGAGGCCGCACACCCCGTACCACACGTTCGACGCGAACCGCTTCAACGGCTCGCGGGCCGCTTCCGCTTGCTGCACTTTCGATACCGCGAGGCCGTGCGACGTGCGCGCGAGGTTGCGCGCCAGTTCCGCCTCCGCGAAGTCGGTCGGTTCCGCGCGGGCGGCATCGAGCGCCTTCTTCAGTTGCTCCACCGTCGCGCTCGCGGCTTGATACTGCGGCTTGTACTTCTCGATAATCTTGCGGTGCTCAGCGACCGGTTGCGGCTCGGCCAACGTCGCGTAGTTGCCGGTGGCGTGAGCGAGTTTGGCGAGGTCCGCGTTCGGCGGCGCGCCTTTCCCCTTCGGTAGGGCCGGCGGGAGCGCGCGCTGCTCGGCGAACCGCCGCCAGCCCTGTGTACCGAGTAACAGGTCGAGTGCGCCGCCGGCCTTCGGGTGATCGGTCAGCAGGAAGTCCGCGTACTCCAGTTCGTCGGGCGATTTGATTTCGCCCGCGAGCAAGAAGTGCGTGGGCAGGAGCCGATCCTTCGCGCCCGGCGCGACGCCGGAGTTGACCGCGGCGGCCCAGAGCACGGCGGCGGCCGGGTTGCCCTTCTCGTCGGTCGCGGTGCAGCGCAGTTGCAGTTCGGTGCCGGCGGGGAACGCGGGCGCGCCCCCGTTCGTAAGCCGGCTCATCTGCCCGCCGGTCGGCCCGGCCTCGAGCGCGAGGTTCAGGACTTCGCCCGGTTTGCGGAAGACGAGCCGCTCGGCCACCGGGCGCAGGTCCCGCGGGTCGCCGTTCTCGTCGCGCCCGCCGACTTCCTCGAACGCGGTCACGCGCACCACGCCCCCGCGCGGGTCGGCCCCGGCCATCAGCTTCACGAGCTGCGGCGCGCCCGGGTCTACGGTCACCTTCTGCGTGTCGCTCAGCCGGCCGCGGGTGTACGCACCCACCACGAGCGCCCGCGTGCGCCCGACGGAATGCAGTTCGACGCGAATCGGTTGGCCGGGCGCGGTGACCGGGTCGAGTACCGACATCACCACGCCTTCCAGCGCGGGTTCGGGCAACTCGAAGCCGGTGCGGGCCGCGGTCGCGAGCGCGCCACCGCCGAGCGCCACTTGGGCCGGTAGTACGGGCACGCCGGTCAGTACCGGTGCGTAAACGGTGTTGGGCGCGAGCAACTTCAGCCACACGCGGGTGCCGAGTTGCGGCGTGAACGTGAACGAGGCGAGGCCGCGGTTCGCGCCGGGTTGGTCCGGGTCGTTCAGCGAGCTGACCTCCGCGACCGCGCGCCGCCCGTCGGTGACGACGCCGCGGAACTCGACCGGTTGGCCCGCGGGAGTGGTCGCGCGAACGTAGACGCGATTCGGGACGCCGGCGATCAGCTTGCCGCTACTTTCGGGGAAGAATTCGACCTTTACGTGGTTGGCGATCACCGGCACGCGGGCCGTCGCGCTCTCGGTGCCGGTCGCGGTGCGGAACGCGACCTTCACGCGCACGTCGCCGGCGAGCACCTCCGGCGGCAAGACGAACCGCACGCGGGCGCGCCCGGCGACATCGGTTCGCTCCGGATAGATCGCGCCGGCGACCGGTGCGCCGTCGGCCGTGACGGTCACGCCGTCAATGGCGACCCCGGCAGCGGGCTTGTCTTGCAGTTTCGCCTCGGCCCACGCTTCCACCGTTTCGCCCGGTTGGTACGAGGCCGCGGTGAAACCGATCTCCTTGCGGTACACGTCGAGCGGAGCGCGGCGCACCAGAATCGTGCGCGTGGCGGGGGCGGGCACAACCGGCGCGTACCCCGCGGGGTGCCGTTGTTCGCTGAGGCGGAGCGTGTAATCGCCTTCGGGCAAGTCGGGCGGCAGGTCGAACTCGGCACAGCCGACCCCGCGCACCGGTTTGCCGTTCGCGGCGCGCACCGGTTCGACGCGGCCCTCGCCCAGCACGCGCACCAGTTCGGTCGTGCCGCGCGCGACCGCCCCGGGCACCGGTTTGCCGTCCGGGGCGAGCAACTCGTACTCGATCAGTTGCTCGCGCGCCGGCGGTTGGAACGTGGTGCGATCGAGCGTGAGCGAGCGGAAGTGGACCCGCTCGCCGGGGCGGTACACGGCGCGGTCGGTGGCGAGCAGTGTGGCGTAGACCGGACCGGCGAGCTTGACGCGCTCTTGCAGTTCGCTCCGGGCCTGCGTCTTCTCGTCTACTTGCGCGAGTACGAGGAACAGTTCGCTGTTCGGCTTCACCTTCGCCCACGCGCTCGCGGGCAACCGCAGGTGGTGCGACTCGCCGCGGCGCTCGTGATCGAGGGTCTGCGAGAAGATGACCGCGTCGCTGGCATCGACGGCGTGAACCTCGGCGACCATGCGCTTGCCCGTGTTTTCCCAGTTCGCGCGGGCGTCGCGCACGACCACGAGGAAGTCGTTGGGCGCGCCGGGTTGCACGGCCGCGGGCTTTACCACATCGACGGTGAGCCGCCGCGCGGTGGCCGCATCGACGGCGCGGCGCTGGTCTTCCACCCAGTTGTTCAACAGCGCCGCGCGCGCTTGCTCTGCGGCGGTGAGTTTGCTTTCGAGCGCTTTGAGCCGCGAATGGCCCTTGGTACGCACGGCGAACGCGTCGGTCTCGAACCGATCAGCGTCGTTGAGCGCGACTTCGGCTTCGGCCTTCGCGCGCTCGGCGCTGTCGAACGCGTTCAGTACGGGAACGACCGTGGACGGGACCGCGATCAGCACCGCTGCGGCGACGGCCCACGACACGACGGCCGCGAAGCGCGTCGGGCGGCCCCGCCGCGCCGGTTCGGCCACCGGAGTGGAAGCGGGCGCGTTTGGTACCGATGCCGGCGCGGGAACCGGCGGCTCGAACGGCGCGGTGGCGCGCGCCCCTTTCGCGGCGCGCGCGATGAGGCCCTGCACGCGGGCGGTCTCGGCGCGCACGCCGGCGCACGCGGGGCACGCCGCGAGGTGCGCGTCGAGCGCGTCGGCTTCCGCGCCGTCGAGGAGGCCGTACAGGTGGTCGAGCAACAGGCTCTGGCAGTGTGCGCAGTTCATCGGTTCGTCTCCTTCCGTCGGCCTAACGGGCGCGACCGGGGAAGGCGTTTGGTGTCCTACGTTGGGAGCCGCCCGCGGGTCCGTCCGGAGAGCGGGTTCGGTTCACTTCGACTCCGTTCAACTGAACGCGGCGCGTCCGTCGCGCCGCGGGGGCCGTCAGGACGCGTGTTCGTCGCCGGTCGCCACCGGGTTCAACACTTTCCGCAGTTTGATGAGCGCGGTGCGCATCTGGGTCTTCACGGTGCCCACTGGGGCGTTGCGAATTTCGGCGATCTGCTCGTAGGTGAGATCGCCGTTTTGCCGCAGCAGGAACACCTCTTTTTCGTCCTGCCGCAATTCCGTGATGGCGGCACGAAGCCGGTCGAGGGCCTCTTGGTCTTCGACCGCGGTGCCGGGCGCGTCGTCGCGCGAGGGCAGCATCAGGTCGTCCTCCGGGAGCGGGCGGTTCTTTCGGTTCCACGCGCTCCGCTGGTAGTCCTTGGCGGCGTTCAGCCCGACGCGGAAGATCCACGCGCGCAAGTTTTGCACATCGGGGACCGAGGCGCGGGCGCGCCAGCACTTGAGGAACGCTTCTTGGGCCGCGTCTTGTGCGTCGTCGGCGTTCCCGAGCAAGTACATCAGGGTGCTAACCAACTCGTCGCGCACCGCGTTGAAGGTGGCGACGAGCGCGTCGTCACCGGGCCGCTGGTCCGCCGGGGGCGGGACCACGGCGGGCGGTGCCGGCAGCGCCGCGAGCGGGGGGTCCGCGCTCGCGGGGGGCCGGGCGGTTCGTGGCGCGCCGTGTTTGGCCATGACCTCCTACCATTCCGACGACGCCGAGGCCCGAACCGATTGGGGAAATGGCGACGGAACCGGATTGAACAATGCTATCCCCGGCGGGCGCGCCGCGGCAAGCGGAATCGCGGCGGCGGTTGCGCGGCACACCCGTTCGGCCCGATTTGTCTGGCGTTCGCGCGCCGCGGGGTTATACTTCGGTAAGAATAACTGCCCGCCGGCTTCCCTCCCGCCGAGTTGCTACCACCCGCCTGCCATCAGGAGCACCCTTCATGCGGCTCCGTTCGCTGCTACTCGCGGCACTCTTCGCGCCCGCGCTCCGCGCCGCCGAAGTGCCCGCGACCGCCCCGATTCCCAAAGCTATCGATTCGCACGTCGCGACCGTAATCGCCGACAAAGGTGTGCGCCCGGCGGAACAAGCCGACGACGCGACGCTCGTTCGCCGCCTCACGCTCGATCTCGTCGGCCGCATCCCGACGACGGGCGAACTCGATGCGTACATCAAATCGACGGACCCGGACAAGCGCGCCAAGTTGGTTGATCGCTTGATGGCGTCGCCCGCGTACGCGCGGCACCAAGCGACACTGTTCGAAGTGATGTTCAACCCCGAAGGCACGAGCCGCGGCGGCTCCGCGTTCCGCGAATACCTCACGGCGTCCCTGAAAGAGAACAAGCCGTGGGACCAAATGTTCCGCGAGATCATGCTCCCGAACGAGGCCGACGCGAAGTTGAAGGGCGCGGCCGAGTTCCTCCGGGGGCGCGTGTCCGACGCCGACAAGCTCACCAACGACGTGAGCGTGACGTTCTTCGGCGTGAACGTGAGCTGCGCGCAGTGCCACAACCACCCGCACGTGGAAGCGTGGACCCAAGACCACTTTTTCGGCATGAAAGCGTTCCTCGCCCGCACCTTCGACAACGGCGGGTTCCTCGGCGAGCGCGGCTACGGCACCCTCAAGTACAAACCGACCAAAGGCCCGGAGCGCACCGCGAAGATGATGTTCCTCACCGGCGCGGTGGTCGAAGACGCGACCGCGAAGGAACCGACCGCGGCCGAACAGAAGGCCGAGAAAGAGGCGCTCGACAAGGCGAAAGCCGCAAAGACGGCCCCGCCCGCGCCCAAGTTCAGCGCGCGGGCGCAACTCGTGGAAACGGCACTGAAGGCCGAAAGCGCCGAGTTCTTCTCGCGGTCGATCGTGAACCGTATGTGGCACCGCTTCTTCGGCACCGGCCTCGTCTCGCCGCTCGACCAGATGCACAGCGAGAACCCCGCGAGCCACCCGGACCTGCTCAAGTGGCTGGCGAAGGACACCGCAGCGAACGGCTACGATCTGCGCCGCCTCGTGCGCGGGATCGTGATGAGCGAGGCGTACGCGCGCAGCAGCAAGTACGACAGCGAGGACCGGCCCAACTCGAAACTGTTCGCGGTCGGCAAACTCAAGCCGATGACGCCGCAACAACTCGCCACGTCGCTGCGCATCGCCGTCGCCGACCCGGCGACGTTCGAGAACTTGAAGCCCGAAGACTTCGAGAAGAAGATGGAGCAACTCGAAGCCGCGGCCCGCGGCTTCGCGGCACAAATCGCGCAACCGACCGACAACTTCCAGATCGGTGTGGGCGAGGCACTGCTGTTCAGCAACGGCGACCGCGTGCAGAAAGAGTTGCTCACCGACGACAACGGCACCGCCCTCGGGCGCGCGAAGGCGATGAAGGAGCCGAAAGAGGCGGTCGCGTTCCTCGTGCGCACCGCCTACGGGCGCGCCGCCACCGACGCCGAACTGAAAGCGCTGACGGCGTTCGTGGAGAGGCGCAAGGGCCGCGAGGCCGACGCCTACAAGCAGGTGCTCTGGGCGCTGCTCAGCGGCCCGGAGTTCCGGTTCAGCTACTGAATTTCATGGTGGCAGGCACGCTCCGCGTGCCGTCGCTGAAGAGTGAAAGTGGCTGTGAGGAGTGAGTGCAACTGACACGGTCTGAACACACGGCACGCGGAGCGTGCCTGCTACCCTAAAGAACCAAACTCGGAGCCTTTCTCATCATGCCGCGTTCCACCTTCTGCCGGTCCGCAGATCACGCCCTCGACCGCCGCGCGTTCCTCACCGCGGGTGCCGGGGCCGCGCTCGCCGCAAACATGACCGCCCTGAACGCGCTCGCCACTCCGGACGTGAACGGGGCGCTCAAGAAGACGCAAAAGCGCGTCATTCTGCTGTGGCTCGCCGGCGGCGCGTCGCAACTCGAAACGTGGGACCCGAAGCCGGGCGCGAGTACGGGCGGACCGTTCCGCGCGATCCAAACCGACGTACCCGGGCTGCGCATCTCGGAACTGATGCCGAAGATGGCAAGCCGCATCGGGAAGACCACCGCGGTTATTCGCGGGCTGAACACCAAGAACGGCGACCACGGCAGCGGCGCGAAGATCATGATGCGCGGCCGTCGCGACGAATCCGGCCTGCGGTACCCGGACCTCGGCGCGGTGGTCGCGCGCGAAATGGCCCGCGCGGAGAGCAAGGTGCCGGACTACGTCACCTTCTACACACAAACCGAAGGGCGCGGCTTCGCCCCCGGCGACAGCGGGTTCTTGGGCGCGCGGTTCGCGCCGATGGAACTGACCACGAACAACTACCCGGAGTTCATCAAGAAGCTCGACGGCATCACGGACCTCGACCACCAAGAGCGCGGCGAGCTGCGCGAGTTGGTGGGCAAGACGTTCGAGAAGGGCCGCAGTTCCGAGACGATGAACAGCCACAACGAAGCCTACCAGCGCGTCCGCGGGATCATGGCGAGCGAGAAGCTGTTCGACGTGACGCAGGAACCGGAGAAGGTGCGGGCGCGGTACGGCAAGACGCAGTTCGCGGAGCAAGCACTCATCGCGCGGCGCTTGGTGGAGGCCGGCGTGCCGTTCGTGCGGGTCGCTCGCGCGTGGTGGGACAGCCACGGGCAGAACTTCGAGACGCACCAAGAGATGGTGCCGGAACTGGATCACGTCATGGCGACGCTGCTCGACGACCTCGGCGAGCGCGGCATGCTGGACGACGTGATGGTGGTGACGCTCGCGGAGTTCGGGCGCACACCGGGCATCAACGCGAGTCTCGGCCGAGACCACTTCGCGAGCGCGTGGAGTTGCACGATCAGCGGGGCGGGTGTGAAGCGCGGCGCGGTCTACGGCAAGAGCGACGCGCTGGGCAACAAGGTGGTGGCCGAAGAGATGGACGCGGGCAGCCTGTTCGCCACCATCTACGCGGCGCTGGGCCTCGACCCGAACAAGAACTACTACGTCGGCAGCCGCCCGATCCCGCTCGTGAACCCCGGTATCGAACCGGTCAAGGCGCTCGTGAAGTGAGGCCGCGACGGACGCGAAGTCTACCCGAATTGTGCATTGAGTTCCCAGCGCTGGGCGCGTTTTCCACGCCCAGCGTTCTTCTCGCCTGATGCTCCGAAATCCACCAAGCTGCGAGCGTGCCATGAAAGCTCCCTCCCCGGATACGCTGAAGGCCGCGAAGGACATCTCCCGGCCGGTCATCACGTTCGCAATCGCGCGCGCCGAAGGCTCCGCCACAGCGTACTTCGGATGCTCCGACTTCAAGGTGTACGCGGGCGACCTCACAGCCGCGAAGTTTGAGCCGAAGGAACTGTTCGCGCACGAGAGCTACGTCACCGGCGTCGCGCTCGCGGGCGAAACGCTCGTGAGCGGCGGGTACGACGGCAAGCTGACGTGGTTCGACACGAAGGCCGGCAAAGCGATCCGCACGCACGAGGCGCACGCGAAGTGGATCCGCAAAGTGATCGCGTCGCCGGACGGGAAACTGTTCGCGAGCGTCGCCGACGACATGGTCTGCAAGCTGTGGGACGCGACGAGCGGCAAGCTCGTTCACGAGCTGCGCGGGCACGCGGAGAAGACGCCGAACGACTTCGTCTCGATGCTGTACGCGGTCGCGTTCTCCGCGGACTCGAAGCTGATCGCCACCGGCGACAAGGTCGGGCACGTCGTGGTGTGGGACGCCACGACCGGCAAGCAACTCGGCGCGGTCGAAGCCCCGGTGATGTACACGTGGGACAAGGTGCAGCGGTTGCACTCCATCGGCGGCGTGCGGTCGCTCGCGTTCTCGCCGGACGGCAAATCGCTCGCGGTGGGCGGCATTGGGAAGGTCGGTAACATCGACCACCTCGAAGGCAAGGCCCGCGTGGAGGTGTTCGACTGGAAGGCCGGGAAGCAGACCGCGGAGTTCCCCGGCGACAAGTTCAGCGGCCTCGTGAACCGGCTCGAATGGGCACCGGACGGCTCGTGGCTGGTCGGGGCCGGCGGCGCGGGCGAAGGGTTCCTGCTGTTCTTCGATCCGGCCGCCAAGAAGCCCTTGAAACAAGAGAAGGTGATGATGCACGTTCACGACTTCGCGATGAGCGCGAAGGCCGACGAAATCGTGTGCGTCGGGCACAACCGCATCACGGTTCACAAACTCGGCTAAGTGGCTTCGGGCGCGGTGCGGCGCTTCGTCATCGTCACGCGGTTGCCGGTGGCATTGTACCGCACTTCGTCCATGAACGCGCGCATCAGGAGCAGCCCGCGCCCGCTCGGGCGCTCCAGATACTCTGGGTCGGTGGGGTCCGGGAGTTTGGACACGTCGAACCCCGGTCCCTCGTCGGCGATCCGGAACGACGCGGCGGCGCGCGACACGCGCACCGTTACGCGCACGCGCCGTTCGCCGTACGGGCGCTGGCACCGGCGCTCGCGGGCCAACTGGTGGAACGCGTCGCCCTGTTCTTTCAGTTTCGAACTGACTTCCAAATTCCCGTGATAGATGGCGTTCAGCAGCGCCTCTTCGAGCGCGACCGCAATGCGGTTCCAATCGTGCGGCTCGCACGCGCCGGCAGCGAACACGTCGCTCTGAATCTCGGTCAGCAAGGGGGTCACAAGGTCCGGGGCGTTGCCCAGAACGTACCGGCTCACGCGCCCGCAGAGCGTACCGAGGACGAGGTCCCGTTGGGCGCGCGCGATGCGTCTGCGGCGCGCTCCAGCACCCGCTCCAGTTGGCTCACCAGTCCGCGCTTCGGCACGTAATCGATGGCCCCGGCGCGCAGCGCGTCGATAGCCGTCTGTTCGCTCCCGCGGCTGGTCATGAGCACCACGGGAAGCCCCGGGTACCGGGCGCGCGTCTCGGCGAGCACTTCCAGCCCACTCATACCCGGCATGCACACGTCTGTGAGAACAATGTCCGGGCGCTGGCGCTCGAGTACCGCGAGCGCCTCCGCTCCGTTTGTCGCGGCAAGCACGCGCCACGCCCCGGCCGACAGAAGGTCCAAAATCACCGCGCGCTGGAGCGCCGAATCCTCCACCATCAGCACGACCGGAGCCGCGCGCCCGAGTTGGAGCGGCACGGCGCACTGAGCGCAATCCGGGGGCAGGGCGCGCGAACTCGGTGTGTCGAACATGGGCGCTCTCGTACGAGACTCGGTGCCGAACCGTAGGACACCAAGCGCCCCACGCACCGCCACCCAGACCTCGTTCGGCACCGAAGTTTCGACTCACGCGCGAATCGCTGCGCTTCGAGAGGTGAGTATTCGCACCGCACATGAGTCCCGCACCGGAAGCGACCTTCCACGAAACGCCTCACCGGTGCCAAGCTCACTCCGTCGCGGCGAACCGCTGCAACGCTTCACGGTTCAGTTCAATCCCCAAGCCGGGCGCGTCGGGGATCGTCAGCAGCCCGTCGGCATCGGGGCGGAACGGCACCGTCAGAAGTTCATCGATGTACGGCGAAGGGGAAAGGAACTCGACGTACCGTGCGACCGGCATGGCGGCTGAGAGTTGCAAGTCCGCAGCTAATCCGATGGCCGTGTTCCACCCGTGCGGAACCCACAACACGTTGTGTTCGTGGGCCGCCCAAGCAATGCGCCACGCCTCCGTGAGGCCCCCGCACTTGGTGCAATCCGGTTGGACGATGTCGACACACCCGCGCTCGAACAGCGGGGCAAAACTCTGCCGCCGCGTGAGCACTTCCCCGGTGGCGATGGGCAGCGGCGCGTTGCGGCGCAGTTCGGCGAAACCGGCGAGGTCGTCCGGACGGAGCGCCTCCTCGAACCACACTACGTCGTACTCGGCGAGCATCTGCGCGGTGCGGAGTGCCCACTTGTAGCCGTGCGGCCAATAGGCGTCGCTGCCGCCCGCGTCCACCATCAGTTCCACGTCCGGGCCGACCGCTTCGCGGGCCGTGCGGACCAGCACCTCGTCGAACGTTCCGTCGCGCCGACCGAACGGTTTCCAGCCGAGTTTGATGGCGCGGAACCCGCGGGCAACGGCCGCCTTCAGTTTCTCGCGCAGCGCGTCCGGTTCGGCGAACAGCAACGAACCGTAGGGCTTGATCTTCGTGCGGTAGTTCCCACCCAGCAGCCGCGACACCGGCTGGTTCGTGATTTTGCCGAACAGGTCCCACAGCGCGATGTCGATGCCGCTGATGGCGTGCTCGACGCTCCCGCCGCGGCCCTGCCAGAAGGTGTGTTGGCGCAGGTTCTCGCTCACGCGCGCGGGCTCGTCGGCGCGCGCGCCGACGAGCAACGGCCGGAGCAAGCGCGTTGCGGCGGCAACGAGGTGACTGCTGGTGAACGTACTCCCGAGACCGACGCGCCCGTCTTCGGTCAGGACCTCGACGACGGTGTGGACGTTGTCTTCGGGCGCGAGTTCGTCAGCCCAACCGCCCTCGACGGTGCCGCCGACCAAGCCCGTGAGTCGCACGTCCGCGATCTTCATGCCCGCCCCCTAAACGGCGGCGCGGCGCTTCGCGCCGCGCGCCGGACACGCGACCTCGAAACGCAATCACTCCGGTGCCGTCGGAGCCACGGCCTTCGTCGCGAGCAGCTTTTGCAGTTCGTCGAGCCGCCAGCCGATCCACAGCACGTTCGGCAGCCGGATCACCTCGCGCTCCGCGCCGGCGGTCTTCACGATCAGGTCGCCTGAGAAGAACCCGAGCAGCCAGTGCCGGAAGATGTCGTCGCGCTGCTTCTCGAACGAGATGCCCATCGTGTCGTAGGTGCGGATCGCCGCGCCCACGTGCTCGCACACCTGAATCTGGCCCGGCGTTACCTTGATGTAGGTGCGCTGGTCGAAGATCAGAACGGACACCAGCCACAGCCCGAGTACCACGCTGGCGATAAACAGGTAGCCGGCCATGTTGATGTAGATGTGCAGGTCGCCGACCGTCGTGAGCAGTTTGTCCCACGCGCCCGCGAGGCTAATGAGCAGCGCGATCACCAGCAGCATGAGGAGCACGAGGAACGACCACAGCCCGCGCAGTTGCACGTTGGTGATGACCACCGTGAGCAACAGGATCACACAGAACAGCGGCCCCATCCACGCCTTGTGCGACACGCGCGTGGGGAACGGGTTCGGGACCTGCCCCGGGATCGCGGAGCGGCGCGCGGCCTCTTCCAGCGCCGCGGTGTTGCGGTCGGGCGGTACGGCGATGGGGAACGTGGTGGCGTCTTTGCCCTGCACGCCCGCGCCGACTGTAGTGTGCGACGGGAAGATGCCGAGCCGGCTGTCTTCGAACCACGTGAGGCCGGCCATTACAAAGCCGATCACCCAAATGGGCCACCAGTAGAAGAGCATCGAGTGACTGATGAGCGTGATTTCGCGCTTGTGCGGCGGTGCCGCGGGCACGACCACAGGGGTCGCGGGCGGCGGGGGAGAAGTCGACATCGTGTGTAATTCTCGTTGAGTGAAGGGGCGCGCTACCGGTACTTCGCCCGACGGGCGTCGAGATTTCGTTCAGGGCGAACGCGATCAGGCTAGACCGGTGACAACCCGGCGTCAAGCGCCGCGGCGCACTTGGCGTTGCGAACCCACCCGTTCGCCGTCACAATTTGTGTTCCGAACGGGAAGGAGCCTGTATGCGCGCGCTGTCCGTTGCCGTCCTCGACGAAGAGTTGCCGTTCCCGCTCACCTCCGGAAAGCGCATCCGGAGCTTCAACTTACTCGCGCGCCTCGCCCAACGGCACCGCGTCACGGTACTGTGCCACGCGAACCCCGACCGCGACGAGCAACTCGCGGCCGAAGCCGCGTGCCGCGACGCGGGCATCAAAACAGTTGTCGTGAACCGGACTGTACCGCCCAAATCGGGCCCCGCGTTCTACGCGCGCCTCGCCGGGAACTTGCTCTCCCCCCTGCCCTACTCGGTTTCGAGCCACACGAGCGCCGAACTCGTCACCGCCGCCCGCGCGTTCGCCGAAACGAACCCCGTGGACGTGTGGCACAGCGAGTGGACGCCGTACGCGCAAGTGCTGCGCGACGTACTCGGTTCGCAGTTGAGTGCGACGCCGTGGTGCGTGATGGCGCACAACGTGGAATCGCTCATCTGGCGGCGGTACGCCGAGACCGCCGGGAACCCGCTCAAGAAGTGGTACATTCGCCAGCAGTTGCGCAAGTTCGAGCGCTTCGAACGGTGGGCGTACTCGCACGCGACCGCGCCGATCGCGGTGAGCCGCGAAGACGCGCAACTGATGCGCACGGAGTTCGGCGCGGCGGGCGTACACGTCGTCGATAACGGCGTCGATGTCGAATTCTTCCACCCGCAGCGCGACGTGGACCGCGACCCGGCCCGCATGCTGTTCCTCGGAAGCCTCGATTGGCGACCGAATCAAGACGCGGCAGTGCAACTGTTCTCGCAGGTGCTCCCGAAAGTGCGCGCCGCCGTCCCCCGTGCGACTGCGGTTGTGGTCGGGCGTCGGCCGCCCAATTGGCTACGCGAACTCGCCTCGAACACGCCGGGAGCGGAGTTGTACGCCGACGTACCCGACGTGCGCCCGTTCCTCGCACGGTGCGGGTTCCTCGTCGTGCCGCTGCGCATCGGCGGCGGTTCGCGGTTGAAGATCCTCGAAGCACTTGCGGCCGGTACGCCGGTCGTCAGCACCCGCGTCGGGGCGGAAGGGCTTGAACTGACGCCGGGCCGCGAACTGTTGGTTTGCGACACACTCGAAGGGTTGCCGGAACTCGCCGCGGGTGCCATCCGGCGACCGGACGAACTCGCGGACACCGCCGAAGCCGGCCGCGAGCGCGTACTGAAGCGCTACTCGTGGGAACTGCTCGCGGAGCGGATGGACGGCGTGTGGCGAAGTGTAACTTCCGAGAAGGCGCAAGCGAAACCGCCGGCTCGCTCGTCTGTTCTGTGACGAACCACACCTTTCGCTGAGGTACTCTCATGCTGAAGAAGTTGCTGTTGGTGGCTCCGGTCGCGGGCGCGATCGGGGTCGGGTTCGGGATCGACTCGTTCCTGAACGCCGCGGCCGAGAACAAGCAAGACCTGAAGCCCGCGGTTTCGCTGCCGATCAGCCGCGTGGTGCTGATGAACAGCGGCGTGGGCTACTTCTCGCGCAGCGGGGAAATCGAAGGCGACGCGCGGGTGGACCTGACGTTCCCCGAAACGGACATCAACGACCTGCTCAAGAGCATGGTCCTCGAAGACTTCGGCAACGGGCGCATCTCGGCGGTGAGCTACGATTCGCGCGAGCCGATCACCCGCACGCTCAGCTCGTTCGCGATCAACCTGAACGGGAACCCGACGTTCGCGAGCATCGTGAACCAGATGCGCGGCGAGCGC
>Ga0169931_10002761_pt1 | contig 28338 bp, 25 predicted proteins | sample Kivu_15m_20L_FD_129675 | JGI IMG/M metagenome (GOLD analysis project Ga0169931, IMG submission 129675) | Freshwater microbial communities from Lake Kivu, Western Province, Rwanda to study Microbial Dark Matter (Phase II) - Kivu_15m_20L... | ecosystem: Environmental > Aquatic > Freshwater > Lake...
CGTGTTGCACTTGGGCGACATCACGAATAACAACGCTACGGCCGAGTGGCAGAATGCCCAGGCTGCGATGCGGCAGCTCGACGGTCAGGTGCCGTACTTCATGGTCCCCGGCAACCATGACTACAGCGACGGCGGCGGCTGCCGCGACCGCACGACGCTGCTCAACGACTACTTCTCGGTCGGCCAGTTCAAGGAGACCCCAAACTTTGGCGGCGTTTACGACAAGGAGCCTGACCGGCTGGAGAACAGCTACCACACCTTCAGCGCCGAGGGGCGCGACTTTTTGGTCGTGGCCCTCGAATTCGGTCCCCGCAGGGACGTCGTCCGCTGGGCCAACGAAGTCGTGGCCAAACACAAGGACCGCGCGGCGATCCTGATCACGCACGCCTACATGTACTTCGACGACACTCGCTACGACTGGAAGAAGTACGGGGCCAAGCAGGCCTGGAATCCGCACGGCTATCCCATTGCCAAGACTACGGACAACGACGTGACCGACGGCGAAGAGCTCTGGAACGACCTGATCACGCAGCACGAAAATTTCATCCTCACGCTGAACGGTCACGTGCTGAAGGACGGTTTGGCCCGGCTTACCTCGACCACACCCAGCGGCCGCAAAATCGAGCAGATGTTGGTTAACTACCAGATGCGTCCGCACGGTGGCGACGGCTGGATCCGGCTGCTGGAGTTCCGCCCCGACGGCAAAACGGTCGAGGTGTTCGACTACTCACCCGTCCTCAAGCAGCGGAACGAAGGCCCGGCCAATCGGTTCGCGTTTCAGATTGCGGGCGTGTAGGGGGCGATCGCATTGGGTGGTATGAGTGGCCGTACTCGGCTCACCCGTGCTTCGCTGTCGACAGAGCTATCCCTTCGCCCCCAAACACATCCGGCGTCTGCACATGCTCCGGCCGCACGCCTAACCCGATCAGCCTTGCCGGGATACGTCGCCCCAGCGGAAAACGAAGCAGCGTCTCAACCGGCCACGGCAAAGTCGGCTCTTCCACGCCGCCGAGCGCCGGCTCCAGCACGCGATGGTGCAGAAACACCTGAATGCGCTGCGTCCAGCGCGTCGGAAACATCCGCCGCTCCTGGACGGCCGCCAACTCCGCTTCGCTTACGCTTCCCGAGCGCAGCGGCTCGCAGAGCAGGTTCGCCGTGGCCACGGCGTCCTGAATTGCCAGGTTGATCCCCACGCCGCCGACGGGCGACATCGCATGCGCGGCGTCGCCAATGCAGAGCAGGCCCGGCCGATGCCAGATGGTCAGGCGATCGACCTTCACGGTGAGCAGCTTGACCTGATCCCAACTGGAAATCTCCTGCACACGATCGGCCACCAGCGGTGCGATGTGCTTCAGCCGCTCGCGAAAAGCCTCCAGCCCCTAGCTGCGAATCTGTTCGTTACCTCCCTTGCGAATGATGTAGGCGCACTGCCAGTACGTGTCGCGATTGAGCATCACCATCGCCGCCCCGCGCCCGAAGCGCCCCAGCGGCTGGTCGTCGTCGCTCGCCTTGCGCGAGAGCTTGAGCCACAGGACGTCGATCGGCGCGCCGAGGTCTTCAACTTCCAGACCGGCCTGCTGGCGAACGGTCGAGTGCCGGCCGTCGCAGCCAACGGTCAGCAGTGAGCGAACTTCGAGTTCTCCCTCCGGCGTCGTCGCCCGAACGCCCACGACGCGGTCCTGTTCCTCGATGAGCTCCGTCACGTCGGCTTGCATGACCAGGTGAAACGTCGGGTATTGTTTCGCTTTTTCCGCCACGAAGTTCAGGAACTCCCACTGCGGCATGAAGGCGATGAACTTTGCGTGCGTGGGCAAGTGCGAGAAGTCGGCGAACTGAAACGTTTGACCGCCAATCACGCCCCGAATCTCGCGCATCTGCTGGTACGGCCGCTGCAGGAACTCCTCGAGCAGACCCAGTTCAGACAGCAGTTCGAGCGTCGAGGGGTGAATCGTATCCCCGCGAAAGTCGCGCAAGAAATCGGCGTGCTTCTCGAGCACGACCACGTCGATGCCCGCTCGGGCCAGGAGCAGCCCCAGCATCATCCCGGCCGGTCCGCCACCGACAATCGAACAGGTGGTGGAGATCGTCCTCGTTGCACCGTCCATGGTTCTGGTCCTGTCGCAAGTGGGTCAGGGTAAGAGCCGCAAGGTGACACCGCGCACGTCCATCGCCGCGCGGCCGGGAATTTCGGTCGCTTTCAGAGTGAGTGTGCCGCGCTGGGCTGGCAGCCTGAACGTCCCCAGCACCAGCGGCTGAAACTCTTTCACGAGTGATTCTCCCTCCCGCGCAACGCGATCCTCGGCCGTGCCCACCAGCGGCGGATTGAAGGCCTTGGTGAGCTTGCTTGTCACCCGCGCGCCGCCGAACGCCATTTCGATTGTCGAGCCCAGGTCAGCCTCAGCGCACGTGTAATGCACGGTCGCTTCGTACCTGCCCGGCGTATGCACTTCGATGTCCCAGGTGATCGCGTCGTCGGGGCTCGTCCAGTTTCGATAGAACGAGCAGTTTGGCGCGCGAGCGCTACGCTCGATGCCGCCGTGCGCTTTTCCATCGCGGGCCGGAAGCTGCGTGATCGGAAACTGGCGATAACCTACCGTCAGCGGCCGCGTGTCGCTCTCATCGCGCGCCATTTCGGCGAGCACTTTGCCCCGCCAGTCTGCCGCGGCCCGCTGCATGCGTTCGGCAATCTCCGGATGCTCCGCGGTAACCTCGTGCTGCTGTCCCAGATCACTGAGCATGTCGAACAGTTTCCCGTTCTGGTCAAGGCGATACGTCTGTGAACGCACGCTCACTTTGCCTGCCCAGTGCGAAAAGATCAGCCGCTCGGCGGGTTCGGACTGGTTGCCGAGCAGCCAGATGGCCTGACTTTGTCCGTCGAGCCGTTTGGTTTCGGTAATCTTCACTTCGGCCAGCTCTGCCAGCGTGGGCAGCAGATCGATCGCCCCAGAAATGTTCGCCACTTTCGTGCCCGGCGGAATATGTCCCGGCCAGCGCACCAGCAGCGGCGAGCGCACGCCCCCTTCGTCAACCGAAGCTTTGCGACCTTTCATGCCGCCGTTCCACCGCCAGCCGTTCGGACCGTTGTCGCAGAAGTACACCACGATCGTATCGTCCGCCAGTTTCAGTTCGTCGAGCTTGGCCAGCACGCGTCCCACGTTCCAGTCGATGTTCTCGCACATCGCCAGCGCCGCCCGAGTGTGACCGAGGTCCTCTTCGTTCCCTTTGTCAGCCCGCAGCTTGAGATCCGCATCCTTGAACTTCGCAAACCAGCGATCCGGCACCTGCATCGGCGAATGCGGCGTGTTGAATGGCAAGTAGCAGAAGAACGGCTGCGCGCGATGCTTCTCAATAAACGCAATTGCGTGATCGGTGAAGTCGTCGGCGATGAAGCCCTTGCCATGGACCGTCTGGCCATTCTGCTCGAGCACCGGATCGAAGTAGTGTCCCCAGTGCCCCGAGCAGAAGCCGTAAAACTGTTCGAAGCCGCGCGCATTCGGATGGTAGGGCCACTGCGTGCCATTGTGCCACTTGCCGAACGCGCCGGTCGCATAGCCGGCCGACCGGAACACCTGGGCGATCGTGCGTTCGTCCAGGTCGAGTCGCTCACCGCCGGCACTCGTGCTCCACACGCCACCGCGCGGATGGTAACGCCCCGTGAGAAACTCCGCTCGCGTGGGCGAACAGACGGGGCACACAAAGAATCGCTCGAACTGCGCGCCATCGCGGGCGAGCGAATCGACGTTCGGCGTGGCGAGGTTGGTGTTCCCGTTCAGGCTCAAATCACCCCAACCCTGGTCGTCACTGAAAATTACGATGACATTCGGCTGGCGAGCCTGGGCGAAGCTCGCCAGCACGAGCCCGGCAGCCGCGATCACAACCCACACAACGAAGCGAGATTTCACATTCCGCATAGTGCGCACCTGACGGCAAGACGATTGAGCTTGCTTCAGGATAACGTCAGTCAGTTCGCGTCACAAATCTGGTGGGCGTGATTGTGCCAGGTGCATCTGTGATGTCTCAATTGCAGCATTCCTCACAAGTCGTCCCCTAGTATCTCGTTCGCGATCTGTTGGGCATTGTCCGCATCCTCCAAGCGTGCGATTGCATCGCGAGCTGCACTAGTATCATCGAGTTCGCGAGACCTCACAAAGAATTTGCGAGCTTCGTCGAAGCGGCTATTCGCGAGCAAATTGAGCCCGATATTCAGATAAGCCTCGTCATAAGCCGGATCGATGTGAATCGCTTGGCGATAGCATCGGTTGGCTTTTTGATACTGATCGCGCTTGGTCAGATTCATTCCTCGAAGTGTCCAGAGCCATGCACAAGTACGCGATTCCGAGAGCCCGGTTGCTTTCGCATAAAAGGTTTCGGCACGCGATCGAGCACCGGTCTTCTCGAAAGACATGGCCAGCCCAGTGTAAATCAGAAAGGGATCGTAAGCTTCAAGTCGCAGCGCTTCTGTATAGCAACGAATGGCCTCACGACAACGCCCGAGTGAACGTAACGAGTCAGCTGCTAGGGTCAGAGATCGTTCAACAAGCTGTGCTTGTGGTGCGTGCATCAACGCCTCGGCGACGAGCACGGTATGGCCATCTTCCCAGTGCTGAAATAGGGCGTCGTTGTCACCGTCTGCAAACTTCTGCCACTTTTCGTGACCGGTCAGGCTTTCAAGACCCCGTACTGGCTCTAATACATCCGGTGCTCGCTCAACCGCTGACTTAAACAGTTCCCGGGCAGCTTGATACTGGCCCACAGCCCGGAGAACAAGCCCCAGTTCGTAGTGCGATTCCCATGAGCATGGATTCAGCTCGATGGCCCGAGAGAGGTGAGCCTCCGCATCTCGCCAGCGCTCTCGCGCGGAGCAAGACTGACCACGACACAGCCAGATCCAGTCCAGTTGCTCATTCCGCAAGGAGCAAGCGGAGTTGAAGTAAAGCTCCGCACGTCGATGATGTCCCCAGCTCGCGTAAGCCGTGCCGAGATGTGTCTCGACCAGGTAACGCTGCTCGGGAGGAGCGAGCCGCATGGCCCGCCGGTAGCAGCTTCTACCGGCTCGGTTCCGGCCCACGATTCGCAGGCAGTCAGCCAGGGCAAACCAGGTGAAGGCATCCTCCGGTCTATAGCGCAAGTAGGATCTGAACAGCTGGATTGCAAGCGGCAAGCGATCTTGCTCCCTAGCAAGCTTGGCCCGTTGCTTCAAAGCCTCGAGTTTCGACCACGAGCTAGGCATGAAGAGAACAGCGTAGTTTTTCTTTAGCGACTATTCAGTAAGGTAGACAAGCCGCTGACAAGGTTCGCTCGTCTTAGTCATCGAATACCGAAGGCTACTTTTCCCCCCGATAAATCTTCTGATACAGCGGGTTCTTCTTCGAGGTCATCGGCCCGGGCGTCGTGTCCTCGGCAATCGCCGCCGCCATCATCTGGTACTTCGCGTCCAGGTCGTCCGCATAGTGCACGATCAGCGCCTCGGGCGTCATCGGCGACTTGGGCGAACCCCACTCCGGCAGTCGCTGGTGCGAAACGATCACGTGCTCCACGCGCAGCAGTACGTCGGGATCGATGTCGCGTCCCGCGGCAGCTTCGCGCAGGATGTCGCGCCCTTGCAGGATATGGCCGATCAGGTTGCCGGATGCGGTGTACTCCGCGCCCGTCGGATTCTCCGCGATCTCCCGCAGCTTGCCGATGTCGTGCAGGATCGCGCCCGCGGTGGCCACATCTTTGTTCAGCCGCGGCTTCATGTCAGGATAGTAATCGTCGTACTTGTCCGCCAGCATCACGGCCGTGCGGGTCACGCTCAACACATGCTCCAGCCAACCACCGACGAAAGCGTGATGATTGTGCGTGGCTGCCGGCAGGGTGAGCAGCAATGTGCGGTTCGATTCCAACAGGTGCACAACCAGCTCGCGCAGCGGGGCGTCCACGATCCGCTCCCGCGCGATACCTGCAAGTTCGTTGAACATGTCGGGCATGCTGAACCGGGTCTGCGGCCGGCACATGTTTGGCGAGAAACCATCGGCCTGATCTGCTTCGGTGACTTCGCGAATCTTTCGCAGTTCAAGCTGCGGCCCGTAGTTCGACTCGCGATAGACGGCCCGCACTTTGTAGTAGTTTCCGACCTGCCAGGCCTGTTTGCAGTCCGCTCCCCAGGCCGAGTCGTTCCAGATCGGAAAGGAAACTTCGCGTGCATGGTCACGAAACGCGACGCGGAAGTAGGGCTTGCCGTCGCGCGTGGTTAGCTCCTCCTTGGCCGTGAGCAGCACGAACAGGTCGGCCTCCTGGCCGTTCGTCATTTCCGAGAGCATCACGATCGGCAGCGTGGCGCGAGACATGAAGCGGTCCTCGATAGAGTGGCCATACCTTCGGGTGGTATGGCTGTTTATCTTAACCGATTAAAAGCGTTATCGCACGCAACTAACTCCGATACCCGTGCGGATGCTTCGAGTGCCAGCCCCAGGCCGTGCGGACGATCGACTCGATGTCGTTGTACTGCGGCTTCCAGGAGAGCGTGCTTTGTGCCAGTGTTGAGTCGGCCACCAATTCCGGTGGATCGCCCGGGCGGCGCAGACCGACTTCGGCAGGAATCGCATGCCCGGTGACGCGGCGGCAAGCTTCAATCACCTCGCGCACGCTCGCGCCGCGGCCGGTCCCCAGGTTGAGCTTAAGCGCCACGCCGGGGCCCAGCTGCTCAAGCGCCGCCAGGTGCGCGGTGGCCAGATCGTCAACGTGCACATAGTCGCGAATGCAGGTGCCATCGGTCGTCGGATAGTCGTCGCCGTAGATCGTGATGTGCGAGCGCTGGTCGAGCGCCACCTGTAGCACTAGGGGAATCAAGTGCGTCTCGGGATCGTGATCCTCGCCGATGTCCCCCTCGGGACTTGCGCCGGCGGCGTTAAAGTATCGCAGCGCCGCGTAGCTGAACTCATAAGCCAGCGCATAGTCAGCCAGCGCCTGCTCGACCACCAGCTTGCTGAAACCGTAAGGGTTGATCGGCCGCTGCGGCACGTCCTCGGTGATCGGCATCACCTTCGGCTCGCCATACGTGGCGGTCGTGCTCGAAAACACGATCTTCACGACGCCCGCCTCGCGCATCGCTTCCAGCAAATTCAGGCTGCCCACGACGTTGTTCTGATAGTACTTCGCCGGATCAACGACCGACTCACCCACGAAGGCGAACGCCGCGAAGTGCATCACGGCCTCGATCTCATGCTCGCGCATTACCGAAACGAGCTTTCGCCGATCGAGCAGGTCCCCCTCGATCAACCGGCCCTGGGGAACTGCCTGCGGGTGACCGAACACCAGGTTGTCATAGACCCACGTGTTGTGGCCTGCCCGCGTGAGTAACCGCACGGCATGACTGCCGATGTAGCCTGCACCTCCAACGACGAGCACGTTCACGTTGTCGCTTCCTGGTGTCAAAGTTTACTGGCGCTGACCATCGCGCCGATTGTGCCGACCCGCATTCGGACCGGTCTTGAGCGAAATCTTCGCTCCGAAGCGCCCGCAAGCATAGGACCAAAGGCCTTGGGCGGCAAATAGCACTCCAGCGGCCCACGGGCAGACGTCGAAGATCATCGATACGGCGGCGTCGATCCCTCGAACAATCGCAACAATCGGACCAGGCATGGGCGGACCCCGACGCAAGCTCCTCAAGCCCGCGACCGTTGCCACCGGGGCGCTCGCCGGCCGCTGGGTCGAGTCGTTCGTCGACTATCTGCGGGCCGAGTGCCACCTGTCGGACAACACGGTGGCCGCCTACCATCGCGATATACGCCGGTTGTATGTCTGGCTCGCGGGACGCTCGGTTCGCCAGCTCACGATTCAGGAACTGGCCGACTATGCCAGTTGGTTGCACGAGCGTAAGCTCGCGCCGGCCAGCATCGCCCGGCACCTGGCTTCGCTGCGGATCTTCTTCCGCTACCTGCAGCTCGAAGGTCTGCTCACTGAGAACCTGGCCGAGTTACTCGGTAGCCAGAAGCTTTGGGAGCGCGTGCCGCACGTGCTTACGCCTGGCATGGTCGAACGGCTTCTCGAAGCGCCGCGCAAGGGCGAGCCTCTGTGGCGTCGAGATCGGGCGCTGCTGGAACTGCTTTATGCCACGGGCTGCCGCGCGTCGGAGATTTCGTTCCTGCAACTGCAGGACACGCATCTGGACGAAGGCTACTGTCTGTGCAAGGGCAAGGGAAACAAGGAACGCCTGGTGCCGCTAGGCCGGCGTGCGATCGAAGCCGTGCGAGATTATCTCAAGCACGATCGGCCGCCATCGGTCGCACATCGCGATCCTGAACCGCCGTGGCTGCTCGTCTCCAAACGAGGGCTGCGTTTACGTCGCGAACGCATCTGGGAGCTGTTTAAACGCTATGCGGCCGAGGTCGGCATTTCACCCGACATGAGTCCGCACACGCTCAGGCACAGTTTCGCGACGCACCTGCTCACGGGCGGCGCGGACCTGCGCCAGGTGCAGGAAATGCTGGGGCACGCGAGCATCGCCACGACGCAGATCTACACGCACGTCGATCCGGCGCGGCTCAAGAAGATCCACAAGCAGTTTCACCCGCGCGGGTGAGGTGCTCGCACTACGCCGCGGGCTTCTTTGGCGGCGAGAGCTTGATCTTCTGGATCAGTTTGACGATCCGTCCGTCCGGCGTGACATATCCGGAGATCGCGGTGACCGCGCCGATCACGTTGCGATACTTGAGGTTGTAGTCGCAGTCCAGTTCGGCTTCGATGTTCTCGGCGGCGTCGGGGCCGGCATTCGTCCCCACGCGGCTCATCACCTTCTCGTGCAGGGCGGTGAAGTTTGGCAGAACCGCATCATCCATGCGGATGCTGGCCAGATTTCCCTCATCATCCGCGGTCAGCCGCACCTTGATCGGCAGGTCCGTTTGCAGGCTTGTCGAGCTGGCCGGGCCGGCCACCGGCATCCGGATGTTGAAATCGCCTTCCTGCGTCACGATCTTGAAGCTGAACAGAAAGAAGATCAGCAGTTGAAACACGATGTCGATCATCGGCGTCATCTGGATCTCGACCTTGTCGGGAGCCTGGCTCGTGGTATGCCTGAGCTTCATGACTCTTCGTCCTCCTGCTTGGCCCGCAGGGCGAAGTTCTCAAAGCCGTTCTCCTGACACTTCTGAATCACTTCCTGCACGACGCCTGTCTTCGACTCGGCATCGGCCCGCAAAATGACCGTGGCGTCCTCCGGCTTCTCGCCGCTGAGAGTGATGAAGCGTGCTTCGCGGCGGAGTTTTTCGTCGAGCCCCGCAATCGGCATCAGCTCGCCGCTGAACAGCACCTGGTTGTCGCCGGTGAGTTGCACGACCAGGGCGTTCTCGAGGGCCGTTTCTGGCGGCTTGGCCAACTGGCTGCTAGGCAGCCGGATGCGCGCATCCTGCTCGGCCTCGCCAAAGTTAAGCAAGACCATGAAAAACGCGATCAACTGGAACGTCATGTCGATCATCGGCGTCATGTCCGGTTCCAGCGCTGCCGCGGTCGCTTTGGGCTTAATGATCTTCATGGCGATTGCCGACGTGTCTGCTGATCTTGCCTTAAACGCTACTTTTTCGGACCGACGTTCTGGAACCGGCTCATCAAGCGTTCGCTGTAGATCCCGACCTCCAGCACCAACCGCTGCAAGCGATTGCGAAAATAGCCGAACATCGCGATCGCCGGAATCGCCAGCATGAGCCCCACGAGCGTCGTGATCAGAGCGGTGGAGATTCCCTGTGCCAGGTCGGCCGGCTTGGGCTGAGTGTTGCTCGAGGCGATCACCCGGAACGCCGCGACCATGCCCTGCACGGTGCCCAGCAGACCAACCATGGGGCTAATCGTGCCAATCAGCGCGATGTAGCTGAGCCGCTGCTCAAGGCGCATGTTCTCATCTTCACCCACTTCCTGCATCGCCTCGACGGCCTGCGGATAGCCTTCCTGGAGTTTGGCCAGACCGGCCGCCAGCACGTGCCCCAGGAAGCTGTCGTCGTTCTTGGCCAGTTCATAGGCTTCCTGGAATCGCTTCTCGTTCAGCATCACTTCGAAGTTATCGATCAAGTCCTGCGGCACGACGGCCTGCCGGCGCAGCGACATGATGTTCATGACCACCAAGGCGACGAAGATGAACGAAATCGCCAGAAATACGATCGTGTAGAACGGCCCCAGCGCGCCATAGTAAAACCCGAGCGCACTCTGCTGAACCGGCGCCGCGTCGGCGGCCGCCGCAGGATCCTGGGCCAGTGCCACCTGGCTGGACAGTAGATCGCTTACCGGCGCCACGGCCAGGCCAAAGGCGATCGCGCACAACAGGGCAAGGGCGTGTTGCCGCAAGCGAGTTCGTTTCCGCATGGAGATTCCTCTGGCTAAAGCGGGGGGTTCCGGTGGATGAGTTGGTCGGGGGTCAGGTGACGGCGACTAGAGTTTAGTGCTGCGAGTTGTTTTTCGCCAAGCCGAGCAGCGAAGGACCTTTCGCGGCGTCAGCGATTGGCCCAACTGCTTTGGGGATATTTCTGCTTAAGCGTACTGCGCGCTTGCGCCGCGCGCTGGGTTTTGTTGTCGGTCGCAAACAGCTCGGCCAGGTGGCTCAAAGCCTCGGCATGGATTGCCGGAAACCGCGGGTACAACAGGTCCACGTGCAGGTAGGCCACGATCGCCGGCTTCACCTGCCCCGCCGCTTGCAGGCTCGCGCCTTTGACGTTGTATGCCCGGGCCAGTAGTTCATCCTCGTCCGGGCCGGCATTGGCAATCACCTCGTCCACCAAGGCGACGGCCTCCCGCGACTTTTCCGAACCGCTCAAGGCTTCGGCCTTTCCCAGCCTGGCGGCCGCTTTCTGCGCGCTCATCTGCGAGCCCTGCAGATCGCTGGCCAGCACCTGATCGAACCGGGCAATTGCCTGGTCGTATTTCTTCTGTCCGACCAGCGCGCGTCCCGAGAGCGCGGCGGCCTTCAATTTGTATTCCGGCCAGGGGGCGCTGGCGATCTTCGTGTAGTAGGACTCGGCCACGGGAAAGTTGCCCATCGCGACCAGTAGGTCGCCCAGCGCTTCGCAGGCCGCGAAGTAATGGAAGCTGGTCGGGTTTGATTTCTCAAACGCGAGCATCCGCTTGCCGGCATCCTGGATCGAGCCGCTGCCTCCCAACGCCAGGCGGGCCGAGGTCAGGGCCTGATAGAACTGCACTTCCTGATTCAAGAGCGGCCGCTTCAAGCCGCCTTGCGGAACCTTGGCAAGCTGCGCCGCGGCTTCAGCGTACCTGCCGCCGGCAATCGCCATCCGGGCCTGTGTCAGCCCGGTGGGCTCGCCTTCGAACTGAACGCTTTCCAGTTCGTTGACGGGCAGTTGTTTTTTCGTCGCACCGATTTCCAGCGTCAGTTCGGTGGGCGTGCTACCGGTAATGTCGCCCGTTTGCTGGGCGCCCGTGGTGAGTTTCACGCGGTCGACGGCCAGGCATACCGTTGCCAGCAGCAGCCAGGCTAAGCCGCAGGCAGCGACCCGTGTGAGTTTTCGCATGGATTCAATCATCTTTTTGTCTCGCCGATCTGGCTGTGCGCTTACGTGGTGGGCGTGGTTTCAGCTTCTTTGAACGCTTCCAAGCCCACTTCGGGCTGCCCGAGCGCCTTCTGAATCGTCTTCAGCAACTGGTTGTATCTGGCGCGCGTCGTCTCGCCGCCCATGTCCGGCCGCACTTTGTAGGTCGAGAGCACGTCTTGCACCGCCGCCTTGAGAATGTTTTGCCGTTTCGTGGGATCCTTCTCGGCCAGGGCGTAGCCGTAGCGTGACTCGACGATCGCCAACCGCGCCTTGTGGAAGATTTCGGCGAACTTCTCATCGCTCATCGTGGCTTTGGAGAGTTTCGCCCAGCCCCAGATCAGGTTCTGGCCGTCGCGCCCCGGTTCGCCACCCATGATCGCCTTGGCATAACCGGTGGGATCCTTTGCGCCGCGCGCCTGGTAGATGCCTGCCGCCACGACCTGGGCCGGCAGCAACGTGGGCTTCTCGCGGAGCACATTGGCAATCACTTGCGTGGCTTCTTCGTATAGACCCGCTCCGCGATAGGCGTCAGCCTGTTTGAGCCGTAGCGCCAAGAGCGAGTCCGGCGAGGCGCTCAGCTTGGGATCTTTGGCCGCGGCTTCAAGCAACTGCTCGTACGCCTTGGCGGCTTTGGCGTAGCATTCCAGTGCCCGGGGCGACGTACTTACAGCACCGCTGTCGATGCCCGAGGCCAGGTTCAGATACGTTTCGGCCATCCAATTGAGCGTGGGCAGGCTGCCGCCGGCGCCGCGCTGGAGCAACCGATCGAGAAACACCTGGAAGCCTGCCGCCAGCCGATCGAGCTCCTCGGTTTTGCCGTCTTCGCGAAGCTGCTGCATGTCTTGCTGAAGTTGACGACCGAGGCTCACATAGATGACCGTCAGGTTGTCCGCGGCTCGCGAATCGCTGCCTGCAGGCACCAGCTTTTCGAGCGCGTTCATCGCCGCTTCGGCCTTGTCGAGCTGCGCCGGATTCGTCGCGATGTATGCCCGCATTGCCAACTTGTACGTCTCGGCGGGAAAGTTGCCTTGCGATGCCGCGGAGCTACCGGCCTTCACGAGCGTGAGCGGGCCGAAGGTTGGCTCCTCGAGCCAGGTGACCGCCTGTGCGGGTTCCTCCGCTTCGAGCAGGAGCTGCGCGAGCGAGAACACGGCGGTCGCTACGGTCGCGTCTGGCGCGGCCCCGGCCTTTTTCACGCGTTCGATGCCCCCTTCCAGCACCTCGCGCGCTTGCTTGCGGAGCGCAGCCAGTTGCTCGGCGTTTGGTCGCTCGGCCTCGGGCTGGCGCAGCGCCTTGAGATAGGTCGACCAAAGTGCCTGTCCGGCGCGCAGCTCGGCCTGTCCACGGCGCGGCGAATCGGCCGGAATCTTGTTCAGGTATTCGGCCGCGCGTTCCACCTTACCGGCAGCGGCCGCGAAGTTCACCAGCGTCAGCGCCGCCTCTTCGGCTTCATCCTGATCCGGCCACCGCTGGAACGTCATCTCCGCGACGCGCTCGATCTGTCCGATCTCGAACGACCGATCTTCGTCCTTCGATTCGCCGTACAGCCGCACCCAAGAGGCGAGCGCAATCTTGGCGCCTTGCCGACCTGGCAACGTGTCGGGATAGTGCTGCATCAGGTGCTCGCCCAGCACGCCCGCATCGTAGTAGTTGCCGACGGTCCAGTTCAGGAAGCACTGGTAGTAACGTGCCGAAGCGAGTAGTTCGGCGGTCGTCTCCTTGTCGCGCAGTCGCATTGCCATCTCGAGCAGGCGCATCGCTTCGCCGGCGGCGAGATTTCGCTGCTTTTCCAGATCGGCGATCGCGGCTTTGTCTCCCTTCGGGCGAACGGCATCCAGCTCTAACGCCGCTTTCTGCATCCGCTCGAGCGCGGGTTTGGCCTGGGTAAGCGCCTCGACAAACGTCTTCGGTGGACCAGCCTTGGCAGTGTCGTCCTGTTTGACGCTCGTGTTCGTGGCGGGAACTCCGCCTGAGAGCGACGCCAGCAGCACCTTGGCGGGCTGTTGGAATGGATTGGCTTCTCGCAACAGCGGTGCGGCGGCTTCCCGCGCCGAACTGGCGAGCCGCTTGCGATGGGGATCTTTCTCCGGGAGCGCTTCGGCCTGTCGTTGGTAGGCGACGGCCGTCAGATAGCGAATCGCCTGATCGTCTTCCGCAATGTCGCCCGCCGATGCCTTAGTCCACCGCTCCCCACGATCGACGGCCGCCTGGTACTTGCCGACTGCCGCTTCCGTCCAACACTCCATCGCGTGCCGAGTGCTCTTGGTGCGGAGCGAACGCGTTTCGAGTGAATCGGGCAGATCCATCAGCTCGCCAAAGCACGCCAACGCCAGGTCGAACTGGCCGAGCGCTTGCCGGCAACGTCCTTCCCACAGCCTGGCGAGCACGCCCACCGTGCGCGTGCGATAGGCTTCGTGCAATTCGGCGTAGGCTTTTGCTGCGGACTCGTATTTCTTCTTGGCTTCGGCACTTCCGGCCGGAAAGGCACGGGCGGTTTCGAAGTCGATGTTCGCCCGCATCAACTTAGTTTGGGCCAACTCGGCCGAAAGCCGCTGCTTCTGGGCCTGCAGTTCGGTTTCGCCGGGCGGGATCAGCTTCGGCATTTCGCCGAGCTGCCGGGTGAGCGTTTTTTCAGCCGATGTGAACTCGGTGAGCGCCTGACCATACAAGTTGCGGGCCTGCGTGGCCGCGGCTTCTTTCTCCGCCTCGGGCGCAATCTGTACCAGTCGGCGACCGCGTTCCACCAGCACGCCGGCCAGTGAATTGCGCGCTGCGCCGGCCAGCGGATGATCGGGGTGTTCCTTGGCAAACTTCTCGAGTGCGGCCGTCGCCTGGTCGAGTTGCGCGCTGCGCAGTTGCGGATCGCCGGGTTCGCCGGCTGCCGCCAGCAGCGTCACGCCGCGTTCGTAGTCGAGTCGCTCGCGAATGGCCTGAGTGGCGAGCGGACTGGTCGCGAGGTCCTCGAGATACGTGAGCGTCTCGTCGTAGTACTTGCCCGAACGGAGCGCGGCAAGGAACTCGTCGACCGGCTCGGCGGCGGCGGCAGGCCCGGCCGCGATTGCGACCAGTCCCCACGCTACCAAAAGCAAGCGGAGCAACGAGTTCATCAGGTCCTCGAAGTTGTCGTGCCGAAATGGATGCGCTCTACTGCAAGCGTCGCTACTTATGAATCTTAACCGCTAGTGCGCGGTTACAGGACTCCAAGTAAGCGCTGGCAGCGAGCGCGATCGATGGCAAGAGGCCGAGCAGACGCACAACGGCGCTCGACGGGTCAGATTCGGCCCTGGCAAGTATGGCACTTTGCGCGGGTGCGGGTTCCGGGCCGCGATTCGCGCTCGCCAGTTGGCCTGCTTCGTCCTCTCTCTATAGCCAGAGTATAGTGCCGGGCCGGCAATCTCAACCCTTTTCCGGGCCACGGCTTGCAATTCGCCGGCTACGCGGTTTCCCCGGCCGTTTCCAGGGCCGACTTGGTCCGCCGCAACTCGCCCCGGGCCATCCGCTGACCCAAAGTGGGCGAGAGCCGATTCAGCCACCAGATCAGCCGCCACCACCGCGGAATCACGATCACCGAACGGTTCTTGGCGACCGCCTTGAGCGTTTGCCGGGCGAACTCGTCAGGCTCCATCGGGTTCAGCTTGGCCCAGAACTTTTGCTGCCGTTCAAGCGGTACCGGTTGTATCAGTTTTCCGAACTTGCCGTAATCTTCCAAGAGTGCCGTTCGCACGGTGCCTGGGCAGAGCGCGCTGACGCGCACGCCGTGTTCGGCGGCTTCGACGCGGAGCGAAAGTGAGAGGCCCAGCACACCGTATTTCGAGGCCGCGTAACTCACGCACCATGGCGACGGCAGAAAACCGCAGACCGAGGCCGTGTTCACGATGTGCCCATAGCCTTGCCGCACCATCAACGGGTAGGCCGCCTGCACGCCGTTCGCCACGCCGCGCAGGTTGACGTCGAACACTGTGTTCCAGTCGTCAATCGTGTAGTGCTTGGCTTCGCCGCCAATGCTGATGCCCGCGTTGTTGAACAGATAGTCAAGCCGCCCGTGTTGGCGAGCAGTGTCTTCGACCACCCGGCGCACTGCTTCGAAGTCAACGACGTTGAGCTCGGTGGCGGTGGCCTTAAGGTTGTGCTGCCGCAGGGAAGTCGCGATCTCCTCGGCACGCTCGCCTTGCCGGTCGGCTAGCACCACGGTCGCCCCACGTTCCACCAGGGCCTTGGCCAGGCCATATCCGATGCCCGATGCCGCGCCGGTCACGATCGCCACGGCGCCGTCGTACGTGCGTATTTGGTTGTTCTTCATGTGGGAGGATATTGAACGAAGACTGGCGCCGACGCGGGAATGCCAAGACTCCCAGTGTAACTTCCCGGCAGCGTAACTTCCCGGGCAGCGCGGGGCGGACACTGGCCGCTGGCGACCGCTCGCATTTCGCACTAGACTGAGGCTCTGTCGTCCAAAACCGCGTTTTTTCGAGGATTCCCATGCTCGGCGCCACGCTCGGCATTCCCCAATACATCGCCCGCCTGCACGCGGAAATCGACCGCGTCGATCAACAAGAGATCCAAACCTGGGCTGATCTGGTCTTCGAAGCCTGGGAAAACGAGCGATTCATCTTCGTGTTCGGCAATGGTGGCTCCGGCACCACGGCCACGCACATCTGCGAAGATCTCGGCAAGAGCTCGCTACGCCAGGAAGAACTGCATGACGAATCCAAAAAGCGGCTGAAAATTCTCAGCCTTACCGACAACCTCGGCTGGATTCTCGCTCTGGGCAATGACGTCGGCTACGAACACATTTTCGTCCAGCAGCTCATGAACTACGGCTCGGCCGACGACCTCTGCATCGCCATCAGCGGTTCGGGCAACAGCCCCAATGTTCTCAGCGCCGTCGACTGGGCGAATCGCCACGGGCTGAAGACCTTCGGCCTCACCGGCTTCGACGGCGGTAAGCTGAAAAAGATGGCCCACGCCGGCATGCACGTCCCGCTGCACGACATGGGCATGGTCGAAAGCATTCACCTCGCGCTGTTCCACTGGGTGCTTAACGACGTCTTCGCCCGGATCAACAGCGAAGGACGGCACGCGTAGGTTCCCATGCTTCTCGGTATCGAAATCGGTGGAACCAAGCTGCAACTTGGCGTTGGGCCGGGCGACGGTGTGCTCGTTGATCTCGTCCGCCTGGATGTCGACCAGGCGCAAGGGGCCGAAGGTATCCTGCGGCAGATCGCCGTCGCCGGACGTGAGCTGGTGGCCAAGCATGGCGTTACGGCCGCGGGGTTTGGCTTCGGCGGACCGGTCGATATGTCGCGCGGCATTGCGGTGAAGAGTCATCACGTGCGCGGCTGGAATGGTTTCCCGCTGGCCGAGTGGTGTCAGCGCGAGCTCGGCATTGCTGCGAAAGTCGAAAACGATTGCGACGCCGCGGCCCTGGCCGAAGCCCGCTACGGGGCAGGGCGGGGGGCCAATCCTGTCTTCTATGTGACGGTCGGCACCGGCATCGGCGGCGGACTCGTCGTCGACGGCCGCATCTATCGCGGCTCGGGTCACGGCGCTGCCGAGATCGGGCATCTGCGGCCCGGACTCGATTGCGAGGATTCCGAGGCCATCGTCGAGGCGCGCGCAGCCGGGTGGGGGATCGCCGCCACTGCCGCTTGTTGGCTAACGGATCAGCAGCGGTTTTCGGCCGCGGATCGCGAATCACTGCTCGCCGCTTGCGAGCACGATCCGGCGAAGCTCAATGCGCGGATCGTCGCCGAAGCAGCGGCGGCTGGCAGTTCCTTGGCCGGCGCGGTCCTGGATCGCGCACTGCAAACGCTCGGCTGGGCCATCGCGCAGGCGCTGACGCTCACCTCGCCCGAGGTTGTTGTCGTCGGCGGAGGCGTTTCACTCAGCGGCGAGCAGCAGTTTTTCGTCCCACTCCGGCAGCACGTCGATCGTTATGTTTTTCCACCCTTGAAGGAGAAATATCGCATCGTGCCGGCCAGCCTCGGCGAAGAAGTTGTCGTGCACGGCGCTTTGGCCGCTGCCACGGAGTAAGGGAATATCCTCTCCGGCTGTGTACGAATTCCATCGCGTGCCTGCATGTTCGGCACAAAGCTTGCAATCCACCGCTCGCAAGAGTCCCGTCTTGAACCTGTCTTGGTGGCGCGCCGAACTCCCCTCATCTCACGGACGTACTTCTACAGAGAGCAGTACCGCCGATTGCGATACGCGCTCGCCATTTCCGACGAGCGACATCCGCCAGCCCGATGAGCACGCTCAAAGAACTCCCGCCACAAGGAGTTCTCCAGGCTGCCATTCGGGCTGGCGCTGTTTTTGACGAGATTTGATGCCACCCGATCGCTATGGCTGTCGATCCTCATTTGCCGTGTGCAGTTTTTCTTCCAAGAGGACGATCTCGGCCGATTTGAGTCGCAGGCTAACGAACTCGCGCGCATGGTCTTGTATTTCGCAGTGGTTGCGAAGCTGGGCCTCCATCCGGCGCAACGTACTCACGGGCTCTTCCAGCGCGCGAACTCGCGTATCTTGCGAATCTGCAGCCGCGAGGCGCGGCACCGCCAGCGCATCGATGGCGTCAAGGTAAGTCTCAGTGACAACAGTTCCAGCGTTCCAGGCCGACTCGCACGCCTTTTTGGTTCGAACGGCCGCGTCGACTTGTTCCTGCCGAAGCTTCTTAAGCTCCGCCTGCATCGCCGCAACGTCATTGCGTGCCGCATCCCGGGCAACGATCCGCGATGCGAACGGAAGCACGAACAAGACCGCCAGGACCAGCATTATCGCACGGTTCCTCATGGCAAACCTCCGGTAGATTTACTTCCAGCCGCCACCCGCCTGTTGCTCCAGCTTCGCTCGAACCTCCGGCAGCGGATAGTCGATGATCGGCAAGTCCATGTGCGATAGCTCGCGCAGCCGTTCGTAGCCGCGCGTCACCAGCACCTGATGGTCGCGAACATAGGCCGCGTCGAGCGAGCGCTTGTCGAACGGCCCCTCGACCACGACCGGCGAAAAGTCCGCGTGCACGATGTACTGGGCGAGCACCGGATTGCAGCGAATGTGCCGCTCGCGGGTCGTGTGCAGCGTTTCGGGATCGAGCATCCCGATCACGTAGCGCAGATAGAGATCGCTGTCGGTGAGCCCTGCGACGTCGCCGCCACAAACTTCGCAGAGATATCCTTCGTCGCACTTGGCCATGATTGCCAATTCCAAAAGCCAGGTGAAAACCTTCGCCTGGAACCGCGGCGCGAATGTTAATTCCCCAAGACATCCTTCATCGAATACAGCCCCGCCGGCTTGCCCGCCAAAAACTTCGCCGCCGCCAGCGCACCGTGTGCATAGCAGTCGCGATTGGTGGCCTTGACCGTGATTTCCAGCGTCTCGCCCAGCAGGCCGAACACGATCGTGTGCTCGCCCGGGTTGTCGCCCGTTCGCAGGGCGTGATAGCCGATCTCGCCATGCGGCCGCTGGCCGGGCCGGCCCGAGCGCCCGTGCGCGACGCCTTTCTGCCCCATTACGCCGGCGATGATTTCGCCGAACTTCAGAGCCGTGCCGCTGGGGGCGTCTTCTTTGAAGCGATGATGCCGCTCAATGATCTCGACGTCCGCTCCACTGGGATGATCCTTGAGTGCCTTCGCGGCGCTCTCGCTGAGCTGCATTGCCAGGTTCACGGCCAGGCTCATGCTCGGCGCCCACAGGATCGGAATGCCACCTGCCGCGGCAAGAATCACTTCGCGCTGCTCCGGCTCGAGACCGGTCGTGGCGACCACGAGCGGAACATTCTTTTCCAGGCATCGCACGACTTTCGTATCTGTCGCCAGCGGCACCGAGAAATCAATCACGACGTCGACATCCTGCGGCAGATCCGCCGAGAGCGGCACGCCAATCTCGCCGACGCCCGCAAGCGTGCCCGCATCGGTGCCGAGCTTCGAATGCGCGGGGTACTCGAGCGCGGCGACGATTTTGAAATCGGGATCGGCGCTGCCGAGTGCGATCAGCCGCTGACCCATCCGTCCGGCGGCGCCGTGAATTCCAAGCTTAAGTGGCATGCGATCCTTCCATGAGCCGACAACGAAGACCCCCGAGCAATGTCGGGGCAAGTGAACGAATTGAGAATTCTAACTCCAGAGCTGTATCGCTTTCACGATCTCATCCAGCTCGTTTGGCACGGCGACCGCGCGGTTGGCGAACGACGCCCGCTTCACGCCGCGACTCCCCAGCACCTTGTTGAACTGATCCTGGTCGGTCGTGTGATAGGCGACCGTCGCGGTCGGGTCCTTAAGCTGATGCCCGGTCAGGATGCACACCACGCGTTCGTCCGGCTGAATCACGCCTTGTTCGACCAGCAGCTTCGCCCCGGCCACGCTCGCGGCGCTGGCCGGTTCGCAGCCCATGCCCCCCGCGCCCACCTGGGCCTTGGCGTCCAGAATCTCCTGGTCGCTCACTTCTCGCACCACGCCGTCGCAGAATTCCAGTGCCCGCAGACACTTGTCGAGGTTCACGGGCCGATTGATTTCGATCGCGCTGGCGATCGTCGAAGCCCGGCGCTCGTGGGCGTCGAGCTCCTGGTAGTAGCCGTCGGTGATCGCTTGGTCCGGCGCTCCGGCGTTCCATCGCAGCCCGCGCTTCTCATACAGTTCGTGCAAGGTGTTGGAGCCCGTGGCATTGATCACGGCCAGCCGCGGCACGCGATCGATCAGGCCGATCTCCTTCATCTCGGCGAACGCCTTACCGAACGAGCTCGAGTTACCCAGGTTTCCGCCGGGCACCACGATCCAGTCAGGCACTTCCCACCGCAGCCCTTCCAGCACGCGGCACATGATCGTCTTTTGCCCTTCCAGCCGGAACGGATTCACACTGTTCACCAGGTAAATCCCCAGCTGGCTGGAGACTTCTTTGACCCGGGCCATGGCGTCGTCGAAGTCGCCGGCGATCTGCATCGTCAGCGCGCCGTAGTCGAGCGCTTGTGAGAGCTTGCCGTAAGAAATCTTGCCCGAGCCGATGAAGATCACGGCCTTCATCAGGTGCGTGACCGAGCAGTAGAGCGCGAGCGAGGCGCTGGTGTTGCCGGTCGAGGCGCAGGCGGCCCGCTTGGCGCCAATCGTGTGGGCGTGCGTGAAGGCGGCTGTCATGCCGTTGTCTTTGAAGCTGCCCGAGGGGTTCATCCCCTCGTATTCGAGCAGCAGTTTGCCGGTCCCCTTGAGTCCGACGTACTTCGCCACGGCGGGCGCCGATTGGAGCAGCGTCTGGCCTTCGCCAATCGTGACGACCTGTTCGCGCTTGGCGAATGGCAGCAGCTCGTAGAATCGCCACACGCCGCTCAGCGCCAGCGGCTCGTAGCGCTGCGACCACTTGCTCTCGAAGTACGAGAGCTCGCGCGGCGGGTTCAGGCGGTCCCAATCGTAGACCACGTCCAGCAGGCTGCCGCAAGCCTGGCAGGCGACCCGCACCTCGTCGATGGCGTAGGTGGCCGCGCAGGAGGGGCGGATGCAACGTTGAAAAGCGAGATCGGTCAGTGTGGCGGCGCGAATGGCTTGGGCTCCCCGGCAAATGGCCCACGCCGCAACACGGTCGGCGGGGTACAGAAGCACGAGTTTCGACGCCAGAACGAGACCCACCCCGTCACCAGGATTCTCGCTCACAGACGGCTTTTCGCCCGCCGCGTACGCATTTTTCGATCCACCCGCGGAAGAGATGCCCCGGCTGGGGGCATATCGCGGGAGGCCGAACTGGGCGGCGGGCACCGAAACCGCTTCTAGTCTAAGTCAGTGCTCGGCCAGATGTCTAGCTGTGCCTGGTTGACTTCGGCGGCACTGCGGACGTGGTCGGGCGAAGGCTTCCACCGAGGTTTTACGTATTCGCGCAAACCCGTTCGCCAGCCCAATTTAGCAGGGCGCAATCGGCAGGGTGGTCGTTTGACAGCCCACTGTCGCGATTTTAGAATGATGATTTTGTAGTACCCCAAAATGGGGTAATGCGAGACGAACACACTCTGCTCCAACGTCGTTGCTCTCGGAGATGTCAGCTATGAAGAAGGCTGAGATGAAGGTGTACAAGGAACGACTCCTGGCCCTGCGTGCCCGACTGCGTGGCGACGTGAATGCCATGGCAGACGCAGCGTTGCGAAAAACCCGCTCGGAAGCGAATGGCGACCTCTCCAGCATGCCCATTCACATGGCGGACATTGGCAGCGACAACTACGAACAAGAGTTCACCCTGACGCTCATGCAGTCGGACGAGGTGACGCTCGAGTCGATCGAAGCCGCCATCGAACGGATCGAAGACGGCATCTTCGGCGCCTGCGAAGAATGCTCGGGCCCGATCAGCAAGGCCCGCCTGAACGCGATTCCCTATACGCCGCTGTGCATCAAGTGTGCGCAGAAGATGGAGAATCGCTAAGAGTTAGGTGTTGGCCCAGCGGTCGCATCAAGCGTCTTATCAAGTGTCTTATCAAGCAGCAATTCACGCCGCAAATGACCCGCCGGGTTGTTTGCGGCGTTTCTTATTTTCGGACGTGCGAAAGTTACGCAGTCACTTTGGGTGGTATATCTTGCCGAACTCACTCCACAGCGGATGCGCACGTCCCGTGTATATCCTTATCCAGCTGTCGCTTGCGCACCTGTGCAAATACCCCCCCCCGTGGGTGCAGATTTGCTTTGACGCAGGCCAAATTTTCTGCAAGATTTACGAGCGTCAGCATTTCCTTTGGGTGAATTGCTTGGCCAACTGGTAGGGGTTAGCTCGTTGACTGCCGAGCTGACTTGCCGAGCAATCAGCCCTTCGTGCTTCTTCGTCGTGTCGCGGTGTCAATAGGCTGCCGTCGCCGGGACGGCAGCCCCCGTTTCATGCGTGGTCCATCGCTTGGCAGTCTCGCGCCATGCGCTGTTGCCACGGCGGCCTCTCCTCAGGCAGCGACGGATGAAACTCTCTCGCACAGTAATTTATGCAGTCCAAGCCACGCTACAGCTCGTTGAGTTGCAGTCGGCCGGTCCGGTCCCTTGCAGCCGATTGGCCAGCGAAGGCCAAATGCCCGAGCGTTTCCTGCTGCAAATTCTCCGCGGCTTGGTAACGCACGGCATCCTCAACTCCACGCGAGGTGTCGATGGCGGCTACTCGCTCGATCGAAGCCCTCAGGATATTTCGCTCCTGGAGTTGATTGAAGCGATCGAAGGTCCATTTGGACCCAAGCTGCCCGTGCCTGAGAACGCCAGTTCCGCCGCTCGCCAGCATCAACTGCGTGAGGCGATGGAAGGCGTTGCCGCCAATCTCCGCCGTCAGCTGCACGGCATCAAGCTAGCGGATCTTGCGGGCTCCGCGCCGCGCGCCCGTTTGGCGTAAAGCCGCCAGCCAGACGGGCAGAAAGTGTCGAGCGGCGCCAAGGCGAGGCCGGTCTTCGCCCCCCTAGTCTCGGCGCGCGACCCTTGGCAGCCGCCCACGCCGCAGAGTACGCTCAACGGCCATGAGCACCTCCGAATTGCACGCACGTTACGAGTGGGCCGTTAAGATCGCCCAGGAAGCCGGCCGCCATACGCTGAACTACTTCCAGCGGGCCGATCTGGCCGTCGAACTCAAGAGCGACGCCTCGCCGGTCACGATTGCGGATCGCGAAGCCGAGCAACATCTCCGCCAGCGAATTGCCGAGCGGTTTGCCGACGATGCGATCCTGGGCGAGGAGTTCGGCGAGCAGAACGGCACGACCGGCTACCGCTGGATTCTCGACCCGATCGATGGCACCAAGAGCTTCGTCCATGGCGTCCCGCTCTACGGAACGCTCGTGGCCATCGAGTATGGCGGTCGAAGCGTGATTGGCGTGATCTACATTCCTGCGCTCGACGAAGGTGTGCACGCATTGTCCGGTGGCGGCTGCTGGCATCACCGCGGCGGGAGTGAGCCCGCGCGAACGCATGTGAACACAACCGCGCGGCTGGCCGATTCGCTCGTGCTCTCCAGCGAGGTTCGCTATCCGACCCCGGGCCGCCAGCAAGCCCTGCTCACGCTGGCCCAGCGGGCGCTCATCAATCGCACCTGGGGCGACTGCTACGGTTACCTGCTTGTGGCCACCGGCCGGGCCGAGGTCATGCTCGACCCCATCATGGGCCTCTGGGACATCGCGCCCATGCAGCCGATACTGGAAGAAGCCGGCGGCACGCTCACCGACTGGCACGGTAAGCCCACGATTTACTCGGCCGAAGGCATCGCCACGAATGGCCGCGTGCTCGACGAAGTGCTGGCGATCTGTAAAGGCGCGTAGCTTAGGAATTCCTATTCGCTTTTGCCCAGTGCCTTGGTCACCACGGCGTCGAGTTCGGTCAGTCCCTGATCGCGCTGCACCTCATAAGTCCCCACGTGGTAGTGCAGGATCTTGCCTTCCGGCCCGATCACCACGAACAGCGGCAGGCTCGCACCCACCACCCGCGGATCGCCAAACTGCCGGAGCAGATCCCCGCTATCCAGCAGTACCGGATAGCTCAGGTTCATAAACGACTTCAGCTTCCGTACGCTTCGCTGCGCCGCGCCCCGCGTCGATTCATCACCCAGCCGCGAATTCACCGCCACGCCGTAAAGCTGCAGGCCCGAGGGGCGATGCCGCTGGTAGAGAAAATCGAGATACCCGACCTGTCCGTAGGGTTCGCGCAGCGGTTCGTCTCGGTAGTCCCAGAAGTGCAGGATCGTGATTTGCCCCTTGAGATCTTCGGTCTTGAGCGATTCGCCGCTCGAGCCGCGCAAGGCGAACTCCTCGACGGCCTTGTCCACAAACTTCTCCTGAATGCCGGCCACGGCGTCGTTGCGCCCCGCTTGCAATTCCAGATCCCGGGCCGCGACCTTTGCCAGCCCTTCCAGCGGTGTTCCCTTCGCTGCGGCGGCAAGCTGCGGAAGCTCCCGCTTGAGCGTCGCCACTTGCGCTTCGTTCCAGACGATTTCCTGAACCCGCTCGGGCAGTTTGAGCTGCGAGGCCAGCGAGCTTGCAGACGCGAGCGCCGCTTCAATCTTGGCGAGTTTTTCCTGGTCCAGAGCGTCGCTACCTACCAGTTCCAGCCGCAACTTGTACTCGTCGCCGCGCCCCATGAACACGCGTTCTTCCAGGTCGAGCACCAGCGGACTTTTCTGATCGACCCACAGTGTGCGCTTGGGGCCAAAACCGTCCTTCACCGCAATTCGCCAGGCGGACTTCTCGCCGCGCTTCGCAGGGCGTTCGACCTGGTACTGAAACTTGTCGACTTCGAACGCGCTCGTCGCGGTCAGCGGTTCGCTATGCGTGAAGAACGGCCAAAAGACGCTGATGACGCTTTCACCCTCGCCCCGATCAAACAGCAATGCCGGCCCGGCCTGCGTCGTGCGATACGATCTGTCGAGACCTGCGCGGCCGAATCGAGCCGGCCAGGGAAACGCACCGCTGCCGTTTTCTTCGACGAGCCAGGCCACGTCCGAACCGCTTTCGCCGCTGGCCAGAATCCACAGCGTCAGGTCGAACGCCTTCTGTGTGTTCGTTGCCTCGTCGCCAGCCGCCACCACCGAACCCTTGTAGGTGAGTTGCATTCCAGCAGGAACCGAGACATCGGCCAAAACCAGGGGCGCAAGGGCAACGGACAGCAGCAGTGAAAGCATTGGATGAATTCCAAGCATGTTGTGGGGGGAGGGTAGGGGCGGTCTTCCAATTTGACCCGCGGGGCGTCCTCCTGAACGTCCCGGCCATTGTAGCCACGCGCGCCCCGCGGCGACTACTACCTGCCAAAGGGCTTCGGTAAGTCCGTGCAATCAATTTTTCACCATGGAGAATTGGCCGGCCCGCCACGTGGCGGCTACAATATCAGGCATGGCCGAGCTCAAAACAGTCGCGACGTATCCCCAAGCGTTTCTAGCCCATGCCGCGAGAAACTACCTCGCCGAGCAGGGCATTCGCTCGTTTGTGGCCGATGAGTTCACAACCGATCAAAGTTGGTCGAACTACATCGAGGCCAAACTTCAGGTCGCCGCCGAGGATGCCGAGCGAGCGGCCGCGCTGCTGGCGGACGTGGAACTCACTCCGTAGCGGACGCAGTATCGCTACTTGGCGGTGGCACCCTCGCGCGCAAGTTCCGCCACAACCATTGTGTGTACGTCCAGCCGAGGCACGCGCACCATCGCACCCCGGCCAAGCTTCGCGATCGCCAAGTCTCGACCCTCGGGCTCCAAATGCACTCGCTCGATTCGATACTTCGAATCAAAAGTCACCCGAATATCGTGAATTGGCAGCGTCTCTTCGCGCAGCGGGACGTCGTCCACCGGCAGCGCGTGATGCGACGTCGTGTTCAGGTCGTTGAACAGGTGCACGACCAGCCGGCTACCGTCGCGCTCTTGCCGCATTACTGTCGAGTGCACGCACATCGGCGCTTCCACCGCCACAGGCGCAGGCCCGCCGGCCGCCCACTCGATCGCATGCTTCATGGCGAGCCGCTGGTAGGGATACGCATAGAGGTAATACGCCGCATCGAGTCCCCCGGCGAAGTACACCACGCGCCCCTTGCCGTACTCGCGCGTCACGACACCCGGTAGCGCTTCGCTGCCGGCGGTCTTGGTGCGCAGCGTGGCGATGATTTGCGCGCCCTCAATCGGCGCGACACGCACCGCAGGCCCCTTGAACGTCACGCTCTGCTCGCCGACGTAGGTTTTCATTCGCCCCTGATTCAGCAGCGACGTCGGATCCTGCTGAAAGTCGAACACGTTCTTTCGCTTCTCCCAATAGTCCGGCCCGATGCTCTTGGCAAAGTTCACGTCGAGCTGCTCGGGCTCGACCGCGTCATCTCCGTTCGGCGGCAGTCCGCGATAGTTCACCCCCAGCACCTTGGCCAGTGCGAAGTCGTCTCGCGGATCGCCGAACTCATTGAACAGTGACACGTCGAGGCTTGCGACCAGCCCGCCGCCGGCCTTCACGTATGCATCAATCGCCGCCACTTGCGTGTCGTCCAGGCAGGCCGTGTTCGGCAGGACGATCACCTTGTATCTGGCGAGATCTTCCGGCGTCAGATTCCAATCGTTGATCACCGTCGTCGGCAAGTGCTCTTCCACCGTCGTGCGAAACACGCCGAACACGGCCGCCAGGTAACGCTCTTCCACGAGCCCGCTCGAGCGGCCGTAGAAGTTCCGCGTGTTGTCGCTCATCACCAGGCCGCACCACGGCTCCGGCCGTTTGTGCGTCAGCCACGGCTTGCGTGCCTGCACGGCGTCCATCATCGCATACAGCTCGTCCTGCAAGTTCGCCGGCTGCGCGACCGCGATGCTCGGCGCCGCGCCGTAAGTGAGCGCAAGCATCATTCGCCGTTCGATCTCGGTGGGCGGAAAACTGTCTTTGCCGTACGGGTTGCCGTGCGAGAGGATGTACGGCTCGCTGAACGCCACGCGATGATTCGTCACCGCCCAGATGTACGCGTTCGCAAACGCCGGCACGATCGTCGTTCCGCGGTTGGTCTCGTCGAGCCAGAACTCTTGATCGGGGGCGTCCAGCAGCAGGTTCATCCTGGCCGGCATGTTCCGCGGAATGTCGCGAAAATGGCCGAACCGGCCGGCGTTCGTGGTCCAGGTGACGAGCGCCACCTCGGGATTGATTCCCTTGAGCCGCGTCTGCATCCGCCGCACCACGTCTTCCATCCGCCGATCGGCCCAGTGCTGGTAACGCCGAAACGCGGGATCGTTCATGTCGACATGGGGGATCTCGCCTCCTGTGTCGCGGCGAAAGTTCTCCCGGCAATGCTGGCAGTAACAGACGCCGCCGTAGTGCAGTCCATCGAAGCTGAAGGCGTCGACCTGAGGAAACTCGGTGACAATCTCGGCCAGCACGTCGATAAAGAAGTCGCCATACGGCCCGAGCAGGCAGAGCATTCCGCCGTGCGGAAACTGCTTGAGATCGATCGTGGGAATCTCGGTTGTGTTGGTCGCGACCCGCCGCCACTCGGGATGTTTCTCGTACACTTCTCCTTGCAGGCACGGTGGATAAACACCCAGGATCCGCACGCCCAGCCGCTCGTACTCGGCGATATCCTTCGGCAGCCGATCGAGCGGCACGTGCGGGCTGCGGCGCTCGAGCAGCTTGCTGTCGTAGTAGGCGTAGAACGGATCGACGAAGCCCATCTCGCTGATCGTGACGCCATGCTTCGCCGCCCGTTCGCGCGCTGCGGTGTCCATGACCGACAGGGTGTATCCGCAGCCGATTGTGTCTTGCACCCAGCTCGGGATGCGAATCTCGCGGAACGGCTGTTTATCGAACGGCTGGGCCAGGATCGTGCGAGCGAAGATGTCGGGGCGATCGGACTGCGCAAAGGCTAAGCTCGCCAAGACGATCCAAATGCAACCACTCAGAACTACACGCGTCATGGCGAGTTACTCCAGCGGCGAATTGCTCAACGTTCCTTGCGCGTATCCCGGGAACACGATGTTGTGCGGTCGCGGATCGAGGTAATAGATTTGCACGCTTACAAGCGCGGACAGCAGTCGCTGAACGACCGTCCAGTTTTCGTCACCAAACTCTTCTCGTCCACGACGATCCTGGTAATCAAGAACGTCGTCTGAAAAGTCTGGTGGGCGGTCGATTCGAACCTTGGCAAAGTCGATGATAAAGGGAGGATCGTGCATGAGGTCCATTTCCACGACCATCAGTGCATCGTCATAGCCGATCATTCTGGGAACCCAGAATTCATTCAGCTTGTTCGTGATTCCGTATTCGGCCAACCTCAGGTAGGTATCTCGTTCGTTGGCATACCCGACTAGCTGTTCAAACACCTTAATCCGGGATTTCCCAGATGGAACAGTAGGGAAACGTTCCCGACACAGTTTGGTCAGTAGTCTAACCGCTGCCCCCCCC
>Ga0169931_10002762_pt1 | contig 28338 bp, 23 predicted proteins | sample Kivu_15m_20L_FD_129675 | JGI IMG/M metagenome (GOLD analysis project Ga0169931, IMG submission 129675) | Freshwater microbial communities from Lake Kivu, Western Province, Rwanda to study Microbial Dark Matter (Phase II) - Kivu_15m_20L... | ecosystem: Environmental > Aquatic > Freshwater > Lake...
CACAAGGAGCAGACCCTCTGCACCACGGCCGCTCATCAGGAGCGCCTCCCTGAACCCATGCCGGAAGATGTAGGCCCCCTTGTGCTCGCCGGGCAGGTTGATCACCAATAGCCTTCCACCGCTCGGTGGTTCTGGTGTATCAGCAATGATGCGCTCGATGGTCTCGGACGCCACGCGCCAATTCTCCATGCCATTGCGCAAGAGCAAGACCCAGCACAGTGCGACAACAACGACCACGCCTCGCGCAAGGCCTTTTGACCGAACGCCTTCGATGCTGATAGCTATCAGCATGCACAATAAGGCAGAGGGCAAGTAGAGGAAGCGATCGCTCTCGCTGGTGCGCGTGCTCACGCCACCCACGATAGCGATGATTGAAGCGATGCCGAATAGCGCGACGAGCAGGAGCGCCGCTCGTCTGGCCTGGGGCTCGGCCCTGCGCGCGTGCCAGAACCAGAAGGCGAAGACCGCGAGCACCAAGAACAGCACTGCGAAACGAACGGTCTGCACGGAGGGGTCTTCATCCGGTGGCAGGAAGGAGCGACCCAAAACCTTCGCGACCATGCCGAGGTAATTGCTGATCGGCTTGGCGAAGAACTCCGACCCGTACTCGTTCGCGACGCGATGGATCACCAGTGCGCGCACCAACAGATGCATGGCCACCGCGATGCCTGACGACCCAATCGCGAGGTGCCAAGAGCACTTGTCAGCAGGTCGAAGGATGATGAACCAGGCAACAAGCATCAACGGAAGCAGCAGCGCGCTCTCGTAGCAGAGCATGCCCAGGAAGCCGTGACCGAACACGCCAATCGCCTTGCGCCATTGCCCTGCATCGCCAGCGGCGGCATTCAACGCGAGCAGGACGAAGAGCGTGGCCATGGCCGTGCTCCGCCCGATGATCCACATCTGCGGCTCCAGGTGGAAGGGGTAGAGCACGAAGAGCGCGCCGGCCAATATCGCGGCCTCTGCGCGCATGAGCTTCTTCGCGAGCAAGGCCACGAGCCATGCGTTCAACCCCAGCAGCAGCAAGTTCACGAATCGGAAGGCCCAAGCATCAGGGCCGTGCAGCCGGTATTGCAGCCAGAGCGTCCAGTCGGGCAACGGGCGGAAAAAGGTCCCGGGGCTGAGGTCTTGGCGCGCGCCCAGCTTGTGGATCACGGAGAAATCGTCGCTGAAGAACGAAAAGGGCAGCGCGCCCCAGTGTAGCGCCAATGCAAGCAGGATGAAGAGCGGCAGCCACCAGCCAAACGCAATGCTCCGTACCGCCCGCTCCATGCGACCAATGTAGCCGCGCTATGTTCGTGGCGATGCCGCGCCGACATCTGCTCATCCTGCTCGTTGCCTTCGGTGTGAGCCTGCTTGTGCGCTGGCCTCTGCTCAACAGGCCGCTCAGTGGCCACCACGAGCTCTGCACGGCACTGGTGCTCATCGCGCTGCACAACTGGCATCACGATGGTTTCGTGGCGCACCACGGCGCACCGGCCATCACCTTCACCGGACCTGCCGACGTGATCCCGCCGGGATACACCGATGCGCCCGGCCTGCGTGACGGCACGCTCTACTACCTATCGCACCCGCCGCTCGCATTCGACCTGCCGCATGCGCTCTTCGCGATCACCGCAACAGAACCGAACGCGCTGGGCCTGCAACTCTTCAACCTCTTCTTCCATCTGCTTACGGCCATCGGCCTCTACCTCGTTGTGCGTGAAATACAGCGCGAAGGACCCGCACCGCTCTTAGCGACCCTCCTATACCTCTTCATGCCAGCGCCGCTCTGGTTCCATGGCAATGCATACATGAGCGACATGTTCGTGCAGAATGCCTGGGTGTGGCATGTGCTTGTGGCCTTGCGCGCGTTGCACGGCGAGCGGTCCGTCTCATGGAGCACCGCTGCGTTGTGCGCAGGCGCGCTGTTCATCACCGCAATTATCAGCTGGCCTGGCGTGTGGGCGGGCATCGCGCTGGGGGCGATCGCGCTCTGGCAATGGCGTGCAAGGCGCGATTCAACCCGATTGCGGCTCGTTGGCGCTGCGGCCCTGGGTGTTGGCATGGCCGTCATGTACACTGCGTGGCGTTGGCTGCAAGCGGTGGATGCCGATGCCTTATTGGCCTACTTCGCCGGTCGTTATGCGGAGCGCGGAACGGCGAGCATGCACGGCGTGGCCGACATGGTTAGCGTGCTCGCGCTCAATTACCGCATCAGCTGGCTGCCTTTGCTCCTGCCCCTGGCGCTGCTGCTGTGGAAGCGGAAGATCATCGCGATCGCCTCGTGCGCTCTGTGGCTCTTCATCGCACTAACGGGCATTCCGGTCGTGCTGGAGATGCTCTTCCTACTGGAATACACCGGCCACGACTTCACTGCGCTCAAGGCCGGCCTTCTGCTCTGCGGGCTCGGCGGACTGGGACTTACAGCGTTACGCTCGCGGTGGTCATGGGTTGCGCTGGTCGTGACATGCGTGGCAGGCGTGCTCTACTTCTACCGCACCAATCCACCGTGGCAGGTCGATGACACGCGGTTCACCTGGCAGATGGAGCAAGGTGTGGCCATCGCGAATGAGGCGCGCGCCGATGAAATGGTCTTCACCCTGGGCTTCACGCCCGAGCCGCAGGTGCAGTGGTACGCGAAACGCACTCTCTTCCGGGTCGATGATGCCGAGCGCGCCTTGGAGCTGCTTCATGCCTCGGGCAATCGCAAAGGCATTCTCTTCCGCGGAACCGACCAAGGCCTGACGCACGAGCGGATCACCGCCGAATGATCATTCGGGGTCGAAGAGCTCCACCTGAAGGTCGTCCACGCGGTGCACGCCGCCTTGCTGGTTCCAGAAGTAGAGCTTCAAGTTGTCATTCGCGGATCGCACTTCGGGCGTGAGGTAGTCGAAGGTCAGGTCATTCCATGCACCGCGTTGCACCTTGCTCATGTCCCACGAGTGCGTGACGTACTTGTAGCTCGGCCCTTGGTGGTGGAAGGCGCATACGATGAGCGGCGCCGTGGTGGCGCCATCTGCCACCCACAGCTTGGCGCTCACCCGCAGCCATGCGTGGTCCTTGCCGGTAAGCTCCCGGTAGGCGATGTCAGGCCCCGGCGAGAAGGGCACCTTGTCGCTGAGCGTGAACACACCATCCGGCTGATCGTCGAAGGCGTTGCGGTAGATGAGGTGCCGCCGGTAGCCTGATTCATCCATCAGCCGCTCCTCGCCCTCGATGGCGCGGGCCACGAGCAGCAGGCGTTCCGCATCAGCAGGCACCGACAAACTCCCGAAGATGGCCGCGTAGTAGGCGCGGGTCATGCGCTCGCGCGAGATGATGTTGGTGCCCCACTGCCAGGTCTGGAAGAGATTCAGCGCCACGATGAAAGCGAGGAGCGCGAACGCGGGTCTCCGCCAGCGGCTCGAAGCAAGTTCTTTCAGCAGGAGGCCCAAAGGCAGCGCGAGCAAAGCATACATCGGCAACATGCTGCGCGCGCTGAAGCTTCCGCCCGCGTACCACCAGCAGGTCCAACTACTGGTGATGTACAAGTTGACGGCGAAGAAAACCGCGATGGGCCAGAACAGGTTCCGCGCGCGCTGCCAGAGCACGAGCAGCCCGCCCATCATCAGCAGCGCCAACGGCGTGTAAACGAACCAGCCCTTGCGGAAGCTGAAGAGGTAATCCCACGTGTAGGGCGTGGTGAAGTCGAAACCCTCGCCCGGATTGATGTAGGAATAGAACAGCCACTGGCCGGTGACGCTCTTCCAATAGAGCAACTGCCGCGAGGCCAGCGCCACGAATGCGATCGCGGCAAGCACGATGTGGATTGCATGCGCGCGCACCAAGCGCCACTTCGCAGCCAGGCCGTCGCTGTTTGCCCAGAGCAGTGGCAAGAGCACGCACACGCCTTCGTTGGGGCGCACCAACGTGATCCAGCCTGCCGTTGCGCCCATGGCGATGGCCGCTTGCCACGTGGGCCTCTCGTGCCAACGGATGGTAGCCAGCAGGAGGCCCGCGTACAATGTGAACAGGAAGGGATGCGTGAGCAAGGTGCCATCGAGCGCAGCGAGGTGCAGGAAATTGGTGCCGAGCACCACCAGCACGAGCAGCACCGCGGTCCAACCATCGTTGAAAAAGTGCAGCAGCACGCGACGGAAGAGGAAGAGGCCCAGCATCACCCAGGCGAGCACGCCAAGCGTTACCGCGACGGAGTATGGCGCGGAGAAGCCATCGGCAGGGAAGCCCAACGGCTCTGCGAGCAGATGCGCGATGAAGAACCACGGCGCATACGCCAGCCCCATCCCGCTGCTGTACTTGATCACGCGGGAGCCATCCGGGCCATCCACGAGCTGATAAAGCGTCGTGCTCGGGGCGTAGGTGGCCAGCACCTCATCGAGCCATGCGCGGTCCTTCAGCGCAGGGTCATCATGAATGAAGGCGGCTGGCAGATAGAGGTAGTAGCCGAAAACATCCCACGTGAGCGTGCGTGTGGGCGGCTGCACCCAGCGCAGTGCGAAGAGCATGGCGCAGAGTGCCCAGGCAGTGAGCAATGACCTGCTGCGCGGCATGGCGCCAAGGTACCCCGGCCTGCCTTACGGCTTCTTGATCTCGAAGTCCTCCAGGAACTTGGTGGTGAACACGCCCTCTCGGAACTTCTCGTTCTGCATGAGCTGCAGGTGGAAGGGGATGGTGGTGCTCACGCCTTCGATCACGTACTCGCTCAGCGCGCGCTCCATCTTGGTCAGCGCCTCCTCGCGTGTCTGCGCGCTCACGATCAGCTTGCCGATCATGCTGTCGTAGTTGGGCGGGATGGTGTAGCCGGCGTACACGTGCGTATCCACGCGAACGCCATGACCGCCGGGGCTGTGGTAGCTGGTGATCCTGCCGGGCGTGGGGCGGAAGTTGTTGAAGGGGTCCTCCGCGTTGATGCGGCACTGGATGCTGTGGCGCGTGGGTTCGTAGTTGAGGCCGCTGATGGGGATGCCCGCCGCAATCTTGATCTGCTCGCGGATCAGGTCGTAGTCGATCACCTCCTCGGTGATGGTGTGCTCAACCTGGATCCGCGTGTTCATCTCCATGAAGTAGAAGTTGCGGTCCTTGTCCACGAGGAACTCCACGGTGCCCACGCCTTCGTAGTTCACGCTGGCGGCGGCCTTGATGGCGGCGGCGCCCATCTTCTTGCGCAGCTCCTTGGTCATGAAGGGGCTCGGCGTCTCCTCCACGAGCTTCTGGTGGCGGCGCTGGATGCTGCAATCGCGCTCGCTCATATGGCAGAAGGTGCCGTACTGGTCGCCCGCGATCTGGATCTCGATGTGGCGCGGCTCCAGGATGTACTTCTCCATGTACATGCCGGGGTTGCCGAAGGCGGCGCCCGCTTCCTGGCTCGCTTTCTCGAAGGCGTCCTGGAACTCCTCTTCCTTCCACACCAGGCGCATGCCCTTGCCGCCTCCGCCGGCCGTGGCTTTGAGGATCACCGGGTAGCCGATCTTCTTCGCTTCCTTCTTCGCAACGGCGATGTCGGTCACCAGGCCTTCCGTTCCGGGCACCACCGGCACACCGGCGGCGATCATCGTGGCCTTGGCGGTGGCCTTGTCGCCCATGGCCTCGATCTGCTCAGGCGTGGCGCCGATGAACTTGATGTTGTGCTGCTGGCAGAGCTTGCTGAACTTGCTGTTCTCGCTGAGGAAGCCGTAGCCGGGATGGATGGCATCGGCATTGGTGATCTCGGCCGCTGCGATGATGCGCGGCATGTTGAGGTAGCTCTCCTTGCTCACCGGCGGCCCGATGCAAACGGCCTCGTCGGCGAAGCGCACATGCAGGCTCTCACGGTCGGCAGTGCTGTACACGGCCACGGTCTTGATGCCCATCTCGCGGCAGGTGCGGATCACGCGGAGGGCAATCTCGCCACGGTTGGCTATGAGGATCTTATTGAACATGGAGAAAGGAGTTCACCGCAGGGGCGCTGGGTCGCAAAGAACGCTGAGCTGACTGAGCGCTGCCTGCCAATCCACCCGTGCCTGATGCGGTTGTGATTCATTCTGTCGTCGGATTTAACGCCTTGCGCCCCTCTGCGCCCTAGCGCCTCTGCGGTGAATCAGGACGGATCCACAAGGAACAACGGCTGATCGTACTCCACGGGCTTGGCATCGTCCACCAGCACCTTCACGATCTTGCCATCCACGTCGCTCTCGATCTCGTTGAAGAGCTTCATGGCCTCGATGATGCAGATGGCCTTGCCCTTCTTCACATCGTCGCCCACGTTCACGAACACGGGCTTGCCAGGGCCGGCCGAGCGGTAGAAGGTGCCGATCATGGGGGCCTTGATGGTGACGTACTTGTTGTCCGCGGCAGGAGCGGCCGCAGGTGCCGCAGCCGTCGAGGCTGGTGCTGCCGCAGGAGCCGCTGCGGGCAATGGCGCCGGGGCCGCGTAGGCTTGGGCGGGCGCCGCGATCACCTGCACCTCCTTCTTGCCGGCCGGTGTCTTGATGGTGATCTTGAAATCCTTCTGCTCGATCTCCACCTCGCTCACGCCGCTCTTGGCCACGAACTTGATCAGGTCCTGGATCTGGGTAAGATTCATCGGTTCGTCCATTTGGTGAGGCGCCTCGCGCACAAAGGGCCGCCAAGGTAAAACTCGGCCGTATGCAGGCAAGGGCTAGGGCCCGAGGAAACGCACGCTGCCAACGCCCCTGATTGCCAGCAGATAATAGGCGCCAGCCAATGGTCCGATGTCCCAGATGGCGGGGCCTCCGGGTTGGACAATGAATGTTCCGCTACGAATGATGCGGCCGGTCGCGTCGTTCAGCGCTATTTCAAATCGACCGGGTGGTACGCCCATGATCTCAATGCGGCCATCGCCACGTCGCCACGCCCTTAGTGTTGTTTGAGGAATTGCAGGGCCTTCCTCAACCCCCACGGCCACCGAGCACGTATCCGAATACTCACTTCCCGTGAACCGCATGGCGCAGTTGATGTCCCAGTTGTTGCAGCTCGCGAAGAGCGTATCGTGGAAGAACTCGATGCTGTTCACCTCGGGCTGTATGCCTGCCGGAAGCCCGCACCAGCGGTTACCATCCCAGTAGGCAATTCCAGGGCTGGGCACGTTGCCCGCATAACTGAAAGTGCCGCAGGCCCAGAGCTTGTCATCGTACACCTCCATCTCGATGGCGCCCACCAAGTAGGTGTAAAGCCCATCAAGACCCTGGAATCCCGTGCCCACCGGATGGAATTGGTTGCCATCCCAACGCATGATTCCATGGCCCGCGTTGCCTGCGTTGATGGGGATACTGCCGCTCACGTAGAGTTCATTGTTGTAAACAGCCAAGGAGCGCCCGGCGCCAAAACCGCCCTGAATCCCGGAACCTAATGGCAGCCATTCACCACTAGGTGATAGATACGCGATGTCCTTCGCGTTCGGAGCGCTGAAACGAATGGTGCCCGTTGCGTATAGCGCACCGTTCCATTCGACCAAGTCTTGGATGTTAGGTGGGTTGATGACATTGAAGCTACCCACCGGCACCCATTGGCCATTCTCGCGTTTGGCAATGCCCTGGCAGTTTTGGCCATTGACTACATCAAAAGCCCCAATAGCATAAAGCTCGTCGCCAACGAGCTTCAACCGATATATAGGGCCGCCATAGCTGCCGCAAGGGAGCCATTCGTCATTAACAAGACATTGCAGCTCCGGGACCAATAGACCGTTGCCACTTGGATAGTTGCCACCAACGAATAGTGTGTCACCTATTCTGGCTATTGTAAATGGCGGACCCTGGAAGCTTCCTATGGGTGACCAGCTACCATCTTGGTACTTGCTCAGCGCCCAAGCACCGGACACGTATGTCTCACCGCAGCAATAAAGCGCGTCATCCAAGGTGTCTTTATGCACATTGTAAATTCCGATGGTTTGGAATGGCAATCCTGCGGACTCCCACTGCCCCTTACCCCACTGCATAAGCAATGCACACAGCAACGCAAAGACCGTGCGAGCCATGGACAGGGGTCAGCGGGCGATGAAGAAGCGCGCCGAACCTTGCGGGGCGCTGAACACATAGGGGCCAACGGCCAGGACAGGCAGCTTCAACCGTGCTACATTTCCGTTGCTGCTGAAGCGCCCCACTTGCACGACCCGTCCAGTGGCATCCAAGATCTGGTAGGCAAGCGAACCAGCGGGCAAGCCAAGTACGATCAGCTGTTCTTCAGCCCAGCAAACGATCAGTTCGCCGCCGGATGGGTTCACAAGGTCTTCGACCCCGACCCCGTTCAACGATTCCCCGCAGAAGGAGGCCAGGAAGCCTTCGGTCAATCCGCCCTGCCAAAGCTCCTCGAAGTATGGGATGCCTTGTCCATCATCCAGCGGGAAGTAACTGAGCGGGTCCGCGTCCTTGCTGGTGTAGCCCCCCACGTAAATGTTCCCATTCAGGTTGCGCCACAGCACCGTGAAGATGAGTTCATGGTAGGCCGCGTTGGCCTCACCACCGAAGTAGGTGCCCCAGAGGAAGGTGTTGCCCGGGCCGTAACAGAGCAGGAAAGCATCGCTGGCTTCGGTGGTGCTCCCGGCGAGGTCGATGTAGTACTCGTTCTGCTGGTAGATCCCCGAGAGCGGCTGCAACAGAACGCCGGATCCATCGCGCACACGACCCGCGATGTAGAGCTTGCCGCTGGGGTCGAACTGGCAGGCGCGGATATCGGTATTGCTGCCCGCGCCATTGTGCAGGTAGGTGCTCCAGATGCGCGCCCGGTTGCCGCCTGCGAAGCGAAGGATGAAACTGGCCGATGTGCCGAATGGCACGGTGGACTGGTACCAGCCCGGCCCCTGAACGATGTCGAGCCCGAAGCCTGTTCGTCCAGAGACGACGATGTCCTTGGTTTGCGGGTCGATGGCCACCGAGTTGTCGCTGATGAAGTCGTAGGAGATGGTTCCTGCATAAGTGCCCCAGAGCAGCGCGCCGTTCGTGGAGTATTCGTAAATGAAACAGTCGCCGTTGCCGAACTCACCGACAGAGTAGGAGCCGGTGCCAGCGGACTGGATGTTCATGTCCGTGCTGTACGTTACGCCAGCGACCACCAGCCGTGTATCGCTCGCGTCGATGTCCCAGGCCTCGTCATCGGCGTCGCCCGGCAGGTGCGTCCGCCAGGCATGCTGGTCCAGATCGTTGAACATGGCGATGAAGCCGTCCTTGCCGGCTTGATAATCCCAATAGTCCGATCCGGACGGGGCCGTAACACCCAGCGCGGGGAGTGTGTCTTCCGTGTATCCGGTGATGAAGATCTTCTTGTTGCTCACGGCAACCATGCCATGGATGATGAGGTTTGCTGTTCCATAGAATGTGGACCATTCGCGCACACCGCTCAGCTTATTGAGTCGCACGACATATCCCGTGTTGGGGCCGCTCGAAGGGGTGGCCTGATAGAACTCCGTACCTGGTGGTGGTGGGTGGAGCATAGTTGTCGAAGTTGTGTAGCCCGCCATGTACACCTCTCCATCCTCCTTACTCGCCACCGCCATCCCGCGCGTCGTTTCCCCTGAAGCGGCACCGCCTACAAAGGTCTTCAGTTCGATATCGTCATCGGTGTTGAACTTCATCATGTAGGCCACGGTGCCCGCACTGGAGTAGTTGGTGCCTGGCGCTGCCGGAAAGGTCATGAAGGCAGAGCCGGTGGTGCCCACGATGTAGTAATTGTCGTCCTCATCCTGCGTGCTTTCGTACACGTAGTCCTGCTCGTTGCCGCCCATGTAGGGGCTCCAGCACAAGCCCTCCTCATCGAAGTTGTTCGGGCCGAAGGGCGGTATGCCGATTTGGAACACCAGCGGCCACGCAGGATTGTAGCTGCTCCACTCGAAGCCCACCACACCGGTTCCGTTGTCCACTTGGTAATTCGCCAACCAGCTAACCGGTATGGTGTTTCCACTGCCATCAACTTGATAGGCTTGGGCAAAGGGCATCACCATCCATTTGCCATCGTAGTAGAGCTTCAGGTTGCCCCAGAGGTCAACAGCAATGCTGTCCTGGCCATTGAAGGCGAGCTTCAAATCGGCAGGGTCGCAACCGGGCCGTAGCACGAAGGCCATTTTCTGGCCTTTGCTGCCGCTGTAGAAATGCCAATCGATGTAGGGGAAAATCTCTTCATAGATCACGCGGCTATAGCCGAGCACACCGGTTACGCCATCGGCACCACATTGGGCCACAAAAAAAATTCTGCAACCAATCCTTCTGTTCCACGGCTTGCGGGTCCACGTCATTCGCTCGCACGCCGTGTGGCCGCATATCGAGGCGGTACATCGTGTCCGTGGTGGCACTGTTGGTGTCAACCAAAGCAACCACGAAAGAGGCGCGAGACTTGTCGCGGAGATAGGCGCGCGGGAATCCACCTTCGGAGTAGAATTTCACATCAGGCCGCGGCAGCCCATCAGTGCCAACGATTTGGCCGAGATTCTCCCAGAAGCCGATGCTCTTGTTGTAGTCCTCGTCGTAGAGGTCTGGCGGAGTCCATGCGGAGCAAACGAGCAGAATCAATACTGCGAAGCCAAGAAGCGTAAGGCGGCGTCCCATTTACGTAAGGTCTGATAGGACGAATGTAGTCGCCAGCACCAAGTGCGATCCACTCCAAAATCGTCAAGGGCCTCAGCCCCCATACGCCCACTTGAGCCAGATCGCGCCCCAGGTGAAGCCGCCGCCGAAGGCGCTGAGGATGATGTTGTCGCCTTTCTTCAAGCGAGGCTCCCACTCCCAAAGGCAGAGGGGCAGGGTGCCGCTGGTGGTGTTGCCGTACTTCTCGATGTTCACCATCACCTTGCTGTCGTCGAGGCCCATGCGGTGGGCCGTGGCGTCGATGATGCGCTTGTTGGCCTGGTGCGGCACCAGCCATGCCACGTCCTCCGCTTTCAATCCGTTCTTTTCCATGATCTCCGCGCTCACGTCGGCCATGTTGGTCACCGCGAACTTGAACACCGCCTTGCCCTCCTGGTAAACGGCGTGCTGCCGCGCTTCCACGGTGCGCTCGGTGCTGGGCCGCATGCTGCCCCCTGCCTTCTGGTGCAGGAACTGGCATCCGCTGCCGTCGGCGCGCAGGATGCTGTCGCGGATGCCGAGGCCCTCTTCATTAGGCTCCAGCAGCACCGCTCCGCAGCCATCGCCGAAGATGATGCAGGTGGCGCGGTCCTCGTAATCGATGATGCTCGACATCTTGTCGCCGCCCACCACCACCACTTTCTTGTGCTTGCCGCTCTCGATGAACTGCGCGCCGGTGGTGAGGGCGTAGAGGAAGCCGGAGCAGGCGGCCATGAGGTCGAAGCCCCAGGCGTTCTTGGCGCCGATGGCATCGCATACGATGTTCGCCGTGGCGGGGAACACGCGGTCGGGCGTCACGCTGGCCACGATCATCAGGTCGATCTCCTCGGCGCCGATGCCGCGCTTCTTCAACAGGCCGTTCACGGCCTCAATGGCCATCACGCTCAGGCCCTGGTCCTTGCCGGTGAGGATGCGCCGCTCCTTGATGCCGGTGCGCTCGGTGATCCACGCATCGTTGGTTTCCACCATGGTCTCCAGCACCTGGTTGGTGAGGCGGTACTCCGGCAGATAGCCGTGCACGGCGGTGATGGCGGCGGTGGTACCCATGCTATGCGAGGGCTTCGCGGATGCGGTCGTTGAGCTTGCTCTCCACCACTTCGCGCGTGAAGAGGATCATGTTCTTGATCGTGGGTTCGTTGCTGATGCCGTGGCCGATGATCACGTTGCCGTTCACGCCCAGCACGGGCAGGCCACCGTAGTTCTCGTAGTTGAAACGGTCGAAGAAGGGCTCGTGCACGCCGCGCTGCTCCAGCAGGTCGTGGAAGGCCTCCACCGCTTTGAGCACCACGTTGCCGGTGAAGCCGTCCGTCACGTACACATCGGCACTGCCATTGAAGAGGTCGCGCCCCTCCACATTGCCGACGAACTTGTACTGCTCCTGCTCGCGCATGAGCTCGAAGGTGGCCTGGCGAAGCAGGTCGCCTTTCTTCTCCTCCTCGCCGATGTTGAGCAAGCCCACCTTGGGCTCGGCGATGTGGTACACGTGCTTGGCCAGCATCGAACCCAGCAGTCCGAACTGCGTGAGCACATCGGCCTTGCAATCGGCGTTTGCACCCACGTCCACGAGGATGCCGTAGCTGCCGTTCTCCTTGGGCACCACGCTGGGTATGCATGGACGTAGCACGCCGGGAATCGGCTTCACGCTGAAGATGCTGCCCACCAGCATTGCGCCGGTGTTGCCCGTGCTGGCGAAGGCATCGAGCTTCCCTTCCTTCAGCAAGTGGAAGCCGATGCTGATGCTGCTCCTGGGCTTTGCCTGCAGCGCGCGGGTAGGGTTGTCCTGGAACGTGATGTCGTCCTCGCTGCCCACGATGTCGAAGGCGGCCGAATCGCCGCCCTCGGCCGCGATGACTTCGGAGATGGTCTGTGCGTTTCCGATGAGCACCAGGCGCACATTTGCAGGAAGCTCCTTGGCCGCCATCAAGGCAGCACGAATGGGAACGACCGGTCCGTGGTCGCTGCCCATGATGTCCACGCCGATTCTCATCGAGGCGGAAGCAGGATGCCTTACGCTCCTGCTGTCTTGTCCACCACCACGCGGCCCCTGTAGAAGAGCTTGTCACCCTCCCAATGGGCGCGGTGGCGCAGGTGGGTGGCGCCGGTGGCGCTATCGGTGCTCAGCGTGGGGGCCGAGGCCTTGTAGGTGCTTCGGCGGCTGGCCGTGCGGGTCTTGCTGAATCGGCGTTTCGGATTTGGCATGGCTGGTCGTGTTTGGCCTTGCGGGCTACTTTTTCTTCAGGTTCTTCAGGGCGTCCCAGCGCGGGTCCGGGACGGGTTCGTGCTCAAGGGCGTGCCTGTTCAGCACGGCATCCACTTCCGGGTCGCATTGCCCTTCGGGATGCACGTGGCGCGCGGGCAGTGCCAGGCGCAGGCATTCGTAGATGTAGTGCGTGAGGTTGATGCTGTGCGCCTTGGCGTCGAGCGTCACCAACTCCTCATCGTCGAGCGATGCATCGCCGTGCAACTGGAAGATCTGGCGCTGCTCCCCGGCAATGGGCATCTCGAAGGGCGCAGCGCAGTGGTCGCAGGTGGTGTTCACCACGCCGTTCGCGCGGATGTGCGCCACGAGCAGGGTCGGGGACTTATCCAGCGTCACCACCACGCGTACGGCGCCACCTTGGAACTCCTCCTCGTGGGCGGCCTGGAAGAAATCCTGCCCCAGCGACCACTCGAAGGTGTGCTGGCCATCCTTCAACCCGGCGAAGGCAATGGTGTGATCGGCAAGGGCTTCCACGGTGCGGACCGCCAAAAAAGCGGACGGCAAATGTAGGCGGCAGACCCATGCGCGGGCAGGAGGCGTTGACGCAACGGATGGGGCTGTGCCTGGGCGGTTGCCCCATGGCGTTCCTTCCTACAAATCGTGGAGCGCCGTGATGCCGGTCGGGCGGTTATTCCTTGCGCTCCTTCTCGCGCTTCTGCGGCTGCAAGGGGTTGGCGCTGATGACCTTGTACCGTTCGCGGTTGGCCCTGATGTCGCTGGCCAGCCACACTGCCGCGCGGAAGCTGCCCTCATCGGCCAGGCCCTTCCCGGCGATGTCGAGCCCTGTGCCATGGTCTGGGCTGGTGCGCACCACGGGGAGCCCGGCCGTGTAGTTCACGCCATGCCCGAAGCTCAGCGCCTTGAAGGGGGCCAGGCCTTGATCGTGGTACATGGCCAGTACGCCGTCGAAGTGCTTGTAGCCGCCGCTGCCGAAGAAGCCATCGGCGGCATAAGGACCCATGGCCCTGATGCCTTCCTCATTCAGCCGTCGCACGGCCGGGGCGATGCGCTCCTTGTCCTCGCTGCCCAAGGTGCCGCCATCGCCGGCGTGCGGGTTGAGGCCCAGGATGGCGATGCGCGGCTCCACGGAGCCGAAATCGCGCAGCAGGCTCTGGTGCAGGAGCCGCGCCTTGGCCATGATGCGCTCGGTGGTGATCGCTGCCGCCACATCCTTCAAGGGGATATGGCCCGTGACGCAGCCCACGCGCAAGCCTTCGCCCACCAGGATCATGAGCACTTCGCCATCGCCTCCAGCCATGTGCTGCAGGTACTCGGTGTGCCCCGGGAAGGCGAAGCCCGCCTGCTGCATGGCGTTCTTGTCGATGGGGGCCGTGACCAGCACGTCGGTCTTGCCGGCCGCGAGGTCCTGCACGGCGGCCTCCAGGCTCTTCACGGCGAAGCCGGCCAATTGCGCCGAGTGCTTGCCGGGCTCGATGGCCACCTCATCGTCCCAGAGGTTCACGAGGTTGAGCTTTTTCGGCAGGGCCTCGCGCGCATCGTTCACGCGGTGGAACTGGACCTCTTCGAGGTTGAGCAGCTTGCGCCATTGGCTCACGGCCTTGGCCGAGGCGTAGAGCACGGGCGTGCTGTCGGCGAGCATGCGCGGGTCCTCGAAGCATTTCAGCACCACTTCGATGCCGATGCCGCTGAGGTCGCCGCAGGAGATGCCTATGCGGGTGGCTTGGCGTTGCTCGCTCATGCCTGTGCGCGTTGCTTGAGGAATTGATAGAGCAGGCGCACGCCCACGCCGGTGCCGCCCTTGGTGCGATAGCTGTCCTTCTTGGTGAGGAAGGCGGGCCCGGCGATATCGATGTGGATGAAGGGCCGCGTGGTGAAACGCGCCAGGAACTTGCCTGCGGTCTGCGCGCCGGCGAGGTCGCTGCCGAGGTTCTTGATGTCGGCCACCTCGCTCTTGATCTCCTCGTCGTACTCGTCCCAGAAAGGCAGTTCCGCCACGCGCTCGTAGGTGGTGGCGCCCGCGCTCTGCAACTGCCCGAATGCCGCTTCGGGCGCGGTGCCCATGACAGCGCTTCCATAGTGGCCGATGGCGCGCATGGCGGCGCCGGTGAGCGTGGCCAGGGTCATGACCAACTCAGGCTGGTACTGCTCGCCGAAGCTGAGCGCATCGGCCAGGATCATGCGGCCTTCGGCATCAGTGTTCATCACTTCAACGGTGAGGCCGCTGTGCATGCGGATCACATCGCCGGGAGCGTAGGCGTTGCCGCCGGGGCGGTTGTCAGTGGCGGGCACTAGACCCACTACGTGCACGGGCAATTGGCGCTTGGCGGCCGCGGCGATGGCACAGGCCACGGCAGCGGCACCGGCCATATCGCACTTCATCTGGTCCATGCTGTTGGGCGTGGGCTTCAGGCTGAGGCCGCCGGTATCGTACACCACGCCCTTGCCCACGAGCACGATGGGCTTCTTGTTCACCGCGCCTTTCGGCTTCCATTCCAGGATGCTGAAGGTGGGCTCATCCAGGCTGCCCTTGTTCACGGCGATGAGGCCGCCCATGCCGAGTGCCTCGATCCGCTCCTTGCCCATCACTTCCACCTTGAAGCCGGCATTGCGGCTCAGGTTGCGGATCTCGGCTGCCAGCTGCTTGGCGTTGAGGAAGCTCACGGGCTCGTTCACCAGGTCGCGCGCGGCACAGACCGCTTCGCAGAGGTCCTCGAGCTCTTCCAGCCGGTCGGTGCTCACCTCCCTGGCCACCACGGAGAGCTTCTCCAAGGTGGGCGCGCCCTTCTCATCGGTCTTGTACTTGCGGAATGCATAACAGCCCAAGGTGGCGCCTTCGGCCAGCGCAAGGGTGAGCTCCGCATCGGACTGCAGGCTGATGAGCTGCGCCTCGGTTCGTTTGGCCGCATTGAGGCGCGCGGCCATGGCATCTCCCGCCCGGCGGGCCTGCTCCAGCCGCTTGGCCGGGTCGGTGGCTGAGGAGAGGTGGGCCAGCACGAGTCGCCCGCTGATGTCGAGCGAGCCCAGCGCGGGGTCTGCCTTGAGTTGTTCCGCGAGGTATTGCCGGTCGGCGCGCTCCAAGTCCAGCTCGCGCAACTGGGCCGCATCCGTGAGGATCACCAGGCAGTCGCGCGAGGCGGCGGGGCGCGCGGCTTTCGCCAATTCGATCATGGGCCGAAGATAGCCGGGGCCTTCCGTGCGCGGAGCGGATGCGGCCGTACAGGCAAAGGCGTTGGGCATGGGCGCCGGTGTGCGACCTTGGCATCGTCCTAATCTGGCGTGGGCGCGGCCCGCCCATCACCGATCTTTGTCCGTCTCCGACTCCGATGCCCACGCTCCGCGCGCTCCTCTTCCTGATCGTCGCTTTTGCGGCCACGACAGCGCGCGCCACCCACAACCGCGCGGGAGAGATCATCGTGTGCTGGACAGGGCAGGGCAACGTGTACGAGGCCACTATCATCACGCATACGAAACTCTCCGCGCCCGCTGACCGCCCCGAGCTCACCCTTCATTGGGGCGATGGCGACAGCACCGTGCTGGACCGCGTGGACCCGCCGACCGATTTCCCTGCGGAGGACCTGCGCCGAAACGTTTACATCGGCACGCACCTGTACTCCGGGCCGGGCGAGTTCACGCTTTTTTTCTACGATGAGAACCGCAATGCCGGGGTGGTGAACATTCCCAATTCGGTGAACCAGCCCTTCGCTGTGACCACGCGGCTGGTGATCAGTCCACTTGGCGGCAACAATTGCTCGGTGCGCTTCCTCAACTCGCCGATCCAGGACGCCTGCTTCTGCAGTCCGTGGATCCACAACCCTGCGGCCTACGATCCCGACGGCGACAGCCTGAGCTACGAGCTGGTGGCCTGCCTGGGCCTGGATGTGGCGCCGATCTCCGGTTATCTCTTTCCGAACCAGATGGCGGGCTGCAACGGCAATGCATTCAGCATGGATCCCGTGACCGGCACGATCCGATGGCTGCATCCGGGCACCTTGGGCGAGTACAACATCGCCTTCGAGGTGCATGAATGGCGGCGCGTGGGCAACACCGTGCTGCACATGGGCTACGTGACACGCGACATGCAGATCTGGGTGGCCAGCTGCTTCAACAACCCGCCCGAGATCCAGGACGTGCAGGACATCTGCGTCGACGCAGGCACCTTGCTCGCCTTCAACGTGCAGGCGGCGGAGATCGACCTCGGCCAGAGCGTGAGCCTGGCCGCGCTCGGCCAGCCCTTCGTGGTGCCCAGCTCGCCGGCCACCTTCGTGAGCCCCTCGCCGGGGCAATCGGTGACTGGCATCTTCTCTTGGGCCACCGAATGCAGCCATGTGCGGCCGCAGCCTTACCAAGTGGTCTTCGAGGCGCAGGATAATGGCGACCCCGTGCAGCTCTACGACTTCCAGACCATCAACATCACGGTGGTCTCGCCGCCACCCACCAACCCCAGCGCCACGCCTACAGGCAGCAGCATGCTGCTGAACTGGACGCCCACAGTGTGCAGCAACGCGGCGGGCTATCGCATCTACCGTCGCTTGGGGCTTTACGGCTTCGTGCCTGACGACTGCGAGGTGGGCGTGCCGGCCTACACCGGATACGGCCTCATCGGCAGCGTGACCGGCGCCACCGCGAACAGCTTCACCGACAACGGCCCCATCACCGTGGGCAACACCTACTGCTACATGGTGGTGGCCTACTTCACCAACGGCGCGGTGAGCTACGCCAGCGAGGAGTTCTGCGCCGTGCTCGACCGCCAGGTGCCGGTGATCACGCACGTGAGCGTCGGTGTCACCGATGCGGTGAACGGCATCGATACCGTGCGCTGGAGCAACGCCTACGACCTCGACACGGTGTTGCGCCCCGGCCCTTATCAGTTCAAGCTGTACCGCGGCAGTGGCTTCAGCACGGCCAACACGCTCATCTACACCAGCAATCTGCATCCCTTCCTCGCGCACCCCGACACGCACTTCCTCGATGTGGGGCTGAACACCACCGGGCAGGCGCACGTGTATCGGGTTGATTTTTTCGGCAACGGCGGCAACGACTTCATCGGCAGCAGCAGTTCCGCGTCGTCGGTGTTCATCAGTGCCGCGCCCAACGATGAGCAGATCACCATCTCGTGGCAGGTGAGCCCGCCGTGGATCAACTCGCTCTACGAAGTGTACCGCGACATCGGCGGCACATGGACGCTCGTGGGCACCAGCACCACCAACAGCTTCACGGAGACCGGCCTGAGCAACGGCACGCTCTACTGCTACCGCGTGCGCAGCACTGGCGCATACAGCAACCCGGAGATTGTGGCGCCGCTGCTCAACTTCAGCCAGGAGATCTGCGAGCGACCGCGCGACCTCACGCCGCCCTGCCCGCCCACCGTGCAGCTAGACAACGACTGCGAGACACCGCTGAACACGCTCACTTGGAACAACCCCAACCTGAGCTGCGCGGACGACACCTACCAGTACAACGTGTACTTCGCCGAGACGCCGACGTCGCCTTACAACCTCATCGCCACGATCGTGGGCGCGGAGAACACCAGCTTCACGCACGCCAACGGCTTGAGCGTGGCAGGCTGCTACCAGGTCACGGCCATCGACACGGTGGGCAACGAGAGCCCCTTCATCACCGCCGTATGCGGCGACAACTGCCCGGTGTACACGCTGCCCAACATCTTCACCCCGAACGGCGATCGCTACAACGACTTCTTCGTGCCCTTCCCTTACCGTGGCGTGCGCGAGATCGACCTGCAGGTGTTCAATCGCTGGGGCCAGCTCGTGTTCAGCACGCAGGATCCTGACATCGGCTGGAACGGGACCTTGAACAACAATGGCGAGAGCTGCCCTGATGGCGTGTACTTCTACACGTGCACCGTCATCTTCATCCGGCTCAACGGCGACGAGCCCTTGCAGCTGAAGGGCTACCTGCACATCGGCGGCAGCCAAGCCGTGCCGCGCGCCAACTGATGTTCACCGGGATCATTGAGGAAGTGGGCCGCGTGGCCGCGCTGCGTGAGGAGGGCAGCAACCGCGTGATCACCGTGGAGGCGCGCATGACCCCCGAGCTGAAGGTGGACCAGAGCGTGGCCCACAACGGCGCCTGCCTCACCGTGACACGCCTCTTGGACAGCGCCTACGAAGTGGCGGCCGTGAAGGAGACACTGGAGCGCACCAACTTGGGCGCGCTGCGCGTGGGCGATGCCGTGAACCTGGAGCGCAGCCTGCGCCTCGGCGACCGCCTCGATGGGCACATGGTGCAAGGCCACGTGGATGCCACGGTGCGCTGCACCGAAGCGCGCGACGAAGGCGGCAGCTGGAGCTTCCGTTTCGAGTTGCCAAAGGCGAAGCACTTGCTCGTTCACAAGGGCAGCATCTGCCTCAACGGCGTAAGCCTCACCATCGCCAGCCTCGATGACCAGGGCTTCGGCGTGGCCATCATCCCCTACACCCACGAGCACACCACTTTCAAGGCGCTGCGCCCCGGCGATGCCGTGAACCTGGAGTACGATGTGCTGGGCAAGTACGTGGAGCGGATGATGGTGGGGAGGTAGCTCTGGATGCAACGCACGAAGGGCGGCCCATTGGACCGCCCTTCGTGCTTATGTGTGCCGTCGACTTACGCCGCCGCCGCCTCCTCGCGCTTGGCGGGCAGGAGCTGGAAGTTGCTCATGACCACCTCCGTGATGTAGCGCTTGCTGCCATCCTTGGCCTCGTAGCTGCGGTGCACCAGGCGCCCTTCGAGCATCACGGGTGCTCCTTTGCGCAGCAGGCGCTCGGCCATCTCAGCGGTCTGGCCCCAGGCCACCACGGTGTGCCATTGCGTGTCGGTGATGCGCTCGCCGCTGGCGTTCTTGTAGCTCTCGTTGGTGGCCACCGAGAGGCGGGCCACCTTGCGGCCCTTGGCGATCTCGCGCACTTCCGGGTCGAAGCCGAGGTTACCTACGAGGTGGACTTTGTTCTTCAGCGTGTTCATGGTACTGGGTTTTTGTGTGTTTGACTTTCCGTTTCCGCCGTCCGGTGCTGATGCCGACCGACGCCGCAAACATTTCCCCAGCCACCAACCCGGATCCGGTCAGTTTCCGCTTGCAGCCGATTACAAGCGTTGGCTGTCGTTTGTGTTCGGGGCAACCTAGAGGCGCCGGCGCCTATCTTCCCACTGCCGAAAGGCCACAGGCAGCGCCGCGCTCCGGCCGCATGTCTTGGCCCTAGAAAGGCCCATGGTTGCGTGAACTGACCGAGCGCGAATTGGTAATCGGGTGCCTGCGTGGCGAGCGTCGCTGCCAGGAGACCCTTTACGCCCGTTTCGCTCGGCGGATGTACGCCGTATGCCTGCGGTACGCGCGCCATGAGCTCGAAGCACAGGACCTGATGCAGGAAGGATTCATCCGCGTGTTCGAGAAACTGAAGGACTTCCGCATGCAGGGCTCATTGGAAGGATGGGTGCGCCGCATCATGGTGCACACCGCCATCAACCACTACCGCCGCAAGAGCTTCCAGATGGAACGCTTCGGCCTGGAGCGCATGCCCGACGAACCCGTTCCCTCTGATGCCATCGACCGCCTCGGTACCGAGGAGCTGCTGGGCATGGTCTCCACGCTCCCCGAGGGCTACCGCATGGTCTTCAACCTCTTCGCCATTGAGGGCTACGACCACGCCGAGATCGCCAACCTGCTGGGCTGCGGCGAGAGCACCTCGCGCAGCCAGCTGGCCAAGGCGCGCCGCATGCTCCAGTCCATGATTCACCATTCAAGCACTCCCGTCCATGTCGGACAAGCATCACATCGATGACCTTTTCCGCCAGGCGCTGACCGGCGCTGCCGTGGAGCCCCCGGCGGAATTGGGTCGGGCCATCCTGGCGCAGGCGCACGCGCGGCACCGGCGCGGGTTGCTCTGGCGGCGCAGATTGCTCGCGCTGTTGCTGCTGCTGCTCGGCACCGGAGCAGGAATCACATGGGTGGTGAACAGACACGGGGAGGAGGCAGCACGCATGGCCACGCTGCCCAGCACGAACAGCGCAGCCGATGATTTGAATAAGGCGGACGGCGTAGCGGGCACGGTGGCGACCGACGAAGCGAGCGATGCGGAGCAAGTGGAATTGGAGCAGCACGGCGCAACGAGCGAATCACATCTGGTGCAGAAGAAGAGGGCTGGCAACGGCTCTGCGGAATCGCCAGGCGAATCGCCGACCGCGGCCATGACGACAACACCAGCGAGCCCTGCACCACCGAACAGTGCAACAAGCGCTCAAGCCGAACAGGTTGAAGGAGCAACTGCGGAGGAAGGTCTTGGCGACTCGCACGAATCACTCGCGTTGCGTCTGCGCGATGCGCGCGCGGAGTGGACCCGACCCAGTGTTTCACGGCTCATAGTCGATGAGCCGATCGCTTCGCTCGTGGCCGCCAGGTCGAACGACTACTACACCCCGCGCGCTCAGTGGTGGGTGGCCCTCGGCCTGACCGCGCAAACCGGTCGCTACCGCTGGGACGGCGAATCTGAGAAGCTCGCGCGCGCACTGGAAGGCAGTGGTCGCTGGAACCCCGGCTTCGCCGTGGGCCTTTCGGCTGGCCGCCGCTGGCCAAGCGGATTGAGCCTTGGCGTGGGCGTGGAAGCGGAGCGTTCCCGGCAATCGTATCGGAATGTGGAGCGCGCGACCGTGACGCGCACCGAGACGGTGGAGCAAGTGGTGGTGCTGAACACGCATGTGTTCACCTCCGACCTTGTTAGTGTGAATGTGCAGGAGCAACGCGAGGCCGTGGCCGAAGGAACCGATACACGCCTGCGCGTGCGGATCCCCTTGGAGGCAGCGTGGAGCCTGCGCCTTGGCCGATGGAGCGCCGGGCCGCGCGCCGGGCTGATCACCGAGTACACGCAGGGGCGCTCCTCGTCCAGTCTGGCTGTGGACCCGGCGGATGGCATGATCCGCGCACGCACGCTCACCAACGAGGAACTCGGCCGCCGCTACCCCGTCGCCTTCTCTGGCCTCGTCGGCATCGACTTGGGCCTCGCGCTCCGCGACCGCCTCACCTTGCTGGCCACGCCCTTCTATGCACGCTCCCTTGCCATTGCAGGACCTTCTTCTGATGCAACCGCATCGCCCGATCGCGCCGGGCTGCGCCTTCAGATTCAACACCGCTTCTAGCAACATGCCCTTCCGCGCCCTTCATCGCATCGTGATTCTCACCCTGTCGTTCGCAGGAGCGGCAATGCCCATGCGTGCGCAAGTGCTCAGCGGTATCCTGGAGCACAAGGGCGGCGGCCTGCTGCAGACCTGCGACACCAGCTTGCACGTCGACTTCACCGTGAGCTACCTGGACAATTACGCCTGCCAATTCACTCCCTCGCTTCAGCCCGGAAGCACGCAGATCACTGGGTCCACCTGGCACTACTACGATTACGGTGCGGAGCTCTGGCAGCAGGGCTATGGCGCGCCCATCATCCCGTACAGCACGCCACAGCCCTACCCGGTCTGCTACGCGGTTGATGCCTACGACCTCGTCGCAGCGCAGCCATGCAGCGCCGTGGTGTGCAAGGTGGTTGCGCCCTTTGAGTACGCGGCCTGCTCAATGCTCGCCGCTGACTTCACCATCGGCTCCGTCGACGGCAACACCATCACCTTCACGGACCTCTCGAGCTTCCCCGACGGGCAGATCACGGCCGCGTTCTGGAACTTCGGCGACGGCACAAGCATCGCCGCGAGCAACCCGTCGCACACCTTCACGGGTCCTGGCCCGCACTCCATCTGCCTCACCGTGGTGGGCGCGCCGCCCTTGTACTGCACCAGCACCGTGTGCCAATGGCTCTATATGGGGCCCAGCGGCCTGGCCTGCGACGAGTTCGTTGATCAGGGCTTCGTGGTGCTCGCGTACCAGAACCTCGTGGGCGTGCTGGACACCTCAACGGTCTATGGCATGAACAAGAGCGTGGATTGGGACTTCGGCGATGGCGCCCATGCCACTGGTACGGTGGCGGTGCACGAGTACCAGAGCTTCCAGGCCTTTGATCTCTGCGGCACCTTGCGCGTATGGGGCCCGCTGCTCAGCGATACGTGCGTGAGCACGATCTGCGAACAGGTGTTCCCTGTGGCGGCCGTTTCCGTGATGGAGGCTTTCGCGCCGACAGACGCGCTGGCCTGGCCCTCGCCGTTCACTGATGAATTGCGCGTGACCGTGCCACCGGGCGGCGGCGAGCTCCTGCTCCTGGATGCGGCCGGCCGCATGGTGCTGCGCGAGCGGTGGAACGGCGCGCCGACCAGTCACGTGCTGCTCACGAGCGCGCTGCCGCCGGGCTGCTACACCCTTGTATCCGAGAGTCCCGGCGGCAGGCGTGCGCAACGTGTGGTGAAGCAGCCCTGAGCTTATTGCTCGGCCTCGGCCAGAACCGCTTCCGTTTTAGGCGCCAATAACTGGTAATCGGAGAGGACCACCTCGGTGCTCACGCGCTTGCTGCCGTCCTTGGCCTCGTAGGCGCTGTGCACCAGGCGTCCCTCCAGGAGCAGGCCTGTGCCTTTACGCACTTGGGTGGCCATGCGCTCGGCCTGCTTGCCCCACACCACCACCGGGTGCCATTGCGTGTCTTCCTTCCATTCGCCCGCAGCGGCCTTGAAGCGCTCGTTGGTGGCCAGCCGCAAACGCAGCATGGCCGTGCCGTTGCCGCCCACGTTCTTCAGTTCGGGCTCGTTGCCCACGTGGCCTATGAGCTGCACTTTGTTCTTCATCGTCGTCATGGTCTATTGTTTTTTCTGACCGGCCACTGAGCCGGCCTTCCGGGGACAAAGCGAACCCATGGCCGAGGCGCGATCCGTGTGAAATCCGCTTGCAGGCGTTCATCTGCGTTTGCCCGCATTTGCTTTACGCCTGGGCCGCATCGTGGCATCTCTCTTCGCAACGGCCTTCGCTCTACATTCGCCACGGAACCGAACAGGAATAACCAGAACCAGCAAGGACAATGAGCGGAACGACCAATAAGATCCTGGTGCCCACCGATTTCACCAAGGTGGCCGACAATGCCATGGGCCATGCCATGCGGCTGGCCAAGCGCACGGGCGCCGAAGTGTACCTCTTGCACGTTGTGGCCAATCAGGATGAGACCGAGGTCACGCGCCGCAAGCTGGAGCTGGAGCAGCAGCGCGCCCAGGCCATGGAGGCCGGCGTGCGGGTGCACAAGCTGGTGCGCGTGGGCTCCATCTACGATGACATCGGTGATGCGGCATCTGAGATTGATGCCAACTTGATCGTGATGGGCACCCATGGCATGCGCGGCATGCAGTTCCTCACGGGAAGCCGGGCCCTGCGGGTGATCACCAGCAGCAGCGTGCCGTTCATCGTGGTGCAGGAGCGCGCCATCAAGGAAGGCGGCTACGACAGCATCGTGGTGCCGCTGGACCTGCACAAGGAGACCCGGCAGAAACTCACGGTGGTGGCCGACATGGCCAAGACCTTCAATAGCAAGGTGCACTTGATCGTGCCGAAGGAGGATGATGAGTTCCTGCACAAGCAGCTGCAGAACCACATCAAGTTCGCGAACCAGTACCTGGACGGACGCGGCATCACGCACGACGCGGTGATCGCCGCCGAGGACAGCGGCGATTTCGTGAAGGCCGTGATCAAGCACGCCGTGAGCGTGGATGCCGATATGATCGCCATCATGAACCTGGCGCAGGGCAACATCTTCGGCGTGCTGGGCGTGCCCTATGAGCAGGAGGTCATCACCAACGAGGCGCAGATCCCGGTGATGTGCATGAACCCGCGCGAGACAAGCACGGGCGGGGGCTGGAGCTTCCAGTAGCGGCCCCTAGGCGCGTAGGCCGATCACGAGGATGTCGTCCACTTGCTCGTGGGCGCCGCGCCACGCGTTGAACGCATCGTGCAGCATGCGGCGCTGGCGGTCCGGTGCGTGGCTGCTCACCTCCACGAGCAGGTCGCGGAACCGGCGATAGAGGAACTTCTTGCCCTTGGGCCCGCCGAACTGATCGGCATAGCCATCGGAGAAGGCGTACACCATGTCGCCCTCGCGCAGCTCGATGCGGTGCTCGATGAAATTCTCGGCGCCAAGCTCGTTGCTGCCGATGGCGGCCTTGTTGGGGGCGAAGGCCATGGTCTCGCCATCGCGTACCATGTATAGCGGGCAGTTGGCCCCGGCGTAGTCGAGGATGCGGCGCTTGGGGTCGTAGCTGCAGAGCGCCAGGTCCATACCGTCGCGGATCAGGTGCTGCTCGCGGTCCTTGTGGAGCGCGTCGAATGCGATGCGATTGAGCTCGCGCAGCACCTCGCCGGGCTTGAAGAGCCCACGCTCCTTGGCGGCCTGGTTGAGGCCGTTGTGGCCGATGAGGCTCATGAAGGCGCCGGGCACGCCATGGCCGGTGCAGTCAACGGCGGCGAAGAGCACGCGGTCGCCCACGCGCTCCATCCAGTAGAAGTCGCCGCTCACGATGTCCTTGGGCCGGTAGTACACGAAGGCGTCGGGCAGCAATTCCTTGATGCGGCGATCGGGCGGCAGTATGGAGTCCTGCAGGCGCTTGGCGTAGCGGATGCTGTCGGTGACGTTCTTGTAGATCTCCACCACTTTGCGGCTCTGGCGCTCCACCTCTTCCTTCTGCCGCACCACCTCCTCGGTGCGCTCGGCCACCTTCATCTCCAGCACGCGTTCGCGCTGGCCGAGCTCATCGCGCATCTTCAGCAGGGCGTGGCCCAGGACGTCCTCCTCGCTCAAGGGCTGGTACTCGGCATTGAACTCGCCCGCGGCCACGGCGTGGGAGAAGTCGGTGGTGCGCCGCAGCCCTTCCACCAGCGCGGTGAGCGCACGGCTCATGTCGCCCACTTCATCGTTGGTGACGCGCACGCGGGTGCGCGGGAACACGCCGCGGCCAAGGCTGAGCAGGATGGACCGCAGGCGCTGCACAGGGACCACGATGCCGCGGATGATGAGCACGGCCACGGCGATGCCCACGACCACGAGCGCGAGCCCCATGTAGAGCACGAAGAATTTCAATGAGTCGAAGCTGCGGATCATGCCGCCGGCGAGCTCGCGGCGCTTGTCCTCGTGGAGCTTCAGCAGCCGGTCCAGATCGCCGAGCACCTTGTTGGTCTGCTGGTCGATGGGCCCGTCCTCCTCGGCCAGGCTCGTGCGCTCCATGTGCTTGAAGGGATCGTTGTAGCTCTCCAGCGATGGCAGCATCTCCTTGACCTGGTCGTGCAGCAGAAGGAGCTCGTTGAGCTGCGCGTGCACCTGGGTGAGGATGGCCACTTCATCCTGCGACCAGCGGCCCATCAGGGTGTCAATCTGATCGAGCGCTGCGGGGATGCGCTGGGTGGTGATGTCCACCAAGGTGGTCTTCTCCGGTGCGTCGGCGCGGCTCTCGATGAGCGCCCAATGCTTGATGAGCATGTGCGAGCGCACTGTGAGGTTGCGCAGGCCCACGAGCGCATCCACCGAAGGCGAGTACACCGCGTTGATCTCCGCGTTGATCTCCCGGCTGCGCTCGAGGCTGCGGTTGGTGAGCAGCACTACGAGCAGCGCGAAGAAGATGAAGAGGCCGAAGCCCAGGCCGACCTTCCGTCCGATGGTGATGCGCATGGCCATCGCGGTCAGCGGTCCTCTTGGGGCGGCAGGGTCTCGTAGAGCTGCCGGAATTTCTCCGAGTTCATCTCGTCCTGCAGGCTGTAGTAGATGCCCTCAAGGCCCAGGATAGTCTCGCTTCGGCCAGGGTTCATGTCGTGGGCCTTCAGCATGAAGGGCAGGGCCAGCTGGAAGTACTCGCGGGCCACCTCCTGCACCTGCTGCATGGTGATGATGTCGGCCTCGGCCTGCAACGCACGGATGCGAGAGACGCCCATGTTGTAGAAGAGCGTGGCCAGGTTGTAGTTGGCGCCGTAGTTCTCGGGGTCGATGCGCAGCACGCCGCGGTAGGTGTCGGTGGCCTTCTCGAACCACTCGGTGCGGGTGCGGTCCTCGTTGAAGCGCCGGGTGTAGAGCGTGCCGAGCGCATTGGTGAATTCGGTCTCGCGTGCTCGCAGGTCGGCCTTGGGGCTGAGCAGCAGCATGCTCTCGCGATAGGTGTCGAAGACCATGACGGCGCGGGTGTCCTGCCCATCGGCCAGGGCCTTGGCGGCCTCGTTGTAGCAGGAGCGGGAGAGGAACTCGTACGCCTGAACGGCATTGTCGCGGTACGTGCTGTCCTTGTCGATCCCCAGCGTGCGGTACAAGCTGGCAAGCGCGGTGTCGCGCGCCGCATCGCCCTCCGCGGTGCCGGTCGTCGCCTTGTACAGGTCCTTGTAAACGAATCCGCGCAGCAGCCAGGCCTCCGCGTTGCCCGCGTGCTGCTCCGACCCCACGGCCTTGTCCACCATGTCGCGCGCGCCCTGAAGGTCGCCAGATTGATACTTGCGCAAGGCCTCCACCAGCGGGTCCTGCGCGCGCAGCGCTAGCGCCGGGAGGGCGAGCAGCAGCAGGAGGAGGAGGGCGCGGGGCTTCATGTTCATTCCTGCACGCGGTGCGCGAGGTTCTTGAGGGTGAGGCCGACCACCAAGCCGTGCGTCTTGGCGTTGGCCATGCTCAGCTCGTACTTCAGCAGGTTCTCCACCTTGACGAAGTTCACCACCGCGCCGTCGTCGAGCGCGCCGGCGTACTCGGTGACCACCATGGTGGGCTTGCCCTGGTTGCGCTTGTAGATCTCGGGCAGCAGGCCCAATTCGCTCTTGCCCACGAAGAGGATGTGGCAGCGCTCCACATCGGCCGAGCGCGGCAGCTTGCGCACTTCGATGGGCTGCTTGCCGATGGTGCGGGTGCTGTACTGCTTGATGAGCTCCTGGTACAGGTTGGCGCCGCCCAGCACGCCCACGATGAAGTTGCCCTGCCGCATGCCGTCGTCCTTCCACTCCACCAGCTTGGCGATGTTGTAGATGTAGTTGGCCTGCAGGATCGAGGTGGTGTCCTTCTCCGAGTCGCGCGGCTGCTGCGTGGCGCTGCACAGCAGCAGGGGCAGAAGCAGCCCGAGCCTCCAGAACGGCAGTTCAGCCAATGCCCTTCGCATAGATTTGGTCGCGCCCTTGTCCGATCCCATGCCGAGTACCCCCGCCCCGATGCAAAGTATCCGCCGCTATCGCCTCGCCCCGGCGCTGCTCCTTGCGGTCTGTCAACACGTTTCTGTTGACGCATCGGCACAAAGCGCGGCCCAGCTGGCATTCGACCGCGCGGCGCAGAGCGATGCCATGGGCTACAGCTGGCTGCGCTGGAGCTCCGAGAGTATCGGCCACCGGCTCACCGGCAGCCCGCAGGGTGAGCAGGCCCAAGCAGCGGCCGACAGCCTCTTCCGGCTCGGTGGGCTTCCTGTGGTGAAGCGCTTCCCCTTCACCGCGCAGGCCTGGTCGCGCGGCAGCGTGCAGCTCACAGTGGGCGATGGCGAGGGCTTCCTGCACGTGCAGGCCGTGGCCCTGGCCAACACGCCGCTGGAGGCTTCCGTGGAAGCGCCGCTGATCGATGCGCGCAACGGGCTGCCATCGGACCTTGACAGTCTCGGCGATCGCGTCAACGGTGCTGCGCTGCTGGTGAACATCGGGCTGGTGGCCGCTGGTGAAGGCACGCGCAACCTGCACCGCAGTGA
>Ga0169931_10002763_pt1 | contig 28337 bp, 27 predicted proteins | sample Kivu_15m_20L_FD_129675 | JGI IMG/M metagenome (GOLD analysis project Ga0169931, IMG submission 129675) | Freshwater microbial communities from Lake Kivu, Western Province, Rwanda to study Microbial Dark Matter (Phase II) - Kivu_15m_20L... | ecosystem: Environmental > Aquatic > Freshwater > Lake...
GCCTGCGCCTGCATGCCCTCCCCACGCAGGATCGTGATGATCCTTTCGATTTGCGGCGGAGGCAGCCTCGGAATCGCTTCAGCGATATCGATTGCGAGGTCCACCAGTCGGAAGGCTTGATCGCCAGCCAAGGCTGCACCCGGGACCTCATCGAGCACTCGACGGGCGATGCGATCCCGGTGGCGTTTGGTCTCATGCTGAGCAGCATCGCTTTGCATCATCAGGGTCCGCACCCGTCCCCCTTCCCGGATCATGCAGAATGCGCCGGTTTCACCGATCACGGCCGCAACGGGCCAGAGCCGTACGATCAGGTCGCACCAGCCCGCGCTGCGCCCGGTGACGGGCACGACCCGGATACCTGCGGCCGCCAGCGCGGCCAGCGCAGAGAAGGCCTCGGCGCTCAGTTGCCCCTCGGTGGTGAGTGTGTCGTCGAGATCGGTGAAAAGCCCCTGGATCTGTTCGGCGGGCAGGGCTGAAACGGGTTGCAGTTCGACGTTATTCATTTATTCCTCTCGGACGATCGGTCGTCTGCGCGGGCGTTGCCGGGCTTCACGGCGATGGCGCGTTCAGACAGCGTTCGGTCGCGGGCACTCAGCACCTCATTGATGATGAGCGCGGCGACGATGACCGCGCCGCCCTGGATTGTCGTGATCGGAGTGACCTCGCCCGCGCCCAGCCAGACCCAGATCGGTCCGAGCACCACCTCCAGCAGTGCGATCAACGAGACCTCATGCGGTCTCAATCGTCGTGCTGCACGGACCATCAGCCAGCAGGGGATCGCCAACTGGAAGGCGCCGAGCAGCGCGAGTATCAGGAGGTCGCGTGCCGGATGCCCGAGTGCGGACGACCCGACAAAAGGCAGCAGGACCAGACAGGAGATCGAAGAGCCGAGCATCACTGCGGGCCCGAGGTTGACCCGAGTGCCGGAGCGTCGGATCGCCACCAGGTTGATCGCGGTCGCAACGGGTACTGTTGCTGCGATCAGGAGCCCTTCCGGACCTTCGGTGGACAAGGCCTCCCGGACCATCCACCACAGACCCGCCGCGGCAATCGCGATCACGAACCAGGTAGGCGGGGCGATCCGCTCGCCAAGCACGATGCGGGCGAGCACGGCTGCCATCAGTGGCGAGATCCCGATCATGAGCAAGGTGTTCGCCACGCTGGTCAACATCATGGCGATCATGAAATTGGTGAAGATCACCGCCCACAACAGTCCCGACAGCCATCCGACCCATCCCATCGCGGTCACGGCCCTCAGCACCGCCCCACGGTGCTCGACGAGCAGAATGATCAGCATCGTGAGCGCGCAGAAGAAACTTCGCCAGAACGAGGTCTGCGCAGGGCTGGACGCCTCGAGCAGGCGGGACAGTAGCCCCGCACTGCTCCACATCAGTGCGCAGGCGACGAGCAGCAGTGTTGCGCCCGACCGTTCGGCGGGCCATTCGGATCGGGACGGGTTCATGGTCGCAGCGTGAGCGTACTCGGGTGGGTTCGTTACGGCCGCGCAGATTGTCCCTGCAAGCGTCCTCCGGGCGCGGACCCAGGGGGCCAGCGGGCGGACTCGAAGGTAGAATTGTACGCATGAGTTCGCCTCGTTTCGTCCATCTGCGTGTTCACACCGAATACTCAATCAGTGATTCGATCGTTCAGATCGATGAACTGGTCGCCGCCGCCTGCGCCGATGGCCAGCCGGCGCTTGCGGTGACAGATCTGGCGAATTTGTTTGCCTGGATCAAGTTTTACAAGGCGGCCCGGGCGGCTGGCGTCAAGCCGATTGCCGGCGTAGACGTCTGGGTGAGCAACGAAGTCGATCGGGACCGTCCGCACAGACTTTTGCTTTTGGCGCGAAACGCCCAGGGTTACCACCGCCTTTGCGAGTTGATCAGCAGGGCCTGGCTCGAAAACGAGTATCGGGGCCGCGGCGAGTTGCGCGCGGCCTGGTTTGATGCGCCCTGCGACGACGCAGGCTCAGCCTCTGACGGCCTGATTGCGATCTCTGGCGCTCAAGCGGGCGAGATCGGCCAGGCGCTCCTCGCCGGTAACGATGGCTTGGCCGAGTCGTGTGCCCGTCAGTGGGCACGGCGCTTTCCGGGCGCGTTCTATCTCGAGGTTCAGCGCACTGATGCGCCTGAGTCGCATCGTCAAACGATCGCGGCCGCGCATCTCGCGGCGCGGCTGGGTCTGCCGCTGGTGGCGACCCACCCGGTGCAGTACCTGACGCCGGATGAGTTTCGCGCCCACGAGGCCCGGGTCTGCATTGCTGAAGGTGAAATCCTCGCCAACCCCAGGCGCGCACAACGCTTCGGTCGCGATCAGCATTTCTGCACCCGGCAGGAGATGCTCGAACGTTTTGCCGATCTGCCCGAGGCGCTGGCCAATTCTGTGGAGCTGGCCCGGCGGTGCAATCTCGCCATGACGCTGGGCAAGCCCCGCCTGCCTCATTTCCCTGTCCCTGAGGGAATGGGCATCGATGCTTACCTGCGCGAGTTGGCGAATGCCGGGCTCGACCAGCGATTGGGTCTGGTTGGGCTCGATCCTGAGTCGCTTCCCCCGCAGCGTCGCGAGCAGTTGCGTGTCTACCGTGCGCGACTCGAATACGAGTGCGACACGATCGCCCAGATGGGGTTTCCGGGCTATTTTCTGATCGTGGCCGATTTCATCAACTGGGCCAAACGCAACGACGTGCCGGTTGGACCCGGTCGGGGTTCGGGGGCCGGGTCGATCGTCGCCTGGGCGCTGGGCATCACCGACCTCGACCCGATCCCCTATGCCTTGCTCTTCGAGCGCTTCCTGAATCCCGAGCGCGTATCGATGCCGGACTTCGACATCGATTTCTGCCAGGACCGGCGGCATCTTGTCATCGATTACGTCAAGCGTCGCTACGGCGAGCATGCGGTCTCCCAGATCGTCACCTTCGGCACGATGGCCTCCAAGGCGGTGATCCGGGACGTCGGCCGGGTGCTCGACATGAGTTACACCTTCTGTGATCAGCTCTCCAAGCTCATCCCGGTCGTCCAGAACAAGCCTTTGTCGCTTGCCAAGGCGCGCGAGGCCGAGCCCCTCTTGGCCGAGCGCGAGAAAAGCGAAGACGAGGTGCGCGAGCTGCTCGCGCTTGCCGAGCCGCTCGAGGATCTGACCCGCAATGTGGGCATGCACGCGGGCGGCGTGCTGATCGCGCCCGGTCGGCTGACTGATTTCTGCCCGCTCTATCGGCAGCCCGGCGCCGACAGTGGCGTGGTGAGTCAGTTCGATAAGGACGATGTCGAGGCCGTGGGCCTGGTCAAGTTCGATTTTCTGGGTCTTCGCAACCTCACCATCATCCGTATGGCGGTCGATTTCATCAAGGCCGGCCATCCCGACCAGAGCCTCGATCTCGACAAGCTCGCCTTCGATGATCCTGCGGCCTATCAGGTGCTCAAGGACGCGAACACCACGGCGGTGTTTCAACTGGAAAGCGAGGGAATGAAGAAGCTCCTTAAAAAGCTTCAGCCCGATCGCTTCGAAGATATCATCGCCGTACTCGCGCTTTACCGGCCGGGACCGCTCAATTCCGGCATGGTCGACGACTTCATCCTGCGAAAAAAAGGCCAGCAATCGATCGACTATTTCCACCCCGACCTGAAAGCCTGCCTGGAGCCGACTTACGGCGTGATCGTGTATCAGGAACAGGTGATGCAGATCTCTCAGATCATCGGTGGCTACACGCTGGGCGGTGCCGATCTGCTGCGACGGGCGATGGGCAAGAAAAAGCCCGAGGAAATGGCGCAGCATCGCGGGCTCTTTGTCGAGGGCGCGCAGCAGAAGGGCTATTCCGTCGATCTCGCCCACAAGCTCTTCGATCTGATGGCGATGTTTGCCGAATACGGCTTCAACAAATCGCATACCGCCGCCTATGCCGTGGTGACTTACCAGACGGCCTGGCTCAAGGCGCATTACCCGGCCGAGTTCATGGCGGCGACCCTGTCGTCGGACATGGATGACACCGACAAGGTCCAGTTTTTCGTCGCTGATGCGCAGGCCAATGCCGTGACTGTGCTGGGCCCGGACATCAATGCCTCGGCCTATCGTTTCGAGCCGGTCGGCGAGCGCGCCATCCGTTACGGCCTGGGCGCAGTCAAGGGTACGGGACAGCAGGCCGTCGAGAATATGCTGGCTGCCCGGGCCGCAGGCCCCTTTCGCGATCTTTTCGATTTTTGCCAGAGGGTCGATCGCCGGATCGTCAACCGCCGTACCGTCGAGGCGCTGATTCGTGCGGGCGCGTTCGATGCGCTGGAGCCCGATCGCGCCCGCCTGCTGGCCAATGCGGCAAGAGCGATCGACGCGGCCGAAGCGCGCGCCGCTGCGGCCACGCAGGCCAATCTGTTTGGCGATGCCGAGGATGATGCCTCCATCCAGGCTTCCTGGGTCGAGGTGCCACCGTGGAGCGAGCGGCAGCGGCTGCAGGAGGAGCGTGCCGCGCTCGGTTTCTTTTTCAGCGGGCATCTGTTCAGCGCCTACGAGAGCGAGGTGAGGCGTTTTCTGCGCACCCGTCTTGCTGATCTTCAGCCCGACAAAGCGCCCGTCTGGATGGTGGGCGTGATCGCCGCTCAGCGCACTCAGATGACCCGTCGTGGCAAGATGCTCTTTGTCACGCTCGACGACGGCACGGCGCGCGTCGATGTGGCGATCTATCGGGAACTGCACGAGTCGAGCCGGCGGATGCTCCGTGATGATGAGTTGCTGGTCGTACACGGCAGGGTCCAGAAGGACGACTACACCGGCGGGCAGCGGGTGAGCGCAGAACGCCTGCTTGATCTGGCTGGAGCCCGTCAGGAATTTGGCCGGCGGCTGCTGATCCGCCTCAATGGTTTCGCCGATAGCGAGGTGTTGCGCAGTACGATCGCTCCCTTTGCCGCGGTCCAGCGTCAGGACGAGGCCCAGTTGCCAGTACGAATCGAGTACGGCAATCGGGAGGCGCGCTGCGCGATCGAATTGGGCGAGGCCTGGCGAGTTCGCCCTGACGACAACCTGCTCGCTGCGATCGGCGAGCGTCTGCGGCCGATCGCCGTCAGTGTCGAGTACTGAACCGATCGCACCCATGTCCGCCCCGCAGCGCTCGCTCACCACCTACGCGCGACTGCTGCGCTACGTGAGGCCCTACTGGAAGGCTTTCGCGGTCGCGCTGTTCGCCATGATGGTCGCGGCGGCGACCGAGCCCCTGTTCGCTGCACTCATGAAGCCGCTCCTCGATCGCGGATTCGGCGGTCAGGACCCGTTCGCACTTTGGATCGTGCCCACCACCATCATGGGCATCTTCCTGGTGCGCGGTCTCGCGACCTACAGCGGCGCCTATGCACTCGCCTGGGTGTCGGGCAATGTACTGGTCGACGTCCGTCGCGAAATGTTCGCGCATCTGTTGCGATTGCCCTCCGCTGATTTCGAGCGCGAGGCATCGGGCTTGCTGATTTCCCGGCTGGTGTTCGAGGTCAACAGCTTTACCGATGCGGCCTCGCAGGTCATCACGGTGCTGGTGCGTGATTCACTGGTCGTGATCGGACTGATCGGCTGGCTGCTCTTCCTCAACTGGAAGCTCGCCCTCGTCTCCTTCGCCTTGATGCCCGTGATGGCCATCATCGTGGGGAGCTTCAGCCGGCGCATGAGGCGGCTGAACCGGGGCAATCTCGAGGAGACCGCCGAGCTGACCCGGGTCGTCGAGGAGGCGGTCCAGGGGCATAAGGTGATTCGGGTTTTCGGTGCGCACGATCGGATCGAGCAGCGTTTTGCCGAGCGATCGCGTCGCATGCGTCGCGTGGCGATTCGGATCATGAGTGCCGCGGCCGCCGCGCAACCGATCACCCAGCTCTGTGCCGCAGCCGCTGTTGCGGTCGTTGTGACGATGGCTGTGGCTCAGGGCGGACAGGATGGGACGACGGTGGGTGGCTTCGTGTCGTTCATCACCGCGATGCTGATGTTGCTGCCGCCGCTCAAGCATCTGGTCGGACTTAATGCTCCGATGCAGCGAGGTCTTGCTTCGGCTGAAAAAGTGTTCGAACTGCTCGACCGCCAGCGCGAAGGCGATACGGGTACGCGTTCGATCGCGCGGGCGCGGGGCGAACTGGTGTTCGATCGGGTGACGCTCAAGCATGCTGGTGCGCCCGCCGATACCCTTGCGGGTATCAGCTTCAAAGTCCCAGCCGGTGAAACCCTCGCGCTGGTGGGCGCCTCGGGCGGGGGCAAGACCACGCTGATGAACCTGATTCCCCGTTTCATTTCGCCCGACTCCGGATCCATCACCCTCGACGGCCATCCGATCGAGCGGCTGAGTCTTGGCTCGCTGCGCGCACAGATCGCCCTGGTCTCACAGGAGACGGTCCTTTTCAACGGCAGCATTCGGGCCAATCTCGCGATTGCAGTCGCGAGCGAACCGTCCGAGGGCGCGCTCTGGCACGCACTCGAAGTCGCCGCCCTGGACGCTCACGTGCGCAGTCTGCCGGGAGGGCTCGACGCCGAAATCGGCGAGCGCGGCACCCGTCTGTCAGGCGGGCAGCGGCAGCGCCTGGCGATTGCCCGTGCCGTGCTGAAAGACGCGCCCATCCTGCTGCTCGATGAGGCCACCGCAGCGCTTGATACCGAGACCGAACGCGCCGTTCAACTCGCGCTCGAGCGCGTGATGCGCGGGCGCACGACGATTGTCATCGCGCACCGACTGTCCACGATCGAACGGGCCGACCGGATTCTGGTCCTCGAGGGCGGTTGTATCATCGAGGAGGGGTCCCATGCTGCCCTGATGGCCAGACAGGGGGCCTATGCCCGTCTCGCCCGTTTGCAACAGTCCGAACATCCGGAGGTCCAGCAATGAGCCCAATGCCAACCGAGCGCTATCGCCTCATTGAGTCCATCGAGGACTGTCCAGACGATATTCGCGCAATGATGCTGGCCGTTCAGGAAAAGAGCGGCTTTGTACCCAATGTGTTTCTGATGCTGGCGCGAAGGCCGGCTGAATTTCGCGCCTTTTTTGCATACCACGATGCGTTGATGCTTCGCGAGGGCGGGCTCAGCAAAGCCGAGCGCGAGATGATCGTGGTGGCCACGAGCGCGGCCAATCATTGCCTGTACTGTGTTGTGGCGCACGGTGCGATTCTGCGCATATATCGCAAGGATCCGCTGATCGCCGATCACCTCGCGACCAATTGGCGGAAGGCCGTGCTGAGTGCGCGTGAACGGGCGATGCTCGAGTTTGCCGTGAAGGTTGCCACCGAATCGCATTCGCTTGTCGATCGCGACCATGATGCCCTGACTGAACAGGGGTTCAGTTCGGAAGACATCTGGGATATCGGCGCGATCGCCGCGTTTTTCGCACTGTCCAATCGACTCGCCAATTTTACCGGCATGATGCCGAACCCCGAGTTTCACCTCCTGGGCCGCATCCCGCGCCCTGCCCGCTGACCGAGGACTGTTATGGAGCCCCAGTTGATCGAGGACCCCCGCGTTGACTCTGCCCGTCGTATCGCGGCTATCTGCTACGCCCTCTATGCGCTTTCGTTTCTCGTTGGGGTCACCGCGATCGCTGCGATCATATTGGGCTACATCAAGCGCGAGGACTCGGACGGCACCTGGGTCGACAGCCATTTCCGCTGGCAGATCCGGACTTTCTGGATCACGCTCGCCGGGAGCATCGTTTTCGGTATTCTGAGTCTGATCGTGATCGGCATACCGCTCTTGATTGCACTTTATATCTGGGCGATCTACCGGATCGTGAAGGGTTGGCTCAGGCTCTACGAACGTCGGCCAGTGAGCCCCGATCGCATGTTCTGACGGCGGGACGGCTGCAGATTGCCTTGGCCGTCTACAACAGCACGATGTCGTACTGTTCCTGCGAGTAGAGCGTTTCGACGTGCAGACTGATTTGACGACCGATCGTATCGCACAGGTAGGCGAGCGATCCTGCTTCCTCTTCGAGGAGCAGATCGACGACGGCCTGAGAAGCAACGATGCGGAATTCGCGCGGACTGAACTGGCTGGCCTCGCGCTGAATCTCTCTGAGGATCTCGTAGCAGACCGAGCGGGCGGTCTTGATCTGCCCCCTGCCCGAGCACATTGGGCAGGGCTCGCACAGCAGCCTGGAAATCGACTCGCGGGTGCGCTTGCGCGTGATTTCAACCAGGCCGAGCGAGGTCAATCCATTGACGGTCACCCGGGTCCGGTCACGCTCGACGGCCTTGCGCACTTCAGCCAGCACCGACGCGCGGTGCGACGTGTCATCCATGTCGATCAGGTCGACGATGATGATGCCCCCCAGATTGCGTAGTCGCATCTGGCGGGCGATGGCATGCGCGGCTTCGAGATTTGTCCGGAAAATCGTATCGGCGAAATTGCGTCCGCCGACATAGCTGCCGGTGTTGACGTCGATCGTCGTCATGGCTTCGGTCTGATCGATCACCAGATAACCACCGGATTTCAGATTGACCCGACGCGCGAGGGCTTGATCGATTTCCGCATCCACGCCGCGGAGCTCGAACAGCGGTCGATCGGAATGATGGAGCTTGAGGCGCTCAACCAGCGAGGGCATGTAGATCCCGGCGAACTCGCGCATCGTCTTGAGCGCTGGCTCCGAGTCGACCACGATCGCGGCCGTCGACTCGCTCGCCAGATCACGAAGAACGCGCTGTGCCAGGTCGAGTTCACGATAGATCAGAGCCGGAGCCCGGCTGCGGCGCGCTTCATCCTGGATCTGACGGGTACGCAGGCGCAGGTAATCGATGTCTGCGGTCAGTTCGGTGTCCGCGGCGTACTCGGCAAGCGTGCGCACGATGAAGCCCCCCTTTTCGTCCTCGGGCATCAGTCGCTGCAGGCGGGCCTTCAAGGCCTGTCGACCGGCTTCGTCGCTGATGCGCTGCGAGACGCCGATGTGAGGATCCTGCGGCAGATAGACCAGCAATCGCCCGGCAATGCTGATCTGCGTCGACAAGCGCGCCCCCTTGGTGCCAGTGGGGTCCTTGATCACCTGCACGACGAGCGACTGGCCTTCGAAGAGAAGCTTTTCAATCGGGGTGGCCGGATGTTCGGCAGCCCCTGCCGTGACCCTGGACTGCCAGAGGTCGGCCACGTGGAGGAAAGCTGCCCGCTCGAGTCCGATGTCGATGAAGGCTGACTGCATGCCGGGGAGCACCCGCGAGACACGGCCAAGATAGAGGTTTCCGACCAGTCCCCGCGAGGCTGCCCGCTCGATCTGCAGATCTTCGACCGCGCCCTGCTGAATCACGGCCACACGTGTTTCATGAGGGCTGTGGTTGACCAGGATCTCTTCGATCATTGCGGATCACCTCTACCTGTCTGGCGCAACAATCGCAGCGTCTCGTAGAGCGGCAAGCCGACGATGCCGGTGTAGCTGCCTTCGATACGCCGCACGAATGCGGCTGCGCCACCCTGTATCGCGTAGGCGCCCGCCTTGTCGAGCGGCTCGCCGCTTGCAACGTAAGTCTCGATCTCGGCACGCGCGAGCCGGGCGAAGGTGACGCGCGAGACCGTGATGCAGCGTTCGAGCCGGCGGGTGCTGCGCGCGAGCGCGACTGCGGTGAGTACCCGATGCGTGCGTCCCGACAACAGCTTGAGCATCCGGATCGCGTCGTCCGCATCGCGGGGCTTGGCGAGAATGGTGCCACCGACCGCGACGGTGGTGTCAGCCGCGAGGATCGGTGCGGGTTCGAGCGCGCGGGCAATCATGCGAGCCTGACCTGCCTGGGCTTTGGCGAGGGCCACGCGCTCGACATAAGCGGTCGGTGACTCGCCGCGACGGATGTGCTCGAGTGCCTCGACATCTTCGGTGGCATCGGCGAGCAGGATTCGAAACTCGACACCCGCCTGCGTGAGCAAAGCCTGTCGGCGCGGGCTTGCCGAGGCCAGGTAGATGAAGGATGACGGATGCGCCATGGCCGATTCCTCAGGCGCGGTGATAAGGGTGACCCGCCACGATCGACCAGGCGCGATAGAGCTGCTCAGCGAGAATCACCCTGACAAGCGGATGAGGCAGTGTGAGGCTGGACAGACGCACCGACTCGTGGGCCTCACGGCGCAGCGCCGGGTCGAGTCCGTCGGGTCCGCCAATCAGCAGCGCCACCGTGCGGTGGTGTTCGCGCCACTCGACCAGACGTTGGGATAGCGTCAGGGTATCGAGGTCTCGACCGCGTTCGTCCAGCACGACACGGCGCGCGGATTCGGGCAGCGCTGCACGTATCCGCTCGGCCTCGCGTTGCAGCCACACCGAGGGGGTCCCCCCCGTGCTGCGTGGTTCGGGCTTGATGTCCCGCCACTCGATGAGGTAGTCAGCTGGCATGCGCCCGCCGTAGTCACGCACGGCCTCAGTGACCCACCCGGGCATCTTCGTGCCAACGGCGATCACTAGCAGCCGCAAAGTCAGGGCCGCGCGGGAGTGGTGGCCGTGCCCGCCGTTTCTGCGACAGCCGTCGCTGCGCGGGTCAAGGCCTTGAGTCGCACCGGCTTCTGCCCCCATAGCTCCTCCAGCCGGTAGTAGCTTCGAATCGCCGGTTGCATGATGTGGACAACGATGTCGCCCAGGTCGACGAGTACCCACTCGCCGCTTTCTTCGCCTTCGACTGCAATCACAGTTCCGCCAGCGGTCTTGACCGTGTCGCGCAGGTGTGCGGCGAGCGCGCGCGTCTGTCGGTTCGAGGTCGCGGTTGCGATTACCACCCGGTCAAACAGCTCGGTCTGTGCGGTGGTGTTGAATATCTGGATGTCCTGTGCCTTGATGTCGTCCAGCGCCTCGACGACGATGCGTTGCAGCTTTCGCAGATCCATGGGCCGGTCAGTCCTTTTGGTGGGCGGTGGGTGCCGGCCGGTAGAGGCCGTAATGATCAATATAGTCGAGAACGTCTCTGGGCAGCAGCTCCGCCGGTCGGTCGCCTTCCAGCAACTGCTCCCGAAGCCGGGTGGCCGAGACGGGAACGAAGGGCATGCCAAAAAACACGATGGACCCGCTCGGGCGGTTGGGCAGGGCGTCGCAGCCCGTTTCCGCGACCAGCGACTCGACCGCAGCGGGCAGCCTCGCAAGGCTGACCCGTTCGCGTCGCGTCACGGCGATGTGCGCGTGATCGAGCAGTTCGCGGTAGCGATGCCAGGTGGCGAGATTGCGCAGCTGATCACTGCCCAAGAGCAGCACCAGCACCGTGTCATCGCCCAACTCGCCTCGCAACGCCTTGAGCGTATCGACCGTGTAGCTGTTGCCGCTCCGCCGCACTTCCCGATCATCGACGACCCATCCTGGCCGCCCGGCCACCGCCAGGCGAACCATCTCGAGTCGGTCGCTTGCCGACGTGGCGGTGTCGCTTTTCTGCCAGGAAATGCCGGTGGGCAGAAAGCGGATCTCGTCAAAGTCCAGCGCGACCTGCGCCGAGCGCGCCAGTGCGAGATGCCCGACGTGAATCGGATCGAAGGTGCCGCCGAGGATGCCGATACGACGGCGCTTGTTGATCATGCCCAGTCGCGCGGCTTGAGAAATTCGTACAGACGCGCCTCTTCCGAGCCGGGTGCCGGGTGCCAGTCATAACGCCATTGCGCAAGAGGGGGCATCGAGCACAGTATTGATTCGGTCCGGCCGCCAGACTGCAGTCCGAACAGTGTTCCCCGGTCGAATACGAGGTTGAATTCCACGTAGCGTCCCCTGCGGTACAACTGGAAGTCGCGTTCTCGCTCACCCCAGGTGGTGGCTTTGCGTCGCTCCACGATCGGCACGTAAGCGGAATTGAACGCATCGCCCACGTTTCTAAGCATGGCAAATGACTGTTCGAACCCGGGCTCGCTCAGATCGTCGAAAAAGAGGCCACCGACGCCGCGCGCCTCGCCGCGGTGCTTGAGGAAAAAGTACTCGTCGCACCATTTCTTGAAGCGTGGATGCCATTCGCCTCCGAAGGGCTCGAGGCTAGCCTTGCAGACCCTGTGGAAGTGCCGCACGTCTTCCTCGAACGGGTAATAGGGCGTGAGGTCCATGCCACCGCCAAACCACCAGATGGGCGCCTGATCGTCGCTGGTGGGCAAGGCAATGAAGAATCGCACGTTCAGGTGCACCGTGGGGACGAAGGGGTTGCGCGGGTGAATCACCAGCGATACGCCCATCGCCTCGAAGGGGCGCCCCGCGATATTGCTGCGGTGGGCGCTGGCCGAAGCGGGCAGTCGGTCGCCGCGCACGTGGGAGAACAGGACGCCGCCGCGTTCCAGGACTGGGCTGCCCTCGATCACCCGCGAAACACCGCCCCCACCCTCGGGCCGATCCCAGGCGTCGCGGATGAACCGTCCACCATCGGCCGCCTCGAGCGCCGAGACGATCGATTCCTGCAAGCCGGTCAGGTAGCCGCGGACGGCCGCCAACATCACGGAGGGCTCGGCTTCGGTGTGGGCGTTCATTTGTATGTGCTCCCCTTTTGCAATGGCCGCGCTGACAGAAAGGCTGGCCCCGCCTGCTGCTCGACTGCTCAGACCCTGGGTGTTCGGTGTAGCGCCCGATGACCGATATCGTGCCGGAACTGCATGCCGTCAAATGCAATCGACTCGATGGTCCGATAAGCGCTCGACTGCGCGGCGCGCACCGAATCGCCCAGACCTGTCACGCACAGCACCCGGCCGCCCGCCGTGACGATCTCACCATCGCGTTGGGCGGTGCCGGCGTGAAACACCAAAGCCCCCGTCTCGGGACAGTGAACCTGGGCCGGCAAACCGCGGATCGTGTCGCCACTGCGCGGCGACTCCGGATAGCCCGCCGAGGCGAGCACCACGCCGAGCGCGACACGGCGATCCCAGTCGATTTCGGCCTGATCGAGGTGACCGGCGATCGCCTGTTCGACCGCACGGGCAAAATCGCTCCGGATCCTGGCCATCAGCGGCTGGGTCTCGGGGTCGCCGAGCCGACAGTTGAATTCCAGGGTGCGCGGTTGGCCGGACGAATCAATCATGAGCCCTGCGTAGAGGAAACCCGTGTAGGGGCTGCCTTCCGCTGCCATGGCCTCGACAGTGGGGCGGATGATCTCGCGGATCACCCGCGCGTGTACAGCAGGCGTGACCACCGGGGCAGGCGAGTAGGCGCCCATTCCGCCCGTGTTGGGGCCGCGGTCGCCGTCGTCCAGTCGCTTGTGGTCCTGGCTGCTGGCAAGCGGCAGGATGTTCCGGCCGTCGACCATCACGATGAAGCTCGCTTCTTCGCCGACCAGGAATTCCTCGATCACCACCCGCGCGCCCGCATCGCCCATGCGGTTGTCGACCAGCATCAGATCGACCGCCTGATGGGCCTCTTCGACACTCATTGCCACGACGACCCCTTTACCCGCGGCCAGTCCATCAGCTTTGATCACGATCGGCGCACCCTCGGCTTCGATGTAGGCGTGCGCGGCTTGCGCGTCGGAGAAGCTCTGATGGCGCGCCGTCGGAATGTTGTGGCGGTTCATGAAGGCCTTGGCGAACTCCTTGGACGATTCAAGCCGTGCCGCAGCGCGTGTCGGTCCGAAGACCTTGAGCTTGCGCTCGCGAAACTGGTCGACCAGACCGGCGGCGAGCGGTGCCTCAGGCCCGACCACTGTGAACGCGATCCGCTCGCGTACTGCAAAGTCGGCCAGCTCATCGATCGAGGTGATTGGCAGGTTTTCCAGGCCGGGCTCGCGGGCCGTGCCAGCATTGCCCGGGGCGACGTAGACGCACTGGACGTTGGGCGATTGCGCAAGCCGCCAGGCCAGTGCGTGTTCGCGTCCGCCCGAACCAACGACGAGGAGTTTCATGGTGGTGCTGCTGCGATGAGGATTTGAAGGTGGGTGGTTTGGCTGTCAGGCGGTTTCGTCAAACTCGGCGTTGGTGTAGACCTGCTGGACATCGTCCAGATTTTCGAGTGCATCGAGGAGTTTTTGCATGGCCTGCGCGTCAGCGCCCGCCAGCGCAGTGCTCGTCTGCGCTCGCATCGTGACCTCGGCCACTGCGGGCTTGAGACCCGCCCGCTCGAGCGCGCCACGCACGACAGAAAACTCACCCGGGCTGCAGAGCACCTCGATACCTCCCTCCTCATCAGTGATCACGTCCTCGGCGCCCGCCTCGAGCGCGGCTTCCATGACCTGATCCTCGGAGGTACCCGGTTCGAACAGGAGCTGTCCGCAGTGCTTGAACATGAAGGCGACCGACCCGTCGGTGCCGAGATTGCCACCGTTCTTGGAGAACGCGTGTCTCACTTCGGCAACGGTCCGCACCCGGTTGTCGGTCAGGCAATCGACGATCACTGCAGCGCCGCCCACGCCATAACCCTCGTATCGCACCTCTTCGTAGTGCGCGCCGTCCAGACCGCCAACGCCGCGCGAAATGGCGCGTTGGACCGTGTCTTTGGACATGTTGGCCTCGGAAGCCTTGTCCATGGCCAGACGCAGCCTGGGGTTTGTGTCTGCATCGCCCCCGCCGAGTCGCGCAGCGACCGTGATTTCCTTGATCAGGCGCGTGAAAAGCGCGCCCCGCTTGGCGTCCTGGCGGTTTTTCCGGTGCTGGATGTTGGCCCACTTGGAGTGTCCGGCCATGTTGTCTCGCCTTTTTCCTGTGCGATCGATGATCGGACCCGGAGCCTGCTTTAACCCTGCACTTGCCCGCCGGGCCTGCGTCGTGGTCGAATTCCCGTCCTTGGAGATTGCGTCTTTAAAGATAACCTTCAATGATATCACCCTGCCACCCCATCATGTCGCTTCCCATTGCCCACGGTCATGGCGCTCCAATCGTCCTCGAACCCGCCCGGGTCAACCGCCATGGTCTGATCACCGGAGCCACAGGCACCGGCAAGACCGTCACGCTGCAGCTTCTGGCCGAGCGCCTATCGATGGCCGGCGTGCCGGTCTTCATGGCCGACGTCAAGGGCGACCTGACGGGGATTGCCCAAGCTGGCGTACTGTCAGAGCGACTGCTCGATCGGGTGGCGCGAATCGGCTGCGAGCCGCCCGTGCCCGCCGGCATGCCAGTGGTGCTATGGGATGTGATGGGCGAGCAGGGCCACCGTCTGCGCGCGACGGTGTCGGATCTGGGGCCCCTGCTGTTGGGCAGGATGCTCGGATTGAACGAGGTCCAGCAGGGCGTTCTGCAGTTGATTTTCAAGGTTGCCGACGACCGCGGCCTGCTCCTGCTCGATCTCAAGGATCTGCGCGCGATCCTGCAGTTTGCAGCGGACAACGCGCGTGAGCTCTCCGGGCAGTGGGGCCAGGTCTCGCGACCGTCGATTGGCGCAATCCAGCGCGCGCTTCTGGCGCTTGAGGCGCAGGGGGCTGAGCGGTTTTTTGGCGAGCCCATGCTCGACATTGCCGATCTCATGCGCCTCGACTCGTCCGGGCGGGGGATCGTCAACATCCTGGCGGCCGACCGCTTGCTTCGTGCGCCCAAGCTCTATGCCACAACGCTACTGTGGCTGCTGTCGGAGTTGTTTGAGGTTCTGCCCGAGGCCGGGGATCTCGATCGGCCGAAACTCGTCTTTTTCTTTGACGAGGCGCACCTGCTCTTTTCCGACGCACCCAGAGTGCTGATTGATCGTGTCGAACAGGTGGTCCGCCTCATACGCTCTAAGGGCGTGGGTGTGTTTTTCGTGTCGCAGAGCCCGCAGGACATCCCCGATGCGGTCCTGGGTCAATTGGGCAATCGCATCCAGCATGCCTTGCGGGCCTTCACGCCTGCCGACCAGAAGGCTGTGCGCGCAGCCGCCGAGAGCCTTCGGCCCAATCCGCAGATCGATGCCGTGCGTGCGATCGGCGAACTCGCCGTCGGCGAGGCCCTGGTCTCGCTCCTCGATGCTCAGGGCCGTCCGTCGATGGTCGAACGCGGTTTCATCCTGCCGCCGGGTTCTCGCATCGGACCGCTTTCCGCTGCCGAGCGAACGGCGCTCCTCGCCGCATCCGGCATGGGGGCGCGTTACGATCATGATCTCGACCGCGAATCCGCTTACGAGATGCTGAAGGCGGGCGTGGCGCGCCTCGACGTCTCGGCCGATGAGACCGGCCGGGCCGGCGGATCCGGCGCCAGGGCGGGTGAGCGCGGTGCAACGGCCTCCGCCTTTTCTGCTCTGCTGGCTGGTGCTGCGCGCTCAATTGGCTCAACCCTGGGCCGTGAACTCGTGCGCGGTCTGCTCGGTACGATGTCAGGCAGGCGGCGGCGCTGATCGCTGAGCTTTTTTCTTTCCATCAAGGAGTCACCATGGTCAAGCTTGTTCGAGTCGAGTCGCCCGGCGGGGTCGACGTGATGAAACTGATCGATGTCGAATTGCCGGCCCCGGGCAAGGGCGAGGTCACCGTCGAGCATCGTGCGATCGGCGTCAATTTCATCGATGTCTATTTCCGCAACGGCCTGTATGCGCAGCCGCTTCCGGGCGGGCTGGGCAAGGAGGGCGCCGGTGTCGTGACGGCAGTGGGCGAAGGGGTCACGCAGTTCGAGGTCGGCGACCGGGTCGCCTACTGTGATGGGCCTCCCGGGGCATACGCGCAGGCCCGCAACATTGCTGCGGCAGTGCTCGTCAAGCTTCCCGACGGCATCGATTTCGAGACTGCGGCTGCCATGATGCTCAAGGGGCTTACGGTGCAGTATCTGTTTCGCAGCACCTATCCCCTCAAGGCTGGCCAGACCATCCTGTTCCATGCTGCGGCGGGCGGTGTGGGCCTGATCGCGATGCAGTGGGCGAAAGCCCTCGGGGTGACGGTGATCGGCACGGCGGGCTCCAGGGAAAAGGCTGAGTTGGCCCGTGCTCACGGTTGCGATCATGTCATTCTGTACCGCGAGGAGAACGTGCCCGAGCGGGTGCGCGAGATCACAGGGGGCCAGATGGTGCCGGTTGTCTACGACTCGGTGGGCAAGGACACCTTCCAGATGTCGCTCGACAGCCTTCAGCCCTTCGGAATGATGGTGAGCTTCGGCAATGCGTCCGGTCCGGTTCCACCCGTGCCGCTCACCGCGCTGAGGGGCTCGCTCTACATCACGCGTCCTTCACTGATGCCTCACATCGCCCAGCGCGCGCGTCTGGACGCGATGGCTGCGGAATTGTTCGACATGGTGCTCTCGGGCAAGATCCGCATCCAGATCGAGCAACGTTATCCGCTTGCCGAGGTCGCGCAGGTCCATCTTGACCTCGAGGGCCGCAAGACCACGGGCTCGACGGTGATGTTGCCCTGATCGCGGTGGACGAGGTGCTGTCGCGCCGCTTCGGCGGCGTGGCCCGCCTGCACGGCGGCCAGGCTCTCGAGACGCTTGCACGGGCCCATGTGTGCGTAGTGGGTGTGGGCGGGGTGGGGTCTTGGTGCGTCGAAGGCCTGGCTCGCAGCGGAGTCGGTCGACTGACCCTGATCGACATGGACCACGTGTCGGAGTCGAATATCAACCGGCAACTGCCGGCACTCGAATCGACGCTCGGCGCTGCGAAGATCGAGGTCATGCGCGCGCGCGTCGCCGACATTTCGCCCCGGTGCCTAGTGCATTCCGTCGACGATTTTGTGACGGTGGACAATCTAGGCGAACTCATTCCGCAGGATTCTGTCCTGGTCGACGCCATCGATCAGCCACGGGTCAAGGCAGCAATGATTGCCCAGTCCCGCTTGCGCGGTCAGCCCGTCATCGTGTGCGGGGCGGCCGGTGCCCGAATCGACCCCCTGGCTCTGCGCCGTGAGGATCTCGCCCTGACCCGGGGCGATGCGCTGCTGGCTGCTGTTCGCTCGAGACTGAGGAAAGCGCACGGCTTCAGCCGTGAGCCAGGCCGAAAATTCGGCGTGCCAGTCATCCATTCGATCGAAGTGCCACGGCCGCCGCCCGAATTCTGCGAGCCCCTGTCGGCCTTGGACAATGCTGGGGCGGGGACCTCTGGGGGTGCCGGCGCGCCACTGGCCTGCGGCGGCTATGGGTCACTGGTGACCGTTACCGCACCCATGGGCTTTGCCGCGGCGGCGGCGGCCTTGGCGTTCATCCTGGGCGCGGAGCCAGGCTACGCGCGTCCCTGGGCTGTCACGCCTCATCCAGGTAGGCCGCCAGATAAGCCTGGGTGAGGCGTTTCGTTTCGATGACGATGAGTGGATCGTTGCCGCCATCGCACGACTGCCAGAAATTGAGCAGCGCGATCGAGGTTTCGATCATGCAGCGCGCGATCCGCTGCAGATGATCATCGGCAATGGCCGTACGACGGCGCAGTGCCGAGGCAAAGAGCAGGGAGAGTTCCTTGCGCGCTTGCTGATCGACCTCGAAAAGTTCCTGCGAGCTGAGCATGGCCCGCAGGACCACGATCGTAGAGGGTGCGAGCTTACGGGCCTCGAAACTTCGCTCTACCGCAGTGTCAAGCGCCGCACGCCAGTCCGGGTCGGACCCGATCGCTTCAATTGCGTCGCGCACATGGTCGATACGGATCTTCAGATGACGCTCGAACAAGGCAAGAATTACCGAGTGCTTGTTCGGAAAGAACTTGTAGATCGATGAAATATTGACCCCGGACTGACTCGCGATCAGATTGGTCGTGAGCGCGAGGACGCCTTTTTCGACGAGGATCTGCTCGGCGGCGTCGAGCACCCGGTTGAAGGTGAGGAGCCCGCGACGCTGCAGCGGCCTGCGCCGAAGTCGGAGCGTGTCGGGACTGGCGGCGAGCGCAGGGCCCGAGGCGTCGGCGGAGTCGGCTTGAGGCTTTGTCATGGATCAATGATAAGGCTCTCCGTCTGTCGGAGAGGTCGGAACCTTGAGCCGAATCAAACAGGGCGTCAGCGGGTCTCGTTGGTCAGCGCCGTACGAATTTCGCGAAGCTTGGCCTTGAGTTTTTGCGAGTGTTCCGGGCCCATCCGCAACAGGATTCGTTGCCCGACAGAACGACGCTCGAGGGCCGGGTCTGCGTACTCATAGAGCACCCTGGGCTGGATCAGCTCGATGGGTCCGGCCGTGACCGGTGTGGCCAACATGTCGTCGATCACTTCGACCACCCGATCGTTGAAGTGCCTGTCGGGGTAACCGATCGAGGTGTACTCCTGTTGGAACAACGGGTAGAAGCGCTTGTAGAGGCCAAGCAGCCGCCGCGTGTCGATGTTGGTCGCCATCCTCACAAATTCGTCATAGCGACCGGCGTTGGCCGCGGCGATCACGATTGCCTGGCCCTGCCGTTCGATCCGTATGGGTCCTCCGGTTGCGTTGACCGCGCGGTATTGCATCGACATCGTGTCGCCAGGCAGGTTGTCGATCGTCAGCACCACTCGGCGTACAACCTCCGAGGGGAGAGTGAATCGCAGGATCTGTTCGCGCCCCGGGATCGCACTCAAGGCGTTCGATATCGCCTTGTCGGCGGCCGGGGGGTCAAGCGTCGCGGTGCCGGGGTCGATCGGCCCAGTCCCTGACAGCGAGCGCTCGATCGGATAGCGGGGCGTGACGAGTGGAATCGTACCCTCGGCTGATGGCATGCCGGGCACCCCTGCCTGTCCCGGCCCGCCGCTCGCCGCCGCTGATGCATCCGAACCGAAGCCCCCTGCCTGAGTGCTCGTTCCCGGCTGCATGGAGCCCGCCCATCCTGGGGCCACACTCCCATCCGGTACTCCGCCCATTGGGGCATTGGTGCCACCCGCCGCTAGCCCAGGGCCTCCCGGTCCCGAAGCAAGGGGACCGGTCCCCGGTGTCCCGGGCGCTGATGCCCCGCCCGAAGCGCCGCCCGCCGGCCCTCCAGCCCCCGATGTACCCCCCCCGCCTGCTGCAGACGAGCCCCCGGCTGGCGGGGGCTGCAGTCCCGGCTTGGGAGCGGAACTGACAGTCTGGCGCGATTTCGGTTCCGACATCGACTGCCACAGATACCAGGCTCCGGCCAGCAGCGCGACCAGCAAGACGACGAGCGCCCAGGGCAACCAGCGTCTGCCCGAGCCCTCGGTGGCGTCATGCAGCGCGAACGGGTCCTTGTTGAGGCGCTCGATCATCTCAGGTCCTTAATAAAAAATCGACGCACGGTCCACTTCTGGCGTGGCGATCGTGTCACAGTCGGGAAGGGTATCACTTGCGCGCACCGCGCCCGAAGGCCAGCGTGGCCGCGGCGATGATGTTTTCACGCAACCATTGATGGCCCGGGCGCTGAGTCTGGCGGCTGTGCCAGAGCATTTCCACATGGACCTCAGGCATTTCGAAGGGCAGGTCCCGTACGACCAATGCATGCCTGATGCCGTTCGAGGCCAGGAAATGTCGGGGTAGCACTGTGAGCAGGTCGGATCGTGAGACGACCTGCCCGGCGGTGAAGAACTGATTGACCGTGAGCACGACGCGCCGGGTTCGGCCCAGGTCGGCAAGCGCCTGATCGACGAAACCGAAGGGCCGGCCTGAGAAACTCACCAGCAGGTGTCGGGCTCCGCAATAGGTATCGATGGTGAGCGGACCCTTGGCAAGCGGGTGCTCACGGCGCATGACGCACACGTAGGCGCCCGAATACAGGCGGCTGTGGCCGAAGGATTCAGTCCGCCCTTCCTGGGATGCCAAAGTAAGGGCCGAGATGGTGGCCGGGAAAAATCCCAGAGCAATGTCGACCTCACCAGCCTCGAGCAGTTCGCGGGGATCGCGAGTGCTCAGGGGAAGCACTCGCAGCGAAATGCCCGGAGCTTGGGTTTCGCTGCGTTGCAACAACGACGGAATGATCGATGCAGCAGTCGAGTCAGCCATGGCGAGAGTGAAGGTCGCATGGGCCGAAGCGGGGTCAAAAACCGTAGGCGCAAGCGTTTCCCGCAGTTGCTCCAGCGCGGTATGGATCGCCGGCCCAATCGACAGGGCGTAGGGGGTGGGCTCGACCCCGTATCCCGCTCGGGTCACCAACTCGTCACCCAGTGACTCGCGGAGCCTCTTCAAGGCATTGCTCGCCGCCGACTGGGTGATGGCCAGTTTGGCCGCAGTCCGGGTCAGATTACGCTCGGCTAGAAGGGTATCGAGCAGGCGAAGTAGATTGAGGTCCAGGGTGCGGAAGTTCGGCATGGAACGAGGAGCCAATCGATATTTTGTTTGATGATGGTATGTATCATAAACATCCATTGGAAAAATCTTTTGCCGCGCCGCATCATTCAATTAATCAAAAAACCTCCTCCTCGATTCATTTTCAACAACGGATCTCGTCATGAGTGCCATAACCAGCGTCACATCGAAGCAATGGTCATGCGCGATCCTCGCATCTCGGTCGAAATTCGGACGGCTTTGCTAGCGAGCGACTCTCGCCGCGGCGGATCTCAGCCGGCAATGCCCTCTTCACCGTGTCTCCTCCACCTCCACGAAGGTGGTTAGGCCCTCAGGTTAGCCCTGGGGGCCCTTTTTTTGGGGCGACCGGTACTTGTGCAATTCATTGAATCGCCGAGTTGCATGGAGCGGCCGACAGAGCAGGGTCGTGAGTCTCAGTCTGCCAGTGATCGAAATCGACCCGGTTCCTCTTCGATCACCCTGCCTTCGGCCACCAGTTCCTCCAGATGCTGGAGTATGCAGCGACGCTCGGCGCAGCGCATCCATCCCTCGTTTGCCGTGCCTGGCCGGTACATCACGCCGGCCGCAACGAGCTCGTCCAAATGGGCAGGCCCCGACCCGAGCACCTGCAGGATCCTCGCTTCGCGGGCGTCGATGCGGGCCCCAAAGGCTGCGAGCAGCGACAGGAAGGATTCTCGAGAGCGGATGATTCCCTTGTGGTGCGAGGTGATCCAGACCTGTGCCGGCAACTGTGCGAGCCTGTCGATCGTCTCTCTGAAGTCGACAAGGCTGGAGCACGCGTCGCCGTAATACGGTCCGAAGCTTGACAGGTCGATATCGCCAATGAATGCGATTCCCGCGGGCTCCACCATCAACACGCAGTGGCCGGCCGTGTGGCCGGGCATGTGGATCGCATGAATCGCCACGCCGCCTAGGTCCCAACGTGCGCCGTCCGCGTAGGCCTTCGCATCGGGCCGTGCCTGCCAGTGGAATTCGTCAATCACCTTCTTCTGCAGCGGCTCGAGCGATGCAGCATCGTAGCCGTAGTGGGCGGCGAGCCCCGCCCAGGTGCGGGCTGCCGCCACATCGGCCTCGTGGACGTGGAGTGGCCGGTCCGAAAACCGCCCGATGCCCGCCATGTGATCCTCGTGGACATGACCCAGGATCATCAGATCGGCGTGCGCGAGTTCGGCATCGAGACTGAGCGAGACCTGATGCGAATCGAAGAGCGCAACGGTATCCGACCCGCTCACCAGCAGCTGATTGCCGTCGGGAAATTTGCCCTGAGTGTCGGCGGTCCATACGGTGACCGGCCCCACTTCGGTCCGGACAATGCTTGTCATGACAACGAATCCGGACCGTGGGCTCTGAACGATCGTTCAGGCTGAGGCCGACCGATGTCAGACATCATTGCACTGCAAACTCGCCATTGATCTCGACAGCGATGCCACGCGGTAGCGACGCCATGCCGACCGCCGTCCGCGCGTGGCAGCCCTTTTCGGGGCCGAACAAGTCGAACACCAGGTCGGACGCACCGTCAATGATGCGCGGCATCGTCGTGTAGTCAGGGGTGACGTTGCACATGCCGAGCAGACGCACGACCTGGATGATGCGATCGAGATCGCCCAATTCCTGCTTGAGCGTTGCAAGAATCGTCAACATGACTGCACGCGCCGTCGCGTAGCCTTCCTCTTCGGTGATGTCCACGCCGAACTTGCCGGTCTGGCGAACACCCGGCAGCAGGGGAAGGTTCAGGCCGTGCCCCGAGACGTAGACAATTGGACCGACTCTCACGCAGCCCCTGCGATTGTTCTTGGGGAAGGTGAAGGGCTCGGGCAGGGTGAAGCCCATTTCGGCCAACCTCGTTTCGATACGGCTCATGACAGCGATCCATTCAATTCTGAAGATGATGAGAGGGTCGCGAGGTCCGCGCGGCTCGCCCACCACTCGCGCAACCATGCAGTGGTGCCGCCAAGCAACACAATCTCACGCAGGGCGTCCGGGACGGGCGGAAACTGCAGCACGAGCTTGCGGCTGTGGTTGGTGAAGCGGCCCGACAGAAAATCAAGCTCGATGTCGTCCCCCGTTGCGCAGGCGGAGGTCGCCCCCGCGCAGCCTGTCAGCACGGGCAGCCCGATCCCGATTGCTTCCCGGTAAGCGAGAAAGGGCATTGATTCACACACCAGACCGAGGCCGAGCGCCTGCATGGCGATATAGCCCTGCATCTTGGGTCCCATCCCAAAGTTTCGACCCGTCACGATGATGTCGCCCGGGCGGCAGCGCTCCGGGAATCCCGGGTCGGTCTCCTCGAAGAGATGGGGGATGATGTCTTTCGGCTCATAGCGCATCTCGGAAACGATGCGCATCGGGACGACGCCTCCCATGTGGGGGACGTCGTGCCCGAGCCGATAGCAGCGGCCTCTGAGCGTTAGCTTGTCACGCATGACGCGGCTCGGATCGCCCGCTCATTGCCGCGGAATGCCGGCGTTGCGGATGGTGTTGCCCCATTTGTCGAGCTCGACTCTGATGTGACGGGCAAACTCGTCGGGACGGCTCGCAACGATCGCCGAACCATCTATGGTCAGTCGTTCGGCGACATCAGGTTGAGCCAGGATCGCGGCGATTTCCTTGTTGAGTCGCTCAACGATCGCGGGCGGTGTGCCGGCGCGGGTCATCAGGCCGACCCAGGCGGTGACCGAATAGTCCTTCACTCCGGCTTCCTGAACAGTTCCGACATTGGGGAGCAGCTTCATGCGGTTGGCACCGGTTACGCCCAGGGCCTTGATCTTGCCTTCGCGGATCATGGCCATCACCTGCGCGGGGGACGTGCAGAGCATCTGCAGCTGCCCGCCAATCAGGTCGGTCATGGCGGGGGGAATCCCCTTGTAGGGCACGTGATTGAACTTGATGCCAGCCATGCTGTCGAGCAGTTCCATGCCGATGTGGGCGGCGGTGCCGATCCCCGAGTTGCCCATGGTCAGCTTGCCTGGCTGCTGGCGGGCGAGTGCCAGCACCTCGGCAAAATTGTTGGGCGCAAACGAAGTCGAACCGACCACCACCAGCGGGATCGCGGTCGTCTGGATCACCGGCACAAAGTCGGTGAGCGGGTCGTAGGGGACTTTGAGTCGCAGACTCGGGTTGATTGCATAAGTGGTCGTGACGAGCAGCAAGGTATGTCCATCTCCCGCGCTTTGCTTGGCCGCCTCGACGCCGATCAGCGTACCCGCGCCGGGCCGGTTGTCGACGATCACTTTCTGACCCAGTCGCGGGCCCAGACGGTCCGCGATCATCCGGGCCTGTGTATCGAGTCCATCTCCGGCTGGAAACGGAACAATCAATCTGAGTGGCTTGTCGGGATAGGCAAAAGCGGCCGAGCAGAAAAGTGCGGCGGCGAGAGCGAGGGCACGTCTGAACATCAGGGACTCCTTGTTGAAAATCAGAAATGACGCGGATCGGTAATGCAGCCCGCTACGGCCGAGGCCGCGACCGTCTCGGGGCTGCCCAGAAACAGCCGCGCATCTCGGGCGCCGAAGCGTCCATGGTTGTTGTTGGTGGCGGTTGAAATCGAGACTTCGCCGGAGGCAAGGGGTCCGACGACCGCATCGTTGCAGGGACCGCAGCCGGCGGGCAGCACGACCGCGCCGGCTTCGATGAAGACCTGCAACTGCCCCTCGGCACCCAGGCGCTTGAGCGTCCGCTCGGAGCCCGGCACGATGAACAGCCTTACCCCGTCGGCAATGCGCCGGTCGCGCAGGATCTCCGCGGCGCCGGCCAGGTCCTCGTACATCGATGACCCGCAGGAGCCGATGAAGGCATGCTGGATCGGCTGGCCGACGGTCTCGCTCACCGGCACCGATTGGTGGAGTCCGCCCGGCAGAGACACCTGGGGCTCGAGCGATCCGATCTCGAGCGTGTAGTCGGCTGCGTACGAGGCCGTGGGGTCGGACCAGACGGGCTCGAAAGGCCCCTGGGCGCACGCTCGTGCGTGCTCAAGGATAGCCGTCGAAGGCGGAAAGAAAACGCCGTAGGCGCCCAATTCGGTCGGCGCTGAGCATAGGGACGTGCGTGCTGCAAGATCAAATTGATCGAGTTCGCCAGCAAATTCCAGGATGCGGTAATCAAGGTCAAACGGGATGGTGCCGTCCTTGATGAGTTTGCCGATGTGATTGCCGAGATCGCGGGCGTGAACGCCCTTTGCAAGCTGCCCTCGGATCGTCAAGCGTAGGGCGTCCGGCACCATCAGCCAGTTTGACCCCGTGGCGATGACCCTCGCCATTTCCAGGCCGACGCGAAACCCCACCGCGCCAATCGCTCCCGCGTTGGTGCAGTGACGGTCGTTGTCGAAATAGAACATGCCGGGACGCACGATGCCGGTCTCCATGGGAAACACGTGTCCGTGACCCCCGCGCCCCACATCGAAAAATCGCCCCACTTTCCAGTCCCGGGCGGCCTTGCGGACCAACGAGCCGTAGAGCGCCGCGCGCGGGCTGCCGTAGAGAACCTCGTGATCCGTGACAAGCATGACCTTGTCCGGCTCGGCGACTCGATCGATGCCGAGTTCGTCGAGCATGCGCTTGATGCCGGGCAGTACATTGTCGTGGATCATCGCAAGGTCGGGCGTCGCCACCACGATGTCGCCTGGACGCACGCACTTGAGCCCACTTGCGCGGGCGATGATCTTCTCAGGGCCGGTCATGCCAGCGGCCGGGCTTGGATGCTGGGGCGGATTTGCAACTGTCATGGGGTCAGGATACCTGCGTCCGCCGCCCGCTGCTCGCTTTCCAAGGTGTTCATCGAATATATTTCAGGGTATTCCCGTGCCCAAAGCCACCCCGTTCCCTGAACATGAGCTCTGACGATTCACCTGAACGCGAGCGCGATGAGCCTTCCGCGGCGCTCAAGTCCGAGCCGAGTCTGCCAGAGTCCTCCGCGAGCCTGGCGGGTCGGGATGATGGGCCGGACCTGCCTTCGCCCGTGGCGCGCCAGTCCCTCCATCGTCGCGTGATCGAGACCGAGGGTTTTCTGCGTGAGGACGGCTTGTTCGACATCGAGGCGCGTCTGATCGACACCAAGGGACGGGCGTATCGCGACACCCTCGGCCGCGAACGACGCGCAGGCGACAGGCTGCACGACATCTGTGTTCGTCTCACGCTCAGCAACGACATGGTGGTGCAGGACATCGAGGTCGCGATGCCGACCACGCCCTTTTCGCTGTGCAGCGAGGTGATACCCCATTTCCGCTGCCTGATCGGCGCGCGGGTCGGCAGCGGCTGGCGCCAGACGGTTCGAGAGCGTGTGTCAAACACCGACGGCTGCACGCATGTTCGCGAGATGCTCTCCGTGATGGCGACGGTCGCATTCCAGACCATGGCGAGCCTGTCGCTGCGCCAGATCGGATTGAAGAGCGCCGAGCCCTCGCGGCTCACAGGGCGCCCTTATTTCATCGATGGCTGTCATGCCTGGGACTCGAGCCTGGGCGTTGTGGCGCGTCTGTATCCACAATTTTCGAGGAAATCATGAGCACTGCTTCGTATTCCAAGGGCCTGTACGATCTCGGCAACGGCCATCACGCCTACCTGGTGCCTGATGGCAGCTGGGGCTGGTCCAATGCCGGACTGATCGAGGACTCGGGACAGACCATGCTGGTCGATACGCTCTTCGATCTCAAGATGACCGGCGAGATGCTGGCGGAGATGCGAAGGGTCGTGCCGGCGAGCGCGCAGCTCGGTGCGGTGATCAATACCCACGCCAACGGCGACCACACCTTCGGCAATCAGCTGGTCGAGGGCGCACGCATCATTGCCTCGCGGGCGTGCGCCGAGGACATGAAGCTGCGACCGCCCGAGGAACTCGCTCGCTGGGGGCGCGAATGGCAGCAGATGGGCCTCGCGGGTCAGTTCTGGCAGGAGGTGATCGGTTCGCGCTTCAGCTTTGAAGGCATCCGGTTGACCCTGCCCACCGAGACCTTCAGCGGGGAGATGACGGTTCAGGTCGGCAACAAGGAGGTTCGGCTGATCGAGGTGGGTCCGGCGCACACACGTGGTGATGTGCTGGTCTATGTGCCGGCTGATCGGGTCCTCTACACGGGCGACATGCTGTTCAATGGGGGGCATCCGGCCATCTGGGCAGGGCCGCCCTCCAACTGGATCCGCGCCTGCGATCTGATGCTCTCCTGGGATGTCGAGACGGTGGTGCCCGGCCACGGCCCGCTCACCGACAAATCGGGCGTTCGCGATTTCAGAGATTATCTGCTCTACATGCAGCGCGAGGCCCGGCGCTGCTATGACGAGGGCATGAGCTTTGAGCAGGCTGCCGACCACATCAGCCTCGATCGGTGGGCGCACCTGTCGGAGGCCGAGCGCCTCTACGTCAATGTGTACGCGTTCTACCGTGAGTTTTCAGGGGGGGCGCTGCCCAAGCCCGACTTCATGGTGCTCTATCAGCTGATGGCCAAACGCCACTTCCGGCAGCATTCGGCAACGGGTCACGATTGCGGCCAGGCCGGTTGCAACGGCGGACACTGAGAATCGGTGCGTTCGTCCCGCCTCGCCCTCGTTCTGCTTTTCGCTATCGCCTTGATATGGGGCTACAACTGGGTGGTCATGAAGCACGCGACCGCCCATGCGCCGAGCATTCCATTCGTGTCGGCGCGCCTGTTCATCGCAGCAGCCTGCCTCTTTGCGTTTGCAGCCGTGACGCGCAGGACCCTCAGAGTCGGTCATCCGGTCTCAGTGCTGGGCATCGCACTCTTCAATTCGATCCTGGCCTTCATGCTGATGATGCTGGCGGTCGAAAGCGGCGAGGTCGGAAAGAGCGCGATCCTCGCGTACACCATGCCCTTTTTCGTGATTCTCATTGCCTGGCCCGTTTTGGGCGAGCGGCCGAGCGGCCTGCAGTGGCTCGCCACGGGCGTAGCCCTCGCTGGCATCCTGCTCCTCCTGGATCCGTCGCGCGAACCGGGCAGGGCCGAGCTTTACTCGCTGGTGTCGGGTCTTGCCTGGGGGATCGGTGTGGTCCTGATTCGTCGACACCAGACCCTGCATCCCGACGATTCTCTTGCCCTGGGGGCCTGGCAGAATTTGATTGGCGCCTGCGTGCTCGGGTTTTTCTGCCTGCCCGATGGCTTCAGCGGCTGGGACTGGAGCCCGATCCTTGTGTTCGCACTCATCTACAACGGGGTGGTGATCAGTGCTGCGAGCCTCGTCCTCTGGTTCTGGCTACTGCGCAATGTGAGTTCCGGCCTGGCGAGTCTCGGCACGCTTGCGACCCCGGTATGCGGGCTGATTGCGGGCATGATCGAGCTTGGAGAGCGCCCTGCGTCGCTTGACTGGGTCGGAATCGTGCTGGTGGTGATCGCGCTGGCCATCACCGGCTTGGCCGCTCATCGCAGTCTGGGCCGCCACTTTTGATCTCAA